>LFIK01002899.1_pt1 | contig 13937 bp, 13 predicted proteins | sample 643401 | NCBI WGS metagenome assembly LFIK01 (sample SAMN03777447, study PRJNA286221) | soda lake metagenome | biome: soda lake; feature: Kulunda steppe; material: water; isolation source: sample T5-Br brine of Lake Tanatar-5 | place: Russia: Kulunda steppe | collected 2010-07 | reverse complement strand
TCTGTCGGGTGTGTCGGGGAAGAGCGTCAGCGGCGGTTCGAGGAGAAGATGGCGACCCTGGACAAGGCCCGTGCAGCGCTGTCCTCGGCAGAATTCACGCCAACGAGGTTGCGCGAGGCCGGTTTCAAGATCAATCAGGACGGGGTCAGGCGCTCGCTCCTGGACCTCTTGTCGCTGCCGGGAATAGGGTTCGACGACTTGCTGGCGCTTGTCCCGGAGTTGCACGCCACTCCACAGTTTGCCCGGGAGCAACTGTCGCGCGAAGCGGTGTATCAGAATTATCTCTCGCGTCAGCAGGCCGAGATCGATGCCGTGCGGCGCGACGAAGCGCGGGCGATCCCGCGTGACCTGGACTTCGACCGAATCGAAGGGTTGTCCAGCGAATTGCGCTGCAAACTCAGCGCCATCAGGCCAACATCGGTTGCGCAGGCAGCGCGCATCGACGGCATGACGCCGACGGCACTTGTGCGCCTTGTGATTCACCTGGATCACGGTCGGCGGAAACGTGCGTCATGACCATCTTCCCGGCGCTTTCCGGGCTAGATGTTTCACGTGAAACGCAGGCGCGGCTGGACATCTATCTCGCCTTGCTGCGGCGCTGGAACCCGCGGATCAACCTGGTCTCTCAGGCAACGCTGGACAATGCGTGGGGCAGGCATGTTGTGGATTCCGCGCAGCTTCTCCCTTTGTGTCCGCAGACTGCGCGGAGCTGGGTCGATCTGGGGTCAGGTGGCGGGCTGCCCGGCATCGTGGTTGCCTGTATGGCAGCGGAAACGCATCCTGCCCTGTCGGTGACACTGATCGAAAGCGATGCCCGGAAAACCGTTTTCCTGCAAACCGTTGCCCGGGAGCTCGAACTGAGCGTGCGGGTCCTGTCGCAGAGGATCGAGGCGGCGCACCCTCAACACGCTGATGTTGTGTCCGCGCGCGCGCTTGCGCCGCTGGACCGGCTTCTGTCTTACGTCGAACGTCACGTGGCCCCTGGCGGCTGCGCTCTGCTCCACAAGGGCGCGCGCTATGACGAAGAACTCTCTACAGCGCTTGCAAGCTGGGACTTTTCGTATGAGATTTACCCCAGCCGAACCGCCGCTGCTTCGGTCATTCTCAAAATCGAAGGTCTCTGCCGTGCCTGAAACCCGCATCGTTACCATCGCAAACCAGAAGGGCGGCGTCGGCAAGACAACAACGGCCATCAACCTTGCCGCAGCATTGGCGGAGCGTGGGCAAACGGTGCTGGTCATCGATCTCGACCCGCAGGGCAATGCGTCTACCGGCCTAGGTGTCGACGCGGGACAACGCCAGCTCACCAGCTACGATCTGATCCTCGGGGATGTGGCCGCCGCGGCGATGATACAGGACACGGGGATCCGCAACCTCGCCATATGTCCGGCAAATGCGGATCTTGCGTCGGCGGACCTTGAACTCGCGGATCATCGTGATCGCACCCATGCCCTGCGCACGGCACTGTATCAGCCGGACCTGGCTGGGGGGCAATACAACTACATTCTCATCGACTGTCCGCCCTCGCTCAACCTCTTGACAATCAACGCACTTGTGGCGTCGCATGCGGTTCTCGTGCCGCTGCAAAGCGAATTTTTCGCGCTGGAAGGGCTGTCACAACTCATGCTCACGGTGCGCGAGGTGCGCCAATCCGCCAACCCATCCCTGCGTTTCGAAGGTGTCCTGCTGACCATGTATGATCAACGCAACAAACTCTCGCAACAGGTTGAGCAGGATGCGCGTGCGACCCTCGGCGATCTGGTCCTGAACACGGTCATCCCCCGCAATGTCCGGGTCAGCGAGGCGCCCTCGCACGCCTTGCCTGTGCTGAGCTACGACACGGCGTCACGCGGGGCCATTGCCTACCGAGCTTTGGCGCGCGAACTGCTGCTGAAACACGGAAAACTGAAAGCGCAAGGAGAATTGATGTGACCGAACGCAGGTCGGACCGCCGCGGGCTCGGCCGCGGGCTCTCGGCGCTCATGGCGGATATACACGCAACCCCGGCCGATGGCAGCGAAAACGCGCCCGATGCCGGTGTCCGTGTCGTGCCGATCGAGGCCCTGTCGCCAAACCCTGACCAGCCTCGCCGCGGCTTTTCCGAAGCCGCGCTCCAGGAGCTGGCGGCGTCCATTCGGGAGCGCGGCATCATTCAGCCGCTGATCGCCAGGCCGGTTTCCAACCAGACGGATCGCTTCGAGATCGTCGCCGGTGAGCGGCGCTGGCGGGCGGCACAACTGGCACAACTGCACGAGGTCCCGGTCCTGCTGCGCGACCTGTCGGATACCGAGGTGCTGGAGGTCGCGATCATCGAGAACATCCAGCGCGCCGACCTCAACCCGATCGAAGAGGCCACCGGTTACCGTCAGTTGATCGAGCGCTTCGGCCATACGCAGGACAAACTCGCCGCCGCCATGGGCAAGAGCCGCAGCCACATCGCCAATCTCATGCGGCTCCTGACATTGCCGGCCGATGTGCAGCAACTGGTCAGTGGCGGCAAGTTGAGTGCCGGGCACGCGCGGGCGCTGGTGAGCACCGAAAACCCGACCGAACTCGCCCGCCAGGTCATCGCGCGCGGTCTGTCAGTGCGGCAGACCGAGGCATTGGCCCAGACTCCGGACAAACCCCGCCGCCGCAGCGCTGCGCCCAAAGGGCCGCCCAAGGATGCGGACACGCGAATCCTGGAGCAGGATCTGGCCACGAACCTGGGCATGTCGGTCAGCATCGACCATCACCCGGGTGGCGAGGGCCGGATGATAATCCGATACAAGTCATTGGAGCAATTGGATCATCTCTGTCAGGCTCTGTCCTTCAACCGCTGAAACGGGGTCCAGCAGACCCTCGCGCCCATTCATTCGGCAGCTTCGGTCTGGCCGCCCACCAATCCGACGATATCCATCATGATCCGGTTCAACTGGAAATCCTTGGGTGTATAGACCGCTGCCACCCCGAAGCCTCGCAACTGGGCCGCGTCTTCCTCGGGAATGATCCCGCCCACGATCACCGGCACATCGCCCAGTCCCGCCTCGTGCATCTGACGCATCACCGTGCGGACCAGCGGCACATGACTGCCGGAAAGGATGGACAGGCCCACCACATGCGCCTGTTCTTCCTTTGCCGCGCGCACGATTTCGTCCGGGGTCAGCCGGATGCCTTCGTACTGGATTTCCATCCCGCAGTCGCGCGCCCGCGCAGCGATCTGCTCGGCGCCGTTGGAGTGCCCGTCCAGCCCAGGCTTGCCGACAACGAATTTCAGCCGCCGCCCGAGGCGCGCCGAGACCGCATCCACTGCGGCCCGGATCTCGTCCAGACCTTCGGTCCGATTCGATGGCGCCGCAGAAACCCCCGTCGGCGCGCGGTATTCCCCGAATGCGGCCCGGATCGCCGCGCCCCACTCGCCCGTTGTGGCCCCGGCGCGCGCGGCAGCCAACGTGGGCTCCATGATGTTGGTCCCGTCCCGCGCCGCCGTGCGCAGATCGGCCAGCGCCGCCTGCACCCGCGTCTCGTCGCGGGTCGCGCGCCACGCCTGCAGTCGTGCGATCTGGTCCGCCTCGGCTTCGGCATCCACCGTCATGATCGCGCCCTCGCCCGCGGTCAGGGGCGATGCTTCGCTCGTGGTGAACCGGTTCACCCCCACCACCACCGTCTCGCCGCTTTCGATCCCGGCCAGCCGCGCCGCGTTCGATTCCACCAGCGCGCGCTTCATGTGCCCAATCGCCTTGACCGCGCCGCCCATGGCGTCGATCTGCGCCAGTTCCGCGCGCGCCCCGTCTTTCAGCGCATCCACCTTGCGCTCCACAGCAGGGTTGCCCTCGAACAGATCGTCGTATTCCAGCAGATCGGTCTCATAGGCCAGCACTTGCTGCATCCGGAGTGACCACTGCTGGTCCCAGGGCCGCGGCAGTCCCAGCGCCTCGTTCCAGGCCGGAAGCTGCACCGCCCGCGCCCGCGCGGACTTGGACAGCGTCACCGCCAGCATCTCGATCAGGATGCGATAGACGTTGTTTTCCGGCTGCTGCTCGGTCAGTCCCAGCGAATTCACCTGCACCCCGTAGCGGAAGCGCCGGAAGCGCGGGTCGTCCACCCCGTAACGGTCGCGGCAGATCTCGTCCCACAACTCGGTAAACGCCCGCATCTTGCACAGTTCGGTGACAAACCGGATACCCGCGTTCACAAAGAAGCTGATCCGCCCCACCATCGCCGGAAACTCTGCCTCGGGCACCTTCCCGCGCAGGTCGTCCAGCACCGCCGTGGCCGTGGCCAGCGCAAAGGCCAGTTCCTGCTCCGGCGTCGCCCCCGCCTCCTGCAGGTGATAGGAACAGACGTTCATCGGGTTCCATTTCGGCATCTTCGCCCGGGTCCAGGCCGCCACATCGGTGATCATCCGCAGCGAAGGCTCGGGCGGGCAGATATAGGTCCCGCGCGAGAGGTATTCCTTGATGATGTCGTTCTGCACCGTGCCTTGCAGTTTCGAGACATCGGCCCCCTGCTCTTCAGCCACCACGGTATAGAGCGCCAGCAGCCAGGGCGCCGTGGCGTTGATGGTCATCGAGGTGTTCATCTGCTCCAGCGGGATCGCGTCGAACAGCATCCGCATGTCGCCCAGATGCGCCACCGGCACGCCCACCTTGCCGACCTCGCCGCGGGCCAGCACATGGTCGCTATCGTATCCGGTCTGCGTCGGCAGGTCGAAAGCCACACTCAACCCCGTCTGCCCCTTGGACAGGTTGTTGCGATAAAGCGCGTTCGAGGCCGCAGCGGTCGAATGCCCGGCATAGGTGCGGAACAGCCAGGGCTTGTCACGGGCAACAGCGGTATCGGTCATCCGAGCCTCTTCGATCAGACAGCGTTACGCCCATGGCGCAACTTTGTTTCCTGCTGGATCGCTCAGACGCAACATCATGTCAACCCGAAATCGCTGCAGCGCGGCAAGCCCGAATTGCCCATGCAACAGTGCAACCGGCTCAGCCCAGTTCCACGCTGCCGCCCTCACCGATCCCCTTCCACCACTTGATCTCGATCTCCAGACTGTGCTGTGTGCCCTTGCTGCCCTTGTCCTCGTCCTCCGCCTTGATCTCCAGCACAAGCTGGCCGGGCAGGTCCAGCACCAGTTCATTCTCCCCCTGCTTCAGCGTCACCTGCCCGTCTTCGATCCTGTCGGCAATCGCGCGCAGGAAGGCGCAGACTTCGCTGCGGCTCTTGCGCTCCTCGCTTTCAAAGAGGGTGATCTCGCGCCCCATGATGCTCTCCTTCTGCTGTGGTCCGGCCCGAGTATCGCGATGAACGGGTCGCCACGCATTGATTCCCGTCAATTGCCACACCGGCTTCGGGACGCTCCGGGCACTGTCAATATTCCGTTGTCCAATGCGGCATATGCTGTAAAGCAGGGATATGACCACGACCGTCGAACTGCCGTATTGGGTCCTTCTGCTGGTGCTGGGCTTCGCGGCCGTTGCGGCGTTGGACCGGGTGCTTGTCCCGTCGGTCCGCTGGTTCCTGCGTCGCCGGATGCAGCGTGCCGTGGACCGGCTGAATCAGCGCCTTTCGGTGCCGATCCAGCCCTTCAAGCTGATGCGCCGACAGGATCAGGTCACGCGTCTGATCTACGACCCGCAGGTGATGGAGGCGGTCTCTGCCTATGCAGCTGAACAGGGCATGCCGCAAGACATCGCCTTCGAGCGCGCCCGCTCCTACGCGCGCGAGATCGTGCCCGGGTTTTCAACCGCCACCTATTTCGGTTTTGCCACCAAGCTGGCGCAGAAGATCAGCCAGGGGCTCTACGAGGTCCACCTGGGCGGGGCCGAAGACAGCGCGCTGCGCAACATCGATCCGCGTGCGGCGGTGGTCTTTGTCATCAACCACCGCTCCAACATGGATTACGTGCTGGTCACATGGCTCGCCTCGCGCCATTCGGCGCTCTCCTATGCGGTGGGGGAATGGGCGCGGATCTGGCCGCTGAAGGCGCTGATCCGGGCCATGGGTGCCTATTTCATCCGGCGGCGTTATTCCAACCACCTCTACCGCGCGGTGCTGGCGCGCTACGTGCAGATGTCGGTGGAACAAGGCACCACCCAGGCGATCTTTCTCGAGGGCGGGCTCAGCCTCGATGGCAGTGTCGGCTCGGCGCGGCTGGGCCTGCTGACCTATATCGTGCGCGATTTCAAGCCCGATGCCGGGAACGGCGCCGGGCGTGATGTGGTCTTTGTCCCGGTCGGGGTCAACTATGACCGGGTGCTCGAAGACCGCGTGCTGATCGCAGCACAGGCCGCGAAAAAACGCCGGTTCCCGGTGCAGCCTCGGGTGATTGCGCGCTTTGTCGCCGGGGTGCTGTGGAAACGCCTGCGCGGCCGCTTCGAGCGGTTCGGTCATGCGGCGGTCTGCTATGGCGCACCCGTGTCCTTGCGGGATTTCCTGCAGAGCGCCCCCGCCGCGTCGGTCGAGGCGCTGGGCGAAAGCCTGACGGCGCGCATCCGCGCCACCGTGCCGATCCTGCCGGTGCCGCTGGCCGCTGCCGCCATGGCCGAAAGCGATGACCCGCAGGACCGGGCCGCCCTGATCGACCGGGCCACCACGCTCGTGCAGGACCTAGAGGACCGCGGCGCCTGGCTGCAACTGACCGGCGGCACGGTCGCGTCGGCGATGGAGTCCGGGTTGCAGGCCCTGGCGCTGCGCGGGATCATCACGCAGGACGGGACAAGGTTCAGCCGTATCGCCAAGCAGGATGAGGTTCTGCAATTCTACGCCGCCTCGGTCCGGCAAAGGCTTGGCGAACAGGGCCTGACGACGGCCGCGCCGCGCAATCCTTCGGTTATTCCCTCCCCGAACCCGGGATGATGCAGCAACGCCCGCGACAGAAGCGACATAAAATTACAATTTCGGCTGAACATGGGTTGCAATGTTGCGCACCCGATTCTATCCATGCTGCAAGGCCGCATCAATTCTGCAATGCGGCGAAATCTGGATGGAGGCACCCATGGCGCTGGACGGAAACGGCGGGATTGCGGCCTATGACGCGCCCGAAAAGGACCTGTACGAACTGGGCGAAATGCCCCCGCTCGGCCATGTGCCGAAGCAGATGTATGCCTGGGCGATCCGGCGCGAACGCCACGGTGAACCCGACACCGCGATGCAGGTCGAGGTCGTGGACACCTGGGAACTCGACAGCCACGAGGTGCTGGTCCTGGTGATGGCCGCGGGCGTCAACTACAACGGCGTCTGGGCGTCGCTTGGCGTGCCGATCTCGCCCTTCGACGTGCACAAGGCCCCCTATCACATCGCCGGGTCCGATGCGGCGGGCATCGTCTGGGCCGTGGGCGACAAGGTCAAGCGCTGGAAGGTCGGCGACGAGGTGGTCATCCACTGCAATCAGGATGACGGCGACGACGAACACTGCAACGGCGGCGACCCCATGTATTCGCCCAGCCAGCGCATCTGGGGCTACGAAACCCATGACGGCAGCTTCGCGCAGTTCTGCCGCGCGCAGGCGCAGCAATTGATGCCGCGCCCCAAGCACCTGACCTGGGAGGAATCCGCCTGCTACACGCTGACGCTGGCCACCGCCTACCGGATGCTCTTCGGCCATGAACCCCATGACCTGAAACCCGGCCAGAACGTGCTGGTCTGGGGCGCCTCGGGCGGGCTTGGCTCCTACGCGATCCAGCTCATCAACACCGCCGGGGCGAACGCGATCGGCGTGATCTCCGAGGAAGACAAGCGCGATTTCGTCATGGGACTGGGTGCCAAGGGCGTGATCAACCGCAAGGATTTCAACTGCTGGGGGCAACTGCCCACGGTCAACACGCCGGAATACAACGACTGGCTGAAGGAAGCGCGCAAGTTCGGCAAGGCGATCTGGGACGTCACCGGCAAGGGCGTGAACGTCGACATGGTCTTCGAACACCCGGGCGAGGCGACCTTCCCCGTCTCCACCCTCGTCGTCAAGAAGGGCGGCATGGTGGTGATCTGCGCCGGGACCACCGGCTACAACTGCACCTTTGACGTGCGCTACATGTGGATGCATCAGAAGCGGTTGCAGGGTAGCCATTTCGCGCATCTGAAGCAGGCCGCCGCCGCCAACCAGCTGATGGTCGAGCGCCGCCTGGACCCCTGCATGTCCGAGGTCTTCCCCTGGGAGGAAATCCCGGCGGCACACATGAAGATGCGCCGCAACGAACACAAGCCTGGCAACATGGCCGTGCTGGTGCAGGCCCCGCAGCCCGGTCTGCGCACCTTCGAGGACACGCTCGAGGCCAGCCGCAACCGCTAAGCGCGCGGAAATCCGCTCGGAAACCGGGCCGCTTCGCAAGAAGCGGCCCATCGCGTTTCCGTGTCTCCGGGTATCAACCTTTTCTAAACCAAGCGCCGCCTAGGCTGACAGACAACGCGGAACCAAGCCGCGACTGTTCATTTTCCGCCGAGGTGTCGCCGTGCATCATGACTGGATGATCGAGGTTCTTGAGGATCTCAGGGCCTATTCGCACGAAAACCGCCTGCATCGGCTGGCCGAGGAGCTTGCGGCGTTGCGGCTGGTGGCATTGACCGAGATCGCATCGGTCGACGTGACCGCCCGGACCGCCGATTGTCCGGCACACGCGACGCCGGGCGAACAGAGGGACCGCGATTGTGCGCATCACCGCCCGCAGCGCACAATCCCGCCCCTGACCTCTCCCCCCGGTCGGGATTTCTGACCGCCGGGGCTGTGGCCTGCCGCCTGAATCCCGCCGTTGAACATGACCGGCCGGGCAACTTCGCACTCCACCCGCCGCGCCCCTTGGGCTAGGGTCGCGGCATGAACACGCCCGCGCTCGCAGAACCTCTGTCCGAAGATCAGGCCGAAGCCTGGGACCGGGTCGCTGCGGTGCTTGAAGGCGCAGGCGTCGATCTGACCGAGGCGACCACCCGCCCCCCCGCCGACGATGCCGCGCCGCAGCTTCTGGCGATTCTGGGCAAGGCCGGATCGGGCAAGACCATGCTGCTGGCGCAGCTCACCCGCGCGCTGACCGAGGCTGGGGTAGAACCCGTGAGCGGCGATTACGAGCCACGCCGCCGCCCGAATCAGCGCCGTCTGGCGATCCTCGCGCCCACCAACAAGGCCGCCAGCGTCTTGCGCACGCGCGGCGTCCCCGCCACGACCATTCACCGGATCATCTACACCCCCGTCTATGACCCGGAATACGAAAAGATCGCCCACTGGCTGGCCGAAAACGGCGCCCGCCCACAGATCGAGGGGCTGAGCGAGGCCGCGCTGGACCGCGCCGCCGCCTTCTACGCCAATGTCCCCTCCATTCCCGGCGCGCTGGCCGCTGCGGGGCTGCGCGGGTCCGATTTCATTCGCGGCTGGAAGCGGCGCGACGATCCGCTGGACATCGGCTTCGTCGATGAAAGCTCCATGCTGGATGCGCGCCAGCTTGCGGACCTGCAGGAGATCTTTTCCACGCTGATCCTGTTCGGCGACCCGGCGCAATTGCCGCCCGTGGGCGATTCGGGGGCGATGGTCTTCGACACACTGCCCGAGGGCCAGCGCGTCACGCTTTCGCGCATCCACCGGCAGGCGCGCGGCAACCCCATTCTGGACCTGGCGCACGCGCTGGGCGACCCGGACCTCGGCTTCGAGGATTTCGAGCGCATGGTCGAGGATGCCGCCACCCGCGACGACCGCGTGGCGGTTGCCCGCGCCGTCGATGCCGGGCTGATGGCACGCTCGCCGGTGCTGGTCTGGCGCAACGCCACGCGCATCCGCCTGATCCACGCCTTTCGCGCCGCCCATGACGCGCCCGACGACGCGCTCCTGCCCGGCGAGCCGCTGATCTGCGACGGGCTGGAACTGCCGCTGAAGCACCGCAACAAGCGGCTGGACCTGGAAGCGCGCGGGCTGATCAAGGGTGCGCAGGCGATCTATCTGGGCCCCGGCAAGCGGCCCGGGTTTTCGCGCCTGCATCTGGTGGGGTTGGAGGAGCCGCAGATTTCCGTGGCCTCCATCGTCAAGATCGAACGCGCCGAGGAGGAAGAGCCCTTCATCCCCTATGCCGCCCATATGGGCGCGGCCTTCCTGCACGGTGCGGCGGTGACGATCCACAAGGCTCAAGGCTCGCAATGGCCCGAAGTGCAGGTCTTTGCCCCCGACCTGTTCGCCGCCGCCCGCGCCGGGCGGACCGAGGCCGGGATCGCGCTCTGGAAGCGGCTGGCTTATGTTGCCATCACCCGGGCCGAAGCGCGGCTGCACTGGGTGGTGCGCAACCGCCTGCGCCGCCCCACCGAGCCGCTGGGCACCGCCGATCTGCAGACCGCGCCCGCGCCCATGACCCTTTCGGCCCCGAAAGCGTGACGGCAATGATAACCGCATCCGAGGACCGGCGCGCGAGAACGCAACGTCAGGCTGGGCGCAAGTCGTCGGGGCTGACCACAACGCGGGTCTTCGCGCCCATCAGCTCCATCAGGACGTAGACGCGACTTTCCGGGGCGATGCGCTCGACCGTTGCGGCGAAATTCGCGAATGGCCCGCGGGTCAGCAACACCGCGTCGCCCGGTTCGAATTGCTCCGGCGGCAACAGTTTGCCCTCGTCATCGCAGCGCAGCATCAGCGCGCTGACCAGATCAGGCGGCACCGGGGTCGGCTCGGCGCCCAGGGTGACCAGCCGGGTGATGCCATAGGTCGAATTGACCGCACGCCAGCCACCCCGGAGCCGGTCAAGACCGACGAAGATGTAACCCGGAAACAGCGGGCGCAATTGCGTGACGAACTTGCCACGGACGCGCCTTGTGTCTTCCTGCAATGGCAGGAAGGTCCCGAACCCCTGGCGGATCAGGTTTCGATTGGCAATCTTGTGGCTGTTCGGCTTCAACTGCGCCAGAAACCAGGTGGCGCTGCGGTCGTCGTCACTCATGTTTCCCCGTTCGGTTGCTGCGGCAAGATGCGCTCAAACGCGAGCGAACTCAAGGCGCACGCGCAGCGATACGCTTGCACGGGGTGCGGTCACGCCTTGCACGCGTGATGCGGTGCACAAGGGGCCATGGATCGGCACTCCGGGCGGGCACCGGGATTTGTGGCGCGGCGCGGATGGAGCCGCGCGGAGTCGGATCGCTGCCCGTGCCGATGCCGCTTGCTCTTCTTCGCAGGTGCAGAAATTCTTCTTGCGAGCGGGGCGCGCGGGCGATAGCGTAGCGATTGCGCATGCGCTTTGAAGTGCCTCATTGCGCGGCAACGCACGGCAAGATGCGTTAACCTTTATCCCATATCGTGAAGTTTCCCGCTTGCATGCCCGGGGTCGGGTATGTATCGCTCAAAAGTGAGCGATCATGTCGATGGCATTTCACATCGCGATACCGGCACACCCCAGGCGCCCCTCGGCAGTCCTGGTGCGGTAGCCTGAGAAGAACCCCGTCACCCATGAGCACCCAGCGAAGCGCGCTGCGCGAGGATGTGAAGTTCCGCATCCTGCGCCTGCTCCATGACAATCCCGAGATGAGCCAGCGCGAGCTTGCCCGGGAAGTCGGGGTGAGCACCGGCGGCGTTCATTACGTCCTTGGCGCGCTTGTCGAAAAAGGCATGCTGAAGCTTGGCAATTTCACCGCCGCGAAGGACAAGCGGCGCTATGCCTATGTGCTGACGCCGCACGGGATTGCCGAGCGGGCCCGGCTCACCCGCAGCTTCATGCTGCGCAAGATGGCGGAATACGAAGCGCTGAAGGCCGAGATCGAAGAGGTCGGGGCTGATCTTTCCGAACAGGATATGGTCGAGATCCGTGCGCGGTTGAAGGCGGAGAATTGAGCCGCGTTGGCTTTCAGAGCCGGGACGGCGTGCCGGGGCGAACGCGGCTGCTCCTCGGTTCGGTGATTTCAAACATGGGTGTTGAACGATGAAGATTGCGATGATCGGCACGGGCTATGTCGGCCTGGTCTCGGGCGTCTGCTTTTCGGATTTCGGCCATGACGTGGTCTGTGTCGACAAGCTGCCCGAAAAGGTCGCGCGGCTGGAACGCGGCGAGGTGCCGATCTACGAGCCGGGGCTCGATGCCGTACTGGCGCGCAATGTCGAGGCCGGGCGGCTGCGCTTCACCACCGATCTGGCCGAGGCGGTGGACGGCGCCGATGCGGTGTTCATCGCCGTGGGCACACCCACGCGGCGCGGGGACGGGCATGCCGATCTGACCTATGTGATGGGCGCCGCCGCGGATATTGCCCGTGCGCTGACCGGGTATGCGGTGGTTGTGACCAAATCCACCGTACCCGTGGGCACCAACCGCAAGGTCGCCGAGGTGCTCCGCGCCACGCGCCCCGATGCCGATTTCGACGTGGCCTCCAACCCCGAATTCCTGCGCGAGGGGGCGGCGATCGACGATTTCATGAAGCCCGACCGCGTGGTGGTCGGCGTGGACACTGACCGCGCGCGCGCGGTGATGGGCGAGATCTACCGCCCGCTGTTCCTGCGCGAGTTCCCGATCGTCTACACCGATCTGGAATCGGCCGAGATGATCAAATACGCCGCGAACGCGTTCCTGGCGACGAAGATCAGCTTCATCAACGAGATCGCGGCACTGTGTGAACGCGTCGGCGCGGATGTGAAATCCGTCGCCCGCGGCATGGGGCTCGACGGGCGCATCGGCAACAAGTTCCTGCATGCCGGGCCGGGCTACGGGGGCTCGTGCTTTCCCAAGGACACCGCCGCGCTGGCGCGGATCGGGCAGGAACACGGCGTCCCGCAGCGGATCACCGAGACCGTGATCACCGTGAACGACGCGACCAAGCGGCGGATGATCGACAAGGTGCTGGATCTGTGCGGCGGGTCGGTCAACGGCAAGACCATCGCGGTGCTGGGCGTGACCTTCAAGCCCGAGACCGACGACATGCGCGACGCGCCGAGCCTGACCATCGTGCCGGCGTTGATCGGCATCGGCGCGCGGGTGCGCGTGGTCGATCCGCATGGCCGCCGCGAAGGCGAGGCGCTGCTGCCCGGCGTGTCCTGGGAGCTTGACCCCTACGCTGCGGCGGAGGGCGCTGAGTGCCTTGTCATCCTGACCGAATGGAACCAGTTCCGCGCGCTCGATCTGCCGCGGCTGGCGCAGGCGATGGCCGCGCCGCACATGGCGGATCTGCGCAATATCTACGCCGCGGACGACGTGCTGGCGGCGGGGTTCACCGCCTATGAGGCGGTGGGTCGCGCGCACCCGACAGGCGGGGCGCAGGCCCGGGCGGCGGCCGAGTGACGCGCGTCTTCATCACCGGGACCGCCGGGTTCATCGGCTTTCACCTCGCCCGGCTGCTGCTGGCCGAAGGCTTCCGCGTGCACGGCTATGACGGGATGACCGACTACTATGACGTCACCCTGAAGCAGCGCCGCCATGCCATGCTGCACCAGACCCCGGGCTTTTCCGCGACCGAAGCGATGTTGGAGGATCAGGCGCGGCTTGACGCCGAGATCGACGCCTTCGCGCCCGACGTGATCGTTCATCTGGCCGCGCAGGCCGGGGTGCGCTACAGCCTGGAAAACCCCCGCGCCTATATCGATGCCAACGTGATCGGCACCTTCAACGTCATGGAAGCGGCGCGGCGACTGCAGGTATCGCATCTGCTGATGGCTTCGACCAGCTCGGTCTATGGCGCGAATACCGACATGCCGTTTACCGAGCTTGAGAAGGCCGACACGCAGCTCACCATCTATGCGGCCACGAAAAAGGCCAATGAGGCGATGGCGCATTCCTACGCGCATCTCTGGGACCTGCCGACGACGATGTTTCGCTTCTTCACGGTCTACGGGCCCTGGGGGCGGCCGGATCTGGCGCTCTACAAGTTCGTCGACGCGATCCTCGAGGGTCGGCCGATCGATATCTACAACCACGGCGATATGTACCGCGATTTCACCTATGTCGACGATCTGGTGCGCGGCATCCGGCTGTTGATCGATGCGGTGCCCGAGCGCCCCGCAGACGGTGTGGTCCCGG
>LFIK01002898.1_pt1 | contig 13938 bp, 18 predicted proteins | sample 643401 | NCBI WGS metagenome assembly LFIK01 (sample SAMN03777447, study PRJNA286221) | soda lake metagenome | biome: soda lake; feature: Kulunda steppe; material: water; isolation source: sample T5-Br brine of Lake Tanatar-5 | place: Russia: Kulunda steppe | collected 2010-07 | reverse complement strand
GGCATCTGGTCGTCATGCTGGAAGAATGCCGCTATCCCGTCGAAAACCCGGCAGGCGAAGCCTATGCGTGGATTGATGTGTTCGACAGCCGCGCAGATGAGATGGTTTTCTCAGGGTGGATGATTGCTTCCAGCCCGGCGCTGAGCGCGCTGGATCACGCGCGCTACGATGTCTGGGTCATAAACTGCACCACATCATAGGCGCTGGGCAGGGGCGCGCGGTCGAACGCGGCATCTGCCTGCAAGGCATGCGCCAGCCGTGCGCGATACGCGACGCGCGAAATCTCAGCCCCGCCCAGACTGGCCAGATGCTCTGTCGGATATTGCGTGTCGAACAGCGTGTAGCCACAGTTGCGCAAATGCGTGACCAGATAGGCCAGCGCTACTTTTGACGCATCGCGGCGGCGCGAGAACATGCTTTCTCCACAAAACGCCCCGCCAAGGCCCAGCCCGTAAACGCCGCCAACCAGCTCCTCCCCCTCCCAGACCTCTATCGAATGGGCATGGCCCTGACGGTGCAGAATCGTGAACAGCCGCGCAATTTCGGAATTGATCCATGTCGATTCGCGCTCGGCACAGCCCGTCAGCACCGCTTCAAACGCCTGATCCAGACTAAGCCGGAAAGGTTCGGCACGAATCCGGCGGCGCAGACTGCGCGACATGCGAAACCCGTCGAGCGGCAATACCCCGCGCGCGACCGGATCAAACCAGTGCAGGCGCGGGTCATCACGGCTTTCGGCCATGGGGAACACCCCCATCCGATAGGCTTGCAACAATGTCTCGGGGGTCAATTCCAGCCGCATCACGCCCAAGCCTCAGAATTCGGCGGCGCAAGCCTCGCGGGCCATGTGATCCAACACCGCATTGACGAAATTGGTTTCGCGGCCTTCGGGGGAGAAAGCTTTGGCAATATCGACAAATTGCGAAATGACCACACGCGCCGGGGTTTGCGCACTTAGCATCTCGGCACCCGCTGCGCGAAACAGCGCTCGCAAGGTGGGGTCGATCCGGCTGATCGGCCATTTCGCCACCAGCGCGCGGTCCGTCATCTGGTCAATCGCGGCCTGCCGGTCCACGGCCAGTTCAATCAGACGGCGGAAATGGTTCACATCCGCCTCGGCCCATGTTTCGGTTTCCGTCTCGGCCCCGATACGGTGCGCTTCAAACTGGCGGGTGATTTCGCCAATCGGCACATCCGAGGCTTCCATCTGAAACAGGGCCTGCACGGCATAGAACCGCGCGGCCCCTTTACGCGCACGGCGTTCTTCCTGCGTGGGACGGCGTTTCGGGGGGGTATCGCTCATGCAACCGGTCCCTTGTTCTGACCTGCAATCTGGATTTCTTCGCGCTCTGGCAAAAACCCGACCGAACGGCGCGCACCGCCCCAGTGACGTCCAAGCGCGATCAGATGCAAGGCCGCCGCTGCAGCCCCGCCGCCCTTGTTCTGGCCCGAAACCTCGGCGCGGGCTTCGGCCTGCGCGCGATTCTCGACGGTCAGAATACCATTGCCGATGCACGCGCCCTGCAACCCGAGAAGCGCAATCGCGCGCGAGCTGTCATTGCAGACCGTGTCATAATGCGTCGTCTCGCCCCGAATCACACAGCCAAGGGCCACAAAACCGTCGAAATTCGACATGCGATGTGCCTGCCCGATGGCTGTGGGCACTTCCAGCGCGCCGGGAACCTCAATCACCTCATGGGTGCCGCCGACCTTTTCAATCTCGGCGCAAGCCCCTGCGACCAATTGATCCGCGATATCCTTGTAATAGGGGGCGACCACGATCAGCAGTTTGGGGGCCTTGTCGAATTCAGGCAATGGCAGGGTGTAATGTGTTTCATGTCCGGCCATGTCAGGCACCTTTCGCGGGTGGAATTTTGCGGGTGCCGACAATGGACAACCCGTAGCCATCCAGCCCCACCACTTTGGGCGTGGCGGAATTGGTCAGCAGAATCAGATCATGCAGCCCCAGCGAGGACAATATCTGCGCACCAAGCCCGTATTGGCGCAGCACTTGCGGTGTGCCACCATCGGCGGGGGTCATTTTCATCTCTGTGTCGCGCAGCAGCACCACGACCCCGCGCCCCTCAGCGCCGATCAGGCGCATCGCATCGCTGAATTCATTGGAGCGCGCGCCGCCATCCGTGCCAACCATGTCCAGCAGTGGATCAAACGCATGCATACGCACCAGCACAGGATCAGGCGTAGTGATATCGCCTTTGATCAGGGCAACATGCTCGGCCCCTTGGGTGGTGTCGGAATAGACCCGCATCATCCACTCGCCACCAAAAGCAGAGGTGATCTTCTGCTCGCTCATCACCCGCACAAGGTTGTCATGCCGACGCCGATACGCGATCAAGTCCGAAATTGTACCAATCTTCAGCCCGTGTTTTTGCGCGAATGCCACCAGATCGGGCAGGCGCGCCATCGAGCCGTCTTCCTTCATGATTTCGCATATCACACCCGAAGGGTTCAACCCTGCCAGCCGCGAGATGTCGACTGCGGCTTCGGTATGGCCTGCACGCACAAGCACGCCACCATCGCGGGCGCGCAGCGGAAACACATGGCCCGGTGTCGCAATATCGGCGGCCCCCTTTCCTGCATCAATCGCCACGGCAACCGTGCGCGCGCGATCATGGGCGGAGATGCCGGTAGACACGCCTTCGCGCGCCTCAATCGACACTGTGAACGCGGTTTCATGGCGCGACGAATTGCTGGACGCCATCAGGGGCAGGCCCAATTCGTCAATACGCTCGCCCGGCAGGGTCAGACAGATCAGCCCCTTGCCATGAGTCGCCATGAAGTTGATCGCCTCTGGCGTCGCCATCTGCGCAGGAATGACAAGATCCCCCTCATTCTCGCGATCTTCATGATCCACAAGAATGAATATCCGGCCATTGCGGGCCTCTTCAACGATCTCCTCAGTCGAGGAGATGGCATCTTTCCAGCTTTGCTCGACATCACCGGGTTGTTCGTAACTCATCGCGGACTGATCCTTTGCTCTGGGATTGGCAGATAGCCCAAAGGGCGCGGCGGGAAAAGGGGGCAAACGGGCACATCGCCTGTGTACCGCACGCTCACTTAGTCTGGAATTGAGGGAAATCCGGCAAATTCTAGCAAATCTGTCCCTGCCAGAGGTGCCACATCATGAAATCCGTTCGCCAGCTTGCCACCGAGATTGTCGCCCGCGAAGGCGGCTTCGTCAATGACCGTGATGATCCCGGCGGGGCCACGAATTTCGGTGTGACGATCCACACCCTGCGCCGCCTGCGCCCCGGACAGCACATCACTGTTCAGGATGTGAGCGCCCTGACGCGCGAGGATGCCGTTGAAATCTATATCGAGCATTACTTCAACCGCCCCCGCATCGCCGAATTGCCCGAACCGCTTTGGCCCACGGTCTTCGATATGTATGTCAATGCAGGGGCCAATGCCGTGCGCATCTTGCAACGGTTGTTCAACCAAATGGGGCTGCAAGTGGCCGTTGACGGTGTGATCGGCCCGCAGACCATCGCGGCGGCGCAGCGCGCTTATGACATGGCCCCTGCGCATCTGGTGGATGCCTATGGCATTGCACGGCGCGATTACTACTACAGCATCGCAGACCGCCGCCCGGCAAGCCGCAAATTCGCGCGCAGACGTGATGGCGGCAAGGGCGGCTGGATCACCCGTGCTGAGGAATTCATCACCCCCCGCTTTCATCTAAGCGCGGGACAGCACCGCGACCGCACGCGGGGCTGGGCATGATAGGCTCGTTGTTCGGATGGATCTTTGGCGGCGCGCGCGAGGCGCGTGCGCTGGGGCAGACTGTCACCTCTGTGGCCGAGGTGTTTCGCCCCAACGCCACCCGCGCGCTGGAACTGGGCCATGATGCCTATAAGGCAGCGCATGCCAGCCACACCGCAGAATTTCAATATGCGCGTGGCGGCTGGTTTGATTCGGCGGTCAACGGCCTGAACCGTTTGCCCCGCCCGCTTTTGGCATTGGGCACGCTGGGGTTGTTCGTCTACGCGATGGCCGACCCGGACGGATTTGCCATCCGTATGCTCGCCCTAAGCAATGTACCCGAACCGCTCTGGTGGCTGCTTGGCGCTGTCGTGGCGTTCTATTTTGGCGCGAGAGAGGCGCATCACCTGCGTGTCAAGAAAGTACCCGCACCCCCGCTGGCAAATAGACTTGAGAGGCCAGAGCCACTGCAAGATGCAGGATCGAACCCCGCTTTGGCCGAATGGAGCGGCGCGAAAGGCTAAGCACGCAAGCTGCGGGTCAAGACCCTTGGCGCAAGAAGTCCTCTTCTTCGCCCGTGACATCTATGCCCAGCGCTTCCAGCCCGCTTTCAAGGTTTTCCGCCAGATGCGGCATTCCAAGCAAGTAATCTGCGGTCGGGGTCGTCGCCTCTGTGATAGCAGTTGCGACGGCTTCGCTGTATTCCTCCGCCTCGAACGCCCCGCGCCCGACCCATGCAACCGCTGTCAGGCTGGCCTGCTCATCGTCATTCAAGCCGCTGATAAAGGCGTGCGCTTCTCGGTCGCCCACGGTTCCTTCGCGGGCAAGGTAGATGATATGTACGATCTTGCGCGGGCTAATGGCGAGCATGAGAACCTCCTGTATCGCGGCCCTAAGTGTCGCTGAAACAGCATTGCGTTGCAAGGTTAGATCGTGACCGCTTATTTGCCCGCGAACACGCGGTAATAGAGCCAGTCCGGCAGAAAATTCGCGCCCCGGAACAAAAGCGAGAACAGGCGCGGAAAGGCACGCTGAAACTTGAGCGAGCGCATAAGCTGCATCATCTCTTCCGCAGCCTGATCCGGCTCCATCAGGAACGGCATTGTGAACTCGTTTTTATCGGTCAGTCGTGTTCGGATGAAACCGGGATTGGCCAGTTGCACGTCAACACCAGAGCCGCGCAGGTCGGCATGCATCGATTCGGCTAAGTGCATCAGCCCGGCCTTGCTGGAACTATAACCGATGGACCCCGGCAACCCGCGATAGCCAGAAAGCGAGCCGGTGATGACGACATGCCCCGCCCCGCGCGCGACCATCCCCGGCACCACCTGCCCCAACACACGCACGGCCCCGGTCAGGTTGACATCAAACATGGCCTCGGTCTGCTCTGGTTGCCATTTTGTCGCGGGAAAGGGCCAATAAACCCCCGCAAGATAGATCATCCCGTCAACAGCGCCCGCCTCTTGCGCCGCGCGAACAACTGAATCGCGGTCGGACACATCACATGGAACGATCCGCGCTTGCCCCGGCAAACTGTCTGCCAGCGCTTTCAGGCTGTCCTCGCTGCGCGCACTCAGCACAAGCGTGCACCCTACCTTGGACAGCTTTTGCGCCAAGGCGCGGCCCAACCCCTCAGATGCACCAACCAGCCAGTAGGTTTTTCCTGACAGCTTTCTCATGCATCCACCCTGCGCAAAGTTGCCACCAGTTCGGCCACCTTGATACCGAACTTGCGAAACTGGCTGCGGTTCACGATGGTGTTGCCATCGACCAAGTACATCCAGTCCGTGACCTGCAACGTGTGCCCGCCCGCACTTTCAGGCAAACGGATCGTGTAGTTCAGATGCAAAGCGCCCCCCTTCTGCTGGCCCCAGCCCGCGCCGACCAGATCATCCGCCTCGGCGGTGATGCGCCCGTCATTGCCCAGCGTCAGCCGCCATTCGCGGTCTTGCTTGGTGCCGCTGTCATAGGTGAAATGCTCGGCCAACACGCCGCGATTGCCGTCCCAGCGCCCGTCCATATCGGCGGTGAAGCGCGAGGTAACACGCCCCATCGGTCCATAGATTACGCCCTCGCACCGGATCGGACCAGACAAGTGATGGCGGATATCCACAGGCGGTTCCAGCTTGGCATAATCCGAAGATTTTTGCGCGCGAAACCCCAGTAGCCGCTGCGCCAGCGCCACAAACACCACCATCAGCACGCAACCGGCCAGAAAAGTCAAAAATGTGCTCATGGTCAGCTCTCCTTCAAAGGGGTAAGCGCCAGAAGCGCGATGGCCGCCACCTTCAACACCGAAGGCAGGGCCGCATATAGCAAAACAAGGGTTGTCAGCGCGGCGGGGGTGTTGTCGGCCCCGGCCTCGAATCCTGCAACCTGCAAGGCGGGAAAGACCATCAGCGCGGCCAGCGCCAGTGTGGCCTTGGTCACAAAGGCCCACAGGCCAAAGCCCTTGGCCGCTTCGGGCGACAACTCGGCCATGCGGCGCGAGAAGATCGCGGGCAAAAGGGTCAGGTCCGCGCCGATGCCCGCGCCCGAAATCACGCAGATCACCGCGAACAGCGCCAAATCGCCGGGGCCAAGCGTCGTGACGAAGGCGAAACTCAGCGCCGCCAGCCCCATGCCTGACAGAAGCGCTGTCTTGGCCCCTGTCCGGTGCGCCAGCCGCGCCCAGAGCGGCGCAGATGCCGCCGCCGACAGGAACAGCAGGATCAGCAACACCCCTTCCATGCCTTCGGCCTGCAACACGCTTTCCGCATAAAACAGAAACAACGTTGAGGTGATGGCCACAGGTGTTGCATTGACCAGCGCGATAATCAGCAGCCGCCGCGCTGTCGGGTCGGCGAACACTTCGCGCAACGACAAGCCGACATCGCCAATCTGCACCGCCCGCGCGCGGGGCCATTCGGCACGCATGGCCATAATTGCCAGCACGGTGATGACCACAAAGCCAAGGGCAAACCCCATGAAGGGCGCGGGCAGGACAGTGGCCAGCGCCACAGGTGCCGCCGCCGCCAGACAAACGCCCAGCAAAGCGCCGGTCTCGCGCCAGCCCGCCAGATAGACATGCCCGCCCTGCCCCAATGCCTCGCCACGCGCGGCACCTGTGGCGTAGAAGCAAATAGTCAGGAACGAATAGCATGAAAACAAAAGCGTCAGCGCAATGGCAAACCACGCAAGCGGTGCGAACAAGGGCGGAATAGCAAACAACATCAGCATGGCCGCCGCCATGATGCTGGCCGTCAGCGCCACGGCCAGACCGCGCATATGACTGATGCGTGCCGCCAGCCAGCCCAGTGCCGGATCTTGCACAAAATCCAAGCCACGCAGCACGAACAACACCGTGCCCAATGCCGCAAGCGACACCGCATATTCATCGACGTAAAAATAAGGGGCGTGAATATAGATGGGCAATCCGGCCATCGCCAGCAGCCCGCCGAATAGCGAATAGCCCCAAAGTTGGGGGCGCGCCGGTATGGCGACGGCCTCGGTCATTGGCTGACCTCTTGGGTGGGTGGCTTTGGCCGCGCGGTGAATTTCGCGCCCAGCCACCACAATTTAAACGCCTGCCAGTGGATCAGTGCCAGCACACGACGCGATCCCATACGCCGCACCATCGCGCCCAGAATGGTACGATTGCGCAAAGGGTGGCGCGTGCCGGTCAGCGTGGCCACCAGCCCGGAACCCGGCGCCTCATGGTCTTGCCGGTAGCCAATGCGGATCGAAAGCTTGTCAGTGCCAATATCGAAATTGAACGCATAGGCCCCCTCGACCGGCTGGAAGGGCGAGACGTAGAATATCTTTTGCGCTGCAAGCGTATCGCTGCCCTCAATAACCGAGCGGTCAGGCTTGACGCAGAGATAGGAATGCCGGTCGCCATAGGTGTTGTTAACCTCCGCAATGACCGCGCGCAGGCCGCCTTGTTCGTCATGGCACAGCCAGAAGCTGACCGGATTGAACAGATGCCCCAGCACGCGCGGTTGCGTCAGCAATGATACCGGCCCGTTGGTGATGTCGGTCAGGTGATGGGCGCTCAACACTTCGCGCACCCAAGCCGCCCCGCGCCCCTGCCCCGGCGCGCCACCATGATCGCGGTCACTCAGGCTGGCGATGTTGCGCCCGTTGCGCGACAGCAGACGCGGCAGGCGCAAATCCGCTTCGGCATCGAACAGCACATAATCCACCCCATAGGTGAAGCGGTTGGCAATGGGACCACGCCGCCCGTGAAAGGTCTGGCCTGCGATATGTTCGATATCTTTCATGCGACGGCCAGTTTGGCGCTGCGTTCTTCCATCGCGCGGGCGACATCGACCGCGCTGGCGAAACCGTCCTCATGAAAGCCATTGCGCATCCACGCTCCGCAAAACCATGTGCGGTTGGTGCCGTTGAAATCGCGGATCGTGTTTTGGGCCTGCAACGCAGCACTGTCATAGACCGGATGCGAGAAGGTGTAAGTGTCATAAATGCACTCTTCGCGCACTGGGTGGTTGGCATTCAGCGTGATGAACATAGGGTCATCCTGCGGGATGGGTTGCAGCGAATTCATCCAGTAACTCAGCGAGATGCGGTCGCGATCTTGCGGTCCGCGTTCCGTGTAGACCCAGCTTGACCAGCATTTTCGCCGCTTTGGCATGAAATCCGTGTCGCAATGCAGGATCGCATCATTGGGCTGATAGGTCACAGCGCCCAACGCCTGCGCCTCGGCCCCGGTCGGGTCTGCCAGCAGGCGCAGTGTGACATCGGAATGGGTGGCGAAGATTACCTCGTCAAATTGCTCCTCCTCGCCGCCATGCGCCTTGACCCAGACCCCCATAGGCCCGCGCCGCACGGATTGCACCGGCGTGGCCGTGCGCAGGGTCACGCCCGCGCGGTCAAGATAGGCTTGCAACCTGCGCACATATTCCACCGATCCGCCTTGCACCGTGTACCATTGATGCTGCCCTTCATACCCCAGCAGGGCGTGGTTGCGGAAGAATTCCATCATCGCATGGGCGGGGAAATCGAGGATTTTCTGTGTGGGCGTTGACCAGATCGCGCCAGAGAAGGGCAAAAGATACCTTTCGCGGAACCAGTCGCCTGTGCCGAGCTTGTGCAACAGCCCGCCAATGCTCAGGCTTGGGTCCGCAGCACTGGCTGCAAGGCCGTTCTTGTTGAAATGGACAATATCGCGGATCATGCGCCAGTAGCGCGGGTTTGCAAGGTTCTTGCGCGAGGCAAACAACTCGTCCAGCCCCGACAGCGAATACTCGAACGCGCCATCATCGAAGGATGCGCCGAAAGACATGTTCGACTTCGCTACCGGAACATTCAGCTTCTCGAAAAGCGCGGTCAGATACGGGTAATTGGTATAGTTGAAGACAATAAAGCCGGTATCGACAGGCTGGGTGCCATTTTTGCCTGCCAGAATTGTGCGTGCATGCCCGCCCAAACGCGGCTCGCCCTCGAAAACTGTGACACGGTGTCGCTGCGACATGAGCCACGCGCTCGCCATTCCAGAGATACCCCCACCGATGACAGCAATTCTTTTGGCGGGGGTATCAATAAGTTCAAATGGCATGCAGCCACTCCTTGTTGGTCTTGAGATAATGAAGTTACGCACTGAATGAGGTGGCGGATCATTTCGCAAAAACTATGATTTTAATCCCGATTTTTCCTGCGCAGGAAGTGATCTGCTTGCGCGTATCTGACGTAAACATCACATGTTTGATTTTGCACACCCCTCGCACACTGCTCGACAAGCCGGTTTGGCTGCGGATATGCTGTTGTCAGAGCGCGAGGGAACTCGCCGCGGGAAAAGGCAGTCGGCAGTGAACGCACAGAACGGAGCGAAATGGGTAGTCCTTCTCGAAAAGGTCGCGGCCGAGCAAAGCACAGACGCTTTTACTGAGTTGTTTGAGCATTTTGCGCCGAGGGTCAAAGGATTTTTGATGAAGTCCGGCGCAGATCATGCGCTGGCTGAGGAATGCGCGCAGGATGTCATGGTCACTGTGTGGAAAAAAGCCGCGCAGTTCGATCCGGCCCGCGCGAGTGTAGCAACCTGGATATTCACCATAGCGCGCAACAGGCGCATCGACATGATGCGCAAGGATCGCAGGCCAGAGCCTGAAGAATTAACCTGGGGACCGGAAGCAGAGCCAGACCAACTGGACGTGATGACATTGCAGCAGGAAAGCGAATTGCTAATCTCAGCCATCGCAAACCTGCCAGAGAAACAACGCGTGATGATCGAGCGCGCGTATTTTGGGGATCTGACCCATAGTGAAATCGCAGATGAAACCGGGTTGCCGTTGGGCACCATCAAATCCCGAATAAGACTGGCGCTGGAGCGTTTGCGCCATTCCTTGAGTTGAGAAAGACGACCATCATGATTAACCACCACCTGAGCGACAAGTTATTGATGGCCTATTCGGCAGGCACCCTGCCCGAGGCGTTCAATCTGGCTGTCGCAACCCACATTGCCATGTGTGACGAGTGCCGCGCGCGGCTGGCCAGCTTCGACGCTGTAGGTGGGGCTGTGCTGGAACAGGTTGCACAAGACAGCTCCGCCATGGACGACACGGCATTGTCTGCGACCCTGTCACGCATCAAAGCGCAATCGCCCAGCGAGAGGCCCAGCGCCAAGCCCATACGCAGCAAAGTTCTGCCAGAACCGCTGTGCAGCTATGTCGGCGGCGATGTCGATGCTGTGAAGTGGCGCAGCGTTGGCGGCGGGGTGCGGCAAGCCGTGATACCCACCTCTGACAGGGCCACAGCACGGCTGTTATACATTCCGGCCGGGGTTGCTGTTCCCGATCATGGCCATAATGGCATGGAGCTGACACTAGTGCTGCAAGGCGCCTTTGCAGATGAGGCGGATTGTTTTCGGCGCGGCGATATCGAGATTGCCGATGAGGGAACCGAGCACCAACCCATCGCGCAAGCGGGGTTGGATTGTATCTGCCTTGCCGTGACAGACGCACCGTTGAAATTCCGTGGCTTTCTGCCCCGGCTGGCCCAACCCTTTCTGGGGATTTGACGCAGATCAAGGCAACCACCGACTAGCCCATGCAACCTCGCATTCATATAAATTAATGTGAGGACGCATCATGGATTACCCTGCCTTCATCGCCGCAACACGCGACCAAAGCCGCACTCTGGCGAAAGCCCTGCCCGACACGATGAAAGGCTTTGGCACGCTCTCACGCGCTGTGAAGGAGGGCGGGGTTCTGGGCGTCAAGGAAAAGGAGTTCGTGGCACTTGGCATTGCCATTGCAGTGCGCTGCGAGCCCTGCATCGCGTTCCACGTCGAGGCGCTGCTCAAGGCTGGTGCCACGCGCGAAGAACTGGGCGATGTGCTGGCGATGGCCATTCAGATGGGCGGCGGGCCTGCGGTGATGTATGCGGGCAAGGCCCTTGCATGCTGGGACCAGTTGCAAACGGTTTGACCTGATTGTGCGGCTGCGCCGCAAGTCTATATGACGCCCCCGCCCGTTCCGGGCCGGGGGCGTCAGTTTTTTTGAGTATTTTCAGCAAGAAAATGTCGCAGTGCGGGGGCCGACACTGGGATGAAAAAAAGCCCCGCCATGAAGGCGGGGCAAGTTGGCGTCCCGGCGGGTAACACAGGACACCGGCGGTAAACTGTTGCAACGTCAGTCGTGCATCTCGGCGCGGATTTGCTGACGCAGAATGTCGATGGGGATCAGTTGGCCATCGCGTTTGAACTGCCAATAGGTCCAGCCGTTGCACGATGGCGCATTTTCCAATGCCGCGCCCACCTGATGGATGGACCCCCGATGCTCGGCGCTGACCAGAGAGCCGTCGACGCGCACCTTGGCGGCCTGACCGCGCGGGTTGACCAGCATTTCACCGGGGCGCAGCATGCCACGCTCGACCAGTTGGCCGAAGGCGACGCGCGGCTGTGCGCGTTTTGACAGGGTTGTTTGCAAGGCTGCCGTTTCCAGCGTGCGCACCTGCCCCAGCCGTTTCGCGGCCACCTTGCGATAAGCCTCTTCGCGCTCGATCCCGATATAGTTGCGGCCCAGCAATTTGGCGACAGCCCCTGTGGTGCCTGTGCCAAAGAACGGGTCCAGCACCACATCGCCCGGTTTGGTCGAGCCGACCAGCACACGGTGCAGCAGGGATTCGGGTTTTTGGGTCGGATGGGCCTTGTCGCCCTTGTCATCCTTCAGCCGCTCATGACCTGAGCAGATCGGCAACACCCAATCCGAGCGCATTTGCACACCCTCGTTGAGTTCCTTCAGCGCCTCGTAATTGAAGGTGTATTTCGCCCCTTCGGATTTAGAGGCCCAGATCATCGTCTCATGGGCATTGGTCAGGCGCTTGCCACGGAAATTGGGCATCGGGTTCGATTTGCGCCACACCACATCGTTGAGAATCCAGAAGCCCGCATCCTGTAGCGCGGTGCCAACGCGGAAAATGTTGTGATAGGAGCCGATCACCCAGATCGCGCCATTGGGTTTGAGCAATCTGCGCGCGGCCTTGAGCCATGCACGGGTGAACTGGTCATAGACCTTGAAGCTGTCGAACTGGTCCCACGCGTCATCGACGGCATCGACGCGACTGTTATCAGGGCGGTGAAGATCGCCCTTGAGCTGAAGGTTATACGGCGGGTCCGCGAAGATCAGATCGATGCTGCCTTCGGGCAGGGAGTTCATCACCTCGATGCAATCGCCAGAAAGTATCTCGTTAATAGGAAGCATTTTCGCCTCCTGCGCCACTATTGTCACTGCCATGCCTGCCTCAATCTTGCGCCTTTTTGACGCTTGTTGAGGGCATCATGAGTCAAAGGCGATTCGGCGTCAATTTCTTTTTGAATCAGAGATTTGAAAAACTTTCTTCATGTGACCTATGGACACAATATTTTGCGTATGGGGGCGAAGGAGCGTCTATGCTCTGGGGTCAGCCCCAAATCTGCTATGGCATTTTTGTGACGCTTTGTCGGATAGCCCGCATTCTCGGCCCAGCCATATCCGGGGTAGCGCAGATCCAACTCGGCCATGATCCGGTCGCGCGTAACTTTGGCGACGATGGAGGCGGCAGCGATGGACAAGACCTTGCCATCACCCTTGACCACCGCTTGCGCAGCGCATGGCAAACCGGTTGGCAGGCGGTTGCCATCGACCAGCAGAAAATCGGGCGACACATCCAGTGCGGCAATGGCGCGGTGCATTGCCAGATATGTCGCTTGCAGGATGTTGATCTCGTCAATCTCGGACGGGCTGGCATGGCCGATGCCGACATCGGCGCTGGCCATTATGGCGGCAAAAACATGTTCGCGCGCGCGCGCGCTGACGCGCTTGGAGTCGTCCAGCCCCGCAGGCAGGGCCGCTGGGTCCAGCCAGACGGCAGCGGCGGTCACAGGCCCGCATAGCGGGCCGCGGCCCACTTCATCCACACCGACCACGCGGCGCGCGCCTTGCTGGGTTGCAAGGCGCTCATAGTCATAGTCGGGGCCTGATCTTGGGGTCATGACCGGGTAATGCCCGAACGTGCCCGGTTTGTGCAACCCTTACCGGCGCGGGCTGCGATAGCCGCGCTCGGTCAGACATTGCGCGGAATAGATCGTTCCTGTTGTGCTGCGCACCTGACAGGTGCGGGGCAGATCGCGCACGCCGCGCTGCTCGAGACAAGAGCCGCGATACCCTGCCAAGGTCTGCCCGCCGTAGCGGTAGGATATCAGACATTGTTGCGGCAATTGAAGGCCACCGTGCCAACCGCCACCGCGCTGTGGCGGCTGGTGGCGGTCACGCCCGCGGTTGGGTGTGCCGCGCTCAGCGTAATAACCCGCATCCCGTAGGCAGACGGCGCGGTAAACGCTGCGTTGCCCGCGATTGGTGCGCGTATTTTCCAGACAGTGGCGCGGCAGGTTGCGCAACCCCGCATCGCGCAGACATTGGGCATTATAGAGCGATATGTTGCGGTTGCGGACATTCCATGTCTCGCGGCAATGGTTGGGCAATTCGCGGCTGTGGGGCTGCGCGCGGCTACTGCGCCCGTCAGACCGTGCTGCCTGCACCACAATCGCCACGGCGGCGGCCCCCAGCAGCAGTTTGATCAGCGCATCATCCGACGCCTGCGCAGGTGCTGCGGGCAAGGTCATAGCGCCCATGGCGATACCTGCTGCCACAAGGGCGCTGGTGGTTTTCAGTCTTAGGTTGCTTAGAAACGTGGTCATACCTTGGGGTCCTTTCTGTACAAAGGTCATGCCACGAGCCT
>LFIK01002897.1_pt1 | contig 13939 bp, 13 predicted proteins | sample 643401 | NCBI WGS metagenome assembly LFIK01 (sample SAMN03777447, study PRJNA286221) | soda lake metagenome | biome: soda lake; feature: Kulunda steppe; material: water; isolation source: sample T5-Br brine of Lake Tanatar-5 | place: Russia: Kulunda steppe | collected 2010-07 | reverse complement strand
GCACGGTCAGTTCGCTGCGCGTAACCGCTGCTACCTCCACCACCTACCTCCAGACACCGGTGAGATTACACGGGTGTAGTTCCCACAAGCGAGCACCTCACTCGGGTGTGTTGCACCTGAGTGGACGGTAGGTGACCTCTCCGCCCGGCACACCTCCCCATATGGGGGGTCTTTCCTCTCCGGTGCGTCACACCCGACTGGGATAGGTCGGCGTCCGGCTACCGACTACCGGTCCAATGCCGCAAGGAGTGGACCGGTCCAATCCGTTGCCCGAGGCGTTACCGGCAGGCGCGGCACGTTCGGACTGGTCCACCCGAACCCGGGGGGGGGAGCTGTCTGGGACAGCGATCGGTTACGGGTTGAACCGGGGCTGCCCCTAACCCTCAACTACATCGTGAGGTGCAGGGTGGGCCGGGTTGCGGCTGCGGTGCGGGGGTGGGAGTACAAGGTGCGCCCGGCGGGGGTTCCGCCGGGCGTTTCGGTGGTTTGGCTGCGGGCCCCACTGATCGGCGACCCGGCAGCACACACCGTGCCCGCTCCGTCTCCGCGGGCAACGCGGCCACCTCCACGACAGCGGGAGAAGGGGGTGCACCTTCCCCCTCGACCCTGAGTGCAGCCGGAGGATCTTGTGTCACAACAGTCAGAACAGCCCGTCCGCCACCTCGCCGTCATCAAGGTCGTTGGTGTCGGAGGCGGGGGTGTCAACGCCGTTCACCGCATGATCGACGCGGGCCTACAAGGCGCCGAGTTCATCGCGGTGAACACCGACGCGCAGCAGCTCACCAGCTCAGGTGCGGACATCACCCTCGACATCGGTCGGAAGTTGACCCGTGGTCTGGGAGCTGGCGCCGATCCCAACGTGGGTCATCGCGCCGCCGAGGACCATGACGAGGAGCTCGCAGAGGCGCTCCAGGGTGCAGATATGGTGTTCGTCACCGCCGGGGAGGGCGGCGGCACCGGGACGGGGGCGGCACCGGTCATCGCCGAGATCGCAAAGGGGCAGGGGGCGCTCACGATCGGTGTGGTCACCCGTCCCTTCGGGTTCGAGGGTCGTCGCCGGTCCCGGCAGGCGGAGGAGGGAATCGCCGAACTCAAAGATAAGGTCGACACGCTCATCGTCGTCCCCAACGATCGTCTGCTCCAGATCGCCGAGCCGGATCTGAGCATCGAAGACGCGTTCAAGATCGCCGACGACGTGCTACTCCAGGGGGTGCAGGGCATCACGGAGCTGATCACCACCGAAGGTGCGATCAACGTCGACTTCGCGGATGTGCGGACGGTGATGAAGGACGCTGGTAGCGCGATCATGGGGATCGGGAAGGCTTCCGGTGGGGACGATCGGGCGCTTGAGGCCGCCAAGCGTGCGATCTCGTCCCCGCTGCTTGAAGCGTCCATCGATGGCGCCCAGGGGGTGCTGCTGGTGATCGCCGGTTCCAAGAGCCTCGGCCTCTTCGAGGTGGGGGAGGCTGCCGATGTGGTCACCTCTGCCGCCCACCAGGATGCGAACATCATCTTCGGGACGGTGCTGGATGACGACCTTGAAGATGAGGTGCGGGTCACCGTCGTTGCCACCGGGTTCGACGAGGCGGACGAGGCGACGTTTCCCACCAGCGCCAGGCAGCGCCGTCCCGCCCGTATCGAGACGGCGCATGTGACCAAAGGGGCGCCCGCCCGCCAGAAGGCCCGCCAACCGGACCCGGGCGGGCAGGCTCCAAACGAGCCGCAGCCGGCCACCCAGCCCGCACCGGCCGTCACCGCCACCCAGCCTGCCCGGAAGGAACGACAGCCCGAGCCGCAGCCGACGTCCGGTGGTTGGGGCCGTCAGCGGCAACATCCGGTTGACAGCGGGGAAGATATGGACGTGCCGAAGTTCCTTCGGTGACCCACCTGCCGGGACGCTGTCAGCCGCACCCGGCCGGCATCGTCATATATCGGGGTGGCTAACGGTCAAGGTCTTCGAGGGTGTCCCCACAGTGCACGCACAACAGGGGAAGGTCGACCTCGCCGGGCGACACGTCACTGATCTCCCGCAATGTCCCATCCTCGACGAGCAGGTCAGCGGCCTCGTCCGGGTCGCCGGGCACACGGTTGTCAACGACTGGCAGTAGGCAGTCGTCACATACCGGCTCTCCGCCGAGAAGCCATCCGGGTGTCATGATCCCTCCTGGTCTGCCCAACCTGTGACAGCTGGTTCGGGTGGGGCAGCCATCTTCCCCAGAAACCTCACCCGTGGAGGGACGGTCCGGCCGCAACCTGCTCGGACTGGCGGGGAAGGGACACCTCTGCGGGTCGTCCCGCGAAGCGGAGACGGACCAGATCCTCGGTCACGTCGGTCACCACCCCCTCACCGAACAGCGGGTGGTCCAACACGTCGCCCGGCTGCCAGACCTGGTAGACATCTGGCATCTGCTCCGGGTCGGGGGTGGCCAGCGCTGCGGGCGACACCTGGTCCAAGCTGCTGATCGACACGCCGACCATCCGGACCGGGTCGCCGTCCCACAGCTCGTCGAGCAGGGCGCACGCCCGGCCTGCCAGCGTCCCGCCGGCAGCCACACCATCTGGGAACGTTCGCTGCCGGGACCGGGTCCGGAACCGGGTGTCACGCAGCTGGACCTCCACCGTGCGGCCCGCCACCGCCGCCGCTTGGGCGCGTCGAGCGACTTTCCGGCTCAGTGCACACAGCACCGCCGCAGCTACCTCCTGCTCGGCGACGTCGCGGGGCAGTGTCTGACGGTTCCCGATCGATTTGGCGGCCCCGCCGGTCAGGACCGGCCGCGGGTCGTCATTTCGGGCGAAGCGAGAGAGCATGTCAGCTTTGTTCGCCCCCAGGTGGGTGGCGAGAAGTTCCGGGTCAGCTCCGGCGAGCGCTCCGATGGTTGCCACGCCCAGTTCGGCAAGTGCGGCTGCTGTTTTCGGGCCGACACCCCACAGATTGCCGACCGGCAGGTCGGCAAGGAACGGGTCTTCGTCCGCCGGGGTGAGGAGCAGCATCCCATCAGGCTTCGCGGCGGCGGAGGCGAGCTTCGCAACGGTTTTGGTTCTCCCCCCGCCCACAGAGCAGACCAGGCCGACCTCCCGCTGCACCTCCATCCGCAGGCCGGTGGTGAGCACCCGCCAGTCGGCGGGATGGTGGGTCACATCAAGGAACGCTTCATCGAGGGAGACAGGTTCGACAAGGTCGGTGTGTCGGCGCAGGATGGCGAACACCTGCGAGGACGCCGTCTCGTATGCCGCGAACCGGGGTGGGCGGACGATGAGGCCAGGGCAGGCACGTCGGGCCATACCGACCGGTGTCGCTGACCGCACCCCGCGGCTGCGCGCCTCATACGAGGCGGCGGCGATAACACCGCGGGGGCCGTGCCCGGCGACCGCAACCGGTCTGCCGGCCAGCGTAGGGTCGTCGCGCTGCTCTACCGACGCGAAGAACGCGTCAAGGTCAAGGTGGAGGATGCGGGGTGGGGGCATACCGGCCACCGTCCCCGCTCCGGTTCACACCCCAACCGCTTCGGCAGCGGGCGTTGATGTTCCACTCATACAGATCTGCCGGCCACGGACCCGTGAGGCAGGCCGACTCGACGGACCGGTTCCGGGATTGTGCCCGTCTGCCAACACCCGCTGCCAGACTTACACCTCGAGGGGTTCGGCCATCGCAGCAGAGATCGCCCGCACCCGCTCGACGCTGAGGGTCCGCCGCTGGTTTCCGGTCGTTCCCCCGAACACGCCCCACTGTAGTTTTCGGGACAGTGCATACTCCAAACAGGTTTCCCGCACCGGGCAGCGCCGGCAGCGGTCAAGCAGCTCTCCTTGCATCCCTTCGTTCAACGGCGCATCTACCGGCATATCGAGGCAGGCGGCCTGTTCCAGCCAGGTGGTATCAACCGTCAACCATTCTTCGTGCACACCACATCCCTCCGTTCGGCATCGTCGGGACGGTAGGTGGTTCCCGGCAGCTGTTGCGGGAACGGGAACATCCCGGACGCGCGCACAGTGCCCAGAGGCGGGCTGGATGGTGCGGTGGGCGGACGTGTGTGCGGCGTTCTGGTGCGTGACTTCCCCCAGACGGGGGGTCGGGACGGTTGGCGGCGCCGTTCCGTATGGTGGGCGCGGGTCGCACACGCCGGTTAGCGTTGGTTGTGTTCGACGGTGAGGATGCCTGCCACATCGTTGAGCCGGTCTGCGATTGCCGCGAGTTGTGCCCTGTCGGACACGTTGACAGTCAGGGTGATGTTCGCTGTCCCGTGAGCGGTGGTGGCAGTGGAGATCGCACGTAGGTGCACGTCCAGTTCGGCCAAGCTGGTGGAGACATCTCGGACGAGGCCGGTGCGGTCGATGGAGACGATTTCGACGGTGGCTTCCAGGGCGCGTGGCGGGCCTGACTCTTCCCATTCGGCCGGCACGGTCCGGCCCGGGTTGGTGCTTGCGACCGCTGCGAGATTGGGGCAGTCGGATCGATGGAGGGTTACGCCGCGTCCGCGGGTGACATACCCGGTGACGTCATCTGGCGGGTGCGGTTGGCAGCAGTCTGCCGGGTGGGTTTCGATGCCGTCTTGCCCGTCGATCAGCACCGGTGGGGTGCGGCTGGCGGTGTCGCGGGTGCGGCGGGTAGCCGGGGGTGGGGGGTTGGTGGTGAGGCGTGGGCGGAGCCGTTGGGCGACGCTGCGGGCACTCACCTCCCCGGACCCGACCGCGCGGAGCAGGTCGTGTCCGGTGGCACGTCCGAACTGTTCGCTCACCGCATCAAGGTCTGGCCTTTGGTCTGCGAGCGTCGGTGGTAGCGAAGCGCGCCGCAGTTCGCGGGCGAGCTCGTCTTTGCCGCGGGCGAGGGTGCGTTGCCGCCGTTCGCGGTTGAAATACCCTCGGATCTTGGCGTGGGCGTTCTGGCTGGCGACGAAGTGCAGCCATTCTTGGGATGGTCCGGCTCCATCGTGGGGGGAGGTGAGGATTTCGACCTGGTCGCCGCTGGCGAGTGGGGTGTCGAGTGCGCAGAGTTTGCCGTTCACTTTCGCGCCGATGCAGCGGTGGCCGACTTCAGTGTGGACCGAGTAGGCGAAGTCGACGGGTGTGGCCCCTGCCGGCAGCGCCTTGACCGCGCCTGCGGGGGTGAGGACATACACCTCTTCGGTGGCCACTTCGCTGTGGAGGGTGGCGAGGTACTCGTCGGGTGCGTCCACGTCGTGCTGCCACCCGGCGAGATGTTCGAGCCATTCGGGGGCCAGGGGCAGTTCTCCGCCGCCGTGTTTGTAGGCGTAGTGGGCGGCGACACCCCATTCGGCGGTGTGGTGCATCTCGTGGGTGCGGATCTGCACTTCGATCAGGGTGCCCTGTTCGGTGAGCACCACGGTGTGTAGTGACTGGTAGCGGTTGGGACGTGGGGTGGCGATGTAGTCTTTGAACCGCCCGGGGATGGGGGTCCAGGCGGCATGCAGCATCCCGAGGACCTGGTAGCACTGCAGTTCGGTTGCCACCAGGATGCGGACGGCGAGAAGGTCCATGATCTCGTCGAACGGGACGCCTCGGTGGGTCATCTTCCGGTAGACGGACCAGGCATGTTTCGCCCGTCCCTCTATCTGTGGTTGTAGCTGCTGGCCGGACAGCAGCTGTTGCACCTCGCTGGTGAACGTGTCGATAGTAGCTGTCCGGTCCGGTGTGGAGCTGGCGATAAGCGCGGTCACTTCTCGGTAGGCGTCAGGTTCGAGGATGGCGAAGCTGCGGTCTTCAAGTTCCCGTTTGTAGGTTTGCATCCCGAGCCGGTGGGCGAGGGGGGCGTAGACGGCCAGGGTTTCTGCGGCTTTCTGGCGCTGCTTCGCGGTGGGTAGCGCCGCGATGGTGCGCATGTTGTGCAACCGGTCGGCGAGTTTGATCACCAGCACGCGCAGGTCGGTCGCCATACTCAACACGAGTTTGCGCAGGGTGGCTGCAGCTTCGCCGTCGGGGGAGCGGACGTTGTCGGGAAGGTCGAGCCTGTCGATCTTGGTCACACCGTCGACGAGGTGGGCAACGTCGGCACCGAACCGTTCCGTGAGGTCCTCGAGTGGGGTGGCGGTGTCTTCTACGACGTCGTGGAGCAGGCCTGCTTGGAGGACGGGGAGCGGCATCCCCAGTTCGGCGAGCAGCTGGGTGACGGCGACGGGATGGAAGATGTAGGGCTCGCCACTTTTGCGGCGCTGGCCGGCGTGTGCCGTGTCGGCGATTTGGTAGGCGGCGAGGAGCTCCTGGATGTCGGCGGCGGAGAGTTTCGCGACGGTTCGGGCGGTGCGGGTGAGGTGCCCGACAGCCTCAGGCAGCTTCTTTGCCGGGTCGAGCATGTGCATCCGGACTAGTGCGCTGCGCACCCGCCCGCCGGCTGCGATGTTCGCCTCTTTCATCGACTCACGTCCCCTCTACGCGGTAGCGGGCGAGTGGCGAAGCTGTCTGTTTGCTGCCTGCCGGCCATCGCCAGGTCCGGTGGAGTGCGACAGCGAACTGGGCCCAGGGCAGCCAGGGGCTGGTGGTGGTGACGAGGTGGTCGAGTGTTTCCCGGGCGGCGGGGTGCGCTTCGAGCTGGTCGTTCTCCCACGCGTCGCGTGCGGTTGTCCAGCTGGTTCTCACATCCCGGGAGGTGAGTTGTTGCGCGCGGAGGTCGAGGTGTCCTTGGAGGACGACGCCGTAGGTTCGGTGTTCGACCCAGAGGGAGTGGAATGTCAGGTTGTCGCCGGTGATCGCGAGACCGAGTTCTTCGTTTGCGCCGCGCACGGCGGTGCGGGTGGCGTCCAGGTGGCCGTCGACCCGGTCGCCATCATGCGCACCTTCCATGATGGGGAGGCAGTAGTGCCGTTCGTGGGTGCGGGCACGGGAGGACCGCTGGGCGAGCACGAAGGCGCCGTCTGCGGTTTCTACGGTGACATGGACCCCGAGCGTGCCGGCGAACAGTGGGGTGAGTCCGCCGTTGTCGAGGCGGTCTAGCACGGCTGTGCGGATCTCGGGTCGGGCCTGTTCCCAGTAGGTGTTCACCGCCCGGCGGGTCAGGTAGTCGCGTCGGGACACGCCGATGGTGAGTGTCCCGCGGTCGTGACTGAACCAGCAGGGAAGGGGGCGCTGTTCGTTCCACACGCCTAGCTGCCCGGTGGCGCCGCGTTTGAGGAGGGCGATCTCGTGGTTGAGGCCGGCGATCTCTGGGGGTGCCAGCAGCTGTCCGGCTTGGAGGTTCAGCTGCTCGAGGGTGTAGTCCTCCACGATTTCGCTGGCAACCGCGGCGAACCCTGCAGGTTCGTGGGCGAGCAGGGTGACTGTCACCTGCCCGGTGTCATACCGCGCTCCTGGCTGCGGGGTGGCTGCGGGGCGGTGTGGGTCATCCATGCCAGCGACGGTGCCTCACCCCGACGGTGACGCACACCTTCGGACCGTTGCCGCCTGGGACAGGTCCGTCACGGTTGCACCCAGCGCAGAAGCGCGGAGGAGAGGTTCAAGATGCGTCGTTCGAAAGAGTCACAGCAGGCTTCCGGGCACGGCACTTACAGTTTCGTGCGGGCGATACAGGGGGAGTTGGCCACTGCACGCGCGGCCCTTCGCCAGGAGGATGGGTTGCGGTTGTTGGTGAAGGTCCATCCCGAGTTCCGCGACGAGCTGAATCGTATCGTTCGTGGTCTTGGCAGTGACGTGTTCGCCACGGATGCGACCTTCAGCGTCGAGCAGAGCGCCGATCCTGCTGGGGCGGACAACCCTGGGGCGATGGTGGTGTCCTACACGGTGTTCGTCACGTTGGTCTCCCGTTATCGGCTGGTGGTGCTGCGAGCGGATCGGCGGGTGCAGGTGCTCGCTGAAGATCATCCGGACGGGGTGAACCGGGCACTGGTCCAGCTCTGGTCGGCGCCGCTGCAGGTCACCAACCGGGTTGATGTGCCAGTCGGGAACGCCGGGAAGGTGTCGGTCACGACCGCGGCTGCTGACCGGTCGGCGGTGTTGCGTGTGGAGGCGCTCGGCGATGTGCCGGTTCCCCTCGGAAGTCCGGAGATGGCTGAGCGGGTGGCTGACACCATCGCGGGCCGTGAGGGTGTGGTGATGCCGACACAGGCTGAGGCGGTAACCACCCCGGAGCCGGAGCCGGAGACGGAGCAGGAGCGGGAGGAGCGGTTCCGGCGTGTGGGTGCAGAGCTGCTCGACTCGATGGCTCGTGGCAGCCAGTCCCCGTCACATGTCGACCCGCCCCCTCCCGGCGGACAGCCTCTTCCCGGTGGCCCACCTTCGTTCCCTGTTGGGTGACGACGCTGCCTGCTGCTGGTCTTTCTCGGTCAGCTAGGCACGGTGGGCGGCGATGATCCCGATCCTCGCCGCTGCTGTTGCCGCCTTCTGTGTCGCGTTCGTCCTCACTCCGGTGGTCCAGCGGTTCTTCTCGGGGAGGAGGCTGGGTCAAACGATCCGTGAGGACGGGCCTGAGGGGCACCGGTCGAAGGCGGGGACGCCGACGATGGGTGGGGTGGCGATCGTGGTGGCGGTCGGTGTCGGCTACAGCGTGGCGCGGTTCACCGGGTTGCGTCCCACGCCGACAGGGCTGCTTGCCCTCGGTGTGTTCGTGGGGATGGCCGCGGTCGGTGCGGCTGACGATCTGGTCAAGCTTCGGGCGAACCGGAACCTGGGTTTGTCGGTGGTGGGGAAGTTGGCGGGGCTGGCGGGGGTTGCGGTGGCTTTCGGTGTGCTCGGGGTGACCTTCGCGGCGTTCCCGACCCAGGTCACGTTCCTGGGTGCGGGTGTGGGGCCGCTGCTGCCGGTGGGTGTGCTGGTGGCGGTGGTGTTTGTGATGCTGATCGGCTCGTCGAACGCGGTGAATCTGACCGATGGGCTCGATGGGCTGGTGGCCGGTTCTGCAGCTTTGGTGTTCGCCGCCTACACCCTCATCGCGTTCTGGCAGGCCCGAAACCCGGCGCTCTACGGGTTGGAGACCGCCGGGCAGCTTGATGTCGCCGTCCTGGCTGCTGCTGCCTGCGCGGCGGTGACCGGGTTCTTGTGGCACAACGCCCCGCCGGCATCGATCTTTATGGGTGACACCGGGTCTTTGGCGTTAGGTGGGCTGATGGCCGCTCTTGCGACCGCGACGCGCACCCAGCTGCTGCTGGTCGTCATCGGTGGGCTCTATGTGCTCGAGACATTGAGTGTCATCGCCCAGGTCGCTTCCTTCAAGACAACTGGTCGCCGGGTGTTGCGGATGGCGCCCCTCCATCATCACCTCGAACTGTCCGGTTGGAAAGAGCCGACCGTGATCATCCGCCTTTGGATCGTTGCGGGTGTGTGCATCACCGCCGGTCTGGGGGTGTTTTACGCGGACTTCCTCGCACGTGGTGGGGTTGGCTGACTGCATGTGCCCTGTCGTTGCTGTTGCGCCTGCTCGGGTGTGGAGCTGTGCCGTCGAACTAGTGCGCGCTGCTTCTGGCAGCGGCGGCCGCTCGTGCGTCCGTGTCTGTGGTGAGCGGGGTAGGAGTGTCTGTAGCTGCGACCGCTTCCCCGGATCGGGGGCAGCTGCCGTGTGCAGTTCGGGCCTACTGGCCAACTCCAAGAACTGCCGCCCTCACTCGGCGTCGGGCAGAAGATCGAGGCACCGCTGAAGCTGCTCTCTGACCAGGCGTGACATCTCTGGGTCTTCCCACCACCCGCCAGGTAGCTCCACACCACCGTCGCCCGGACGAAGAGAGATCCTGACGACCGGGCCATGCGGCTCCAGCGCCTCTGCTTCGCGCTCCACCTCCCGACGGTGAGCGTCAGCGAGGACGAGCAAGAGCCGCCCGAACTCGCCACGCATCTCAAGTAGGTCATACAGGAACTGCGCCAGACCACGGGCGCCGACCTTGTCCGCCAACGGGTAGTTGGCCTCGACGCCATCCCACCCGTCATGGATCAGCTGCGGGACGAACGCCCAGAGTGGAAGGCGGGTCGCGCCTGCGGTGATGGACCCCGTCACACGTCCGTCGTGGACGACGAGGTTCGGGTAGAGCCCTTCGGACCCCTCTGCTGGTTCACGCCACACGGGCCGTCTCCTCGCACTCAGAGGCTGTTTCGCTCATCACCACAACCTTGTCTTCATGGTGCGGGAACGCCGTCGATGGTCTTGAGTCCATAACGTCGCGCCAGTTGACGGACGTGGTCAACGTCACTCCTGGGTACATAGACCGTCTCGAGGCTCTGCTTCGCTGTTACGCCACGCCGCTTGCATGCGGCACGGAATAGCTCAGCCTTTCCGTACTTGGTGAACTGGAACTAGCTGGGATCTTCCATGCTTACAACCGCCTCGGTTGTTCCGGGCTGCGGCCATCCGCAACCGTCCGTCTGCGCGGGTGGCTAGGGGTGTTACCGACTCTCTCAGCTGGCTTGGGGGTAGTGCCCTCCCGACCGTGCACACAACCGTGTCTCGCCCCAGGTCGCATTCTCAACCGCCGGGAACGGTGAGGAGTTCTTCCCAGCACGATCACATGGGGGCCGCCCGCACGGTGCGCGGCTTCGCTGCATGCGTCTTCACACCCGAAGCCTTCCCTCTGTGTTGGCAGATGGTGCCACCTTCGACCGTTCGCGCAGTCGTATGCGCCCCCAAACACCGGTCCCGACTCACACGACCGGTGAGTCCTACCATGCCGGGTGGAAGGCCGAGAACGGCGCGTGCAAGATCCGGCTATGCCAGTTCCAGAACACACCCGATGCCGCGTGCAACCACCCTCTGGGTCGGGCGCCGTAGCGTTCAGGACGTGCCAGTCTTACTGGACCGGGCCGTGGTGACCTGGCAGCCGAGGAGGGTTGCAAGCTGTGTGGGCTCTACCGGCTGGAGGTGGGGCTGGTGGGAACAGGCTCGGCAGTAGGGGTGCACCTGCCGCCAGGGGTCTGAGGGCCGGTGCTGGATAGCTACGAGGGCGGTGGTGTCTGGTGTGGTTGGCTGTTCACACCGCACACAGTGTGGGGGGAACCGGACAGACAGCAGCTGCTGGAACTGGGCACGGTAGGCCACTGCCTGCTGTGCGGTGCCGTGTTCGACAACCCGACCCCAGAGGGCACAACGTGCCGTTGGCGCATACGGTGGCGCGGGCTGCGGGGTGCGGTTGGCGTGGAACCCGCACCGGCCGTGGATGCAGGGAGCGACGCCGGCGGGTTCACACCGGCACTGCGCCTCACTTACCGTCTCGTAGGTGCCCCCGGTGAAGTAGCTTCGTGCTTGTGCACGGGCGCCATCGGGGGAGACGACGACGGTGAGGGTTTTGGTGACTTCCAAAGGGGCCGCGATAGGTTCTATATCCATGCCGGGGAGTGTGCTTAGCGCGTGCGGCTGTCAATCAGCCAGCCGGGGCGGGTAAGGCGGTGATCGCACCTGACATCTTGTGTCCGGCCCTTCTTGGTGGTGGTAGCGGCCAGCGGTCCGGGCAGCGAGCTGCATGGTGTGGGCTCCCTACGGCCCAGAGGCACCGGAGGTGCCGGAGAGGGCGACCATTGCAGCTGGCGGAGGCCACCTGTTCCGCCAGCTACTTGAACATCTGCCGGCTGGGACACCCTCAGAGTTGGAGGTGGTTATGGGTGTCGTTGGAGAGCAGGTCGAGCCGGTTCGGCGGGTGTTGGACGTGCCCGCACCGGTAGAAGAACCCGCACCGGTAGAAGAACCGTCCCGGGAGCCGGCCACCAACCTGCTCGCCTGACCTGACCTGCTGGTGCACAGTGCCTGCCAGGAGGTGTGATGGACCAGCAGGACACAGGGGATGACACCAGCGAGGTGCACGACGCGCTTCGGACGACGGTAGGGATGCTGACTGCACGGTTCGAGGGGCTGGAGTCCGAACAGCGGGCGTTGCTGCGCGAATGGCAGCTGGACACAGACGGGGAACGTGACCCTGCAGTGCTGCTGGCGGTGCTCTGGACGGTGACAGCGACGCTGCTGATCGACACGTCGCAAGCGTGCGGGTTCGCCGCACCGAGTTTCGAGCTGCTGGCACCGGACCCGGTGCACGACGATGTCCATCTGGTGGTTCGCCACCGGTTGCAGCTTGCGGTGTCCCGGCCCGACGGCGAGGGGGATAGTGACATCTTGGAACTGGCGAACCGTTACGGGGTGGCTCGTGTCGCCTCGCTGGTGGTGGAAGATCTTGCCCGGCTGGTGGTAGTCACCGCCGCGGTCACCGGCCGGGAGGTGCCTGAGCAGCTGCAGCTGCTCGGACAGTGGGAGGTCAGCTGAGATCGTCAGAAGCGGACCGGCGGTCCTGCCGCCAGTTCCTCAAGCCACCGGTCCGCTTCGGCTCGGCGGCGTTCGAGTTGGTCCAGAGTGGCATTTCGGACGCCGGTCAGGTGTGTCCGACGGTTCAGTTCCCGGTTGACGGTCCGGGCCGGGAGCGCAAGCGTGTCTGACAGCTCCCGCACCAGCTCCTGTGTTGCCGCCCGCAGCTGCCGGCTCCGGACGCTGCGGGTCGGGCCGTTGCCAGCGTCGCGGCTGGTGATTTGGGTGGTGAGTGCGGGTAGTTCGATCTCGATGCCGGGAGCTGCCGGACGCGGTGGAGGTGGGTGTGGGACGGCAAGTTCGGCGGTGTCTGCGGCGGTCGAGCGCACCGGCTGATACTGGCCGGCTGCCGGCAGCTGCAGCTGTTGCGCATGGCGGAGCTGCCGGGCTTCGGGGAGCGGTTCCACATCGTTCTGGTGGGGGGTGTCGTCTCCGGCGAGCTGGTGGGTGACGGTGCGGTGCAGCCGGGTTGCGTGTGCAGCGAGCCGCGGGTCTGCGGGCAGGTAGACAACGGCGGGGGTGGTATCTCCAGTCGACCGGACTACCCGTCCAACTGCTTGCCTGAAATACAGCTCGGTGGTGGTTGTTGTGGCATAGACTGCAACCCGGAGGCGGGGGATATCGACCCCTTCGGACACCATCCGGACGGCGACGAGCCACTGGCTGGCGCTGTGGGCGAACTGTTCGATGTGTTGGTGTGCGCCCGGGTCGTCGGATAGTGCGAGGGTGGCCTCCGTTCCGGTGTGTTCCCGCAGCATCCTGGCGGTCTGGCGGGCGTGGCCCTGGTCGTGGCAGATGATCAGGCCGCCAGCGTCAGGGTGGGTGGCCCGCAGCTGGGTGAGGGTGCTGTCGGCGTGGGAGAGGACGTGGGGGAGCCACTGTCCGGTGGGGGAGACGGCGGTGCGGAGCCGCTGGTTCATCGCGTCGAGGGGGAGCTCGTCGGTGAAGGTGGCATCCATCTGGTCACCTCGGGCGTTGATCCATTCCATCTCTCCGTCGAACAGGGGGAAATGGACGGGACGGACGACCTGGTCGGTGAGGGCGTCCTGGTAGCTGTAGACGTAGTCGGCTTGGGCTTGCCCGTTCTGGTAGGTGAGGAACGGGATGGGGTTGTCGTCGCTGCGGAACGGGGTGCCTGACAGGGCGAGTTTGTGGGGGCTGGCGGTGAATGCTGTGGCGAGTGCGTCGCCCCAGGTGAGGGTGGCGCCGGCATGGTGGAGCTCGTCGAGGATGACGAACGCGCGGGGGGCGGCGGGGGCGAACGGGGAGGGGTTGGCTGCTATCTGCTGGTAGGTGGTTACGAGGCCGTGCACGTCTGCTGGGAGCGGCCCGTCGGCGGGGCTCCACTGGTCGAGGAGGGTGATGCCGAGCCGTGCTGCGGCTGCGGCCCACTGGTGCCGAAGGTGGGCGGTGGGTGCGACGACGACGAGGCGGTGGCCGGGGTTGTCGGCGAGGTGGTGTGCGGCGGTGACGAGGGCGAACGTGGTTTTCCCCGCGCCGGGGGTGGCTACCGCGAGGAAGGTGTCCCCTGGGTGTCTCTGGTGCTGTTCGAAAGCGTGCTGTTGCCAGTGGCGAAGGGTGAGTGTGGCCATGAGAACCTCCCGGTGTTTACCGAGGGTGCGCCACGTCTGGGTGTGGCGACTGGTTGTGCGGCCGCTGCACGTGCTGGTGTTGGGGCCTGTGGACAGTTGTTGCTCACGGTCCGGGAGTGCGGGCCTGTGAAGT
>LFIK01002895.1_pt1 | contig 13942 bp, 10 predicted proteins | sample 643401 | NCBI WGS metagenome assembly LFIK01 (sample SAMN03777447, study PRJNA286221) | soda lake metagenome | biome: soda lake; feature: Kulunda steppe; material: water; isolation source: sample T5-Br brine of Lake Tanatar-5 | place: Russia: Kulunda steppe | collected 2010-07 | reverse complement strand
GCCAAAAAATAGTCCATAAGGTCCGAAATGAAATGGCAGACTCGGAGTCTATTGTGCCGTTGAGAAAGAAAATCAAAGACAGTCTGACTAGGCAAGGCATGTGGAATATAAGGGGCCTCCATAGAAAAGGATTGGCAGAAAGGGGAGAAAAGGAAACCTACCATGAAGGAATCGCTTGCTGTAGTGATTCCCAGAACATGCCCTAACAAGGGTTGCAAGGATAAGGCCGTCAGTCAAGAAGTGCGACTACTAGCCTGCTTGTGCCCTTACCCTCTGCCCTTCCTTGGCGAACGATTTGCATGTTTGCTCTTGCAATAACTCATTGTTGAACAGAAATACTAATCTGGAGCAAGTCCTGCTATGCTTGAAGAAATAGTGTGTGGCCATTACCTAGGCTGGTCATGCAAGTCCATCCAAATTCCATTTATCTTTAAGATACCCCTCGCGCGCCGAGGGAGTCGCACAACTGGGCTGGAGATGTAAAGAATGGAAAGACCCTTTTGATGGAGAGCAAGAAGATGAAGCTAACTTATTGGGTTGGATTGATCTAAGAAGGTCTAGGCGTTTTGCTCCAGGTGCAGAGGTGATTGGATAGACCTAATTAAAGTTTTGGTGTTCCATCTTTTTAGTTGATCCCTGAAAGGATACAAGCAATGGAGGTGTGTGCCTGAATGATCCTAAGCCAGGATGCAAATAGCATACTTTTAAATGCTTTGTGACTGGTCATGTCCTCAATGCCAGCCATTTCTCCCTTTGTATTGTTTGGCTTGTTAACAAGCAAAACGTTGTGCCTTAGCCATTTTGATTCAAAACCTCAGTCCTGTGTTTGAATTCAGCTGTGACATTTTGCTAGGTGCAATAATGTTTGATGCGCGTTTGGATCGTGAATAGGTAAGCTTGATGCAGGATGAACTAGGCAGGACACTGGCTGTGGTCTTGCCAACCCATACTTACCTGCAAGCCATAAGCGATAGCAGCCCTGTTCCGGCCCCTACGTCCAGCACACGGACAGTACTGCAGCTGTCTGGTAACAGGCCATTGCCATTGCTCCCTTGCCCCCGCTTTGCTTGCTGCTGCTTTGAGACAGCGGTCCTGAGAAGTATCAAGATGAGGAACAGCGTCAGGGCAGAAATGCATACCTTCTTAGATTAGCACAGCCTGTAGAACATGTGCAGAATCATGTGTTTAGTTTACTAAAGGCTGTGCTGGTATTGCAAGAGCAACCTGCACCCTGTGATAATAGAGGGAATGGAGCGTCAGAACAACAACAGCAAGGCACAGTCAGTTGCACCTGCAACCCGATACATGGTGCGGATTTTACCTTATGGCTCGTTCGTAGGCACTGTTCCTCTTACTGTCCAGGATCATGTCAAAGTGCCAGCTTGGCAACAGCGGCTGCATTTGCAGACACGGTGCTGACAGAGGCAGAGGCCCACGCACATGCAGCATGGCTCCACTCCATCTCCAAAGGCTGGGAATCTCACCCCCACTGCCCTCACTCATGCCACTGCTTATGCTGCTGGCCGAGCATGAGTTGCACTGTGCTTTGCAGCAGTTGCAGTTGCTGCCTGTGTTTCTGCACCAAGCTTTTTCCAGACCAAGACTAGTGCCTCTGGGGCCCTCAATCAGGACTCCAAGCTGCACCATGCTCCCTTTTGTAACTCTGCTTGGTTGATCAAAATACAAGCAGCCCGGGGCTAGTGACGTGCTGTGATAGACTTTGGAGCCAGTATGGCATGGAAAGGTCTTTGCACCTGGTATGGCCTGCTGCTGCTGCCTCCGCCGCTGCTGCTCCTGCTGCTGCTGCTGCTGCTGCTGCTGCTGCTGCTCACTGTTGTGCTCAAAGCCAAAGCCTCGAGAGCCGTTCAGATGCACATTGCATCCTTTAAAGTCCAGCCTTGGCCACATGTACAGCGCGTTGCAGACACCACCTCTGGATGCCACTGCCTGCAGCACAGCAGGTGCCCACATGCAACACAGTGAGACATGATAGCCTTTGCAATTGCATGAACGAGTGAGATATTATAGCCTTCGTAATTGCATCAACACAGTGAGACATTGCATTAACACAATGAGACATTGCATCAATACAGTGGAACATTATAGCCTTTGTAATTGCATCAACGAGACATTATAGCCTTCGTAATTGTATCAACACAGTGAGACATTGCATCAACACAGTGAGACATTATAGTCTTTGTAATTGCATCAACACAGAAAAACATTATTGCCTTTGTAATTGCATCATCACAGTTAGATATTATAGCCTTCGTAATTGCATTAACAAGTGAGGCATTACAGCCTTTGTAGTTGCATCAACACAGTGAGACATTATAGCCTTTGTAATAACATCAACACAGTGAGACACCATAGCCTTTTTAAATAATTGCTTCAACACAGTTAGACATTGCATCAACATTGTGAGATATTATAGCCTTCGTAATTGCATCAACACACTTAGACATAATAGCCTTCGTAATTGGATTAACGAGTGAGACATGATAGCCTTTGTAATTGCTTCAACACAGTAAGACATTGCATCAACACAGTGATACATTATAGCCCTTGTAATTGCATCAACACAGTAAGACATTGCATCAACACAGTGATACATTATAGCCCTTGTAATTGCATCAACACAGTGAGACATTGCATCAACACAGTGAGACGTTATCGCCTTCGTCATTGCATCAACTAGTGCCTGTAGCTGCACCTGCCTTTGTGGTGCCTGCAGAGCTCAGACCTTAGTCATGCACTCACTTGCACACCAGAGTAGTGATGACCAAGATCCACACAAGCGGATGGCCCCTCACTGGGCATGCCGCGCCTACAGGGTGGGTGATCCGCCTCCTTGTCAGCTGCAGGTTCTGCTTTTGCTGCTGAAAGGGCATCCAATGTTGCCTTGAGCATGTCTTGCAGGCTAAGCCTGACAAGGTCAAAGGGGGAAGAGATGGGGAGGTGTTGTGTGTGCCTGCAATCAAAGATGGCATATCATGCAGTTTCTAACGGCATCAAAAACCATAAGAGAGCAAAAGTATGTGAGGACCATTGAGGAGCAGAGGGGTTAAGGCAGGAAGCGGACCTGTGTGTGAATGTTTACAAAAAGAGCCAAGGAGCCAAAAAGAGGCCTGGTTCAGCTAACTGGCCACCAACTGTAGACCTAAGTCGGGTACCTTGATCTTTTCTTACATCCTTGGTCCTATCCTTGATCGAAGTTCATGATCAAAGAAGCGTAGCTCTTAGCTCAGGGCGGCTTTTCTCCATTCAGCAGCACATTCCACAATATACTTTCCTCGTTCTCTTTTCTCTTTCTTCCTGACTCTTGACAACAAAAACCCTTAAAGGTCCTCCTTACTCTTGAAGAGAATCGCCACAGCTAGGCTTGGGATGTGACAGTGGCGCGGGAGCTATGCCAGGATACCAACAGTGGTTGTTTATGGGAGAGATATCAAAGCCCTGCATGTAGCAATGCAAAGAGAGGGCATCTGGAGTCTAACACATAGACCCAAGGTAGCCAACCAGTCAACAGCAATGGCCACCTGCCTTTGGATCACACGTTTTTGCACCATAGATCGGCACATTGGATGAGAAGAAATTGTGCAAGGCACCAATCTTCTCTTACCTGGACAAATCCAACCCAGGATTCCTGAGCTAGCTGGGCCATGATACAAATTTGTGATGGGAGGACTGTGGCTGTGGTGCTGATCAGGCCAGCTTGGGCTGCTGTGCATATGGCAGCTGTGGCACACCCACTGATCATTCTGCATTTAAAAGCACAGCAGTTGCAAATCTAGCCCATGCTCCGTTCTTGCTTGCCAAGTACGACATGCGTGCTTGTGCATTCCATTGCAAGTCAAGGCATCTAATTTGTATTGAAATCAAGGCATCCAATCCATTAATTGGCGGGTGTGTTGCATCTACCATGAGAGCAAGGGCTTGTCTGAGAAACAAGGAGGACTTGACACCCACGTGTGGTCAAACAAATCCACCACCAGGATGTGTGCAGGTGGCCTGTCAAGGAAATAGAATGGGCCAGTCATGCTGTCATCTTCTTGCATGCCGGGGCTGCCGCATCTACCCTCTGTCTTCAGACGGCATGCAGACAAGGGTGCCGGCACAAGCAGCACAGATGTGGCATTTTTCACCTGCGGTAATAATGAATGTTAACAAACTGTTCACTGCAAAAAAAATTAGCACATCACATCAAGCATCAAGAAGTTAGGGATGATGTGGCTTCGCCTCTCTGTGTGCTCTCCAAGCCTGCTGAAGATACCTGGCAGTGCTGGGATCTTGTGTGAAGTGATCTACTACATGGACGTCCAGCCCAAAAATAATCACTTGCAGTAGTCAAGCTAGAGCTCCCAAAGGATCTCACCCTTCCCAGGTTTGCGCTCAACAGCTTCTCTCCAGCATGGTAAGACAAAGGACAACGCTCAATAGCAGTGGCATGTTCGCAGCCAGCCTCAACTGCCAGAAGGGCTAGCAACGTAGAGCTGTGCCCTAGAGCCAGGACATGACAGCCTGCAGGTGATCAGGTGCATTCGGTATCAGGCTGGCCAGGCTTTGTTGGTTGCTTCAAAATCCTCCAGATCAGGTCAATAAGCATTGGCACCTAAACAAGTGGGTCCAACGACTTGAGCAAGTACAGGAGGAGCGGCAGGGTGTTGCATCAGTGTCTGCATCAATGCTTTGTTTCCAAAACCTAGTGCACCTGTGCCATGGGCCTTGATTGCTGCACGCAGTGCTTCAGAGTAGGCCGCCAGTCTGTCGGTATCCAACACTGCTTTGACTGCTTGCTGCGGATGACTGAGAGCGGCCAGGCCTGCTACCATGCTCTTAAGCAGTGTTGCAGCTTCCGCTTCTCCTTTCCATGCTGTATCACAGTCGCACAACCCGTGGGCAAGCACTGGCACTGGTTGACCCTGCAGCAACATGTTTGTGACATGTAAGCTTGGCATACAAGAAAACGCGTCTGGCTCATGGCAAAAGCCTGGCTGTATATGTTGAGAGATTTCTATGAGCTTTGCTTTTGCTCATGGAAGCATGCTGCATGAGCGCCAGCAGTACACGGGGTGGTAGCGCTGCCAAGAAGCAATCTTCATTGTAAACGAGTGCAGCTGCACAGACTGGACATGAGGACAGCCTTGGATGTGCATACCATGCTTCGTAGCTCTGCTGGATATGGCAGCCTCCACTCAGGCACCCAGAGAGGCCGCCAAGCCCAATCCTCTGGCATCCATTGTCCTGAGACCAAAACATAAGAAGCAAGCAATTGAGAGCTCACTTTGTTGCAGGTGAAATCTCTGAGGGAGGGTTTCACAGCTGTGCCTGCAAAAGAAAAGCAGGGTCAGTTGAAGCCCTATCTTTACCTCATGAAAAGCACAAGAAAGAGAAACACAATCCGCAGGAAAGAAAAAACTAATGTCATGAAATACGGACACTCTTCACTCAAAAATGGCTCAAAGACATTGCATGGCTCCCAACAGCAAGAGACAGCCCTCTTTGTCAGCAGCCTGATAACCAGGTTCGCTTGCTTTCTGGTTGACAACACTTCTCCATGCATACAATTACAAACAGACACAATATTGCATCTACGATTGTTGTCTAAACATATGATCACAGACATACACAACATGGCATCTAGGCTCATTGTCAAAGCAATCATTGAATATGAATTTGGTGGCAACATAATTTGCACAGGTCTTGGTATTGAAACCAGATTGGTCGAGCAATATCTAGCAGTACTCCCTCACAAATCAAACAGAGTACTCCCTCGCTGACTCCTGTCCTACCCTCAGACGGGTGCTCCGCTATTCATGTCCAGACCTGATGCCATACTCATCTTACCAACTGGTTGCCAACGTGATCCAGCAAATAAAATCCACTGTCTTCACCCCTCAAGGCAATTCATTGAAGTGACACATTGTGATAGTACGCGACCGGGACCACGGACACAGAGAGAAGCTAAGCATGAAGACTCAAGTGAAGGAAAGAGGCCCAGGGCTGTTACCAAGTCTATATGCACGTTTTTTCCTTTGAAGTAGGTACTTCAAAAGCCTTACTAGGCTGCCATTAGGTCAGTTGGGTCTAGACTGCAATAAAGTGATATAACTTACACATGATCGACACCGTCACTGAAAAAAGTTTGTCCGACCAAGATAATACCAGATGAAAACAATAACACCAATAAATTCAACACAGAAGGGGAGGGATGTTTGCTTGCAACTTCCCTGATACGCATTGAGTCAAGCATATCCTCTACTCATGGTGGGGGGCTGCCTGGTGCTTACATTGGTGCTAGCACCAGGCACATACCCCTCCCTGAATGCATACCACCAAGCCCTGCTGACTTAATATTTCATTCTTTCTCTCTTTAAATATTCTAGAGCTGCGCATACCTGGGGTGCCCAAAGCTTGGGTCAACTGATGTGTTAGGCCCACTTCCTCAGCTTCCTAAGGAGCATCAGGAGTTATGCAGTAAACAAGAAATGACACAAGATAGCGCATATCATGTGCACTAACGTACATGCTCGCTTCTTCAGGTCATAACTAAAATCGCACTCTGGCTGGCAGGCATGTGCACAGACTGATGATCAGGTTGTATATAGAGCGCTGTATATGTGGAGCGCCTACATATGCACATACTTCCGGGTTCCACCAGGTGTATGCCCTACCACCTACCCTTCGAATCTGGGCGAGCATGGTTGATAAGCCCAGAGTAGTTATGTTCAAAGAGCTGCGTGCCCGCATCTGCTGATCAGAGACAAAAGCTTGCAAAACATCAAGTTTCCTTTCGAGCAGCTCCTGCACCAAACGAAGATCAAAAAGCTGCTTTGATCATCTACAACGCTTTTATTCCAGAGTTAGGGACATAAGAATGAGCATTTGATCTTTTGCTGAGATGCCGGGCTAGTGTTATGCATTGAACGAATCAATCACTGTCATGGCCGCTTTGTCACCTTGTCGGCCGTGCTCCCACGTACAGTAAGTCCGGATTGCAGAATACCACAGGCCTCTGCATACTCTCCAGCTGCTTCACACACAGCAGCCAGGCGTAAGTACGACTTGTACCACTCTGGTGCCACCTAAATCAGCAAAGATGTGTCTTCGAGATGTGTGCAGGCAAGATCGGCCTGCCAGCTTGCAAACTCTGGCTTTTCACGCTTACCCGCATGCAGATCTGTCCATCTGCAAATGCATCCCTTGCGCTTCCAAGGCGGAGCAGCAAGAGACAACGGTTTGAGAGCGTAGCTGGCTCAAAAGGCACTAGCGCCAGGGCTTGCGAGTACGCCTTTAGCGCCTCTGCACATCGCATTTGTGTTTCACAGTATCTTGGAGGCTTTTCCTTAAGTGTAATCACGCATCAGCACAAGGTCGGAGCTTGAAGCCTACCTTCATCCTGCCCGCGCTTCAATGCCTCGTTGCCTACGAGTCGCAACTGATGTGCCAGTGTGACTACGTTGAATTCTGTGCTATCCATGATATGAAAGCGACTGCTTCCAAGACAATTCGGCCGATAGGCACCAGATGCTCACAATCGTTAAAAAATAAAAGAAAATTGCGCTGTCTTATTCTCAATTGAAAAGGTATTTCTGCCATACTTTTGTTAAGAAACTACAGAAGGTTTTGAATCTGAAAAGTAGAGGAGTCATCACCTAGTCACGGCACTTCCCAACTTGCTGACTTGTCCCATGTGCAACACTTCCACTTATAGCATGCAAACTGGTGTGAGAAGGCAAATCAGTTGAATCAATCAAGAGCATAGAGTATACCTATGCGCGGGCATGATCAATTCCTATGTCACCCTGCGAGCCTTTTGTTCCCTTTCTATCTGGGCAAAATCTACATGAGAGAACCAAATAGGCTGCCGGCAGGCTCGTCCGTGCACATCTGGGAATTCAAGCATTGCATAGCCAATCAAAATACCACCATCACTTTCATCGTCGCCATACTAATCGTACAACTGTACACCTATAGGCTTCGCGGCAATCCAGCTGCCCTCGTTCGGCAGGTACAGCTATGTAACCTAACCTAGCCTAACCTTAGCCGCAACTGCGTGTACCAATTATAGCCTTTCGTACTTGTTTGAGATCTACCTTGAGGCCAGCTTATTAGTCAGGCACTCACACCCACACTCACACTCAAAACTGCTGTCAACCAAGAGAGAACTCATTTCAAGACAAAGCAAACCTACACAAAACCTTACTTTTTAGGCAGTGACAGTACGGCAGAGCGGGCACACACATGATGCACTGACCAGCAGCAGCTGGTGCAAGCATGGATGATGAAGGGTGTGCCCACAGCCCAGCATCCTTACTTGCTCACCAACCGTCTTCATCTGCACGTCAAGGTGGAAGGAACCCTAGAGATGAAATACCTGTTGCCTGTCTTCATGACGAGGATCACTTTATCCCAAACATGACACTTGCAGCTTGCCAGTAATTAGTTGAGGCAGACTGCCACAGTTTAAGGTGCAGGTCCATTCAGGCGTGGCCACGATCTGCCCTATGAAAGATCATCATGAGCTGCAGCATGGTATCACTTTGTCTAGACAAGTTTCAGGTTCTCACGCATGTAGACAAGCCTACCCTTCTTTGCAGAAGAGCACCTTTATCGAAAGCTAAATGACTGCTGCGTGAAACCAGCATACATTTGATCTTTTCAGCCAAATTAGCTAAGGCCGCAAGCGTTTCCTGCACAAGAACAACTTTGAGGGTGCAGGTGGACAAAACACGCTTGCTTTCACTTCACACATTACCTTATCTGTCCACATGCCCAAACAATTGAGTGTGAGGCAAGTGAGCAAGTTCAAGCTGCACATACACAGGGTTGCATTGATCTTGATGCATGCGTGATGCCACGTAGAAAACGAGATGCCTTAAGAGCTGGAGTGAATAACAAAGATCCTTAGGTGCAAGGAAGCACACAGAATATATGTGTCTGCTGTACGGCCGTTGCATTGATCTGAGTCGCATGGTGAACCGAAAAATGTAATTTTCAACTTTTCATTGCTCTGCAAATTTCACAGAGGCCTTTTTTAAGCAAAAGACCATGTTGTTCCCAACAGGAGAGTTCTGTCGGCGTTGGCTGAGCTTGATGCTGAAGAGACAGATCAGCCAGCAAGGATGCCAGACTGTTCATAGTATTTAATACCCTTGTGATCCCTTTGAGCATCACACGCAGAAGATTAACCACCCATCTGTGCTCTAGCCACACTACCGGTGTGACAACAGGACCAAAACACGATCTAAAAAGGCAGCTGTGTTTTGGGTTCTGTTAAGAGGGCCTTAAACAAGGAAAGACAAGGGTGCGGGCTGAGCCAAAGGCACGTACCGTTAGGCAAATGGCGCATGGTTCCTCTTCACTCTGCTTGGCCACACAGGAGAACCTCTGGACCCTGTTTTCGGCAGCTGCCCCTGCCTCCTGTGAGCACATCCCTGCCTCATGTACAGTGCCCTGCAGATGCAGGTCCATTGGCAGCTCCTCCAGCTCGTCCCTCCTGTGCAGCATCCGCGTTACACTTGCACCTGTGTAAAAAGTCACGGTCAAGCGAGGCCGGCGCCGCCAGTGTCGCCAACTGCTTTACTTCATGCATCCCTTTTCTCTAACTTGAATTCTAAGCCACATGTATGCTCCTGCTTTGACTCAGGACACGGACAGCACACGTCCAACAGGCAAGCTGTTAGTACTGGGGGCAGCAGCCAACACTTGTACCAGCCTTGCCAGCAGGTGAGGAGGAGGAATGCAACGCCTCATTAATCATTGAAGACCGCGCTGTGTGCCAGGACTTGTTGGTGCGATAGGCAGCAAGGGCCGGGAAAGGGGAGAAAGGGGAGGAGGGATGAGCATCTACACCATGTTTGGTAAAACTGGCTCAGAGGGGTATGAGGTGCACATGAGAGCGCATAGGAGCACCTGGAATGCCACTTTGTGCTTTCATGCAAATGCGAATTCATTCTGCACTGAGCAGAAACACATAAGCATCTGCGCACACAGTTGCGGCAAATGTGCACAGCACCGTTACAGGGCACAGGATGTCAAGCAATGGACCGACAACAAGATTCAGGCTTGAAAGCATTTTGCAGCGTTTTGGTAGTCATGAGCAGCCAAGTTGAGCAATGAACTGAACAAAGTTCTTGACAAGTTCGAAGATCCAAGCATGTCATCCATCCTGGTTGCCCTGAAGAAGGCGTCGCCTGTAAGGATAGTATGCATGGCAGCACTCACCCGTCAGGCGCTGGAACATCCTATCCCCGCCTCTTCCATGCTCTTGCTCTGCTGCCACCAGGGCGGCTGCGGCCTGTGCCAGCCCCACGCGCCGCCTGCTGGATGCGCTCGCTGCAAGCAATGCAACCTGCGAGCCAAATGGTCGCGGCGGCTGGGCGCTGCGCTCCGTCAAATCGCCGCTTGACAGCCGCTCGGGCGCTTGGCTCAAGGCGGCGCGCTGTGTGCTGCGCCCCTCGTCGCCACTGGCGCTCAAGCTGCTGTTGCCCTGGCGGTGCTCGCCTGCGCCTGCGCCAGCAGGTATTGAGCTGACCTGCTGCGCAGCACTGGCACGTGCCCTGGCCGATGCCCGTGCAGGCCTGGAAGCATGAAGAGCCCGTGTGGAGGGCACTTGATGTGCAGGCTGCATGATTGGACCCGCTGCAGGCATGGCTTCAGTGCTGGAGAGAGCAAGGTCCAGTGTTGCTGCCACCCTGCCCCGCAACTGTTGAAGCCTCTGGCTCCGTGCATGGGATCGGGTTGACAGCTCCGACAGATCAACCTGCAGAGATTTAGGGGCGGAGCATGTTGAGCCTCAATGCGTGCTGCGGTGCACGCACGCGCACATGTTCAAATGCAAAGAGAATCAAGCACGGCATCTGGAGCATTGGCCTGGGAGGGTCCCTAAACAGTCCAGGCGCGTGTGTCGAGGCCAATGACTGTACAAATACTTCAAATGCTACAATAGGGGAAGGGCGGTTTCTTCACCAGCAGCAAAGCAGCCAGCTGCACTGTTCTCCAATAGCTCTGGCATTGCACAGCTCACCCGAAGCTGGCTTGTGGGCAGGTCATTTCGGGCACACCAAGGATGACGTGCCCTGGTCAAGTGGCCTGAGCAAGTCGGTGCCCAGATTTCTTCTTCTGCGCTATCATTGCTGTCCTCCAATTGGCAGGCGTGGTGCTGCAGGGTATTGCAGGGGCTCTTGAGCTCGCCTGATGATGGTGGTTGGTAGGCAGCTGCTCGCACACCATTCATGCGCGCCATGCTGACATGTGCCCGTGCCTCCACCTGGTATTTGCGCATGAGGCAAGATCTATAACTAAGTAAGATCGCACTCAGTGGAGATGCTTTGCGTTTATTTGCATTTGTACTTGCACATGTGTGTGTGTGTGTTGGCGTGCCTCTAGATGCTTGCATAATTGTGCAAGTGATGAGTGTGAGCGTTCTCACCCTGCTGCTTCTGGCACATAGTGATGGAGCTCGGGGCGTGTGTGACTGAGGCTGAGATGTGCAGCTAAGGACGGATGAGCCGCGTTGGGGTGCTGAGAGAGGCTGCTGGGAGTTGCATGGCTGGGTTGGATGGAGAGGTTGCGGTGCAGACTGAGGGGGAGGGGGGGGCAAGGTTACAACATGCGATACTTCAAACTGCAAAAAACAGAAGCAGCAGATTCTTGAGAGCTGCAGCACAAGCGAACTAAGCTACCTTCTAATTATTTCTAAGCAGCATACCCCTCAGTCAAGGCTGGAATGCAGCATCTAATGCGCTGAGTCTTGCAAGGTCACTACCACTAGGCTGCAAATACTTGCATTGGGTTGACTGGAAGTTGGCGGGGAAAAAGAGTCCAATGAGGATGTAGGAGATGGTGAAGTCCTGTCCTGGAATTTATGAGATGGTGCATGCTTCGCATAATAACGTTGGCCCCGGAAGTGATGAGGTCTACCATCCCACACTAGCTCCATCCTCCATCAACAAATACCGGTCAATTTTGGTACTCAACGACAAAAAATATAAAATCACAATTCATAAAAATATTGAAATCTTGAGCTGCGTCAAGGAGTAGGGTTAAGAATGCTGTTCTTAACAAATGATAAGTAACTTTTCCGGGAGGACTGTCTGGTGCTTGCACACCTGTGCAAGGGATTGCATGCACACATGCTTGCATGCACGAGGGCTTGTATAAGGCTTTTGAAGCATGCTCGTCTTCAAAAGTCACATGGTTCTCAATAATCAGGCACGGGGCCTCATGGGAAAAGCATGTACAGCTGCCTCACAGGACGTTGAGTGGCATCATTGAAAAGCAAGCTCTCTGTCTGCAAGTGTAAACCACTTTTTGTTACACATCTATGCAACGTGTGTTTCATCTGGCCTTGTGACAGCTTGTGGCGTACCATTAAGAAATTACTTTTATCCAGGCCTCGCAAAGTTTACAATTATTTATTATGAGATATGATGACTGACTGACCTGCTGTGTTAGGGATGCTTGAGCGATTGGGCAGCTGGGCTTGAACTGGGCTTGGGCTGTGTTGTGCATGCTTGGACTTCGTTGTGCATGCTTGGACTGTGTTGTGCATGCCTCAGGACTGGTGTTCGCAAACTGGAGTTCGCAAAGTTTAATTGCTTTTGGCCACCCCTCGCAAATATTCGAAGTTCGCAAAGAAATCATTAAATTAATTTAGGCCCCTCGCAATAAACCTCCCTCGCAATAAAAAGCCGTCGGTATGGTAATAGATTAAATTGTTATGGAGTGGGCACGCACAAAGTTAAATGGCAATACCACGATTGGGTTGCGGCTATACTTGAACCATCCCTATTCACATAGAAATTTTGATTATCGCATACCAATCATTAGATAATCAGCATTGACAACATCAATGCCTTTCAAGAGAAAGTTGTTGAACTGGTTCAGTCCGAAAAACCCTGGACCGGCCTTATGCCCTTGAACACTGATCTAGAAGGCTGGCTGATGACCATACCTTGTGAATTCCTGGATCACTGCATCTTTTTTCTGGCCGCCATGCATTGCAATTGCTTTGGTGTGTGTTATTCGGGATTCAGGTTATCACAATCGAGTCATGCCTCCACCCAAAGACCTTAACTCTGAATTAGTTGGTCTCCTCTCTTATAAAAGGAATGCACCTCGAAGGTTCATAAACAAGTCAAAAAGTTAAAGACACAAATGCGAGCCTTACCTGACCACAGACTTAAAGCACTTCAACCATGGGCTATGGTGACCAAGGACAGAAAAGCATCTGATTCAAGCTATGGCTCCACATTCAAAGAGGTGTGGAGCAAAAGGAAGCAAGATATGGTTTTTGGATCCAATTTAATCCTTTAGCTACTAAGTTCACAGGCTTCTCGGTATGCCACCCTCTCTACAACGATAGTGTCATGCTTAACATGGTGCGTCATGCAATCTACTCATCTCTTTCCACTGAAAGTGCCACTGCATTATGATGATCATACGTATTAGCAGCAGCGACAGCAACCAAGGGAGCAGCAGCAGCAGCAGCAACAGCAACCGCAACAAGAGCAGCAACGTCGCAGGCTGATAGCACTAACACCAACAAGGAGGAAGGCGACCGGGACTCCCTTGGCACAGGACTATCCATCAAGACCAGACAACCTCCAAGATCAAGCTTGTGGGCTGGCTCGCAAACGTGCGAGCGCTCTTGCGGCTGGTTGGTTCAAGTAGCTAGTCAGCGAGCCTTGCTCTTTTTGATCTCTTCAGAGGTCATCCTTTGCCTTGATCTTGCCCTTGCATGCTCGTGAACTGCTTTCGAGCATCTGTTCTCCAAAAACCTCTGGCTTTCAGGCAATACCTTTCTTCTGAAAGAAAAGAAAGAAAAGAAAAAGAAAAGAAAAACTACGCAAGCAGCAAAAAGCTCCTCACATCAATTAAGGAAAAGGGGCCACTTGGGAAGAAAAGCCCCTTCACCAGAAAAGAAAGGGGGGGTCAG
>LFIK01002894.1_pt1 | contig 13943 bp, 12 predicted proteins | sample 643401 | NCBI WGS metagenome assembly LFIK01 (sample SAMN03777447, study PRJNA286221) | soda lake metagenome | biome: soda lake; feature: Kulunda steppe; material: water; isolation source: sample T5-Br brine of Lake Tanatar-5 | place: Russia: Kulunda steppe | collected 2010-07 | reverse complement strand
CTGAGGCTGACAAGGGTGATCGTTATCTCGAGATTGCCGACAGGTTTCAGCAGCTGTTTGGCACCGACCATCCCCGTTGGGAAGCTGTGCAGCGAATGGGCCTGCCATTACGTCCGGAGCATCCCCGGTTTGCGGCGGCTGCAGTCAGTGGTTCTGTCGCCGACACGCCTGCTGCAACGCCAGCGAAGGCACAGCCTGCCAGGTCCGATGCCGCGCCTGCTCGGTCAACAGCCGCGCCACCGACCGCAGTCAACCCGACATCAGCAGCGGCATTTGCCGATGACTGGAGCGGCACGGCACCGTCCTGGTCTGATGCCTTTTCACTCGACTCGCCATCAAAAGCGGATCCGGCGCCAGCACCGACTCCAGAGTCATCGCCAGCACCGACGTCACCACCTGCACCAGCAGCTCGGGAAGCGCGATCGACTGCCGTGACCGACGACAACCCGGTGATCGGCGAGGCAGTCAAGTCCGAGCGTCGCTCAGCCGGCAAATCGGCCGTGTCCGGATCGATTTTGACCTGGAGTGCTGGTGGTGCCGAGACGGGTTCGCCGCGCAGCGTTCGGAGTCGGTCGCTGCGTGAACGGCCATCGCAGACACTCGATGGCACGCTGTCGGCAGTACAGCCTGGCCGACGCGCTGGCGCACCTCCTGTGACGACGCCGTCTCCTCAGGCGCCATCAACGCCGCGTCGCTCGCGTCTGGAAAGGGCGCGTGTCTACTTCGAGCGAGGAGATAAGGAAATGGGGCGGCATCTGCTCAGTGAAGTGCTCGACTCCGGATCGCCCGACGATCGCGAGGCGGCCCTCAGCCTGCTCGAGCGTTACGCGTGATTGCCGAGCGGCTGCGCGGTTTGTTGCAGAGCGTGATCAGGAAGCCTTAGTCTTGCGCATTGCCCTGGGCGTTGAATACAACGGGCGTGGCTTCTGCGGCTGGCAGGCGCAGGCCGGACAGCGATCTGTGCAGTCCGTGCTGGAAGCGGCTGTTGCCCGGGTTGCCGATCATCCTGTCACACTGGTGTGCGCCGGCCGTACCGATGCCGGTGTTCATGCGTCCGGTCAGGTTGTGCACTTCGAGACCACGGCGCGGCGGTCTCCGCACAACTGGCGGCTTGGCGTCAGCCGGCATTTGCCGAGTGATGTGGCGGTTCCCTGGGCCAGTGCGGTGTCCGACGCGTTCGATGCGAGACGCAGTGCGTTAGCTCGCCATTATCGGTATGTGCTGCTCAACCGCGCGGTCAGACCCGGGCTGTGTCATGGCCGCGTGGGATGGCACTGGAAGCCGCTGGATGCGCGCCGCATGCATGCGGCGGCTCGCTGTCTGCTCGGCGAGCAGGACTTCACCTCTTTCCGTGCCGCCGAGTGTCAGGCTGCGCATGCCTGGCGGCGTCTCGATCGTGTTGATGTCTCGCGTGTCGGTGAGCGTCTGGTCATTGATGTCAGCGGTAACGCCTTTCTCCATCACATGGTGCGCAATCTGGTCGGATCATTATGTCTGGTTGGTGCCGGTGCGCGTGATGTCGGCTGGATCGAGGCGGTGCTCCGGGCGCGTGATCGACGCCGTGCAGGCCCGACGGCGGAGGCGGCGGGGTTGTACCTCGCCCGCGTCGATTATGCTGATGGTATGCTCCCGGCCAATCTGTCTGATGCCGCCTCTGGAGGTGTGATGTGCGGGTTCGAGTAAAGCTGTGCGGCATCACCCGTCCGGATGATGCACTGACTGCTATCGAAGCCGGTGTCGATGCGCTCGGTTTTGTCTTCAGCGCACGAAGCCCGCGCGCGGTCGATCCGCGGGTGGCTGCGGCCATCATCGATCAACTGCCGCCCTTCGTCAGCATGGTCGGGCTGTTTCTTGACCCCGACGTCGATCAGGTCCGCCATGTGCTTCAGCACGTCCGACTTGATATCCTGCAGTTCCACGGTAATGAATCTTCATTGTTCTGCCGTCAGTTTGGATTACGCTACATCAAGGCTCTGCCAATGGGTGGCGCCGGGGTTGACGTCCAGCAGCTGGCTGGCGAGCATCCACAGGCGTTGGCGTACCTGCTCGACGCGCATGCCCCAGGGCAGCGTGGGGGGCTCGGTGAAGTGTTCGACTGGCGCAGGATTCCGACCGACCTGGATCGGCCACTGGTGCTTGCCGGTGGTCTGCATCCAGAGAATGTGGCGACGGCAGTTGCCGGCCACCGACCCTATGCGGTGGATGTCAGCAGTGGCGTCGAAAGCGCCCCGGGCATCAAGGATCCCGATCGCATCAATGCATTCATGAGAGGTGTGGAGCATGGCAGTCACAGCTAGAGAACTGGAAACGTCGGTTGATTTCAGTGCCTTTCCGGACCCGGCCGGCCACTTTGGGCAGTATGGGGGGCGGTTCGTCCCCGAAACGCTGATGGCTCCGCTGCTGGAGCTGACAGAGGCCTATGAGCGCTATCGCGATGATCCCGAGTTTCAGCGCGAGTTTCAGGTCGATTGCGCGCAGTTCGTCGGCCGCCCGACCCCGCTCTATCTGGCCGAGCGCTGGACCCGCAAGCTTGGTGGTGCACGCATCTACCTGAAGCGTGAAGACTTAAACCACACCGGCGCGCACAAGATCAACAACACCATCGGGCAGGCGCTGCTTGCCAGCCGGATGGGCAAGACACGGCTGATTGCCGAGACCGGAGCCGGCCAGCACGGTGTTGCGAGTGCCACGATCGCTGCACGGCTCGGGCTTGAATGCGTCGTCTACATGGGCGCCGAGGATATCCAGCGCCAGTCGCCCAATGTCTACAGGATGCGCCTGCTTGGCGCGAAGGTGGTGCCGGTGACATCGGGGACGCGGACGCTCAAGGATGCGCTCAACGAGGCGATGCGTGACTGGGTTGCCAACGTCGATGATACGTTCTACATGATCGGAACGGTCGCCGGTCCACACCCCTATCCGATGATGGTGCGCGACTTCCAGTCGATCATCGGCCATGAAACGCGTCGCCAGATTCTCGAACAGGAGGGTCGGCTTCCCGATGCGTTGGTCGCCTGCGTTGGTGGTGGGTCGAACGCCATCGGTCTGTTCCATCCGTTCCTGAACGACGCCGAGGTCGCGATTCATGGCGTCGAAGCGGGCGGGTTTGGTCTCGAAGGCGGCCAGCATGCCGCACCGCTGTGTGCCGGCAAACCCGGCGTGCTGCACGGCAATCGCACCTATCTGATGGAGGATGTTGCCGGCCAGATTGTCGGCACGCATTCGGTCTCGGCAGGCCTCGATTATCCCGGCGTCGGCCCGGAGCATGCCTGGCTGAAGGACATCGGGCGTGCGCACTACCACGCCGTGACTGACGATGAGGCGATGGACGCATTCCATACCGTCACGCGCACCGAGGGGATCATCCCCGCGCTTGAAACGGCACATGCGCTGGCGTATGCAGCCCGGCTGTCGCAGGAACTTGGTCCTGACAAGTGTCTGGTGGTCAATCTGTCCGGTCGCGGCGACAAGGACCTGCAGTCGGTGGCCGATCGTGAGGGTATGACGTTATGAGCCGTCTGTCCGCCCGCTTTGCACGACTGCGCGACGATCAGCGCAAGGCGCTGATTCCATACATCACCGCCGGCGATCCGCATCCCGATATCACGGTGCCGTTGATGCACCGTCTGGTTGCTGCCGGTGCCGATGTTCTCGAACTCGGTGTGCCATTCTCCGATCCAATCGGCGATGGACCGGTGATTCAGCTTGCCTGCGAGCGCTCACTTGTCCACGGCACCACGCTGCACGATGTGCTGGCAATGGTTCGCCGATTTCGCGAGACCGATACTGACACGCCCGTCGTCTTGATGGGGTATCTCAATCCGGTCGAAGTGTTTGGCTATGCGGAATTTACCGCCGAGGCAGCGCAGGCCGGTGTCGACGGCGTTCTGATCGTCGACCTGCCGCCTGAAGAAAGCTCCGGCCTGTTGCCACTCCTTCACGAACATGCACTCGATCCGATCTTTCTGGTCGCACCCACTACAACCGCGCAGCGCATGCAACGGATCTGTGACGTGGCGGGAGGTTTCGTCTACTACGTGTCGCTGAAGGGTGTGACCGGTGCCGATGTTGCCGATACTGCCGAGGTGGCCGCGCGCATCGACGCGGTACGCTCGCATACCGGTTTGCCGGTTGGTGTCGGGTTCGGGATCTCGACCCCCGAGCAGGCCGCCGCCATGAGCGTCGCCGCCGATGCCGTGGTGGTGGGCAGTGCGTTGGTGCGCCGGATCGAGGCCGATCCGTCCGATCACGCACGCATTCTTGACGAGATACCGGCACTGCTGGCCGCCATGCGCGCAGCAATGGACCGACAGATGGCTGTCACGCCGGCCTGAGCTGCTGCCGGATCTGCCGGTCGGTGGAGGAACAATGAGCTGGTTCAAGAAGTTGATGCCGTCGCGAATTCGCACCGAAGCACGGAGTGGCAACGGTGCCAGGGCAACGGTTCCCGAAGGACTCTGGACCAAATGCCCGGCGTGCGGCTCGGTACTCTACCGTCCAGAGCTGGAGCGGAGTCTGGACGTGTGCCCGAAATGCGCGATGCATCTGCGGATATCGGCGCGCAGACGGCTAGCGGTCTTTCTCGACAGCGACAGCACCGAGGAGTTTGGTCAGTCGGTCAAGCCACTTGATCCACTCAAGTTCAAGGACAGCAAGAAATACCGTGATCGTCTGGCACAGGCGCAGAAGCTAACGCAAGAGGACGATGCGCTGGTCTGCATGCGTGGCAAGGTGTGTGGTGTTCCTGTTGTTGCCTGCGCGTTCGAGTTCCAGTTTCTAGGTGGTTCGATGGGGTCGGTGGTCGGCGAGCGGTTCGTTCGCGCCGTCGATCTTGCGTTGGCCGATGGTGTGCCGCTGATCTGCTTCAGCGCCAGCGGCGGTGCGCGTATGCAGGAATCGCTGTTTTCGCTGATGCAGATGGCCAAGACCAGCGCGGCGCTGGGTCGGCTCAAGGATGCCGGGCTGCCATACGTCTCGGTGCTCACCGATCCGACCATGGGCGGCGTCTCCGCCAGCCTGGCGATGCTTGGTGACATCAACGTCGCCGAACCCGGCGCGTTGATCGGTTTTGCCGGACCACGGGTCATCGAGCAGACCGTGCGTGAAACGCTGCCTGAAGGGTTTCAGCGCGCCGAATTTTTGCTCGATCATGGCGTGGTCGATCTGATCATCGACCGTCGCGAAATGCGTGAACGCCTTGCCAGCCTCTTGCAACTGCTTGGTGCCAGAGCCGATGCCATCGAGGTTGCCGAGTCGCTCGAGCCGGTGCTTGCCGACGACGAGCAGCAGGGCGCTTGAGTGATCGTGCCGAGACAGGCCGTCGGTACGGTGAATCGTTGAATGGCCTTTACAGGTGTCACGGGCAGGGGCGCCATGCGATTTGACGGATTGCAGGACTGGCTGGATTGGCAGGAAACGTTGCATCCGGCGCGCATCGCGCTGGATCCCGAACGGTTCCACGGCGTGGTGCGTCAACTGGATCTCGATCGCCCGACCGGGTGGGTGCTGATGGTTGCCGGCACCAACGGCAAGGGATCATCAGTGGCGTACGCCGAGTCTCTGCTGATCGAGGCCGGACTGACAGTCGGCGCCTTTTCTTCTCCACACGTGCTGCACTATTGTGAACGCATCCGCATTGATGGGCGCCCGGTGGCCGATGCTGATGTGATGCGGGCATTCGCCGCCATTGATCTGGCGCGTGGCGACAGGACGCTGACCTACTTCGAATTCTCGACGCTGGCCGCGCGCTGGCTGTTTCGTGAGGCGGGAGTCGACGCTGAAGTCCTGGAAATCGGTATGGGCGGACGGCTCGACGCGGTCAATCATCTCACTCCGGATGTTGCGCTGATCACCTCGATCGGACTCGACCATGCCGAATGGCTGGGGCCTGATCGTGAGGCGATCGGCCATGAGAAAGCAGGGATTCTCCGCGCCGAGCGACCGGGTGTGTTCGCCGGCTCCGACATGCCGCAGAGCATCGCCGACCATGCTCGCGCGCTGGGCGCACCACTGGCGGTTGCTGGTGAGGCATTTCACTGGGCGCCGGAGCGGTCATCGACAGCTGGTGATGCGGCACCGTGCGATGCCGACGCCGGGACCTGGCGCTACAGCGATGCAGTGGGCACGATCTCGGGGTTGCGCCATCCTGCCATCGTCGCTGATGCGCAACTCGCCAATGCTGCCGGAGTATTGCGGTGTCTGCGCGAACTGCCTGACATCTCGCTCGACGCGTCTTTGTGGAACCGCGCCATGGCGCGTGTGCAACTGCCAGGCCGCCTGCAGTGTCTGCACCGTGATGGCGTCGACTGGCTGCTCGATGTGGCGCACAACCCGGAAAGTGTCGCCGTTCTGGCTGCCGCGTGTGATCGCCGACCGACACCCCGCCGGCGGCTGGCCTGTCTGGCGGTCATGCAGCGCAAGGATGCGGCCGCTCTGCTGGCGCCGATTCGTGAGCGTGTCGATGGCTGGTTTCTGCTCGATCTCCCTGACCCTGATGCACGCCGCGCCGCTGAGTTGTCTGCGCTGATCGGCTCGGCGCCGGTGCTGGCATGCGGTGATTCTGCCACCTTGTTCGCGCAAATCGTGAGCAACGTCGAGCCTGGTGACGAAGTGCTGGTCTTCGGATCGTTCCGCACCGTCGAAGAGGCGCTGCGCTACCTGCAGCCGGTCGAGTCCGGTGATGGTTGAGCAGCCGGATCGGAGCATGCGCAGGCCGATACGGCGCGAACGCGTCGCCGGGTTCATGGTGCTTGCCGTGCTGCTTGCAACGCTGGTGAGCTTCGTCTTGCGCGATTCGCCACCCGCTGACCACACCGACTCCGAGGCGCCGCTGCCCCCGTCCGCGCGTGTTGCTCCGCCGCCGGTTGTCGCGCCAGCGCAGTCGGAGCGGTCGCAGCCTCGGCCCACTGTCACCGTGCCGGATGACGCCACTGCCGATCCACTTGCCGATGCCACCGACATCATGGTGCAGATCGGCGTCTTTGGGCGTCATGACAGCGCAAGGCGCTTGTATTCCGAGCTTGTCGGTGCCGGTTTCACCGCGCAAATCATCCCGATCGATGGGCCGGACGGTGAACCGCTGCATCGTCTGCGGGTCGGACCGTATCCGGACGAGGCGGCGGCAAGAGCCGCCATACCTGCGATTGCCGCAGTGACCGATACCGAACCGATGCTGGTGGCCGATCCATGAGTGTTCGACAGCACACGCGCTGGTTCTGGTTGCCGACCAGCGACGGGCCGCGGTCATGAATCTGCTTGATACCCTGCTGCTGGTGCTGGCTGCAGTGTCGGTGCTGATCGGCCTGATTCGAGGGTTTGGCCGCGAGGTGATTTCGCTGGTCAGCTGGGTGCTCGCGCTGATGATCGCTGCGCGTGCAGTGCCGCAACTGATGGTGCATGTGGAAGGCTTGCTTGGGTCGACGCTCCTCGAGCAGGTGCTGATCTTTCTCGCCGTGTTCATGGCTGTCGTGCTGCTCGGAGCGCTGGTCAACAGCCTGGTCGGATCGGCGATCCGCGGCAGCGGATTCAGCGGCGTCGATCGGTTGTTCGGGTTGTTCTTCGGCGTTGCCAGGGCAGCATTGCTGTCGGCGCTGCTGTTCTTTGCGGCCGGGCTCACCACCTGGCCCGAGCATGCGGTGTGGCGTGATTCCTCGGCGGTGGCAGTCATGACGCCGATACTCTGTGACGCACCCTTGCAGGAGCGACTGCAGACATTGCAGCCGCGTGGCTGGCTGGCCGAGCGCATGGGTGACGAGATTGATTGGGGTGCGGTCTGTCGACAGGCTGATACACTGGACGAAGAGCAACTGGTTGAAGGTGACCCGATCGGGTTCTGAGGAGTGGTGTCAGGCATGTGCGGAATCATTGGCATGGTCGCTCGAGGTCCGGTGAATCAGGCGTTGTATGATGGTCTGACCGTGCTGCAGCATCGCGGTCAGGACGCTGCTGGCATCATGACCTTTCATCAGGGGCGTCTGTTTCTGCGAAAGAACAACGGCCTGGTGCGTGACGTGTTCCGGCAGGAGCACATGTTGCAATTGCAGGGCAACGTCGGCATCGGTCACGTCCGCTATCCGACTGCCGGCTGTTCGAGTTCCGCTGAAGCACAGCCGTTTTATGTCAACTCCCCTTACGGCATCAGTCTTGCCCACAACGGCAATCTCACCAACGCCGAATCGCTGAAGCGCGATCTGTTCCTGCAGGATCGTCGCCACATCAATACCGAATCCGACTCCGAGATTCTGCTGAACGTCTTTGCGCATGAACTGGCTCGTGACGGCGGGCTGCAGATCGGTCCGGAAGAGATCTTCGCTGCAGTTGCCGCCGTGCATCGCCGGTGTGCCGGCGGCTATGCCACGCTGGTGATGATCAACGGGCATGGAATCGTCGCTTTTCGTGATCCCTGCGGGATCCGGCCGCTCTGCTTTGGTGAACGCCGGACCGCCGCCGGCACTGAACATCTGTTCGCCTCGGAGAGCGTCGCGCTTGACACGCTCGGCTTTCGGTTGCTGCGCGATGTTGCCCCCGGGGAAGCGATCTTTGTCTCGCTCGACGGCACGGTGCATTCCCGCCAATGCGCTGTGAATCCGCGGCAGGTTCCCTGCCTGTTCGAGTTTGTCTATCTGGCGCGGCCGGATTCGATCATCGATGGCGTGGCTGTCTACAAGGCGCGGTTGCGCATGGGCGAGCGGCTGGCAGCGCAGATCCTGCGCACATGGCCTGATCATGACATCGACGTGGTGATTCCGGTGCCCGATACCAGTCGTACGGCGGCGCTGGAGATGGCGCACCATCTGGGCGTGACCTACCGTGAGGGGTTCATCAAGAACCGCTATATCGGCCGCACCTTCATCATGCCCGGCCAGACGCAGCGGCGGCGTTCGGTGCGTCAGAAACTCAACCCGATCGGGCTGGAATTCAAGGATCGTAATGTGTTGCTGGTCGATGACTCGATCGTCCGTGGGACGACTTGCGAGCAGATCATCCAGATGGCACGCGATGAAGGGGCGCGCCGGGTCTATTTCGCCTCCGCTGCGCCACCAGTGCGCTACCCGAATGTCTACGGTATCGACATGCCCGCCGCGCAGGAGCTGGTCGCGCACGGTCGCGCGGTTGACGCGATCGCGCGTCAGATCGGTGCTGATCGGTTGATCTATCAGGAACTCGACGATTTGTATGCGGCCGTGCTCGAGGGCAATCCGGCGTTGCACGAAGCGGACGCCTCGTGCTTCAACGGCGTCTATCCGGTCGGCGACGTTTCACCAGCCTACCTGGCTGCGCTGGCACGTAACCGCTCGGATGGCGCAAAAAACGGCGAGAAAACCACAGCCACTCGGTCCGGCCATCCGGTGACCGACCTGTCCGATCAGCTGGATGCAGGCCGCTGAGCCTGTTGCACCAGCCGCGCAAGAGGCAACCATGACACGCGACGACGCACACGCACCGCACCACTGGCTTCCGGATACTCGGGCGGTTCGCGCAGGACAGCGCCGAACTGATGAGCAGGAGCAGTCCGAGCCGCTGTTTCTGTCGTCGAGCTTTACCTTCACCAGCGCTGAGCAGGCGGCCACACGCTTTGCCGGTGACGAACCCGGCAATATCTATGCGCGCTTTTCCAATCCGACCGTCCGCACGTTCCAGGAGCGGCTGGCAGCGATGGAAGGCGGTGAAGCGTGCATTGCCACCGCATCGGGGATGTCGGCGATTCTGACACTGGCCATGGCCACGCTGCGCGCCGGCGATCGGGTGGTCTGTGCCCGACAGGTGTTCGGCACCACGGTCGGGATGTTTGCCAACCTGCTGCCACGGTTTGGCATCGAAACGCGCTTTGTCGATCTGACCGATACCGACGCCTGGGCGCGGGCGATCTGCCCGCGCACGCGCATGTTGTATCTCGAGTCGCCGTCGAACCCGTTGACAGAAGTCGGCGACATCGCCGCGATCGCCGACATCGCGCATGCCCATGACTGCCTGTTGGTGGTCGACAACTGCTTCTGTACTTCGGCATTGCAACAGCCGCTCGCACTGGGTGCCGATCTGGTCATTCACTCGGCGACCAAATATCTTGACGGGCAAGGCCGCTGTCTCGGTGGGGCGGTGGTCGGCCCGGCCCTGTTGGTCGACAGCGAGGTGTTTTCGGTGTTGCGAACGGCCGGAACGACCATGAGCGCGTTCAACGCCTGGGTCTTTTTGAAGGGGCTGGAAACGCTTGCGGTGCGGATGCGTGGCCATTGCGAGAACGCGCTGGCGCTTGCGCACTGGCTCACCGAGCAACCGCAGGTGTTGCGCGTCAATTTCCCGGGCCTGCCTGACCATCCACAGCATGCGTTGGCAGCACTGCAGCAGTCGGGGCCGGGTGGTGTGCTGTCGTTCGAGGTCGCCGGTGGGCGCGAGCAGGCCTGGCGTGTCATTGATCGGACCCGGCTGATGTCGATTACCGCGAATCTGGGCGATACCAAGACGACGATCACGCATCCGGCAACCACAACGCATGGTCGAATGAGCGCTGATGACCGTGCAGCAGCGGGCATTCACGAAGGCTTGATCCGGATTTCGGTTGGCCTTGAGGATGTGCGCGATCTGCAGGCTGACCTGGCCCCTGCGCTGGACGGGCGTTGACCATGACGACGCCGTTGCCACCGCGTGCAGTGCTTGAGCAGATCTTTCAGGCGGCGCTCGCGAGCGTCGGTGGTGCGGCTGCGGTGCGTCGCCACCTCGAACAGCAGCCGTTGCAGGCTGCCGGTGTGTCGCTGATCGCCATCGGCAAGGCCGCTGCCAGCATGTGCCATGGTGCGCTCGATGTGCTTGACGACCAGCTGCAGCGCGGTCTGTTGATCACCAAGCATGATCACCTGTCGGCACGTTGCCGGCTTGATCCGCGGCTCGAGTGTATCGAGGCATCGCACCCGGTCCCGGACGCGAGCAGTCTGCGCGCCGGTCAACGGCTGCTCGCGTTCATCGATGCCACGCCTGCCGAACACGATCTGCTGATCCTGATCTCCGGCGGTGCGTCGAGTCTGGTCGATGTGTTGCCTGACGGCTACGGCTTGCGCGATCTCGAACTGCTGAACCGCTGGCTGCTCTCGCATCATCTCGACATCGGCCAGATGAATGCAATCCGCCGCTCGGTCTCGTGCATCAAGGGTGGCCGTCTGGCGGCAAGACTCGGTGGGCGTGGTTGTCGCTTGCTGCTGATCTCCGATGTGCCGGGTGATCAGCCGTGGGTGATCGGCTCGGGGTTGCTGGTGCCGCCGGGCCCGGCAGCTGATCTGCCAACACTGACATTGCCCGCCGGCCTTGCCGCAATGCAGGACGCCGCTCCACCGTTGCCCGATCCGGCCTCCCCGGCGTTCACGGGCATTGATGCGCATGTGATCGCCAGCAATCGCCAGGCGCGCACTGCTGCTGCAGCGCATGCCCGGGCATTGGGCATGACCGATGTGCATGTCGAGTCCGAACCGCTGACCGGCGACGCGCTGCTGGCAGGGGAACGGATTGCCCGCGCTACCCTTGAGGCCAGGCCGGGTGTCTGCGTTCATGGTGGCGAGACCACCGTGTCGTTGCCTGCATCCCCGGGCCGCGGTGGCCGTGCTCAGGCGCTGGCACTGCGTGCGGCGATGGCGCTCGAAGGGCATCGCGGCGTCTGGCTGCTCGCCGCCGGGACCGACGGTACCGACGGGCCCGGTGAAGATGCCGGCGCTTTGGTCGATGGCGGGACGTGTGAGCGTGGCCGATCTGCCGGACTGGACCCGGATCAGTGTCTGGACGCTGCCGACAGCGGCCGGTTTCTCGAAGCCAGTGGTGACCTGCTACGCACCGGCCCGACCGGCACCAACGTGATGGATCTGGTCATCACGCTGCGGCTGCCCGACGGTGATTCGTCGGGCAGCTGAACAGTCGCGTTGACTCAGCGGGCGGAAATGCCGCGGATACGCTCCGAACGTCTGCGCAGGAGTTCGACGACTGTCAACAATGCGACCGAGATCAGCACCAGCACGGTTGCCGCGGCGAGGATCGTGGGGCTGATCTGCTCGCGAATCCCCGACCACATCTCGCGTGGAATCGTGCGTTGTTCGACGCCGGCGATGAACAGCACAATGACGATTTCGTCAAATGAGGTAATGAACGCAAACAGCGCGCCGGAGATCACACCGGGCAGGATCAGCGGCATGGTGATCTTGCGGAATACCGTGGTCGGCGGCGCGCCCAGTCCGGCGGCGGCACGGTTCAACGATTGATCGAAGCCGACCAGCGTCGCGGTGACGGTAATGACGACGAACGGTGTGCCGAGCGCGGTATGCGCAAGGATGACCCCGAGATAGGTCTGCGCGAGATTCACCGACGAGAAGAAAAAGAACATGCCGGCCGCCGAGATGATCAGCGGCACGATCATCGGTGAGATCAGGATGCCCATGATGAACGCCTTGTAGGGCATGTGTGACCGGCTCAGACCGAGTGCTGCCAGCGTACCCAGCGTGGTGGCAAGAATGGTTGCGGCAATGCCGATGATGAACGAGTTGCCGATCGAGCGCATCCAGCTTGCGGAGCCGAACAAGTCCTGATACCAACGCAGCGAATACCCTTCCGGGTTGAACGTGAGCATCTCCTGGGTAAAGGTAAAGTAGGGTTCGGCGTTGAAGCTCAACGGAATCATGATGAGGATCGGCGCGAGCAGAAAGAAGAAGATCAGCGCGCACAGGATCCGGAAGGTGTAGTACCAGACCCGCTCCAGTGGTGAGGCATAGCTTGGCAGCGCCATGAGCCCGGTCTCCCCCTCAGCCCAGTTTCAAGGTGTCGGCGCCAACCAGTCGGTTGTACGCCCAGTACAGGATCAGCACGCCGACCAGCAGCATGGTGCCGAGTGCTGCGGCCAGGCCCCAGTTCAATGACTGCTGCATGTGGCGGGCGATCTCGTTGGAAATCATCCGGCCGGACTGGCCACCGACCAGCGCCGGAGTGATGTAGTAACCGATCGAGATGATGAAGACCAGCACGCCGCCGGCACCGATTCCGGGCAGCGTCAGCGGGAAATAGACGCGGCGGAACGCGGTCCACGGCGTTGCGCCGAGGCTCTTGGCGGCGCGCATGTACGAGGGCGGAATGTTCCGCATCACCGAATACAGCGGCAGCACCATGAACGGCAGCAGTATGTGCGTCATGGCAATGATCGTGCCGTACATGTTGTACATCAGTGAAAAGCGTTGCTCGTCGGCGATGATGTTCATCGCAACAGCTGCGTTGTTGATGACGCCCTGCTGCTGCAGCAGCACGATCCACGATGTTGTGCGGACCAGCAGCGACGTCCAGAACGGCAGCAGCACGCAGATCATCAGCAGATTGGCGTAGCGCATCGGCAACGTCGACATATAGAAGGCAATCGGGAAGCCGAGCAGGAACGTAAGTGCCAGAATGGTTACCGATAACGCCAGCGTCCGCCCGAACAGGTTGACGTAGATCCGCCGGTTTTCATCGCGCAAGACGATATTGCCGTCGGCGTCAAATTCCCGATCGAGTGCTGCAACGTAATATGACGCCGTCAGCGGTCTGCCTTCGCGCTTGATGACGCGCCACAGCTCGAGGTTGCCCCAGAGACGGTGCGCGTCGAGAAAGGCGTCCTTGAACGGGGCTTCGAAGTTCGGCACCTGGCGGCTGGTGCGGGCGACTGCGCCGCGTGCGCCACTCAGTTCATAGTTGAGCCGAACCCCCATGGATCCAACCCGCTGCTCACGGCGAGGCAGTTCCTGGTCGGCAAGGATGTCCTGCGCGAGCGCAGCGAACACTGCTTCGTCAGGCAACGATTGACCGTCCCAGTCCTGCAGAGCAACCAGCGTATTGGGGATGGCGTTGACGATTTGCGGATTGTCGACGCTGCGCCACATCATCTGGCCGATCGGGAAGATAAAGATGACAAGCAGAAAGATCAGCAGTGGCGCAACCAGCGCGAG
>LFIK01002893.1_pt1 | contig 13944 bp, 14 predicted proteins | sample 643401 | NCBI WGS metagenome assembly LFIK01 (sample SAMN03777447, study PRJNA286221) | soda lake metagenome | biome: soda lake; feature: Kulunda steppe; material: water; isolation source: sample T5-Br brine of Lake Tanatar-5 | place: Russia: Kulunda steppe | collected 2010-07 | reverse complement strand
TCTTTGACGTGCTCAAATACAGCTATAGCTGAACTGAGCAAGGGATCAAATACTCAACCAACTGACTCAACCAACTTCCAGGTCACAATGCAGCATAAATCTGGCACTGCACTAATCTGGCGTGACACCCCCTTTTCTTTTCTGGTGAAGGGGCTTTTCTTCCCATGTGGCTCCTTTTCCTTAATTGATGTGAGGAGCTTTTTGCTGCTTGCGTAGTATTTTTTCTTTCTTTCTTTCTTTCGAAGAATGGCCATCAAAGAGACATACAGGCTATGCACCCTTCGCGCTGGAATGTCCACCTCATTGAAGTAAAATATTGTGATGATGCACGTCCAGAGCAACAAGTACTAGTAGCAAGAGCAACTGAACAGCATAATGGATTAAAACACGCCCTTGCACAGCAATGCCACAAAGTAAGCCTACATACCATCCTGATTGGAGTGATGGGGACCATCTATAATTGACATATTAAATGTCATACTATGAAGCTGTAGTACAGCTTGGCCTAGACTGGTGTAGAGTAAGAAAATTGCTCTCAATCTTAACACTCATTCTATTCAATACACTACAAAGATCATAAATATGAGTAGGAGGTTGAAGAACATCAAGGACAGAACATACGGCTCTTTTCAGAACCCCCGACCCCACTCATGACCTTCTTCCTAATTTGATGGTGGAGGTTTGCCTGGTGCTTGCACCAGATGTAAACTTCTTCCTTAATTCACACAAACAGGGGTTACCTTGTTGGCACCGTCTTTCCTTTTCTATGCTTTCTATGCTAGAACCTTACAAAGCATGGGTGCAGCAGGAGGTTAGAACAGAGTACAGGATCAAAGCGGAACAGGATGGTTGGTGGTGTTGAAAAACACCGTTTGTGTTTGCTGAGGGCGACAGGTCAACGTCATGCTGCTGCACAAGGGTGCTTCCCAGTCTTACCCGCCGAAGCCGTACAGGGTGCGACCCTGGCGCTTGAGCGCGTACACCACATCGAGCGCGGTCACAGTCTTGCGCTTGGCGTGCTCGGTGTAGGTCACGGCGTCGCGAATGACGTTCTCCAGAAACACCTTCAGCACGCCACGCGTCTCCTCATAGATGAGGCCACTAATTCGCTTGACGCCCCCACGACGCGCCAGGCGCCTGATGGCGGGCTTGGTGATACCCTGGATGTTGTCTCGCAGCACCTTGCGGTGGCGCTTGGCGCCTCCCTTGCCCAACCCCTTGCCTCCCTTGCCGCGTCCTGACATAGTTTCGTGATGTACGATCTGTGAATTGTTAGTGGATTGCCTCCTAATGGAACACGCTTTATCTATACGGGGGCGAAGCTGCAGGTCCTGCTGGTTGATATTTCCGGATCGCCAGGACCGTGCAAATAGACCGAGATTGCAGAGCTCTTAACTCACGGGAGCCCCTGTTCGGAGACAGATACAAGTTAAAGACTGCCCGTAAGTAACTCATCAAGATGGCACGCACCAAGCAGACTGCTCGCAAGAGCACCGGCGGCAAGGCCCCCCGCAAGCAGCTGGCCACCAAGGCTGCTCGCAAGTCCGCTCCTGCCACTGGTGGCGTGAAGAAGCCCCACCGCTACAGGCCTGGCACCGTGGCACTGCGTGAGATCCGCAAGTACCAGAAGTCAACGGAGCTGCTCATCCGCAAGCTTCCCTTCCAGCGCCTGGTGCGCGAGATCGCGCAGGACTTCAAGACCGACCTGCGCTTCCAGTCCACCGCGGTGCTGGCGCTGCAGGAGGCCGCTGAGGCCTACCTGGTGGGCCTGTTCGAGGACACCAACCTGGCTGCTATCCACGCCAAGCGCGTGACCATCATGCCCAAGGACATCCAGCTGGCCAGGCGCATCAGGGGCGAGCGTGCCTAAGTGCAATGTATCTTGGCCTAAGCAGCATTGGCAACAAACAACCGGTGTTTTTCAACACCACCTCTTACGTTGCAAGTTGGAGAGCAGTAGATGTAGGCAGCACAGTGTCACACCAGGTACGTAGCAGGGGTTGCTTTGAAGTGTTGTAAATCATTAAGGCACCTTAGTGTGACTTTTCACCAGACACTTATACACAGCTTCGTCTGAGCATGCAGCCTCACCAATGTTTGCAGCAGCTCATCGTGAAAGTGGGTTCTTCCGGGACGCTGCCCTACTAGGGCATACATAGCATGTGAAAGACCTTTTCCATTCCTTTGTCTCGCTAAGGCATATTTAGCCTCGGCTGGTTTGTGTGGCAGTCAGGTTTAAGCTCAGGGCTCTTGCGCGAAGTGAGGTACAGGACTATCGTACACACTAAGCATTTGGATTCCTTAAAGGGCACCCTGCCTGCACCTTGACCTCCCTAAGCATGTTCAACAATAAGTTAAGAGGAATGTTGGTGGGTTTTGTTTGCGTGCCACGCAGTGTGATTTCCTTTCTTAATGACACTACCATTTCTTTTGACATTATGGATTTTTTTGCCTGGAGAAGACCTGCACAAGCCAATCAGCCAGACGACCAGGCTGGGGATTAATCCCAACTTGTATACCTACTAGGTATGTCACGCCAAATTAGTGCAGTGCCAGATCTATGCTGCATTTGGACCTGGAGGTTGGTTGAGTCGGTTAGCGGAGTATTTGATCCTGCGGTCAGTTTAGCTATAGTGGTATTAGAGCGCATAAAAGACGAACTCGCAGTACCTTGTTTCCTACTACTAGTAGGGCTAGTAGCGACCTTGTAAGATGTACGCCAGTTAGTAGACCCCTCTAGCCCTTGGGGGGCAACATGCGTGGCAGCGCCCAGTCCAGTCCATCCACCCACTCCGGTGTGAGCCTCTGAGTACGTCCGACTGAGGAGGTACGACAGCAGCCACATGTAGCGCTGACCTTGCCTATCCGTAGGCTTAACAGAGAAAGAAGGTGAAGGGAAGTATAGTGAAGGAAAGCGACGGGTATTAAGGACTCTGCAGTCTCATCGTGGGCGACCTGTTGTCTGCTTGGAGTACACTGTTGCCGTCTGCAGCCAGTCCACACACCACTTTGTGTTATGGCCATGCCGCAAGTCTGGTTTGGATGCAGCAGTCTCTCAGGGTGACAGGCAGTACCTGCCTGGATCTAGGTTTAAGTTGCAGGCCTGATAGGCTTCAGCTAAGCTGCCCTCTTTCAGAAGGTACTTGCCTCTGAATTAACGGATAACTTATTGAATGATGTCTTGTGCAAATCATATGTTGTATGCTGAATGGAGTTTTTTTTGTAGCTTGTTTGTGTCCCTGAGAAAGAAAAATAGAAATGAAAGGCTGTGAGCAAGGAAAACAATAAGCTTTATTTCTTCCTTAATGCACTGATAGTTTTTCATGAGCTGGCTAGTCACACTTCTTGACTGGAGGCCTTCTTCTTGTAACCATTGAAGGTCTAGGCCCTCAGGGTGGTGGCATGGAGTAAGGAAGAGTCTGAGCTTTCTGCTGGCTGCCTTACTTATTCACTCTGTTACTTTTATAACCTCAACCTCTACACGGAAAACACGTTGCTTTGAAGGTTCTCTGGTGATGGGTCTTATGGTGATTCACCCTATGTGGTCCCTTTTCCTTCAAGGAAAAGTAAAGTTTACTGATGTACTACAGTAGGGATTGTTTCCATTGCGAGCATATTTTCTTTTATTTTTTCTTGTTTTTGTGGCAAGCCATAAAATACCTAGCCACCTGCAGCGCAAGCGACTGCGCAGCTCCTGTCTGGCGTGCCAGTGTAGAAATTGCTATGTTGGTCTGACTCACCATTAGCAGTCTCAGAGACTCTGGTGTGTCTTGTGACAAGACTCTTGTCCCCTGCCTTTCTAACCCCTTGTAATGAATGCAAACCAATAGACAAAGGCAGTGAGAGCCGATGGGATGTTATTCTGAGCTCTTTCCAACACATAGTTCTTGACAGATAGTTCCTGCCTTCTCCTAACTGGTCATTAAGCACTCTCGTGAGTCCATGCTAGCACACTTGCCAGCACAAGACATTGACACTATCTTTAAGATTCTGTATTACCAGTTCAGTGCCGTGCATTCAACACCTTGTAAGCTTAAGCGCAAGTGCTCCTGCCACTTAAAAAATTCATCATCATCCAAAGCAGGCTCTGCAGGAAGGTCTCCAACTTTGATGCCTCGAGGCAATGCACTGTGCAGGTCCACAAAGCTAAAACACCCAAAAAGCTCATCATGAACCTGCGAAGAAGGAGGCACCCAAAAGGACTCAGGAGGAAGGCATGCGCTCGCGCCGCCTGCAGAAGGCCTGCGTAATATCATTGTGCTTTAGTTTCCTTTGCAGGGCTATGAAGCAATTTGGGCAAATCATTGCAGTCCCTGCCTCTATTTCCTGACTTGAGCATACCGGGTTCCATATTTTCCAAAATCTATCCAGATCATCAATTGATTTTGTTTCCATTTAATCAGACACGATAAATGCCCCTGCAGCTCTTAAGCTTTGGTCAAGCCTTGAATTTAAAATCAGACACCCCATCCAATGTGTAAAATGTAATGCCTTCGTCCCGAAAAGCGAGTAATCAGAGTCATGGTACCTCGTAATGGACATCCAGGATGAGACAGGTTACTTGGGAGCAAAATGCATGCTTACTTTGGCTCCCCTCACTTTAAAACAAGGATGGTTCACAGCGACAAAATACACGATAACTTCGATATTTTTTTACGAATAAAACCTCGGACTGACCTGGCTAAAACAGAAGCCGGGCCAGGGGGGGCTAGCTAGGGAAGCCCTATAGGGAAGCCTCCAACCCTCCCAACTGCCCTCCAACTGACCATATGGCCATAAATCATAAAACGCCTCCAACTAAGGGCCTTGAATGGGACCAGTTTACCGTTCAAGTGCCTGAGCGAGTGAGGAGGAGAAGGAGGTGTCCAGCAGTGGGGGGGACTTCAGTGATGAGGATTATAGGAGAAATCCTAGACTGCATTAACTGATATGAAATTCTATCTGATTGATGCAAAGATGCAACGACACTGAATAAGAGAGCGTCCCTGAGCGGGGCTGAGGCTGCCAGCCCCCCCCTCCCCCTCTTACTCTCGAAATTCATCATACTTCAAAAGTCCACAGCGCGAATTTAAGCAATTTTGTCCACAGCGAAAAAGTTCGAAAATTTTGCTGTTTACATCCTTGCTATAAAACAAAGGAAAAATTAAACATGACATTTACGTGTTGTTGGACCCTCTGGGAGCCTTTAAGGTGCAGCCTGAGTATATCCCAGTGTCTTGGCTTCAAGCACCCCGTCCCTGCTTGGCAACTGGTGTGCAATGTGTGAAGATGTTTGGTGAATGTTTGGAAAATCTGTGGGTGCTAAGTCACATGCTCGCAATGGAAGAAGAACGAGGCAGGAAGTCTGCGGACAGTCCCGCTAGGCCAACTCCGTGCGCGCTATCTAAATAAGCTGGCAGCAGATGGGTACAGTTTACCCTGTAGGGTCGCAGCCCAGCCAGGGAGGGGCTCCAGCAGCGTGCTTTGGGGTTTTGATGGGCTGCAAAGACTCTAAAGCACAGAGACCATGCTGCAGGATCAAAATATAAGTAAATTTCTCACTTACACAAGGGAAGTTCAGGGAGATCTGTGACATGTCCGTTTGCCCAGAATTTTTCATTGAAAGCTTCCTGTTTCCTGGAAGCCTAGTGCCAAATGTTTCTGGTTTGACCCTAGGAAAGAAGCCCTCTGGCGCGGGTCACATCTTAGCCAGCATCTTGAGGGCCTGGCCGTGTGAACTTCCCTGTTGAACATGCATCACCAACAACTGAACACGAGGAACGTTAAAAAAGTGGTACACAGAAACAACGAGTTCAATCTTTCAACCCCCAGCTAATATTTGTATACTCAATCGGTTTTTTATTGTATAAAAGTTGCAGTTTCGACACCTGAAACCTACTTTGCTTGCCTTGGCTTGAAAGTTGAAAGAGATGTGAGGCAAAACAGACCCTACTGCCTCTCGAAAGATCTTTCAAAATACATGAATATTCAAACTAAGGCATTCACAAGTTACAGTGGACCCTCACTGCCCTCTCCGTGAAGTGGCCTACGCTTGACCTGAATCAGACAGGGATCTCTGGTGACCAGGGCCTTCACAAGAATAATGTAAGTAAATTGCACTGTAAGGGGAGCAACTGGGGAGGTCTTGGGGGTAGGGGGTGGGATTTATCTGCTTGGCTTGCAAATTTGGGTGCGCTGTGTTAAGCAGGGTGCATCAATTGCTGCCATCCCCTGTGCCAAAAAGCTGTACTCAAACTTGAAAACCCTGACCTCGCTTCGAAGCTCAGTGCAACGGCAAATTAAAGCGCAGGGTTGTGGCGCCTGACTTAAGTTGAGAAAACATCATGAAAGTCTGCTGTGGCACACAGCTACCCATAAAATACACCTGCTAGACCGAGGAGGTGTCACTTGGCTATTTTGGGGGAGATTCTTTTTCAAGTCTTTTTCTGGGGCCCAACGGCTGCACATTAAACCAGTCTTTGAAGGCTTACTCACTCTTTGCTCACTATATTTAACTTTAAAAAAGCGAAAGTTAGCAAACTATGTCATGTGAAACAATGTTCTAGGCAGGAATATAAAGAGCGCCGGATTGGGAGGTTCCCAATGATCAAGTGTACGATTAATCAATATCTTAACGTTTCAAATTAACTTAGAACCTCAATTTGACCTGGCAAAAACAGAAGCTAGGCCAGGGGGTTCAGGGGAAGCCCAACTACCCCCTCAACTGACCTCCAACTGACCTATGTGGCCACTAAACATGAAATGCATCCATCCAAGGGCCCTGAATGGGACCAGATTATTGTTCTAGTGCCTGAGTTTACAAATGGGACCAGGTCAAAGGAGGGGTGCAAGGTGCAAGTACGTGTTGCACAATTGTATTCACTGGAGGTGCCTCCTGCATCAGGGACCACCAAGTACACTTTAGCCCTGCCTGTAGTGTCAGCCAGTGTGAGAAAGTGCCAGCAGATGTGCTAGCATTGATGCAGTGGGAGCATGAGAAGAGGGTGCAGGGGATTTCAGTGACGAGGACTAGAGAAGAGCACAGTGGGGAGGATGCTGTGCTGCAAAAATGGCTTGAATTTACTTTATATTTGGTGCTAAGACACACCGAAAATAACAGGGGAGTGTCCCTGAGCGGGCCTGTGCCTACCAGGCCCTTCAATGCGACAGGGATTGTACCTCATATTTTTCTAAGAATTTATTCCCAACGCGAGTTTCAACCATTTTTGTTCCCAACAAATTATTCGATAAAATTTGCTGTTCATCCCTGGCCCTAGGTCAGAGGCAGGAGGGCTGAGAGTTGGTGGAAGCTGTACTCCTTGCAAGCAAGGCTTAAAGAGCCCCGACAGGTGGCCACTTTGCACCATTCTCACATCATTAACCCTACCGTGCTGCTCGCTTGATCTTGCGACTCCTTAATCTTGCGAGGTCCCAAAATTATTACATTAATTTATTTGCGAGCATTAAGGGGTTGCGAGGCCCCTGATTTTAAGCCCATATTTACGAACTTCAGGTTATTGTGTCTACATTCATTCTCTGCTTGTCTGATACACTTGTACTCACTCCCCCTCTTCCATTTCTTCATCTGAGGGCTCTGAGGAGGTCTCTGGTTCCAACTCCTCCAGCTCTTCCCGAACCCTCTTTCTCCCCCTGCCCCTGCCCCCGCCCCTGCCCCTAACCCTCCTTGTGCCCTGGGGGCCGTAGTAAGGGGGCACTGACCTCCACACCAGCATTCACTTGGGCAATGATGGCTCTGCAGATGTCTGCCATGAGGGCAGCATCCAGGAAGCGGCTCCCTGCCCCTCCAAGCTTTACCGTGTCAGCTGCCTGCTGCTGCTTGCGCTCTGCTGCTTTCTCCCAAGAACGGATGTGGCTCTCCCCCAAAGTGCTGAACCTACTGCTGAAGTGCTGCTGTAGCCAGCGCACTGCGGCGCACCTCCCACCCCTCCCAAACCGGTCTGCCATGCTCAGTGCAAATTCCCTCTCCCATTCACTCCACTGCTTCAGCTTTGGGAATGGTGAGGCCCGTAGCTGCACGTGCACATGCCCTTTCCCACCCACCACCAACCTGAGCCATACTCGCTGCTGATTGTCCCTATCAGCAGCTTTCTCTACCTCTGCTGCTGCTCTGCCTGAGAAGTGCAGGCGCAAGCTCACATGCACCTGATGGTTGGGCAGCCGCAAGGGCAGCAGCTGAACCCACACCACAGGCTTCTCTTTGATGAATGATGGAGCAGGCCTCTCCAACCTTGACCTACCCACAAGCCTGGGTGGAGCAGGAGGGGGTCTGGCTGCAATGGCAGCAGCCCTCTCACGCTCAGCAACTCTCTGAGCCAGGGTGGGGTCCTGGCGGATACAAAGCTCCCCAGGTTGTCCGTCGCCCTCTGAGCGCTTCCGTTTTGTGCAACCCTCATCAAAAAGTGTCCTTTGCCCGTATGGGGCGTGGGGGTCCATGTGGGGGGCTGTGGCTAAAGTACCATACCTTGCGAGCTCTTTAAAAAAGTAATTCATTTTACTCCTGGTGAGTTGCGAGGAGGTGCTGGAATTAATTAATTAATCGCAAGATCCTTAGGAGCAGTACGGTAATGCAAAATTCACGAAATTTAAATCCAATTGATTTGTCTTTTACATCCCTGCGGTTGATTAGAATCAAAGTAGTTTTCTTCACGCTATTACATGAGGCCGATTACAATTTCATAACTGCATCATCTACACCATTTTCCCACTTGGAAGTGAAAATGATGCAGTCATAAATAAGGTTTGATTGTCTACAGGCTACAGGGTTTCTGTGCGGGGAGCATGCAATAAGCAAATCTACTTTGGGCCTCTGTTTTGGGATGTTACATGCCCTGTAGCAAGTTTAACGTGAACAAAAACAAACCAACGTCACTGCCAAGCTGCGGGTACAAAGACAGAGGTCCAAAGCAGGTGCAGCATGCGTGTGCACGCAGCATGCAAGCAATCTTGGGAAACGGGGAGAAATATACAACGCCAAAAATAGCAAGGAGGCAGTTTAGATACATAAACATAATGTCATGTTTGAGCTTTCGTGATTGCCCCTCTGCGCATTTCAAGACTCGTGCAGTCAGAATTGGAATTCTCAACTTTGAAAATGATGATAAGCAACAATTATTGAATGGAGCTCCAAGCGGCGCAGTGTTAGTGCCGCTGATCCAGCGGAGGGAGTGCATTTTTGGGTGAAGGGGACAAAGTTAGGTCAGGAAGAACTGGAAGGTGTAAGTTATGTATCAAAGTTCACCCCGAACGTATTCTAATGCAGCATAGGTTCCGTGCAAAAGCTTTGACCAGAAGCTTTGTGATTGCACTTCAGTGCATTCCGGGATGCGTGGATTAGAAGAACATGGTACCAAGTTTATACTAAATGCATTCCAATGCAATGTATGTGCCGTGCGGAGGCTTCGACTGGAAGCTTCGCGATTGCACTTTGGTGCATCTTCGGATCCTTGGGTTAGAAACATATGGATGCTAGACCTTGCAATGTTAAATAAGTGACGCATTTTGAGCAGACTGTCAAGAGGCCGGTCCATGCAATTATCTGTGGACTTACCATCTGCCGTCTCGCGGAGCCCAGGTTTTGTATTGCGTCATAAACAAATAACATTTTTCCTGTGGAATCCTCACAGCGCCAAGTGCAATGATGTCCAAAGTGTGCCATGAGATGAGTTAAGGCTGCGTATGCCTGAGGTTGCCACGGTGCTTCGCCTGCGGCTTGGAATGCAAATAGGTTGCAGGATAAGCTAAAAATATGCTTTGTAGGTTGAGCTACCTCCTCACCTGGATGGTGGGCGGTTGAGTCTTGCTCCCCTGGTGGCTCTCCAAACTTGAAGTCATGCTGCTCATCACGCTGCATGTGGTACGGGGGCCCATAATCACTAAGTAAAGTGTAAGGCCACACACAAAATTTCCACTCCACTCCCCAGAAGTTTCACTTATGTGGTCACACCTGACGACATTTCACCCACATTTCTGCTTTAATGCTCTAGCAAGGGATGTGACGTGTTTGACCGCTCCCACATCCCTGCTCCAAAAATATTTCAAATTCCCGGGGTAGGGATTGATGCTTTTATTCCCAAAATTTCCAAACTTTGCCTTAGGGCCATGAGGTTTCTTCGGACGGTGTGCATTACATGGATTTTCTCAGGAATTTTTCTGCAGATCACGGCAGCGGAATCGGACGCTCCCCTCACTTCAACCTATCAGAGGATAATAGCAACACAAGCAGGGTCAAGAAGAGAAGTCAAAGCAGGAGTGGGATCCTGTGGAAAACTCAGGGGAGTCCTGGCGCTCTCCTTTCGTGCTTGATGCAGCCCTACGTGCTTCCCGTCAGCTCAGCTTTTGCATGGGTGTGTGCATGCTGCATGCGTGCATGCTCAACATGCACACATTATCTGTGCTTAGTTTGCACCAATCTGGATGAGCACCAAGTCTATAAAATTCCAAGCTGGCGGTCTTCTATAGATGATAGGAAGCTGATGAATTCAAACATGATGCCCGCGCGCTTGCAGCGTTTCATGCTCTAAGAGACCTTTATCCATTGCTGAGCTACTATTGAGATTAAATGTCTGAAATATACAGATATTCACGAAAAAAAGCTTTTTATTAAACTCGAACCCCCAAAGTGCAGTTACACTTTCTTTCCCACCTTGGGTTCTTCACCAGAAATTTTTTTGTGGCTTTTATACGTCAGAAGGAGCATGTAATTTGGGAGGATGAGGTAACAAGGGTTTCCTACATGCACATGTGACAAAATCATGCAGCTGCAGCACTACCTGGTGATGGCTCTCCAGACCAACAATGCACAGAGATAATGTGTTTTGTATGTGTTGACCAGGCTTACACTTGTGTAGGGGTCGGCGTTGGCCTATAGCGCTATATAGCGCTATAAAGCGCTGTATATTTTTTGAAATATAACATGCCAAAATGGTGCCCTGCTGATTGGCTCGTTTCAGGAGCCCCTCGAGTGACTGGTTGGCCTGCATCAATTCTTTGAATCAGATTAAAGTAATGTCGTATATGAGGGAAAACCTTCGTCTGGCGGGTTGCCCCACACGGTTCCTATGTGTGCCAACTTAAACATGTCTGCTGTTGTGGTGAACAAGCTGGGCAAGCAGCGCACAAAGCCTTGACCAGATACAGCAGCTGGAGCTCAAGGCTAAGAAATGGGTGCAAACAGCGCCAGGAGCAGGGAAGTGCAGCTTGGGCATGGCATTATGAGTGGCGCATCTTCGTTGGCGCATACCGACCTTGCCCTTCCTCCCTCTGCCCCGCCCTCCCTTGGCCAGGAGGGAAAAGATGGGTGGAGTGTAGGCAGGGGGGTGAGCGCATGCTGTGACTCGCGTATGCACTGTGCGCACTTGCATGGATGCGCACACCCATCACGTGCCAGCCACGCAGCGTTGCTGCAGCGCTGGCAACCCCAAAGGAGCAAGCAGTATGTGATGTCATTAAATATCAAGGGTCCCAAGCACTGATACAGCATCAAGCAGGGCTGGTGTTGTTGGGAGGGTGCAACATGTCACAAGAGCCTCTGTCTTGCAAGCTTGCATCGATACCGGCCTTGACCTTTGCGCTGCACAAACTCACCTGCGCGCGCCCCTTTGATGCGATGGTATGATTGCAACATTTACTTATCATCAATGCAAAATAGCAAACACAACACACAAACTACTCTGGCATGCCTGCACACGAGGACAAGTGCACGCGTGCGCGCCTGTAATACTTCTGCATGCCTTCACACGCTGGTGCGGCTGTGCTATGGGCACAAGCACCGGGCCCAAACAAGCTGTGGCACACGTAATCATGCCAGTAATGAGTGTGGGTAACCCATCCAAGTAGATAGCTGCCAAAATGGGGGTGCAGGGGTGCAGAGAGGATGGTGTCCTTGAGGCACCTGGCCCTTACTGGTAGCCCAGCCAGGTGCACCAAATATAGCGCTATATAGGAGCCTACAACGCCATAAAACGCGCCTGAATTAATATTTTCCTAAATTTGCATACATCATATTCCATCCGACATTCAAGTTTAATGACGAAATTCGGGCTGGCAAGGGGAGATCTGGCGTATATAGCGCCTGAAATATAGCGCAATATAGCACTATATCGCTAGATAGCTTTCCAAATAGCGCTATACGCCGACCCCTACACTTGTGAGGTGCCAAGCATGGTGAACGTTAGGAAAATACAAATGAGAGGGATGTTCATAACTGTCATCCTAGGCCTTAGACAGTCAAATTGAAGAGCACTTGCATGCACGACTTTTTTTTGTATGCGTGAAGATAAGCTCTCATAGGCAAGGACTGATGCACCACAGCCATAGGCACAAGGGGAAAGAGAGAAGCTTCTTAGTGTGCACATACTGCAGTAACCACGCCCTGCAAACTTTCCAGCAACCTGTCATGACACTCTCGCCTTATGGCTCATGGTCAATTGACTGCCAAGCAAGACCTTGCAGGCCATGAGCCGAGTGGGCACATACAGTATTGCGGGCTCCTTTTGAACAATGTAGTCTGTGTCATGTTGAAGCCTAATTGCCGCACTAAATTAGGCACTTAAGGGCCTGATCAAATGTATTTTGGACCCTTTTGTTGGTTTGAGGAAGCTAGGAAACAGGAGCATGTGGACTCTAATAATCAGTCCAGAAAGAGAGGGTGTTCGTTGGGGAAGAAGTGCAGACAGAGTGAGAGAATAAGAGAAAAATTTCCAGTGTGACAGCGACAAGTTCTTCCCTCCCGTGTAGGAGGGAAACTTTGTTTTTTGAAGGAAGGCATGCCCTGTTTTGGGGGCTGGACCCACCTGACCCACCTGACCCACCCCCTGCTCCCCTGTTTTGGTGCCCCCACCCAGACAAAGAAGGTACTATTCTGCTCCTTTTAAATTCTGCATCCATCTGTGTCCTCACAACAACTAACAATTGAATTGCTGTGGGGTAATGAGGCAAACGCTGAGATGCGGACGCTCTTAAATACATAACTTACCAGGCACCCACAAGTAGCCTTCAGCACCCACAGATCGCTTTGCTCTCTTCAGTATTATATTGTGTATCTTGAGTTGATACTATCCTTCAAGTCTGGAGTGATATGCTGCTGCTTTGGCTTCACACACCCCGCGGCCCACACCCATGCACGCGCTGCTCTAACTAGTCCCACTTGTAGTAGGCATGCACACAGACGCCCCCCCTTTGCCAAATTTACCCTAAAGTGGAGCCAATTGACTGAGCTTGAGCTGAGGGTTCCGCTGGTATACTAAAATTTTGCAGAAATGTCCCAGAAAAGTTTTAGAGGGGGGTTTTGATAACTCAATTCTCCAAATATTTCCTATTTTGACCCTCCTTTCCTCGATTGGACCCATACATACACCAATCAAGAGCCCTTGACTTGAGAATTCTAAGATTATCTTTTTATTGGGATATGGGGCATGGTCGTCCCCACCTCAGGGTCACCCTTTCTTTAGGCAAAGGTGGCCAAGCAGGTTCCTCATAATTTTTCACAGGGTTGGGTCATGCGTATTGTATCGTATTTTACGCATTGAAAAAAGGCTAAAATTCGCGAATTGAAAATACCCGGTTCCAAATGCGGTCTCCAATGCGGACCCCCTTGCCGGCCTTTCCTTCGTTCCTACTCATTTCCTCTCTCAGTGACTTTACTTGGCGCTAGCAAATTTAGAGAAATAAGGAAATTATAAGCTGTTTTTCTTACCTACTCCTCGTCGCTGCTGCTGTCCTCATCGCTGCTTCTGTCGTCTGCATCACTGCCCTGGCGCTCCTCATCGTTGCTGAAGACCTTCCCATGCTTGTGCCTGAGGCCCCTGCTCCAGGGATTGGGTGCGCTCAGCCAAGCGCAGATTGCTGTACGGCCACACTAGCTTGCATGCGCGCGATGTGGTCAAGCGGTTCCGGCTGTCGCTGTGTACGAAGGAAAAGTTACTCCAGTTCTGCTCGCATTTGCTG
>LFIK01002891.1_pt1 | contig 13947 bp, 9 predicted proteins | sample 643401 | NCBI WGS metagenome assembly LFIK01 (sample SAMN03777447, study PRJNA286221) | soda lake metagenome | biome: soda lake; feature: Kulunda steppe; material: water; isolation source: sample T5-Br brine of Lake Tanatar-5 | place: Russia: Kulunda steppe | collected 2010-07 | reverse complement strand
TTCCAAATGCCAAGACACAGCTATTTTGCACGGTTACAACAATTTGTCAACCTTGCAGAATCCGGGTAGGAAGCATGCACAGAAATAGACTGTTTCAACCGTCAAAGGTGTGGAATGAGTCAAGCCATGATCAAGGCCAAGCACACATCCAGAAGTTAGATTGAACCCGATTGTTGGAATGGAAAAAAGAGAGTGTCAACATCTCTGCAATGAAAACACAAGACAGCTCAACCAACACGGCCGACATTGTGTGCACAGGGAAACAGCTCTGGAATTGTTCTGAAGGTTTGATGGGAACTGGCTTCGGAACACAATGTGGAAAATTAGATGGAAGTGGATCTGTAGCATTGCGCAGGGCAACAGTAGTACCTCGTGGAAAGTGGCCAAGTAAACTCCAAAAGGAATATTTCAAGAGGCAAATTCGTTCTTTTCCCATGCCTAGGGAAGCTCCATCGCTATTCCTGGCAGAACACTGGCTACCCTAATGCAAGGTTGTTGCGGAGGAAAAACGCAAAGTTCACCATTGCAATCTAGGAAAAGAATGTTCGAAACAAGAGGTGACAAGAGAGGAGATCGCAGGAACCCACAAACAGGAATCAAGTCTTACAATCCTCATGCAGCAAGAGGCTTAGCACTAAAGTCCTCCTCTTCCTTCGGGTTGTGAATGGTGATGAGATCTGGCATAGGTTTCGTGGGTCCTTGCTTGCCGGTGGGATCCCATGGAAGCATGATTTTCACTTTGATGCCTAATACACCTTGGCGCAGAAGAACGTGGCGTACTGCACTGTCGATGTAGTCTCTCTTGGGAGCCCCAGACGAGATCATGTAACCATCCCTGAATTTCATGGACTTGGCACGAGCTGCACGTAACTTTCCGCTGACAATGACTTCGCAACCTTTTGCGCCATTCTCCATCACGTACCGGAGTACACCATAGCACGCACGGCGAACGGCCAATCCGCCCAGCAGCTTGTATCTCAAGGATTCTGCCTGTGCAATGGCGCAGAGTCCCCTGTTGTGCACCTTTTCTGCGTAGAGCTCGACAGTCCCTTCGGCGAAGGCGAATCTCTTTTGTACGACAGAGGTGAGCTCTCGGATGCGACGTCCTTTTTCTCCGAGCACGTTTTGGGTGCGTGTGGCTCGGATGATGATCTCAGTGCGCATGGGCGTCACTCGCACTTCCACGCCGGAGTATCCATCTTCCGCCAGTTCCCTCGTGAGCATTTCGTTGAGCTCGGCGTAGAAGACGCCATCGGCCACGAACTGCACTCGTCACGATGACGAACGTGTTGGCAGAACACGATTTCCATCGCACGCACGCACGACCATCGCGTTTTCACGTGTTTCACACAAAACCCCACGTTTTTTTTACGCGTGGCGTCGATCGCACAGTTCGTCGGACCTGTTTCGTCAGTATCGTCTCCGTCTCTCCGATGCTTTCGTCGTCCTCCTTGCACCACGTGTGTTTTGATTCGCGCGTGGCAGTTGCAGTGGTTGCAACGGATCGGTTTGGTGGGTGCACCGCCGCCTTGTATTTTTTTTTTTTTTCCATTTCGTTCTTTGTTTCGTTTCCATTCCCTTTTCTTCCGCAGGACTCGTTCGCATCCCACGTGGTTCCTTTCCTTGGATGTTTCGTTTCGTTTCCTCTCCTTCTTCCCCTCCGCGTTGCGATGGATGTGTCTGCGCACCTTCCTTTTCTTGCTGATGGGCGCCGCCATCGTCACTGCACCAATCCCACGTCTGTCACCCACCTTCTCTCTCTCACCCTCCCTCACTCCCTCTCTCTCATCTACTCTCTCCCCCTCCCTCACTCCCTCTTTCTCACCTACTCTCTCACCTTCCCTCACTCCCCCCCACACTCCCTCCCACTCTCACTCGAACCCGGTCTTTGTCCCTCTGCTACCCTCACGTTCGGTGCTGCTTGGGCATGCGTGGGACGACCAACCCGTGAAGTGGTTCCATGGGGCCACGGTGGAGTGCCTCGTTCTTCGGATTGTGGGCCGCCTCTCTTCGTAGCAAGACCACCACCACATCGAAGAGAGAGGGTGGAAACGACGAAAACAATCCACGTCCATTGGTGCCCACCTTCCAACACGAACGAGGAACCCGGTTGGAGCGTCGTCGCTTGCTTTCCAATGTCGAAAAAGGTCCATGGAAGACGCAACAACAACGCAACGCCTTGTGTGGCACGCCAACGGACCACTTGGACCTTCGCTACAACCCAATCCTAAGGGACACGGTGCGGATGGAGACAAATCCACGATCGACGCCCTCCCTAACTTCCACCACAACCACGCAACACAATCCCCATCTCCTCGCTTATACCTTGCTTCCTTACTAGCGAAGCACAAATCAACTACTTGCACAAAGACGATCCAACGATCCATATCCCCTGCATGTCCTTTGTGGTGTAACTCGGAAGGCCGGTGGAAGGAGTGAACTCCACATCCTCTCCTAAATCCTTCAAAAGCCGAAGACCTTTGCTATGGGCTTGCTAATGTAATCTATAGACCGGGACGATGCTAGGGAAACATTCCAATGGCGATGTATTGCAACATCAGCGGCATGCCTTCGGACCATTCACTGGCTTACGTCTGTGCTGGATGTGAAAGAAACCATCGTCATTTTTTGTCGCACACAAGTCATTGTTCTCCAATGCAACCATGCTAAGCTACGCAAGGCGGCTGCTCAAATACGAGACGCTCGGCAAAAATAATGGGAGAGGGAACTGTAGAATTGGGATGGAAGACGACCATGCGCCTTGGCGATAACCTTCAATATTGTCCATCAACCCAATCCTTCAGCTTGAAATCACCCAACATGTCGTATAGCCCATACCTTGCCCCAAAGTATGTGCCCGCGCGTTATCTCCATCATGGCGTAATTTCGTGCTACTACAGAAGTAAGAATGAAGAAGAAACCACTAGCTCATGGCCTACAAAAGCAAAGCGGCACAACGTTGTCGATCATGCAAAGGAGTGACGCTTAAAAGTGAACGGCAAATGAAATACAATATTTTTTGGTCAATGGTCATTATTTTTCGAGCGAGCCAAGCAATGTATCCCATGCAAAGAATGTAGGACTGAAGAGTCCGCCTCAGGGTTCCCCCCTCCCCAAACACGGTGAAGACCAAAAATAAGCAAGCGGTCAAAATGCTCATATGCTGGAGGCTGGCCTGCCGCGCATCCAGTGTGCCATCTCCCTGAGCCAGACTACAAAAAGTACAAGACTGGACATTGTGGACTGCAACATCAGGGGGAGAAAAGGCATTTTTTCTCCAAACACGAGCTTATGCAACACCCCATTGTAGGTCTGGAGCAGCCCAAACACGACGGACAAGGTAGGCACAACTCTGTTCCACCGCCCAAATGGAATGGTCTTACCATGACAGCCTTGAAGGAACCACAGGTGTACATAGTGCAAGACTTCCACGAGCAAGACCTTGATGGGTGCTTCGGCGATGGTAAAGAGGAGTGGCATGAGGCTGTAGTACGATGCCTTTGACATCAACAAAAACTGCTCATAGGACCAACTGCTGGTTGCAGCGTGCATGGCGTAGATGACCAGAAAATGGAGCACGGCTTTCTCATGCACGTGATATCCAAACATGAATCCACACAAGTACGAGTAGCCCACAGCAGCAACAAAACGCCTCCGTGTAGGAGACCTCCACAGGGATATTAAGCAAGGCAGCAAAGCAAGGAGGACAATTGAACCAGATATACCAGGGGTGATGTTGGGAAGGACAGCAAATTCCTGAACACCGACTAAACCTCTTGCCAAGTGACCTTCCTGCATGGCTGAAGAACGCCACAACTTTTTGACTACGAATGTGCACACCTTGTCAGTGCTTGCATAGAGAGCCCAGAAATTCGGGGCCCAATATGCGTGCATTAGGCCACGGCCAAATGGAAAGAGCCTATCCAGCATTGCCTTTCCTTGTCCTGCCCATAGAAATGGGCCGACAGAAGCGACAGTGACAGAGGAGACAGCAGCTGCAAGCAGGAAGAAGCGCTGTAAGGCATACTTGCCTTTGCATTGTCTTCGCAGCAAAAATACGAAGTAGACAGGTGCAGCATAAGCAAAAAGATGTTTCAACTGAAGAAGCACAGCGAAGCAAATTGCCGAGAGCAGGTTTTTGCCAGATTGTGCAAAGGCCAGAGACCAAACCAGAACCCCCAATAGCATTCCGTTGAACTGGAAGTGTATGTGGTCAACAAGGATGAGCCCTGCGTTTCCTACTAAACCCATGACTATGGATGCTTGTGTCCAGTCCGTGCGTGCCTTGGAGGGAATCCTACTGTCTTTCCTGCTGTTTGATTTTCCTTCAGATCGAATTACTTTTGCAAAGTACCACGCTCCAGAGGCGAGCACCAATGTTTCTGCCATCATCACTGTTCCTCTCTGGTAGGCAATGGCCCTGGTGCTTTCGTGTACATCCTCCATGCCATCCCCTTCTAGTTTCAAGAGATTGGGTTCGATCCATGCTGCAGGTATGGCTCTGATCCTTTCCCACCACGCAAAGAAAGGTGGATAATCCAAGGTCCATTGTGTGCGATTGTCTTGATACCAGGTTTGCCACGGTGCGGTGTGTGTGATGGCCATCCAGGAGCGATGGACGTGGTAGTCGGTGCTTCGATACGCAGGTCCCAGCAAGCATTTGATCGCCAAGAGTGCCAAGGTGAGTATCCCACATCCTGGTGGTCGCATGTCGATGGACTCGTGTCAATGGCGTCCCACAAACGCTTCGATGGTTGCGTTGTCCACTTCGTTTCGATTCGTCGAAGACGGATAGAGGATGGGCCAGGCTGTGGACGAGAAACGTAACTTCGATAGGGTTTAATGACCGTCCCACCAATCGTGTCCCTGGAAACGAAACAATCCAAAGAACCAAGGACAAGGTTGCACGTGGATCGACGACGATCACGCGAAACACGACGAACGCACGTCGTGAACGATTCATTGGATACGATGAAACGTGTTGTCGTACTATTCGGTCCAGCAATGCAACGACATGGGACGCAATCGAAGACTTGCCATGTTGGAAAAATGCATTCCAAGATTCGTCATACAAAACGTAGACGGAGAAGTATTCTTCGCATCACAATTACCTTGCCAACGAACCTGTTATTCTGGGTCGTCCTCGAAATGTTGGACGTATAGCAAAGTGACAAAAAGGACGAGTAAGAGCCACTTGCGCTTGTGCAAGACATACTACCAAGAGGTCCAACGCCCCTTGGAAACAATGAACGAATTTAGAAGCCATGACTCGTGGAAATACGACGACGTCACATCTATCCGTCCGATGCGATCCTAACACCACCAACAAGTATAATGGAAGAAACGAACCACACCAACGCCGGGCCTTTCTCATCCATCCTTAGTACATGTGTGGTTGAGGCAGGCGAAGGAATCGACTGCTTTCCAATTCCAACCCAAAGGATCTCTTCGATGCTCTTTGACAGGGGATTGTCAGACATATCAAGATGCGTTCCGACAAACAGATCGTTTTGGGAAACAAATTGTCCGTCGGAAACTTTACTTAATGGCTTTGACACGCATGTGTAACTCAATACGACACAATTCGCGTCATTCACGTGGAACAGAACGACCTACGGGGAAATGTCAAGAGCATTGCATAGTACCATCCGTACGATTGCGAAGTTGTTGTATCAATGCCGAGTAATGTCTGCGCGATTGATCCTCGTAGATGGAAACTCAAACATAGAGAGCAGATGTTTCGTCGTCGTGCCCATGCAACAAGACGGTAATCGTTCGTATGTGAGTACGCAAGAGTGACCATGGATCGAATCACGAGCCCTCCGCAACGATTTGCGTTGTTCACATATGACATCGTGAAACCAACCTATTGTACTTGTCTTTCTTTCCTTCTTGTTTTCCTTCGGTTTCCATGCATGTTGGATTCCTCCACGTCACGGAGTGGCATCGAAACGAACTTCGCAGGCATCGCAACGGACGCGTGCGGTTGGCATTCCACACATCCACGTGTTTCATCGCATCGTTTCCATCTTCGTCTTGGACGTGTCTTGGTTCGCATCGTGGGTGTGGTGGACGTCATCGCACACAGGACGTGTGGAAAGGATTGAAACACACATCCGGACGTCGTCCTGTCACGTGCCATTGCCGACGTCCTTCGTCTCGTGGAGAGTCCGCGTGCACCACGACGACACATGCCTGGTCGAAGCAGCACCACAACCCAGTAGGATACGAGACACGTGCACATGGGAGATGGAGCGACAACATGCGCAAATCGAACAGCTGGTGAACGAAAGGAAGCAAATCCAAGTGCGGATCCGCGTGCTGGAAGAGCTGCGAAGAGATGCAGACATGGAACTGGCACGGGTAGATTGCGCACTGGCACTCGCCAAAGAACGGAGAAAAAGAAACCAGCAGCAACAAGAAGTACAACGGCTGGAAAAAGAACACGTGAGACGAACGATCCAACAGTGGGAAAACGAAAGGATGGACACGGAAAAAATAAAACCAGATGAAATCTCAGACACACAGCAGCAACAATTTGGAGGGAATCCACGAAACCCACACCAACCGTCGTGCTCAGTAGCCCTCTCGCATCGACACAACCCCAGCACGGCGCCTCAGAGAGATCAGCAACACATTGCGGTGCATTACGTAAAGTATCGTGGACCTCAGCTCGAATCGTTACCGACAGACCAATCCCTCCTTGCACCACACCACAGAGAACATGACAACCCACTGGATGCGATGCGATCCAACTGCAGGTGGTTGGATCCTTTTCGCTCTGTGTCCATGGAAGAGATCCACGAATGCGCGTGCAAAACTGGACCTTGCCAAAATCAAGCGCTACCTTCCACTCCAATGCTAGAACTAAATAAAGGACAGGTGCCTGAAGAGAAGGCCAGTTTCCTTCCCAAGCCAGCGCAACGAGGCCCACACAAGCGCATAAAGGTCATTGCCAAACTGCACCCTAGAGGCCACCAAGCTAACGGGGCAGCAGCAGCAGGTGGAGTGGAGAATAATGCCCGGCCCGGCAATCACTCACTGCAGGAAGGGTGTCGCGGCAGAACCGGGAAAGACAAATCTCAGGGAATGCGGTATTTCCGCGGTGATATATTTGATCCTCTTGCTCGTTCAACTGATTGACGTGGGTAGTACCACAGCCATGGCCTTGTTTTTCACTGCTCAATAATGCTAGGCATCCCAGAATATTTCAACTCCTCATGGTGCAGTTGAAGGTCAATGGCTCTTCAGTACATTGCGTTGCATCGGATGCAACATCTTGGAGACCTCTGAACCAACCAGTTTACATTCAAACGGACTGACTTCTGCCTTGTTAATTAGAACAGGCGTGGAGAGTTTGATCTGATACCTCATTTGGTGATCTTATCTGTTTGCATGGATACGCCCACTACAATTTGTACTACCGCAATGACCCAGTATTTGCCTTGCTAGTTTGCATCTGCCACATGAGCTCTGGCTTTAAAGGAAAGCACTAGGCAGTCTGCCTGGATTTTCTTTGACATCATTAGTTATGATGTGCCGTTGAGGCCTCAAACAAGGATGACAAATGTAAGAAACTGCCTGTTTTAGTTTCATTCCAACTTTTGCTAGCCCCACAAGGATCTGTCACTTCGCCACCAGCAACTACAGTAGCACTGTTGGTACAACCAGCTCACAGTGGAACAGGTGCATTCCTCATTAAAGTCCAACAGTTTCTACTCCACTTCCTCATAGGACTTGACATACGGATTTGTTTGCACAACTCAAAGATGGCAGCAGCATGGCAGAAAGAGCAATGTTAGCTTGGTGAGATCTTCAGGGTTTTGTAAAATCTCAGCCAATAATGACCACAAGCTTAGTATATGGGATGGTTTGGAAACTTGCAATATTGCTCGACCTTGTACTTCATATTTCACACGCGCAAAGCATATTGGAGTGGTGAAGTGTCTTTTCAAAGTTATTTACTGATGACCTTACTTTTCTTCGAAACGAAAGTGGTTCATGTTCGGTTTCATAAAATGATTCGATAGATCTTCTAGCTTACAAATGCTTTTACAAGCCGAATTCCATCAATCCTATTGCATGTTGTTTTGTAAATCTTTTAGATTTGAACATCGAGATCTTCGAGAGTTGAGTCTCCATACATAGCACCCAACTTGTGTCCTTGAGTGACTCATTAGGTGAAAAGTATTCAACGAATGCATTGATAGCATCCCACACGATTAAGGATGTTTGGTTACGACGCTTTGCATTGGTAGATGCTAACACATGCAAATAACGTTGTATCCATTCGAAATACCTCGAACCAATGAACTAATTGTTAGGACGAAAACGACAAAGTACAATGAAACCAATTCAACAACAATTGAAATCCCAACTAAATCGCCGTGTCATTGCCAAAGTTGCAAGGTGCACACCGGCGTCTTTGCACCTTCTAATTCAAGATTAAAACCAACGTCACGCCGGCTACCTATGTACTATTTCCGTTGCCGGACGCAATTTTGGGCTTTGAAGTTTTGAAATTTAGACATTTGTCATGCAAGATGGTTTTTTGAGATGTAGTTTGCAATGACCGAAGCAAGAACTATTACTTCTCAGAAAAGGAAAATAATCTGACATGTGTTACTTGACTAAAGAAGTCGTAATGAAGTGTCGATTACATGAGCACCATTCAAGCCAGTGGGACATCAACACATATGGAGTTGTGAAAGAAACTAATCAACCGGATAAAAAATGGGCTCTTTTGTTGCGTTGAAAAATCGAAACTAACATCGATGGCGCTTCTTGGGTACCATCTCCATCGTCGGGAGTTTTGTTGATAAGAAACGCGACGAAAACTATCGTTTGGCAAAAGACAAACGATCTACTAAGGAAGCGTTATGCATGTTCCTTTGCAAAAGGAGGTATTTCCAAGCATGTGTGCAAGAGCACACGGGTAACTTTTGCGTGCTTGCTTTCGATTGTAACATGAAAAAATAGTGTGCTAAAAACTAATTTCTAGTCTTCGAATAAGTGTGGAAAGTTATGCAAGAGTTTGGTCTCCTTGATTCGTAAAAGAATGATCGTCATTCCGCATAGGCTCCGGCAATGTGCATAGCGGAAAGCAAACGTGTCGATGGGTGTCGATTCGAAGAAACATGACGATGGCTACGGAAAATTGAGAAGTATTTTCCTCTAACCATCCCAAAAGTATGAACACTTCACGAGGTAGTACGTTTAACTTTACTACCGTGTGTATTACAATCAACAGCTCCAAAACGTTATCGACTTACTCTTCAATTACCACGATGATATGCAAAACCCAAAAAACATACATTCGTTTCAAGATGAAAGAATATATATCGAGCATCACTTGCATGCACAACAAATATTTCAGTGGAACTTTCTAACGAAATCGTGAGTTCTATTTGCAACTTCGATTGATGCTTAGTCGAAGCTCAATACAAATTTCTTCGATGTGCCGAACTACCAAAGCTTTGACGCCGGTGCTTTAGTTTAGAAATGAAGCGTTGCAACAAGAATCTTGTTGTACATACGATAAGAATGGTAGCTACCGATGTGAACACTACATGGAGCAATGACCCAAGCACGGCGGAGTCGCACATCTCTCCGATGAATCATTTATCATTTCCTTTGGAACCAAAGACTATTTCTATCTTGTGCCGTGTCGTTGAGCTTGAGGCTTCCAAATGAAGGAGTCGTGCAATTGGATAACAAAGAAGCAACTATTTCTTTGAGTGAGTATCAAACAACAATCATGCCTTTTCACGACATGATGTTTGAACAAATTGCCTTCCACAACATTGTGTGGGCACAAAGTCACGAAGATAGCACAAGAGCCTTTTGAAAGGCTGGTCAAATTGCATTGGTGATGTTGCATTTTACAGTAAATCACGTCCAAAAGTTTGGTTTTGTAGTGGAACATCATTGAAATCGTAGTGAACCCCATGCAAATAGCTTTTTTTAGCAAGTATCAGTGAACAAACCAAGCCGTGCACTTCCCTTTGAGTGTCGAGACGTTTGTTGCTTGATCGGACGAGCACAAGAGGTTGCCTTGATGTGAACGTGGCCTTGTTTGTTTTTCAATCTTCGTGCGGTTCACATCTAGTACGATTGCATCTACGTTCGTCCTCCACTTGTACCGTGTATGCACGCATCCATCGTTTCCACGTTGGATTGCATGTGTTTATTTCACTCCATCCCATCGTGTGTGTTGGTGGATGGCATGGTTGTGGATTGAAGCCCAGACGTGTCGTGTTTTTCCATCCCCCTCGTTTCACGACACGTAGTCTTTGCAACGAACGAAGGCAACGACGTTGGGCACGTCGCAGCACAAGCACCGTCGACCAAGCACGAACGTGGAAAAGAAGACGAAGAAGCGAACGAGTTGTAGACAAATCGATATTGCTACGGTTGTGGAGAGGAAAGGACAAGACACGCGTCTTGCAAACGCACGAACGAAGAAGAGCATGGCACTCAAGGCAGCGATGAGCAGGCACAGCACCGGGATGTTCCGAAACGCAACAAGATGGAACCATCTCTCGTTCAAGGCTTCCACACCACTCTTGCGATGCCAAACTAGGCTATCCAAGCAGCAGGAACGCAAGCAAACCATGACATTCTGCTCGTCGAAAAGAAACGACGACGATTCCAAGTCGTGGAAAGACATCGGAAACGAAGTGAAGGAAGTTGCCAAAGACATCGTGCGAAAAGTGGGCGCATCCATCCCACAACTTCCAGCACTCTCGAAAGCCAAAAAAGCTGGAAAACCGACCAGGAGAGAAGAAATAGAACCATGGTTGCGTGACGCACCTCTCTTGGGCAGAGTAGGTGGGGCCCTCTTCTCTGCTGCACTCAAAGGGTTCGAGAAACAATTGCGAGAAGGGAGGGCAGATGTGGAAGCTGTTTATTCTGCAGCAGAAGCTCTTGTCAGGAGCAGCAAACGCATGGAAGATGCGCTCGGCGGGAACGTGCGCTGTAACCCACCTCATGCGCAGAGCAGTAGCACCACCATAGTGAATGGGAAAAAAGCAGGTCGTGTGTCCTTGGCATTCGAAGCGTTCGGGGAATACGGTATATCTGCACTGGTTACCGTGGATGCAACAACGGGGCCTAACTCCTCATCTCAAGTGCGAGCAAGATTGCCGAATGGCTCGGAGATAAACTTGGGAGAAGCTACCGCTGGAGAAGTGATCGACGTTGAATACGATGTGAAACAGTGAAGGCCGGCATCTACCTTCCTTTTCACATGCAAGCTGATAGGGGAAAAATCAGCCTGCCTGGCCCCTAACGCAAAGATGGGGTTCCAGTCTTTCGTATACGCTGCAAATGCGCTTACCATGCTTTTATGAATAATACAAATGTTGAGTATGCTTGCATTCGAACTGCGGCCGTGTTGTTTGCAGCAAATGGTTTATCTGTGCATATGGCTTAAGGTTGCCGAAACAATTTGATACCCTTCTCATTGCTCCTTTCATCTCCAATGTCGTTCTGCTCGTATACAGTGCGTGAAGTTTCTACCGAATAATAAGCAAAATAACATGAGGTACTATCCAACTGCTAACCCAGGTCAAAAGTCAAACAAGCCCTATACCCTGGAAAGTCTCTTGAATAGAGTGGGGACCAACAAAGCAAATGATTGTGAAAATTCATCCCTCTGCAACCAAAATTTGGGGCGATGTATAACTTGACAGCAGGCAATGGCTATCTGCACCCTTTGATTGAATTTCGTTCGTGTCCATCAGCTAAAATTGAATTGCGAAGTCGCAAGTTGCTTGCCACACACACGCTATCAACATTTATGAGTTGTAAATCGAAATGATATATATTAAATCACTTTTATGTGCGCAACTTGTACGTAGGTCATGAATGCAGTTTAAGTAGAAACGAATTGGATAGTATAAACGTAGCTGAAGCTCAGAACTGTGCGATCTAAGGTGGCTCTGTAGACTACCCAATTGAAACATTCATTGTGCATGTTTGCTCAAATACCGTACTTCAAGCTTCTCTCAGACAATTCATTTCATGTTGAAAAGGGTGAATCGATGGAAAGATTCACCAAAACCTTTCACACTACATGTTTAAAACAACGATAGCAAAATTTACCAAGAGAAGCATATCAATCATGGTATTCTTCATCCAAATGTACAGAGACTAAACATGAGAAGATAGCAGTAAAGGATGTTGCTTGCGGTGCTCAAAATAATTGAAATACAGTCTGCCAAGTGTATGTCGATATATGTGCGTGCAGTTGGAACGTGGCAACTCTAAAACACTACTGTTAGACTGCCACAACGCTTTGTCTACATTAGAAGAATTGCTTGTTTTACACGGACTTTGACGATGTTATAAGAATGGACAACGAGATAGACACCAAGATAAGTGTGTCTTATCGTTGGTAGGGCCTTGCAGACATGCTTACACAAAAGTCGCTTTCCACACGAATTTCGCGATGTCTGACACATTCTTTGCCCCGGAAGTTTGAACACTGGTTTGTCTGGTCATAAAGAATGTTTACAGGCAATACGTACAGGAGGCTCTCAATGAAGAAATCAGCCGACAAACATTCAACAAGCTTCACCGAAGACCATAAGTAAAGCCACTCACCCAACAGTAACAGAATGCGATTGAAGCAAAGCACTTAGAGCTTGGATAGTAGCCCAGTTCAACAAAGTTGTTTTATAAGTGTTCAAGAAGCTCGACTTCGAATCTATACAGTGCAGTATACCGAACATACCTCAGATTGTGCATACTGTTGAGCAATGTTCAAGGTGGTTCGTGAGTGCTGAGAGTACGGCAGGAGAGAACGATAATTAGAACTGTTTTAAATGCAAATGCTCACTCGAAGTTCAAAATTTCGACGTGAATGTCATTCGCAGAGGCTATGTTAGATTACTCGTCCCTGGTCTAAGTGGGACACATCCCTACCAAAGTGGTCCCAGATGTATCCGGTACCCTTCGAGGAATAAGGGAGCTTCAGAGCTCCTTTAAGGTACTTGCCCTCAATCATGCAATGAATAGCCGCAGAGGATCTATGAGGTCAGCCTATATGATACTCTGCGGGTGATGGGCAATCCTGCTCAATATAACCTCAGCCGCCCGTTGTGGCTGTGTAATAGATCAACAAGTACGAAGGTGGCGACCCACGAACGTACAAGTGGCAGCTTCTTACAGGCTAAACAAGCTTAAGTATCAAATGGAGTTGTTGTTTGTCATGTCTTCTTATTTAAATAACAACTCCTTAAAGTATATCCTTACTTTGCGAATGCTCAGGCAATTGGATGATCAAGATCATATAGCAAAAATAAGGAAGATTGCTCATTTTCCGAAAAGTTTTTATGTCAACTTGGCAAACCGGGGATCAATTTACTTTTTCATACTCGCAGAAACTTGTTGATGCTGCTGCAGCGGCGGCTTTCATGAATGTTAATTGGCTACTGACGATTAGCATGATTATGCTGGTGTCAAGCCCTTTATCGTTGGCGTTTCGGCATCTATTTGCTGTTCGATTGTGAATAAACAGTCATTAGGCGCTCTGTAGACAAGTTGGTCCTACGATACGTTTAGTCCTTCACTGAGCCCAAGCTTCCAACTGTATATTTCTTTGCAGGTGTTTTGAAAGCTGCATCGAATGGGCTCAGGATTCACAAAAGGCAACGATCACGATAGTGGGATTATTTAAAGACGTACAACACGTTTGCCTTTGTTCTTGTTGAAATAGCATTTCCTTCACTTACAAAGTTGCCTAGGAAAACGGCACAAAGTGGTAGAACATATAGAATATTTAGAGTTGGTCAAGTAAATTAACAGCTCATATCCTAAGCAGAAAATGGTATCTTAAAATCAGAATATGCAGATTAAATATTCAGATTCTATTCTCTACTGGGAATGTACGGACCATTACGTAATGGTATCTCAGCGAATCTAGAAGATTCGCATATATATACA
>LFIK01002889.1_pt1 | contig 13951 bp, 14 predicted proteins | sample 643401 | NCBI WGS metagenome assembly LFIK01 (sample SAMN03777447, study PRJNA286221) | soda lake metagenome | biome: soda lake; feature: Kulunda steppe; material: water; isolation source: sample T5-Br brine of Lake Tanatar-5 | place: Russia: Kulunda steppe | collected 2010-07 | reverse complement strand
GACGGACCGGCCGTTCCGCCTCGATGAGGAGCTGCTCGGGACGCCCACGCTGCTCTTCTTCGGCTACTCGTCGTGTCCGGACATCTGCCCGATCCACCTCGCCGCGATCGCGAACGCGATGGACCACACGCGCACCCGCTACGACCAGGTCCGGGTGGTCTTCGTGTCCGTCGACCCGGAGCGTGACACGCCGGAGCGCATCGACGAGTTCCTCGCCTTCTTCGACTCCCGCATGATCGGCCTCCACGCGGAGCTCGACGTCATCGTCGACGTGCTCGGCCAGCTCGACCTGCCCGGACCGGTCGTCGAGGGCGCCGACCCGCGCGGCGAGGGCGACCTCATCGGCCACCCGGCACAGGTCATCGGCTTCGACGCGGAGGGACGTGCGCGTCGCGTGTGGCCGTTCGGGACGCGCCGCTCCGACTGGGTCGCCGACATCCCCCGCATCGTGGACGAGTGGTCGTGAACGTCGCCTGGTGGTGCTCGGGGAACCCCGGTCAGGTCTGGACCTGGCGCTACACGCCGTTCCTCGGCGTGTGGATCATGGTCGCCGCCATGCTCGGCGGCTACGTCCGCGCCCACCGTCGCGCGGGCAGGCCGCTCGACCGCGTGCTGCTGCGCCGATGGATCGCCGGCGTCGCCGCGCTCGCGATCGTGTCGGAGTGGCCCATCGGTGCACTCGGGGCCGGCTACTTCGCCTCGCTCGGGATCGTCCGCTACATCGGCATCACGTTCGTCGCGGCCCCCCTGCTCCTCGCCGGCGTACCGACGTGGCTGCTCGACCGCTGGCTGCCGCACGGCAGCGTCCGCTGGGAGGTCGTGCGCTGGCTCACCCGCTGGCCGGTCGCGCTGCTGCTGTTCAACGTCGTGCTGTTCGGCACGCACCTGCCCGGCACGATCGACACGCTCAAGGTCTACCAGCTGGGCTCGTTCGCCGTCGATGCCGCACACCTCATCGCGGCCCTCGCCTGGTGGTTCCCGGCGATGCGGCGCGAGCCGGACCGCGGCGGGCTGCGTGAGCCGATCCGCGGCTTCTACCTCTTCGCGTCGAGCATGCTCATGTTCATCCCTGCGAGCTTCATGACCTTCTCGCCGTTCCCGCTCTACGGCCTCTACGAGCTCGCGCCACCGCTGTGGCTCGGCTTCGACCCGCTCCGGGACCAGCAGCTCGCCGGCGTGATGATGAACGTCGTCGGTGGTCTCGTGCTGTGGACGATCATCGCCATCGGCTTCATGCGCTGGGCGAAGGCCGAGGAGCGCGCGGACGAGGACGCACGCCGCGCACGGACCGCCTCAGTGGTCGGACCCGGCGAGGCGTGAGCGGACGACGCGGGCCGGCGCGCCGACCGCGACGGAGTACGGCGGGATGTCACGCGTCACGACCGAGTGGGCACCGACGACACTGCCCCTCCCGATATCCACGCCGCGCAGCACGGTCACCCCGCGACCGAGCCACACGTCCGGTCCGATGCGGACCGGCGACGTGACGATGCCCTGGTCCTTGATCGGCAGGTCGAGGCGGTCGGTCCGGTGGTCGAAGTCCGTGATGTGCACGTCATCGGCGAACAGCGTCCCCTCCCCGATCGTGACGTCGAGGTAGGAGTTGATCGTCGTCCCGCCGCCGAGGACCGACTTGGCGCCGATGGTCACACGGCCGACGTGCGACCGGAGCGCGACGCCGTCACCGACCCAGCACCACGGGCCGACGACCAGGCGGCCCGACCCGCGCGGTGCGGTCAGCTCCACGCCGCGCCCGAGGAAGCTCATGCCGTGCAGGCGGACGTCGGAGCGTCGTCGAGCGATCCGTGCTCGAGCGCGCACGAGGCGGAGCGCGTGCACGGCGTGCAGGCGCGTGAGCATGTGGTGCTCACGGGCGAAGCGCCATGACCGTCCCACACCCCAGCGCTCGTAGGTCGCAGCGGCGGGCTCGCGGTCCGCGAGCGCCCGGAGCGCGCGCCCGCCATCGAGCTCACGCACCTCATGCGCCGCCGCCTGCAGCGCCCACAGCCGCTGGGTCGAGGGGGGCACACCGTCGATGACCTCGAGCCGCTCCGCCAGGGCATCGATCGCAGCGGTCGGGTCGGCGCCGAGCCGTCGCAGCCGGTCGGCGTCCACTCAGGCCACCGGCCGGCGGGCGTGGAGGATGAGGTTGTAGAAGAGCTTCGCAGGGACGACCCCCTCGAGCGCGCGGTCGATGCGGCTCAGGCGTCGCCACGTGTTGTACGCGCCGAACGCCCACCGCTCACCGAGGACCCCCGGGGCGACGGACGCCTCGACGGTGCGCACGGCCCAGCCGACCCAGTTCGCGAGCAGCTCCTCGGTCACGACGCGGACGGGTGCGAAGCCGACGACGCGGGCCATCGCCTCGACATCGGCGGGGTCGAAGGTGTGGAGGTCCACCTCATGCTCGAGGCCGGCGAGCGCGGCGTCACGCTCGCTGCCGCCGGACTCGGTGATGCCGGGGCGCCGGAGGTGCGCGAAGCGAGGCATCGACGTCAGCGTGCGCAGACCGTGCCAGCTGGCGCGCTTGAACACGCCGGCGATGCGGTCCCCGAGCCGCGTCGGCTCGCCGGCGATGACGAGGGTCCCACCGGGTGCGAGCACGCGGTAGGCCTCTGCGAGCGCAGCTTCCGGATCGGGAAGGTGGTGGAGGAACGCGTGCCCGATGACGAGGTCGAAGCTCTCGTCGGCGAACGGCAGCGCCTCGGCATCACCGGCGCGCGGCACGAGCGTGACACCGTGCCGACGTCCGTTCTCGACGCAGACATCGAGCATCCCCTCGCTGATGTCGGTGACCGTCAGCTCGGCGCCATCGAGGCAGCCGGCGAGCGCGAGGTTGATGGAGAGGAAGCCGGTGCCAGCCCCGAGCTCGAGCACGCGGGCGAAGCGCTCGCTGGGCCCGACGACCCGTCGGAAGCGGTCACGCGCGTAGTCGATGCAGCGGTCGTCGTAGGAGATGTTGAACTTCTCCTCGTAGGTCCGAGCCTCCCAGTCGTGGTAGGCGCGCTGCTTGCCCTTGACGTCGAGCCGCGTGACGTCCTCACCCGCTGCGTCCATCGCACTCACCTCCCGGAGAACCGTGCGACGCCGGGCCCATCGGCGAGGAAGGATGTGACACCCGTCCGCAGGTCCTCGGTCGCGAACGCCTCGGCGAACAGCCGTCGCTCGAGAGCGAGTCCGTCGGCGAGCGGCAGTCCTGCACCCTCGTCGATCGCGCGCTTCGCGAGAGCGAGCGACGCAGGACCGGCCGCGAACCTCGCGGCCTCGGCGTGCGCCGCGTCGAGCACCTCGTCCGCAGGCAGCACCCGGTCGACCAGGCCGATGCGTGGCGCCTCGACCATGTCGACCATGCGACCGGTGAGGATGAGCTCCTTCGCGCGGCCGATACCGACGAGGCGCGGCAGGCGCTGCGTGCCCCCGGCGCCGGGGAGCGCGCCGAGCAGCACCTCGGGCTGACCGATCTTCGCGTTGTCGGCGGCGAAGCGGAGGTCGCAGGCGAGCGCGAGCTCACAGCCGCCACCGAGCGCGTAGCCCGTGATGACCGCGATCGTCACCATCTCGAGCGCGGCCAGCGCATCGAGCGCACCGTGCATCACAGCGGCAGCCGCAGCCGCGTCCTCCGGGCCCCAGTCCGCGAACGCGCGCACGTCCGCACCAGCGGCCAGCGCGCGGCCGTCCCCCCGCACGACGAGCGCACGCACGTCCTCATGCTGGGACGCCTCCGTCACGAGCTCCGCGATGCCGCGCCAGGTCGCGAGGTCGATGACGTTGAGCGGCGGGCGGTCGAGCACGAGCGTGCCGACGCGGGTGTCGACGTCGACGTCGAGCCGGACCGCCGGGCGACCGCCATCCGCCGGCTGCCCGGCATCCTCCGGAACCGTCACCGCGACCTCCGGACTCCGATCCGCCACGGTGCCGGGCGCACCGCGGAGGGAGCGTAGCGATGGGCCCCGAACGGCCCTGAGGCGCCCACGGCGCCCCCCGGGCCACTTTGGCGAGATCCTCAGGAGTGGTCTACTCTCCATACCACTTCAGCCGAGAACGTCGGCCGACGACGGATGGGCGGCCCATGGCGGCGACCGACCGCACGATCGCGCCCGACCCGCTGCACCCGCTCGCGCGCACATCGCTGCACGAGCGGGTGGCTGAGCGGGTCCTCTCCCACATCGTGCAGAACGAGCTCGCGGTCGGCGACCGCATCCCGAGCGAGCGCGAGCTCGCGCGACGGCTCGCCGTCTCACGGTCGAGCGTCCGGCAGGCCATCGTCGGGCTCGCCGAGGCGGGCGTCCTCTCCCCTCGCCATGGCGGCGGGACGTTCGTCGCACGGCTCGACCTCGACACCGAGCCGTTCGCATCCGTCGCTGCACGTCGCGTGCTGCTGACCGCGGTGCACGAGGCACGCCGCATCCTGGAGGTCCCCGCAGCGGGCCTCGCAGCCGAGCGCCGTGACGACGCGGACCTCGAGGCCATCGGACGGGCGATCGATCTGATGGCCTCCGAGATCGCGGCCGGCGAGGTCGGTGCGCGCGGTGACGCGACATTCCACGCCGCGATCACCGCAGCAGCGCACAACCCGGCGCTCAGCGACCTCATGGCCCGCATCCAGGACGACGTGACCGAGACGCGCAGCGAGTCGCTCTCGCAGGACGGACGTCCGCCCCGCTCGCTCGACGACCACCGCCGCATCGCCGAGGCCATCACCGCACGGAATCCGGAGGCGGCGAAGTCCGCGATGGCCCGCCACCTCGACCGGGTCGCCGACGTCAGGCTCCTCACCAGAGGTGCCCGGTGAGCGCGGTCCAGGGCACGACCGCCGGTACGAGCGGCATCGCGCGTGACGACCTCCGTCCGCTCGACATCACACTGCCGGCCGCGATCGACGATCCGCTCGGCTTCCCCGGCTACCCCGAGAAGCTCGCAGCGGTTCGTGCGGAGAGCGACGCGCATGCCGTCGATGTGGGCCTCCTCACCCTCGGTGACGTCGAGGTCGTCGCGGCTCGCGGACGCTTCGACGTGCTCGCCGGCTCCATGGGTCGGACCCACGGGTCCTACATCGCCACCGCGATGGCCTACGCACGCACCCATCGGCTGCCCTTCGTCGCGCTCACCTCCTCGGGAGGCGCGCGGATGCAGGAGGGGATGCTGTCCCTCGTGCAGATGGCCCGCGCCGCGGAGGGCATCCGCGCGCTGCGTGAGGCGGGCGTCCCGGCGCTCACCCACCTCGGCAACCCCTCGACCGGCGGGGTGTTCGCCTCCTACGCGTCCCTCGGCGACGTGGTGCTCGCCGACCCCGACGCGACCGTCGGGTTCGCCGGCCCTCGGGTCGCGGAGGCGGTCACCGGCACGCCGGTCGGGCCGGACAGCCACCACGGTCGCTCCGCGTTCGCGAGCGGACTCGTCGACGGTCTCGCGACCCCTGGCGAGGCGCCGGTTCTGCTCGGCGACTGGGCTGCCATGCTCCACCCCGCGCGACGCGGTGGCCCGCTGCCGACGGTGCGCATCGCCGAGCACGCGACGGTGGAGCTCGAGGCGATCGAGGTGGTGCGCCGGACCCGAGCACCCGGTCGGCCCTCCGCGCGAACGCTCCTCGCGTCCGTGTTCGACCACGCCATCGAGCTGTCCGGTGACCGGGCGGGTGGCGTGGACCGGGTCGCCGTCGCAGCGCTCGCACGGCTCGGGTCCCGCACCGTCGTGGTCATCGGCTTCGACCGCGACGTCGACAACCGGCACGGTCGGCGCGGCATGCCGGGCGCCGTCGCGTTCCGGACGGTCCAGCGCGGGCTGACGCTCGCACGGCGCCACGGGCTTCCCGTGGTGTCCCTCATCGACACGAACGGTGCGGACCCCTCCCCCGTCGCCGAGGCGGCGGGCGTCGCCAACGCGATCGCGGAGACGTTCGTCGCGACGCTGTCCGTCGACGCGCCGACCATCGGCGTGGTGACCGGTGAGGGCGGTTCCGGTGGCGCGCTGGCGCTCGGCGCGACGGACCGGCTCCTCATCCAGGACGACGCGTTCTTCAGCGTGATCTCACCCGAGGGCGCAGCGACGATCCTCCACCGCGACGCGTCGAGGGCCGCCGAGGTCGCGGGCCACCTCCGGTTGCGCGCGCACGACCTGCTCGGACTCGGCATCGTCGACGGAGTGCTTCCCGGTCCGACCACCGCGGGAGCAGGACCGGCGGCGGCCGCGCTGCGTGAGCGGCTGATCACCGTCCTCGGCGCGCTCGACGACGAGCCGGACCGCCTCGCCCGCCGCCGCACCCGCTACGGGGCCTGACCCGCACGCCAGGCGGCTCAGCCGGCGTCGAGGATGTCCTGGTCGCCACCGAGCGTCGGCGGTGGCTCGGCGGGGCGACGGCCCGAGCGCGACCAGCGGACCGGTGCGCCGGGCAGGTCGATGGTGCCCACCACGGGATGCTCGACGCGGTCGACCATGCCGTGGTGCAGCACGTGGTCCCACGTGTAGACCTCGTCCATGGTGCGGATGCGCCCCGCAGGGACACCCGCCTCGTCGAGCCGTGCGAGCCACGCGTCCATCGTGTCCTTCGCCATCGCCTCCTCCACCGTTTCGATGAGCCGCGCGCGGTTGCGCATGCGGTCGGCGTTGGTGACGAGTTCCGGGTCATCGGGATCGATGCCGACGAGCGGCGCGAAGCGTGCCCAGAGTCCGGCGGACCCGACCGCGATGTTGATCCAGCCGTCGGAGCAGGCGAACGCGCCGTAGGGCGCGAGCAGGCCATGGTGGTTCCCGCTGCGTCCGGGGACCTCCCCGGCGATCGTCCAGCGGGTCCCCTGGTGGGCGTGGACCGCGATGGCGGCTGCGAGCAGCGACGTGGTGACGAGCTGACCACGTCCGCTGGTCGTGCGCTCGTGGAGCGCCGCCGTGACGCCGTACGCGCCGAACATGCCGGCGAGGATGTCGGTGATGGAGAGCCCGTGACGCAGCGGCGGCCCGTCGGGCAGGCCGGTGATGCTCATCAGTCCGGCCTCGCCCTGGATGATCTGGTCGAAGCCGGAGCGGTGCCCGTCCGGTCCGCCCTCGCCGAAGCCGGTGATGGACAGCACGACGAGCCGCGGGTGCTCGGCCATGAGATCGTCGACGGCGAGGCCGAGCCTGGCGAGCACCCCGGGGCGGAAGTTCTCGACGAGGACGTCCGCCTCGGCGATGAGCGCCCGCAGGCGGGTGAGGTCACCCTCGTCCTTCAGGTCGAGCGTGACGGACCGCTTGCTCCGATTGATCGAGAGGAAGTAGACCGACTCGCGATCGTCCCCCTCGCCGGCGAAGGGCGGACCCCACGCCCGGGTGTCGTCCCCGCTGCCCGGCTGCTCGACCTTGATGACCTCCGCGCCCGCATCCGCCAGCATCAGGGTCGCGTAGGGCCCAGCGAGCGCGCGGGAGAGGTCGAGCACGCGGATGCCGGCGAGTGGACCGGTCGGGGTGCGGCCCCGGGCTGCGGCGTCGAACGCGGAGCGGGCTGGTTCGGTCACGGCGTCCCTCCCGGACCCCACGACGATAGTTGCCGCCGGGAGCAGCGCAGATCAGCCCTTGGCGGCCTTCTGGAGCTCGACCGCGAGCTCGTCGAGGATCGCCTTCGCGTCGCCGAACAGCATCGTCGTGTTGTCCATGTCGAACAGCTCGTTCTTGATGCCGGCGTACCCGGCGGAGAGGCTCCGCTTGATGACGAAGACCCGGCGTGCGGTCGCGACATCGAGGATCGGCATGCCGGCGATCGGCGAGCTCGGCTGTGTGTTCGCGGCCGGGTTCACGACGTCGTTCGCGCCGACGACGATGACCACGTCGGTCTGCGGCAGGTCCTGGTTGATCTGGTCCATCTCGAACAGGAGCTCGTAGGGCACCTCAGCCTCGGCGAGCACCACGTTCATGTGACCGGGCATGCGGCCGGCGACGGGGTGGATCGCGAAGCGGACGTTCACGCCGAGCTGCTGCAGCGCCTTCGCGACGTCGTACGCGGCGGTCTGCGCGCGCGCCTGCGCGAGGCCGTAGCCGGGGACGATGACGACGCTCTCGGCGATCTCCATCACCATCGCCGCCTCCTCGGCGTCGGAGCTCGTGATCGAGACGTAGTCGCTGTTGTCCTGCTCGAACCCACCACCGAACCCGCCGATCATGACGTTGAGCAGCGAGCGGTTCATCGCCACGCACATGATCTGGGTGAGGATCAGGCCGGCAGCGCCGACGACGGTCCCGGCGATGATGAGCAGCGGGTTCGACAGCGCGAACCCGGCCGCTGCGGCCGCGAGGCCGGAGAAGGAGTTGAGGAGGCTGATGACGACCGGCATGTCCGCGCCGCCGATCGGGATCACGAGGATCACACCGATCAGGACGCTCGCGACGATGAGCCCGACGATCCCGTACGTCGCCGTCGTCGGGTCGCTCGAGCTGACCGCGTAGACGCCGGCGGCGAGCGCCGCGACGAACGTCCCGACCATGACGACGGCGCGCGCGGGGATGCGGCCGTCGTCGACCGTCCCACGGAGCTTGAGCTCGGCGAGGATGCTCCCGCTGAGCGTGGTCGCACCGATCACGACCGACAGCACCGCGGTGAGCGCTGCGACCGCGCCGAGCGAGGAGATCGCGGACCCGGCGGACCCCGGCTCGATGACCGCCGCCCAGAAGAGCGACAGGGCGACGAAGGCGGATGCTGCACCGCCGTAGCCGTTGAAGCGGGCGACGATCTCGGGCATCTGCGTCGCCTGCGCGCGCACCACGACGAAGACCCCGACGGCGGAGCCGAGCACGAGACCGCCGATGATCCAGCGCCAGTCGATGCGGCCCTGCTCGACGAGGGTGAGCACGACGGCGAGCAGCATGCCGCCCGCCATGAGCATGTTGCCGCTGCGGGCGGTCCGGATGCGCGAGAGGCGCTTCAGCCCGACGACGAAGAGCGCGATCGAGACGAGCGCGACGATGGCGATGAGGTCGGTGTTCATCGGCGGGTCCTGAACGTCGCGAGCATGCGGTCGGTGACGAGGAAGCCTCCGACGACGTTGATGGTGGCGAGCACGATCGCCACCGCACCGAGCAGCACGCTCACGCGCGGCTCCGCGACCGTGGCGAGCGTCAGTGCGCCGACGATGGTGATGCCCGACATCGCGTTGGCTCCGGACATCAACGGCGTGTGCAGCGTCGGCGGCACCTTGTTGATGAGCTCGAAGCCGAGGAACCCGGCGATGACGAACACGTACAGGCTGACGAGCACCTCGCCCATCAGGCACCACCTCCCGGGCTCTCGAGCAGCGGCGCGACCCGTGGATGGACCACGCTGCCCTCATGGGTCATGAGCGCGCCGCTGACGACCTCGTCCTCGAGGTCGATGCGGAGCGCCCCCTCCGCGACGATGAGCTTCACGAGCGCGACGACGTTGCGGGCGTAGAGCGCGCTCGCCTCCCCCGGCATCGTGTTGACGAGCCCCTGGCCGGGGATGATGCGTACCCCACCGTGCTCGACGACACGGTCGGGGTCGCTCAGCTCGCAGTTACCACCGTCCGCGGCGGCGAGGTCGATGATGACGGCACCCGCGGGCATCGCTTCGACCATCGCCCGGGTGATCAGCAGCGGCGCCGGACGGAGGGGGATCTGCGCGGTCGTGATCGCGACCTGGGCCTTGCGCAGCCGCTCGGTCAGGATCTCGCGCTGCTTCACGAGCAGCTCCTCGCCCTGCTCCTTCGCGTAGCCGCCCGCGTCCGCCATGTCCTCGGCCTGGGGCATGTCGATGAAGCGACCGCCGAGCGAGGCGACCTCGTCGCGTGCCGCGGCGCGGATGTCGGAGACGTGCACGACCGCTCCGAGCCGCCGCGCCGTCGCGAGCGCCTGGAGTCCTGCGACACCGGCGCCGAGCACGACCATCTCCGCAGGGCGCACGGTGCCTGCCGCCGTCATCAGCAGCGGGAAGTACTTGTCGACCTCGGCGGCGGCGGTGAGCACCGCGCGGTAGCCGGCGAGGTTGGCCTGGCTCGAGAGCGCGTCCATCGACTGCGCGCGCGAGATGCGTGGGACGAGCTCCATCGAGAGCGAGGAGACCCCGGCCTCAGCCATCGCGCGCACGACGTCGAGGTTGCGGTGCGGCGCGGTGTAGCCGACGAGGACCGCGCCACGGTCCATCGCCCGGACGTCGTCGACGGTCGGCGGGGCGACCCGCAGGACGATGCTCGCGCCGGACGGATCGGCGGAGTCGACGAGCTGCGCACCGGCGGCCTCGTAGTCCGCGTCGGGCAGGCGCGCCTCGGTGCCCGCGCCGCGCTCGACGAGCACGGTCGCACCGATCCCGACGAGCTGGCCGACCGTGTCCGGCGTGGCGGCGACGCGCCGCTCGCCCTCCGACCGCTCCCGCGGCACGAGGATCCGTAACCCGCTCATCAACACCTCCGCGCACGTCCGGATGCTAGGGCTCCGGATCCTGTCCGTTCCCGTCGGCACTCTAGGGGCCACCCCTCAGCCACCGTGCGCCGAAGGTCCCCCGGCGTCCGCACGAAGGTCCCAGCGGGCCTAGGCTCCCACCACCGAGCACGCAGGACCGTGCTGTGCTGACCGATCCGCCGGAGGGAACCGTGGCCACCATCTTCTACGACGCCGACACCGACGAGTCCCTGATCCGGGGCCGGAAGGTCGCGGTCCTCGGCTACGGCAGCCAGGGTCACGCGCACGCGCTGAACCTGCGCGACTCCGGCATCGACGTCCGCGTCGGTCTGCGCGCCGGCTCCGCGTCGCGCGCGGTCGCGGAGGAGCAGGGCCTGCGCGTGCTCGACACGAACGCCGCGGCCGACGAGGCTGACGTCGTCGTCGTGCTCGCCCCCGACACGGCCCAGAAGGGCATGTGGGCCGACGGGCTCGCCGAGGTCGTCCGGCCCGGTGACGCGCTGATCTTCGGGCACGGCTTCAACGTCCACTTCGGCTTCATCGAGCCGCACGACGGTGTCGACGTCATGCTCGTCGCGCCGAAGTCGCCCGGTCACATCGTGCGCCGCATGTACGAGCAGGGGCAGGGCGTCCCCGGCCTCGTCGCCGTCCACCAGGACGCGAGCGGCAGTGCGCTCGAGCTCGGCAAGTCCTACGCGTCGGCGCTCGGCCTCACGCGCGCCGGTGTGCTGCAGACCACGTTCGCCGAGGAGACCGAGACCGACCTGTTCGGCGAGCAGGCCGTGCTGTGCGGCGGCGTGAGCCACCTCGTGCAGGCCGGCTTCGAGACGCTCGTCGAGGCCGGCTACCAGCCGGAGGCCGCGTACTTCGAGTGCCTGCATGAGCTGAAGCTCATCGTCGACATGATGTACGAGGGCGGTATCTCCTGGATGCGCTACTCGGTGTCGGACACGGCGGAGTACGGCGACTACGTCTCCGGCCCGCGCGTCATCGACGACTCGTCGAAGGACGCGATGCGTCAGATCCTCGCGGAGATCCGCGACGGGTCGTTCGCGCGCGGCTTCATCGACGAGATCGAGTCGGGCGGTCAGCGCTTCAAGGGCATGCGTGCGGCCGGCCACGACCACGAGATCGAGCGCGTCGGTCGCGTCCTGCGCGACATGATGCCGTTCATCGACCAGCCGACGATCCCGAGCTGATCAGCACGCCGTCGAGCTCGTCGGGACGCGCGACCACCAGGTCCGCCCCGGCGCGCTCGAGCTCGCCGCGCTCCCCCGCGCCCCACAGCACGCCGACGGTGCGCGTCCCGCACGCACGTCCGGCGAGCACGTCGTGGGACCGATCCCCGATCATGATCGCGTCGCGCGCGTCGGTCGCGGTCTCGGCGAGCGCGCGTGCGAGCGTCACGCGCTTCTCCTCGACGTCCGGCCCCATCGGCGCGCCGTACACGGCGTCGAAGCGGTCGCGCAGCCCGATGTGCTCGAGCAGCGGCTCGGCGACCGCGGTCGGCTTGGCCGTGACGATCACGGTCGCTCCGTTCGATCGTGACCGGACGCGGTCGAGGAGCGCGACGACGCCGTCGACGGGGCGCGTGAGGTCGAAACCGATCTCCGCGTAGCGCGTCCGGTAGGCAGCGACCGCAGCCCCGACGAGCGATGCCCCCTCGCCGGTCGCCGGGTCGTGGCCGGCCTCCGCGACCAGCGTCGAGAACGTCGTGATCAGCGGTGGCCCGATCGCCGCGCGCAGCCGCTCAGCATCGAGCATCGGGAACCCGATCAGGTCGAGCGCGTGGCGCAGACCGTCCGCGATCGCCTCGTCGGAGACGACGACGCAGCCGTCGAGGTCGAAGCAGCGCAGCACCGGGACGGTCCCGAGCGCGCTCATGCGCCGGACACCGGGACGTCGAAGAGCGCCCAGCCGTCGGGGACGAGCGGGTCGTCGGTCCACCACGGCCCGTCAAGGGTCGCGACCAGCGCATCGCGTGCGGCGGCCGTCGGGACCCGTCGTCCGGTGAGACGACCGCTCTCACCACCGCCCGCACGGGCGGTGCCGGCGAGCGTCAGGTGCTCCTCGATGCTGCGCCGGACCGGACCGTCCGCGGACACCACGAGGTGCCCCTCGGCGGCGCTGCTGCGCGCGTGGTCGATGGCGACGACCAGTTCCACGAGGTCGGCGGATGGCACGGGGGCGACCCTGCGCTCACGGTCCTCGGTGGAGAGGCCGGCGGCGAGCAGCAGGTCCGTCGTCGCCGGCGTGTCGAGGAGGCCGGTGCGCACCTCGATGCTCGGGAACGGGAGCGCAGCGAACGCCGCCGCCACCTCCCCGTGGGCCCGTCGCAGCGGGTCACCGGCACGCTCGTCGGCCCCAGCGATGGTGACGAGCACCGCCCGCTGGATCTCCGCACCCTCCGCGGCCCGCGCCGCCGCATGCCCCTCATGCAGGACCCCGTCGACCGTCGCACGTCCGAGTCCGCCGAGGAGCACGACGAGCGTGTGGACGCGGGTGAGCGCCGCCTCGAGCGTGCCCTCGTCGTCAGGATCGCAGGATGCGGTGAAGATGCCCTCGGCCCGGAGCAGTCCGACCCCGTCGTTCGCGGTCGAACGGACCTGTCCGCCGTCCTCGAGCAGCCTCCGCGCGAGGGCACGCGCCGGTGCGCGGTGCGCGGCATGCACGAGGACGGGCATCGTGGCTCCGACGAGGACGGGGGCGAACGGCGGGCCGTGAGGATAGGCCCGCGAGTAGCCTCCCCCGGGATGCGGAGCGCGACGACGCTCCGCCGGCCGGCGAGCGAGGTGAGCGTTGCGACCACGTCACAGCGACGCCGTCCTGCTCGAGCTCGCCCGCGAGGGCTCCGGACCGGCCTTCGCCGCCCTCCTCCATCGTCATCGCGACGTGATCCAGCGCGGCGCACTGCGGTCGGGACATCCTGAGCGGGTCGCCGAGGCGACGATCGTGACGGCGGTCGGTGACCTGCGTCGCGGACGCGTCGACGTCGACGACCTGCGCGGCTGGCTCAGCGGGATCGTCGAGGCGCAGGTGCATCGCGCCCCAGGGACGCCGGGCGTGGAGCGGATCCTGCCGGGCGACTGGTTCGACCGCGCGTGGAGCGGTGCAGAGCGGACGTGGCCAAGCGGACGCCGCCGCCCGCACGTCCCTCGCTGGGCACGCGTCACTGCGGCGGCCACCGTGCTCGCACTCGCCGGGGCGGGCGCGACCTACCTCGTCATCACCTCGGAGGTGACGACCGAGGTGATCAGCGAGCTCGTCGCGGAGCCGATCGAGGACCCCGACGTCCTCGTCGTCCCGGGCCCCGTCGTCGAGCAGGCGCCCGAGGAGGCCCCCGAGCTGTTCGGCGACGTCGAGCTCGGCGAGCTGCCCACCTACGACCTCACGGGCGAGGGCGACCGGAGCCGTCCCACGCCGCCGACCATCGGACCGCAGGAGCCCGCTGACACGGGCTCCGCGCAGGGCGAGGACGAGGGTGACGACGCGGACGGGACCGAGCAGGACCCGACCGGCGACGACACCGTGCCGCGCGGCTGACAAGCATCCTCGCGAGCTCAGCCGATCCCGG
>LFIK01002888.1_pt1 | contig 13953 bp, 9 predicted proteins | sample 643401 | NCBI WGS metagenome assembly LFIK01 (sample SAMN03777447, study PRJNA286221) | soda lake metagenome | biome: soda lake; feature: Kulunda steppe; material: water; isolation source: sample T5-Br brine of Lake Tanatar-5 | place: Russia: Kulunda steppe | collected 2010-07 | reverse complement strand
GCTTCCAGCCTCTCCCTTCCAGCGCCACGTGCGAATGGCGTGTGGGAGGAGCTTCCGAGCGTCGCGGTGCGTCCCAACGCAGCCATGGCGACGACGTTGCACGTGCGTGCACGCCTGCAGATGTCGGCGACGACGCCACGTCCCACACACGTCGACGAGGCGGCGGTGCGCCATGGCCGATCCTCGACGACGCACGTCCGAAGATGGAAACGCGAGAAGGAAACGACATCGATCGAAGGCGCGGAAAGGAGGCGAAGACTGCGGAGGATGGGATTCCTCGTCGACCAAGGATCAATTGGCGGATATATTGCGGTGGATCATCCGAGCATTTTGGGAAGGATCGGTCGTGTGCGTTCGAGGAAGCCCTGTCCCGTGGCCCACCTCCCTCCGGACGGAAAAGGGGGGCATGTGCGTTTTCCATTCGTGCGAGATCGTTCCCCTTCCAATGCCCCCCTTTCATGCGTCGGTTTCGAGGGTCGGGTGCTCTCCTCCTTTCGAATCGCCTGCCCATCGGATCGCCTCCCTCCCCTCGTCCGAGGACCGTTCTCCATCGATCCAAACGCGGTCTTCGATCGCACCGTGGACGGTCCACGAACGGTCCACGCCCCCCCGGGGAGGGGAGGCGGCGTGCTCGACACGTGCCGAGTTGTCCGTACCCCTCGACCTCCTGGAGCGGCCACGACCGAGATCGGGCTGACGCGGCACACCCCCATCCACGACGTCCTCTGCGGTGCACGAAAATCCCGACACGGATCTCCCGGGCGAGAGACGGAACGATCGCGGAGATGCCGCCGTGGCAGCACGAGGATTTCCCGCCCAAGATTCCCGATGGATGCGTCGAGGATCGCTGGGGTTTGGACAGCGATCCTCTGCGGGGGAAGGCAGGATCGATCGACGTGTCTACGAACGAACCAACGTGCGCGTCATTGGCGCATCGCTGGCGGCGCACACGTCACTTCCACGTCTTGAAGGCACACGAAGCCTACTCGACGCGAAAAGGAAGTGGACGTGGGACGTAGAAGCGAAGGGACGTGCACGAGGAACGCCTTCGGCACGCGAGTGGAAGGAAACGAGGCGGCACCACACGTGCGAAGAGGCATCCGGCGAACGAAAGGAAGGAAAGGAAAGGAAAGGAAGGCGGACGCTCGCGGAGCGCGTGCGCGTGAGCGTGCGCTGGAAGCACGCAGTCGATGGCCTACGGAATCCTGCAGCACTCTCCGCACAGCTCGCCCAGCAACTCCCTCCTGGCCGGCAATAAACCTCCGACGACCAGCATGAGCTCGCCTTCGTTCTTGCAGCTCCGTCGCAGGACCAAGCACGAAGTCTGCGATGCGCTGCTACGGAGACTGAGGGAGCAGATGTCTCCCGCACTGGAGGATCCAGTACGTGACGGAAACGAAACGACACTAACGTACGAAACGAAAAGATCCGAAACTGGACCGACGCTGACCAAACGCACCGTCGACGTTACGAAACAGAACTTCGAACAAATGCTGCACAACCACTTTTCGTCTCTGCCAACACGATACGCGCTGGACGTCAATATTGAAGGGGATGATGTGCTCATGCACAAAGCGCTCTTGGATAGCGCAACAGAAGCAGAAGGAAAGTTTGCCTTGAACGTGAGACCGGTGTCCGTGCTAGCACACATGTCGAGCGCCGGAGGGTCTGATGCTTCTCCAAGACAGTCTCCCATCTACAGAGGGCAAATGAGCAATGCCATCGATCTTCCCAAGCGCGATGATAGCAAGTTTGGGGAGTCGTACGGGGGACGGCTGTCACGGCCAGCCTTTGGTTCTTCTCCTTCGCTGGAAGCCCTTGCTCTCTCGGAAACAGTAAAAAGAAAGAGCATGCTTTCGCTAGGGGATGAAGAAGAAGGGGGCCTCAGCTCGCTTCCAGAAGGTCAAGAGGTTGCAATGAAGACATATCACGAGGTTACAGTGGCCACGTTGGACCGGCCCAAGCTGCTCAGCCGCCTCTCCACGCTTATGTCAGATATTGGATTGAACATTCGGGAAGCTCATGCCTTCAGCACAAGTTATGGGTACACACTCGATGTCTTTGTTACCGATGGTTGGAAGTCTGACGATCTGAGTGACTTGCAGATTGCGCTCCTTAACAGGCTGGAAGAGATGCTCAACGATGCAAACATACAGGAGACTCTAGGGAAGCCAATTTCTAAGACGCAGTCGGACCTACAAGAGCCTTCTGTGGGGGAAGTGCTGGATGACAAGCAGACAGATGACTGGGAGTTGGACAAAGAACAGTTGCACTTTATCTCAAAGATCGCTGCTGGTTCCTTCGGTGATTTGTATAGGGGATCATACTGTGGGCAAGACGTGGCAATTAAAATTCTTAGGGATGCGAACGAGGATTCTACTCAGCTTGAGGAGTTCTTGCAGGAGGTTAGCATTATGAGGAAGGTTAGACACAAGAACATAGTCCAGTTTATCGGGGCATGCACAAGGAAACCAAATCTCTGCATTGTATTCGAGTACATGGCAGGGGGCACAGTCTTTGACTATATTCATCGGCAAAAAGACAAGTTGAAGATACCAACTTTGCTGAAGATGGCAACAGATGTGGCACGAGGGATGGATTACTTGCATAAACGGAACATCATTCACCGGGATCTGAAAGCATGCAACCTTTTAATGGATGAGAATGAGGTGGTGAAAATTGCAGACTTTGGTGTGGCAAGGGTAGCTGTGTCGACAGAGGGCATCATGACTGCTGAAACAGGTACCTATCGATGGATGGCACCAGAAGTCATCGAACACAAGCCATATGGTCTGAAAGCGGATGTTTTTTCCTTTGGGATTGTGTTGTGGGAACTTTTGACTGGCAAGATTCCTTATGCAGGTATGACCCCTTTGCAAGCTGCAGTTGGGGTAGTGCAGAAGGGACTGCGCCCACCTATTCCACAAGGCACCCCATCAGGTTTAGCAGAGATCATGGAAGCATGCTGGGAGGCAGATCCGGATGCTCGGCCTAGTTTCTCTCAGCTATACCAGATGCTTGCAGAGGTGAGGGAGCAGGTAACCACAAACAAGGAGAAGAAGGGTTTGCTATCGCGGTGGCGTGCCAAGTACAAGTAGATTTTTTCTTGGTAACACTTTCAAGAAGTATGTCGGGCGGTCTTCGTAATTTATGCACAGCATTCTTTGTACGTGGTTTCTCTTTTGGCTTCCCCTCCCTTCCCCTTTCCTTCGTGCATGTTTAAACAACATTCCCGGTTCGATCGGCAAATGAACGAGCATGTGGTGAATATCCGGTGCACTTTGCTCCCTACAAGATACGACGGTCAAGCGCATCATTGGATGAGCCAATCCCATGGAGCCCCAAGTTGTCTTGCATTTGTGCACGGCTGATCATGGTTCCTCCAAAGTGTGGCGTGGGCAAAGTCCGCTCTGTAGATCCGTATGTGTGCTAGCCAACCTTGCCAATGCTTTTTGTTGGGTCCCATCCTAGTTGGATGCCACCTTTGAACCGGACCCCGATGCAGCCCATGCACCGTTTCCGACATGTGATAATTTTTTCGTGTTGGCACTTCTTCGTACTTGGATACTTGAAACGTTGTCCTTGAGACCACCACATTGTGACATCCTAGAGGGACAAGCAATGAACGTGGCTTCTTGCTCAAAAACATTGCAAGGACCACATGTGTGTGGCAAACCCACGGACTATCGGTAGCCGGGTTTGTGAAGAAAAGCTACGTAGGAACTCTAATGATTCCTTCTTTCTTGGCGACGAGGATGTCGAGTCCATGCTCTGATTCGCGTGCGCGTTGCTTCAATCGATTTGCTTCTTTAAAGCGACCACCACCCGATTCAAGTGCGTATTCGTTTGACGTATGTATCACACATGCTTCACTATCTACCGCCTAATATATTTCGTGCTTGTAAGGCGCTCATGTACTTGTTGACCAAGCAACAAGGATGCATGCCTTTTCTTGTAGCCATGGTGTAGTAAATAACTCGTGCTGTTACGTGTGATGACAATGTCTTCGGGTATCGCTGAGTCGTGTCCCTTGTACGAGCCGTTCGGTTTCTGCTTGTTGTTGGTTGCACATCGTTGTCGATGGCACGTGGGCAAGCATGCACGTGTTTATTTGATGGCTCTCAACTTTGAGCAACCGTATGGGTCTTCGAAAGTTGCCCAAATTCAATGGTAGGTCCAATGACGTTCTGCATACGACATGCAACGTTCCTACCACTTAAAAGAATTATTTTTGCGTGCTCTTGCGGACCATCATCTCCGTTGCATGGTAGCCAAGACGCTTGCTTCGGTAGTGAAGGAACCTTGATAATAGTCCTTTCATTTTTCCGGAAAGAGCGGCCCATCCTAAAACTTGTGCGCCAAGTCCATGTCATCTGCTGAAGGGGAGATAGGGTTGGCGAATCGAGGTGCCTCTTGATGTGGATAGAGAAGAGTGCCATGTGTGGAAGAGTCCACTCCATAAGCATACTAGATGGTAGTTCATGGAAGTTCACAAGCAACCAAGCAACGGCGCTTGCATACACGGCTTCCACCGTGGGCACGGGGCGCTGTCACCATCTGAGAGTCAGCCCTGCAAGGTTATCTTTTGACCTCAGTCTGGATTGTTTCCGCGTGAAGCGGATTCGCCCTTTCACCCCACGCTTGGCCTTGAGCTTCGGAAAATCGTTATTCGCGGTTGTCCATGAGTAGGTCGTCTTACGATGGTGCATGGAGGCGCGGGGACGCGAGTCTTGCGTTCTTTTCCTTTCACGTGCCTTCTCCTAGGTCTCCTTCTCCTCCCCCACGCCCACGTTCTACATTGCATCGGGTGTTGTGTCCCCAACCGCAGTGGCACGTGCAGCGGTTCTACTCGCAAGGGAACACTTCCCCACCATCTGGCCATGAGAGAAGAAACTCCCTGGAAGGTGTCTCGGTTCCACTCTCCGACATCCGATCGGTGTCGACCAATCACAGAGCAGCTGAGGCGATCCATTGACACGGTGTGGAGGGAAGCGCATGGAAGATGGCCGCGAACGCACGTCTTGGCGGACGCATCGGCACGAGGCGAAGGAATGCGAGCGTTGGAGCGGTGCGTAGAGAAGGAGAAGGAAGGAGCCGAGGCATCGCGGACGAAATGCACGGGTGGAGGATCGCCAAAGCAGCCACGGCAGTGGTCGTTGGTGCAGGTTTGGGAAGCCGTGTGGGTTTGGGATGGGAAGAAATCATGCCCAAAGTGTGGGAAATGGCACGTCACTTCACCATCGAAGAAACGGCAGAACAGTGGTGGCAAATCATCGAAGTGCCGGCTTTTGCACTGTCCACAGCTCCCTACCTTGGATTCCTGCACTATCTACGGAAGTGCAAAGATGCACCCCCTGGATTAGACACAGCTTTTGCATGTGTGCTCGTCTTCGTGGTGGCTGGTATACCCATCGAACTGGTGGCCAAAATCAAGTATGGGACAGGCGTCGCAAACATCGATCACTTGCACTTTCTTATCCAATTTTTCATCACTGCCACCAACTTCCAAATGGTTCTCGCACTGCGCAAGGCACTCGTCAGAAGGAAAAAAAAGGTTGACTAAAGGACGAAGCTCCCTGCACCACCTTGAAAGATGCCGCTGGCCAGGAGTGATGGATCAAACCTCGCCGTTGCATTTGGCACGAGCCACGCAAAACGTGTATCCTGTCCCCACACTGCAGAATTTCGTTCCTTCTGACGAAGATTTTCCTCCAAGTTGTACTTGATAGAAATTCTGATTTCAACAGATCATTTGGACACCACATCCATAGTGTTACAAGCTCCAGCTGCAAATGATCCCGATTTCTAGCATTTTCAAATGGAACTGCCCACAAGTTGGCAATAACATGTCCATGAACACCTCGCCTCGCTTGTGGATTTGAGCGAGGCGCTCTTGTGCTACGTTGCATTCAGATCTTCAGGCTTCAAGTGATGGCGTTGGCCATCCACCTTTCCTTCCGTCTGAGGCACACATGACGGGTGGGATGGTGCAGGAGTTCGTATCTGGTGGCTTCCAACCTGAGCTGCCATGCTCGTCTTGTTGTATGCACACGTATACGGTTCGACTCTTTTCTCTCCAGGATACCTCCTCACAACGGCAGACGCCAATTCAACCACGCCACAAATGACGTTTCATCGTCTATCCTTGCCTTGTGCGTCGTGTACCATGTACCAGACTGCTTGGTTCTTGGACCCGAGCTCGACCCTGTGTTTCTCCCCAGTTGTTCCCCGGGTTGTGTCCTCGGTTGTATGGAACGCCCCGGGGGTTGTGTCCCCAGGTGGGATCGGTCATCGGTCCACCTGCTGGGAGGACCTGGTCCCGTCGGTCGCATGTGGACACACATGTGCGTGTCGCAAACCACCATGGCGACGAAGGAATTGCGCTTGAAGACCTTCCACGGATTCGGTGGAAAGAGGAGAAGAAGTGTGTGGCAAGCCGCCTGTCCGGAAGGAGAAAGAAAGACGGTGTATGCCATCGGAACGCACGTGGTCGTCCGGAGAGAAACTGGACAGCGAGGAGAAAAGGCATGCATCAATTTCCTCGAAGGACACACGGGAACGGTACGCTGCAAACTTCCATCCCAGCGTGTGTGACGAATTCAACTCTACGGGAATTTCGATTGCTGACGCCGTTTCGTGTGTCGGATTGGCAGGTGGAAAGCCTGGCAGTCTCGCCGGATGGCAGATATGTCGCCTCGGCGGAGAAAAACCCAGATGCACTCATCTTGGTCTGGGATCTTCACGAACTTCGGATCATACATAAGCTGAAACTTCACGTTGGAAACGTTCAAACACTAGATTTCTCTTGCGACAGCAAACACTTGGCCTCCGTTGGATGCGTTGGGGATCGCAGGCTGGTACTCTGGCACGTGCAGACAGGGACACTCATCGGAGGCAAAGATCTGGAAAAAGACGACAAGGTGGCGCTGAAATCGTTTACTCAAGATCCGACACGATATGTGCTAGGAGGGGAGGGACATCTAGGCATCTGGAACATGGACATCCAGCGGAAGCAGTTTGCCTACGAACATGCTGTCCTCGGTGGAGTCCAAAGGAACATTCTGTCACTGGACATAGACTCTGCAGATGAATTTGCTTATTGTGGCACAAGTAGCGGTGACATCGTGAAAGTATGCTTGAGCTCAAGACAGCTGCTGGCCAAGAGCCCTCCCGTGTTCCCTAGTGGCACCACAGTGGTTAAATGCAAAGAAGGAGGCCTGGTCATCGGTGGAAGCGGCTGTGGTAAGCTTTATTTGCTGCAATTTTCAGGCAAGCAAGCTCGGGTGATAAGTAAAGGATCTGTCGAGGGAGAGATCACGTCAATTTTTGGTGGGGAATTCAACAAAGGCGGTAACAATCATTTTTTCTGCACGACGAGCAAATGCACCTACTTCCATTGCCTCGTTAGTGGTACGAAGATTAGATGTGAGAGGCTGGTGGCCTCTCATTCCGGTGCAATTAATGACATAGCATTTGCAGACAACTTTGATGATGTTTTTGCAACATGCTCACAAGAGCACATAAGGCTTTGGGAGCTCTCAACCTTGCGGGAGTTGGTAATGGTTGCCTCTCCTGGTAATGAATGTTTGTGCGTCACCTTCACGAGGGACGGCAAATCGATCCTCTCTGGCTGGACGGATGGGGTGGTGCGCTCGTTCATCCCTTCCTCTGGAGAACAGAGATGGACGTTGAACGACGCGCACAAATCAGGAGTAACTGCCATCTGTTCCTGCTCAGATTCCTCTCTTTTTATCACAGGGGGGCGTGATGGCAACGTGCGGGTCTGGAAGTTAGGACCCACATACCAAAAGCTGCTGGCAAGCCTAAAGGAACACCGGGGCTCCATCAATGATGTTTGTATGTCCGGAGATGGCAAGAGATTTGTCAGTGCAGCCTCGGATGGAAGCTGCATTGTATGGGATTTGGACACGCATCGACGAGTCAGCATCCTCCAAGAGGACAGTTTCTTTGCATCTGTGCGCTACCATCCAGACAACATGTGCCTGGTGACGGTCGGCTCCAACCGACGTCTTGGGTATTGGTCCAGCACCACTGGGGAGCAGCAGCGCAGTCTTGAAGCATCTGAGAAGGAGCTGAGCACAGTGGCTGTCAGTCCAGACGGTCGTTTCCTCGTGACAGGTGGCGCAGATCGACGTGTGTGTGTGTGGGACTATCGCACCATGCGTGTCACCCATTCCGGGAATGCCCACATGGGTTCCATCACCAAAGCCATTGTGAGTCCAATTCAGCAGCACGTGATTACAGTCGATGCAGAAGGAGGGCTCTTCATCTGGGGCATCTAAGGTTTCTGCAGTTTGCGGCGGCCTCCTCGTGCCCCGGTTCTCGCGAGGTATTTATTCATTTCAGGCCAGAGGCTCCAAGGTAGTATTGTAGCAGCACGGTCAAACCAAAGAAGACGGCGATAAAAGCAACAATGACGAGTGAAACTCGTCTCACCAACCCACCTACGGTGACATCCACATTGCTTCCAGTGTCGATGTCCTCTAACATCCCTTGCATTGGCGACATGTTGGCACCTCGATTGGTACCTTCTCGTTTCATCCGCTCGAATTCCCGCTTCTGTCGTGTTCCGCTCGATGACTGCCTGCCTGAAGCAAAGCTTCGCAGTTGGTTTCGGACCTGTGCCGAGGCTTCCATTCGCAGCAACGTAGGATCTTCCTGCGCTTTTGCATAGTCCAAGCCGCACAAGATGGCGTCTCGCAGCGCGAACTGCGCCAGTTCGAGGTCGCCGAAGTAGGTGTGGCAGCAGCATTGGTTGTAGTAGGCTGCACGCTTCACTTCCATAGATTCGCTTTGTTCCGCTGCGCGTTCGAAGCAACGAAGAGCGCCCATCTTGTCTCCTTGGCCGTACTTCTCCATCCCTTCCGCCACCAGTTGCGTGCCTTCGCCACTCGCACGCGTCACGACGCGTCGCAAGCCACGGCTCCTCGATCTCTTCGACACCTCCACGCACTTCCCGCGGTCCTTGCGCCTCGCGAGAACGCCGCGGTTGCACGTGAAGCGCGTCGCACGATGCGCCATCGCGTGTCGGACGAACCGTGTCGAGTGGACTCTGCTGTCCATTCCCACCTTGCTGCTGAATGGACCACCACCATGCACAAAGGGTTGGACCAAAAGCAATTGGATGGACAAATGCATGCCGATGCAGTGCTCTTCGATGGTGGAAATACACGTGTGTGGCGGTCCATCTTATCTGCAATTCAAGTGGTTGGCAGGCGGAGAGCGTGAAGGCGGAGGCGAGAGCGGTCCAGTATCTTCAGGTGTTGGAATCCCACAGGCGGATGGGAATGGACGGGTGTACAATCTTCGATCCTGAGCCCATGGGACTCAGAAGCGGATAAAAACGCGTCCAAGGTGGACTCATTGCGCAGGGCAGTGGCAATGTATGCCACGCAACCAACACGAGATGACAGCCCGCGTTTCAGGAGATCCACCAAGCTAGGAATCACACCAGGATCGTACAGCAGATCAGCACCCAGAATCACATGAGGACACATCTTCGATACAGGATGGTTCGCAAACGCCTCCCATAACATCTGAACACACTGCACCTTGCAGACACCACCTGTTCCAGCCAACGTCCCGCTGGCAGCAATGCCGTTGCGCTCCAGGTTGTCCAGTAGGTTGTCCACGGTGTCCAGATCCCCGTCGGTCAAGACAAGCTCTTGAGGATCCAAGCGTGCGGCAACAATTCCTGAAACCCCCGAACCGGACCCAATTTCCATCAGTTTCTTGCCTGCCACGATGTCTGGTCGGTTCATCAAGAATTCTGCCAGGTAGAAACCCGCTTCCCACTCGTGGCAGCCAGTGCTTCCGTGGAACATATCCCTAGAAAGACGCAACGTAATGTACTGATATTGTTCCCTGTCTCTAAAGTTGTGTTCTCTTGGTCCATATGCGTAGGTTTTGTGAATCCATTGACTTCTGTCTAGCTGGCCATCATCATGTGGTACCAACGTTTCAGCGTGTCTATGGTACATTTCGTCCAAGACTTGCACGCCTTCTCGTTCTGCTGCTAGTATCGATTCCTTGAGGACCCTTCCCACGTATTCTTGATCTAGTGCACATCCACAGATTCTATCTTCCACGCAGTCCTCGAGCATGAATTTCTGGACTTGAGCGTCCCAGTTTCCTCCATAGAGTGTTCGAGCTTCTTCGACCACCTGGCGTCGCCGAGCAGTCATTCCCGTCAGTTTTCGTTCCAAATCAATTCCACGCATCTTTTGGAAATTCACGTGCCTCTTTTGCCGGCGCACGCTGTCGAAAGGCGCACAGAACGCGCCATTGTTGCTCCGCTTCAGCCGACATGCGTGTCGCGACCACACCGGTCCGTCGGTTGGAAACCTCCTTCGAAACCGAAACAAACCCGCAGAAATTTCGGTTTCAATTGGAGAAGAAGTTCCTTTCATACCGGATCGTCGTGTCCAATCGAGATCGGAAGGGAGGGCGGTCTTGGGTCCATTCGGCGAATATTCGCATGCAACAAAAGGATGCAAGTTTAGATGGGATGGTGGATGCGTCACCCAACTCGTCTTGCATGCTAGGAACTGAGGTGGAAGATAAGGACACGCAACCCCTACATTCCGTGGTGTTTGAAACGACGTAGATTTACCTCGACGGCAACGTCTCCCTGCCATCGCACTACGTGAGCAAGTTCGAAAATTATGGAGGGTTTCAAATCGTCTAAAACACTAGAGAGATGCTAGTTTCGTAGCTTTGGAGAGAGTTTTGGCTGACGTAGATACGTCGAGCGAAGTATTTGCGACACTTGTTCCGACGGCATCGGCACAACCTCAAACTCAATTGCGCCTTAGCAAGGTGGTTGTGGCGCACTTCTCCGACCCACCAAGCTCAGATAGAATCAATCATTCACGAAGATGTTGCAAAAGTGATGAGGCACACGCATCGCATGAGGCTTTGATTTTGTAGACCGTTTGCTCGATCAAGTAAGCTATTTCGATACAGTAATCCTATCAAAAGTACAATTGACCAGTCTTGCTTATTTGCAAGTATTGTAAGCTTTGTTGGAAGATAAACAACGGAGTGAATTTAGATGGCATGCATCGGCATCGAGGGATTTACTTCACTTGAGAACGTTGCGTTCTTTGGAGGTGACAAAAAGAAGACTCGACGGCCGTGCGGATGGCTGCCTTCATGACCTCCTCGATCCGACGAGGTGTTGAGCAATTTCCCACAACCGGCGCATGGAAGGGCTTGACCTCATGACATTGTCGTGCATGGTGAAAGACTTGTCGCAACAAGAGCTTTCAAAGAACAAACAAAGTGACGATGTGGATACGCCGATACCTTTCGTTCTCTTGACGAGGAGACGAACAATACCCTTGGCATCTTCGTGCTCCATTCCTTTCGTTTTGTACGACCCCAAAGATAAGCAAGTAACCTTGAAATGGTTCCACGCCTTGCGAAATCGTGGCCAGGACTAGGACGAGTCGGCTCAACGGTGCACTATCGCGTTTCCCAAGAATCATGCATCCCATTGACCGTGCGTACAACCACCTTTTGGATCTATGTCGCGGTCGTACGAGCTGTGGATCCGGATGTTAGCACGTTTGCACACGCACTTGTTCCTTGCCTTCGTCCTACATCTCCATGGGAGTTTCTTCTCCGAAAGCACCAATGGACCCTTCGGTGCTCTTCTGTCGGTAGTTTTCCAGCCACGAAGGCCGTCGCCCGCCGAGGACGAGGTCGGTGATGCCCTTTCCTTCTCGTAGGGATGGGGTGGGCGATCCTCGTCGGGGAGAGCGACACTTGTGGACGGTCCAGGACGACCGACGGTCCAAGGACCGCCGACAACGTCCAACGTCGTCTGCAATGCGGCGAAATGAAGGCGCATCGACGGACGAAAGCGGTCCGTCTGCTTCGGTTTCGACGGTCCACGTGAGGCACAACTCGCGACGGTTCCCAGGAGCTCGCCAAGCGGGTGCTCTGAAGCAGCGACTGGCAGCCAACGTGGAGAAGATGGCCTCGCACGCCAGCCAGGCCATCGCACCTGGGACGTCGAAAACACGTGCTTCGAGCGAAGCCATCTGCTGGGAAATCTACGGTGGAAGGAAGAGAGCGTACGTGTTCAATCCGCTGGGAAAGAAGAAAGCTGTAGGACGTGCAGTGGGTGGGAACGTGGAGCTGCAAGTGATCGAAGCCAGAGACGACGGAAGAGGACCGCTCCGACGTGTCAAGAACCTCGCCAAGTCTTATCTGCTTCCAGAAGGATGGCCAGGAAGCGTCGCCAAGGGATACGCGCCTTACATGGGTTGGAGAGCCATCCAACACTTCTTCGGAGGTGCCATGGGTGTCTTCACCACCAGGTCGCTCCTGGCCTCGCTTGGCGTTGGACGACCAGGAACCAGCGCTGCAGCCATCAATTGGGTGCTGAAAGACGGTGCTGGCAGGTTCGGGAAGATGCTCTTTGCTAGACAAGGTAGGAAGCTGGACGGCGAACTCAAGCAATACAGACTAGCTGGGAACGTGCTCATGGAAGTAGGAGCAGGGATGGAACTGGCCACTGTCTGGTGCCCCCAGTTCTTCCTGCCCTTGGCTTGCTTGGCCAATCTCACCAAACAAGTTGCGGCAGTCACAGCAAGTGCCACCAGGGCACCAATCTACAAATCGCTGGCATTGGAATACAATCTTGGGGATATCACGGCAAAGGGTGAGTCCGTGGGGAACCTCACCGATCTCATGGGGACTGCAGTGGGCATCTACCTGGCCAAGAAGAATCCAGCGACATGGGTTGCATTTGCTGGGCTGTCCAGTGGATTCCTCCTGGCCTCCTACCTGGAAGTCAAATCTGTGCGCTTGCCCTACCTGAACCGAGCAAGGATGCAAATTGCGGCAAGAACGTTTCTGGAAAGTGGAAAGGTACCGGGGGTGGATGAAGCCAACAAACGAGAGAAGCTTTGGCCCGTCACGCCGCCGTGGGTGGCTGAGAAGCAGCCAGTCATTGGAGCCACTGTTGCAGAAGCATTTGAGAATCCAGATGATCTACGCCGGACTCTCAAGCTTTTTGACAAGAGCAAGTATGTGATGGCCTACCGCCCAGAAAAGCGCCAGCCGTACGTGTTGCTCAAGGAAGGGGCATGCCAGAAGGATCTCTTGAAGGGCTGCTTCCATGCATTCCTGCTCCAGCACATTCTCGAAGAAAGAGTTGCGGCCTTGGATAAGGAAAGGGGCTCAGTAGGTGGGATTCAAAAATGGCAGAGAGAAAGGGTAGTTCATTCGTCCGAAACGGTTCATCAGGCTCTCAAGGACAGCTGTCATCAGATTAGCTCACGGTTTAGCGATTTTAGGGAAGAAGCAGTCCAACACGGGTGGAATATGGACGATGCGATGATCAATGCAGGCGAGGCACGAATCATCCCTCGACATGGCAGCATTTGGGTACAATCCAAGTTAGCAAAAATAAATGAGATCCTCCATCAACAGTAATAATGCAGGTGCTCTAGTACCTTTATTTCAAATGGGCGTAGTTACACTCCCTTCTCACGTCTCCGGGACATTTCTGGCCATGTCCCAGTAATGCTCCACCCCTGCTCCGGCGAGCGTTCTACGTGCCAACGCTTCAAGCTCGCAGTCTTCCACGCGGAACTTCCGAAAATTCGGTTTGGGAACGATCCCTTGCCAGATGCATTCACATTTATTGTGCCTCTTGTCGAATGTGGATGTGGTCGCACTCGCTTCTACGTCAGCGTTCCAATCGATTCTGTTCAACAGCAGCTTCGAGTACCTCTTGATGGCTTTGGGTACCCCTTCTGCCACCACAAGAACCATGTCACTAGTGATCAGGCACACACCAGTAAGGCGATTCTCACGGGCATTGACATCTACCTTGAATCTGTGTTGTGGGTTGTCCAGCCTTTGGATCCGAAAGACTGCGACGTGCGTTTCGTTGGAAAGGTCCGAATCGAACATCTT
>LFIK01002887.1_pt1 | contig 13954 bp, 18 predicted proteins | sample 643401 | NCBI WGS metagenome assembly LFIK01 (sample SAMN03777447, study PRJNA286221) | soda lake metagenome | biome: soda lake; feature: Kulunda steppe; material: water; isolation source: sample T5-Br brine of Lake Tanatar-5 | place: Russia: Kulunda steppe | collected 2010-07 | reverse complement strand
GGTAAACAGGTTGGCGCTACTGTGCCCACCGCCTGGCATGCTTAGCCGATCAGGCAGCTAGGCGCTTGTGAAGACATGGGGCCAGACAGGAAGCACGGAGTGCGCCGTGGTGAGGCAGGGCCCCGGGCAGGGATGCGCTTGTTCAGCTCGTTGGAAGGCTCAAATGAGGGGTGGGCAGCATCAAATGGCGCGCTGTCCCGCCTGCGGGTGTGGCGCCTGCTGTGGGGAAGCAGACATTATGCGTGCTTTTTTGTGCACGTTTGTGAGCTGCACTGTGCTCTTTTTGTCGCAAGGCATGCACTTTGTGCTCAGGCCGCCGCCAACCTGCCTTGCCTCTTTCTGTGCACCGCAGGCCACCAACTGCAGGCGGCTGCGCACCAGAGTGGCCGCGTGCGGCCAGATGCGAAGGTGCTGGACAGCCGCGCGCTTGTGGCGGTGGACTGCAGTAGCCGTGCGCTTGTGGCGGTGGACCACAGCCACCACGCCGTGGCCCTGGCCCATGTCAGGCTCAAGCCCGTGCCTCAATCCCCCACCAGCAGCAGCTGCGCCTGGGTCCGCCAGGTCCCCCTGGTGGCCAGCCAGCCTGCATCGAGCATGACCCACAAGTGTGGGCTGGGTGCTGCCGGCAAATGCGCACCAGGCGCTGCCAGCAAACATGCACTGCCGCGTGTGGCTGGCCTACATGGCGCACCAGACGTGGCCGGCAAGGATGCGGCAGGTGTAAACAGCCGCGCCGCGCAAGGTGACGCCGCCCCCACTCCTTACAACCCTCCTGACTCTGTCCCCTCAGCCCCTGCAGCTCCTGCGGCCCCTGCACAGGGCTCCTCGCCGCCAGCAGCCTCCAGCACTGCTCATCACAGCAGACAGGTGCAGGCAGACGCGCGGCAGGCGAGGCAGGCCACGCCCAGCAGCAAGCGGCCGCGGCTGGCAACCACAGCAAAGAGCACCGGCAGGCCTGCCAAGAAGACAGCGCACAAGAAGCCAGCCAAGCGTGCAGCACGCAGCAAGGCAAAAGCGCAGCGGCAGATGGGCAAACTTGGACGGGGCCGGGGAGGGAGAAAGCAGCACAAGAGGAAGTGAGATCTAAGGTGCAAGTGGAGCACAGTGACTGGGGGCCTGGCTGTGGAGGGGTAGCTCTGGTCCTCGGAGAGCAGGATGGGGTGCGTGAGGTATGTAGGAGCGTAGCGGGAGATGATGCATGGTGGCAGACAAGCACCAGTTGTAGTGCATGGGCTTGGCCGTTTGATTGTTGTAGCTGCTGTTGTAGATTATTTTTTCTGCGCCAGGGTCTTTCTGGTGCTCCTTGTGCATGTTGCATGTGGGTGCGTAATTTGAGGTTGTGTGCAGCTGAAATTTTTAGCAAGAGTGTGCTAGCAAGCAACTACGTTTCTTCTTTCAAGCCGATGACACACAAAGTTTGAAGGTACAAGTAGCAGCACTTAAGACTCTGAGGTGGAATGTATTTGCTGTGCACTTATGCAAAGAAAATGTTGCCGTGCCACCTTCCATTGTACACGGACTGACTTTGTACCAAGGGCTTGACACGCAAGTCAAACATTTTTCATGTACTCTTTTGTACCTCCATTCCAGCCAGCCTCTTGTGGCGTGATGTTCATTTAGCAAGGAATCTCTCATGTACATTTTCTCATTGCTTGTTTTTGCGACCTTCAATTAGAGAACAGGATAAATATCTGGCTGCATTGCAAAGAAAATTCGCAGCATATTGGCTCAATGACTTTGAAGGGTGTGCTGCTTCTCTCAATTCAAGTAGCTAGTGTGTGCCGTGCTCTCCCATCTCATTCCTGTTGCGGCATCAATGTGTTGTATTGTTTACTTTTGCTCCGTAAGATCATTATGAATCGTGAAGCGGCTCCAAATAAAATTCATCACTATTCGAAATCAGCCATCAAGCACTTGCTGCCCAGGATGCCATGGCAACTGTCTACAGCAAATGGTTGGTTCATGTATCCATCATAACATAAAATGGGACTGGTGACTGGAAGCCTCAGCCCCAGGACACAAAGTGACTGATAACCGCCAAGCCACTTCTAGCAGCACAGTGTCCTCCATTGTCCCTCACCTTCATCTTCTGCCACCAACATACTGTCACACTTTGCCGTAGGGAAATTCTGTGCACATGGTGACCAGGTTTGCGCACTGCCACATTTGTATCTGCTATAATTCATCAAATGTCCATGCCCGAGGTGATTTGGTTGCCGCAGCCTCTTGGCGCACCAATCCCAGCTTTTAGGGTCCGAACTTTTGGGCCAACTTGGCAAAAGTTTGAACGTTGATAGCTCTTGCAAAGAATAACTTGCCATAACTTACGCCCTTGAAGGGCGATCCATGAACGCATGGCCATTTCTCAAATTCTCAGCCAATTACACCCAACAAATAGAAAGAAGAGAAGGAAAGAACTGAGCAGGCAATTGAATCACTTGAAGCACCCATAGTAAGGAAAACTTTTCCTTACTCCCTTGAAGGGATAACTCGGTCACCAAGTATCTTACGGTAAGAGCATTAAGAATTTAGAATTTGGAAACACATTTCAGACAGCTGGCTGAGCCAACTCGATCCAATAAAGATTAGAAATAAAGAAGGCAAAAACAACGTACAGTAAAAACAGTCCCAATCCAATCAAAAAAAGCAAATGGGGCTACCTCAGGCCTTGGCTACAATACAGAAGTACCATACTCCATGCCTCTTCCGTCTTGATTCTTTACACCATGACCTCTGATGATTCCTTTCCTTAAATGATGCTTGGGTGAATTACACCACTTCAAGCAGATTGCATCATATGCTAGTAGCTATTCCTCCACATTCCATTTCCTAGCTTCCTAGCTTGCATATAAGGCACCAACGTATCCAGGGCCTCACTGTTATGAAATCCAGACAATTAGACCAAGACAGAATGGGTTTTCTGAGAAAACTATTCTCTCAGACTAGTTGGATTGATTGAAACACGCCCTTGCACAGCAATGCCACAAAGTAAGTCTACATACCATCCTGATTGGATTGATGGGAACCATCTATAAATGTCATACTGAACTACCCCTCAGTAAGCTTGGCCTAGACCAGTGCAGAGTAAGAAAACTTAATCTCGATCTAAACGCTAGTGTTGAGTACTCATTCTATTCAATACGCGACAAAGATCACAAATACAAGTAGAAGGTTGAAAAACACCAAGGAAAGAACATATGGCTCTTTTCAGAACCCTCCCGACCCCCACTAATGACCTTCTTCCTCTTTTGATGGTGGAGGTTTGCCTGGTGCTTGCACCAGATGTAAACTTCTTCCTTAATTCACGCAAACAGGGGTTACCTTGTTAGCGTAGTCTTTTCTTTTCTTTTCTCTGACTAGTAAATACCTGCAGGTCTGCAGGCCAACGTGGAGGTTGTCCGCAGCACGCCCTGTAACCAGCGCAGGCCTCCTTCCTCCAGCTCTGGCCTCTGTACGACCAGTAGTAGCCTGCGTGCCTGAGGTAACCTCTAGTTGATCGGCATTTTTGGTGCATGCACTTTTGCACCGAATGATACGTCATGGAAATTTGGTTTGCTCGTTTGTAGTCATTATGAATCACATTCTACCCAATAAAACCCACATGGCATAATATTATCTCAACAAGTCTTGTAGAATGGTAAGGTTTCTAGGTACTACCTAGTAGCTAAGTTACTACGGGTTTAGACCTTCAGCCAGATGGGTTGGCTGCTGGGCTTTCTGGGCACTGCCGGCCAGACAAAAATATCCATAGTCTCATAAAGGAGAAGATGCGATTTATATGCCTGCTTCAAGAGAAACACTTTCACATCCTCAGCATTGATGTTGTCAAAATAAAATGCTCTCGTGTCTCTACTGTAAATTCTATCAGCACCAGTAAAATCTGCAAATTGCTCTGCAAATTCCCTTCTCAAATAGCACATTTGCTAGCAAGGGCATAAAATAAGGACATCATGCAAGCCACATTTGTCTGTTTAAAAACTTGGCAGCAGCGCGGAACAAATAAAATTGCTAAGGCTCCTGTCCACATTCTCGCGACACAGCCCAGTTAGGCGTGGTTCTTTGTGAAAAGTCACACCAAGCACTAGTAGGTAGCCTGCAAGGTATACTTGTGGAATTCTCCTTGTTACATACTTGGTTGGCATAGCTTCAGCCAAATTTTACGAAAATCGAGCTCACCAGACTCATGTCAAATCTGCATGTATCATAGCCAAACCCCTGGTGGTATTTGTGCATTTATTTACTCAATTCACCTTGGAGGGGCGTGTACATCCCTTCTCCCAGGGGCTTCCCCGGAAAGAAACATGTCCAACGAAGGAAAAAGCAAAGAAAGAGGATTAGTTTCCAGCTCCATCTATAAAGTTTTGAACTCACATATGTGTGTATTGGCCTTTGCATACAATCTTGTAGGCAGCCTTTTATAAGAGCAAGGATCTTTTGAAAAGTGGAAGGAAAAAGGTACTGAATGACGGTGCCTGTCTTGAGCCCCTGAGGCAATTGTACTCAATCCCCCTCAGCCGAGCATGTCATGCAGATTGCAAGTGATTTTTTGCTACATGCACACTCTACTCTTGCAAACCAAATCTGCTTGGTGGGTGAAGCTGGACATTGTGACTGCTACTCTGTGCAGATCTGCTCTAGAGCGAGTCTGTCATGTTTGTCTGGACTGAGAATCCCCAGCAATCGCTGCATGCAAGGAATGCTCATTTAAATGAAATTTCAGCCCCCCCCCCTTTCAAGTTCTTTTGTCAAGTGTAATTTTTGCACTTATTTTTTTACCTAGCCGCCCAGTTAGTTATAATTCAGAGCTTCAAAACTTTCTCTTTCTTTCAATCTCAGATTCAATGGACCTCAAGGATCATGATGCCTTATTCAGCAGATTCTGATTAGCACATATATTAATATGAGGTCACCAAGATAAATCTGGCAAGCGGCTAACCCTTATGTGTACACTTGTGCAAGTATGTATACATACGTATGTATACTTGCATGGATGCATGCAAGACAATTGTTGAGGGAGAAAGTGTGCTGCCATTTCTTCCTTGCTGGCATGCTCCTTCACAATCTTCTGCAGTGAATATATGCATATTTATAACATAGTCCTGCTATACCAATCAGCTGATTCACAATGACTTATGACCTCCCAATATAATCGTCCGTACAGAACTGCAAGCCAAGGCTTTTATGTAGTAACTGCCCAAATGAAATACTTCTTGTCTCATGGTTTCGAAGTCATGTTTGCCTTGGTCGGATTCGCACTAGGCGTAACCGACGGGTTTTTAATTCGTCTTTTAAAGAATATTAAAAAATAAAAAAGGTCCGTCTCCTGGCTGGCTGCATGTGGTTTGAATATGTGCAGCTGGTGCTACCTGTTCAGCCACTCGCCTCTCTCTCTCTCTCTCTCAGCAAGCCGCTCTGTGACTGTGCATACCGATAGGAGCCACTGCTACACGAGCCCTGCAGCTTATGCTATCTGTCTGAATTGCAGGCATGCGCCACGCTGCTCCAAAACGAAGTACCAGGCAATCCTCCCCGGCCCCTCCTCCCGAACCTTCTCCCCTGCCCCGCGCTTCTCTCACACTCCAAAACAGCTTTTCACCTGGCCCTGGACCAGTTAAGAGATCAACCGCAGCACTGAGCATAGAGCAACCCAGCCCTAAAAAAGGAAGGAAGGGAGCTGAGCAGGTGTGTGGTAAGCACAGGAAATCTCCATGCAAAGCAACTTGCTTATTGTTTGCCTCACTGCTTGGTTCACTGATGGCTTGTGTGTGTATGTGTGTGTATGTGTGTGTAAGCCACACACCTACTCGTCTTGTGCGCAAACCCAGCAGGGCACGCACACGCACATGCACGTGCACACAAGCAAAGAAACATGGTGCAGTCAGGTCTGATGGGATGTGGTCTCGCAGTTGGTGTGGTGCATCACGATGTGGCGCGGCACGTGTACATGCATGCATGCACATGTTTTTGTGTGCTCAAAAGCAACCAGCAAGAGCACAGCCCCCTTCCGGTAGCTTATGCTGCAGCTGGTACGGCTGAGGCCTCAGGTGTAGTGTTGCATGGCCTGGGTGCGCGCGTTCAAGCGCACACACACACATACACGCGTGCTTCCTCTTCTCGTGCTGCTGTTGCTCCTTTGGCGATGTTGTGCGTGCCTTGATAGTAAACAGACAAAGCAATGCAGGTGTATTCTCGTCACGTCAGCGCCGGTTAAAATTTCAAGTTGACAATTTCTGCGTGCAGACGAGTGCAAAGCATGCCACCGTGCCCCCACCCTCCTTCACGTGCACAGCCATGCATGACCCTTGTCGCCTGCCTTTAAAGGGCATGGTGGGTAATGCGCACCATGCCACATGTGCATGCATATAAAAGCCATGCAGCCCCTCCGCTCACGGCCTCCCTGCCCCATGTAGACTCCGCATCCAAACATTCGCAATTCAACTTAAAGGCACAAGTCATTGAAACAGCAGGAGTTTCCTAATCGCCACGTTTATCATGCCCGACCCTCCTGATTCACCACAGGCACTTCCCAATCAGTCGACCAAGGCCACCTACAAGGCGGAGGATTTCCCGAGCTTTGACGAAGCCAAGAGCTACGGGCTATCCAAAGAGGATTTTGAGGAATTTAAGGAGCTGTTCTTGGGTAGGTGCGTTCCCCCACAGCCCATCAGCGACAGTGAGTTGGCAAAGCAGGGCTACAGCAGCTGGCCTCGCTATCGCCTCTTGCAGTCCCTTGCAAACACCTGAAGCATGGCCACATCAGAGGCAGCTTTAAAGCGGATGCTCAACCCGAGCACTATGGTGGTTAACCTGCCACCTTGCACTGCACATCTTCGCAATGGAGACCGAGAGGTAGAATATCAAGCTGTCCGTCCAGGCCTTCCAGGGGAAGCTTCGCAGTTCAAAGTTCTGAGCGACCCTGACATTTCCTTCTCTGTCACAGAAAATGCGCTGGCTTCAGGCCTTATTCTGTCATCGGTGTCGCGCATTGTGGCTGGAAGGTTTCAATCACTTGTGCGCTCAGCAGGGAGAGTTGTGTCTTGGAAGGATAGGGTTCATGCTGCGGGTGAGCTCAGCCACTATGATAATTTGTGGGTGGCCACAGGCAACGTGTCACGACACGAGCGCTTGCTGTGCTGGCACAAGGGTGGTGGCACCTTCGTAGCTTTGCATCACTGCCCATGCAAAGATCACTGGTGTGACTATATGGAATTCTTGAATATGCTGGAATCTCGCTGGTACTACATGAAGCAAGAGGGGAGTGAGCCTAGCGTGAGCAGTTAGTTACAGCCAATCAAGATTTGCAATCCTTCATGCATGTGGCTTAGCAGTGCATCGTGTTCGTACACTGCGGGCTTGCTTGCCACTTTTCTATTTCTTTCTTCGCAGTGTTATGCTGTGTGCAACATATCAACACTTGATATTTGCCATGTATCGTGGAAGTTTCTGATCTGAGTACTTCTTAACAGCCCAACTCATTATCCTTTCTGCCTGTTCTGTTTCGCATTTGCTTTGTTTTGGTTGCTGTGCACTGTCTCCAACAGGAACGCTTTACAAACGCTTTTAAGGCGCTTGTGTGGCGCTTAACTAGTAGGGTGCGGCGATATATACCGCTTTCTGATTAGTCTAGGTAAAGCATTTGGCTCAAATCGCGCTTTTAAGCGCTTTAACACGCGCTTCAAAAACACTAAATCGTTTTAACAAACGCTTTGACTTGAATAAAGCGCGCTTTTCAAAATTAAAGCGTGCTTAAAACCTTGAGTCGTGGTGTTCAACCCCAGGACCGAGTTGCTCAGAACTCTTTTCTGACTTCACAACCGTGTTTATGTTTGAAGACTGGTTGACAAAACTCGTCTCGGAATCTCGGATGGTGGGGTGGTTGTGGATATACAGGAGAGGGTGCCTACACATAGATCAAAATGCCTCCCAAAAAACACGTGGAGGTCCAGCTGAGTGGACAGATGGGCTTTACACGACCTGGATCGAGACCTCTACAGATGGCTTTCTTCTTCTCGTCTTCTTCATTTACAAGAGGTTGCAGAGCTGCGATCTCCTCCTTTCTCTTCTTTTGTGCGTACTCTTTTTTTGCTTGGATGTCAAAGTTTTCATTTTCCAAAGTTTGACAAACCGTTGACAAAGTTTGTCAAAGTTTGGATGTAGTTTAAAAGATCCTTATCTCTGAAGACCCACTTGAGCCGGAGTAAGCCCAGCACAGGACAAAAAATAGTGCCCATTTGCTGCCATCATCTGACCAGGCCTTAATTTATGCAAGCACACTTCCCTTTTGCCCCGGCGATATAATGAACTACTGTTCAACTTTCAAATGAATTTTAAATCGGGCAGGTACGGGTCGTTCGTGAATTTGAAGGACTGTGGTTTTTGAAATCAGCAATCAGGGTCAAAAGTCCGTGAGTGGAAGGAATTAGTTAACCTGAAAGCCTGGTTTGTGCAGGTGAGAGTTTTACTGAGTTTCCTGTTTGTTGGGCTGGCCCACCTTTGATCACGATTAGGACATTCCTAAAGACATTCCCTGCCAAGCCCCATCCAGCCCCAGTTACTCAAGTTTGTCCCCTGTTGCATGCCTTGCATCATCCCACAAAATTTGAACAGAACTGAGCATCAAGGATGGAGGGATTGGAAGGCCCCCAAGAACAGCAGGGCCCACCTCCACGCCCGCAAGAAGGTCACATGCTAGAAACAGGGGCTCCTGACAGAGTGCCACCGCAGTCAGCCCATGTTACAGCCCATCCGCATGTTTCAGCAATTCACCACGCTCCAGAGCAGCAGCAACAGCTGCGGAAACAGAACGACAGGGAGGAAGCTGGAATGCCGGAGAGCAGCTCTGAGGAAGACGAGGAGATGCAGGAGCAGGACTCAGAACAGGAAGGATGGCAGCCTGATGCAGAGGACTGGAGGGAGGGCAGCAGTTCCGCTAGCAGTAGCAGCAGCAGTGAGAGTGATGAGAGCGACGATGGCAGCAGTGGGGGGCGGCAGAGGAGGAGGCGGAAGCAGAGGCGGGTAGGTTGGCAGCTGCAAGGCCACCTGCACAGGAGGTAAAGCAGACGAGCTCATGCATTGGTGAATGCTGGCGGAGAAGCCACTTTTTGCGAAAGGCATGCGCCCCCCGCTCTTCCCCCCTAAATGCTCACATGCATGCTTGCATACACACCAACGCACGAGCGCACACACATACACACACATGCACGCTCACGCATACATGCATTCACCTATACACAGACACAAACATGCACACATGCACTAACGCCAGACACACACATACACCCGCACTTGCAACACACTTGCACATGCACGTACGTCATATATGTTCACTACACGGCACCTAGTGACACACAAATGCAAACGCGCGCATGCACATGCAAAAACACACACAACCAATGCACAGGCACATACAAGTATACAATGAGCTCGTTCAGCCATTGTTTGTTTGATCAATTGGCACTCTGCAAGCTAACTGCAAAGCGTCCTCCTGTCATTTATTCCACACGCTCAAGATGGAGCTGGCATGTAATGTTTCAAGGCAAATGTAGGACAGGGAAGTTTGAACAGATAAGTCTCAACAAAGCCTCTTAGCTCGGCTCAGACAATGCATTTCTTTGGGTGGGAACAGCCATGCAGATGCCTCTGACCAGACTGGCTATAACATTCATGATAATTTAGTTATGATCTCTAGACCTCCTGGATCTGTCACTTTATGTGCGCCGTTACCTGAAGAGCAGGTATAAGAGAGGCATACAGGGGCAATGTTTTGTTCTGGGTCACACGCCTCAGCACGCTGGCTTGAATGGCGCTCGCATGTGTTCCCCAGCACAATGTTTGTTGAGGCCCAAACTCCAAAAAAATGCAGGCCATGGGGCCAGAGAGCCGCAGGCCAGACTGTGTCGAGTGTGCACCCCAGTTTTAAGGAACAGAGCAGGCGGATGCTGCTCCGCCTTGGTCCCCGCCAGTTGGTCCCCGCCAGTTGGTCCCCGCCAGTTGGTCCCCGCCAGTTGGTCCCCGCCAGTCCCCGCGTGCACGTGAAGGGTGCCTCATGCTGTGTGGAGATGGAAGGGTGCCCTGCCAGCGCAGCCCATGCTGTTGCCGGCTGAGATCAGGCCGCCTGCGCTGAGCAGCAGAGAAGGGGCCAAGGGCAAGCCAGCCAAAGCCCCCCTTCCCCCCACGCCCCACACCCGCCCTGGCCTGCACTCCATGTGAGCATGGGTTTGCCAGCCACAGACCTTTTGGCGGCCCAGCAGCTCACCCTATACCCATCTGTGTGGCTCTCAGGCACCCTTCACATCCTTCCACGCCCTTTTGAGCCCCCGCATGTCAACTTGCACGTTGGCTTGCATGCTGTCCCCCGCACTCCATGCACAGGGTGAGCGCCAGAGCTCCCGCCTCATGGCTGCGTCCAAGGCCAAGGTGCAAGAGAAGCAGGCCGCGCGGCCTCCGAGGCAGGCCACGCGCTTTACGCGCTCGGCCCTGCCTCCCCCCAGTCAGCCGCCGCCGCCGCCACCGCCGCACCAGCAGCCGCCTGCTGGCAGACGGTCTGCCAAGTGGGTGTGCGGGGGATGGGGGCAGACGGTCTGCCAAGTGGGTGTGGGGGGAATGGGGGCAGACGGTCTGCCAAGTGGGTGTGGGGGGGATGGGTGATTGGATTAGCAGTGTGTGGACGTGTGTCTGCATCTTCGTGTGTGTGCGTATTTGTGCGTGACTGCATGTCTTTTCTGTGTGTGTGCCTGTGAATGTGTGCCAGTGTATGTGCATGTCTGCATGTGTGCGTGTGTGCCTCTGCGCATGTCTACGTGTGTGTGTGTGTGCATGTCTGCGCGTCTATGTGCGTATCAGGCTGGACCTGTGCTTGAGAACCGTCCACATGCATGGCTCTGGACGTGTGCTTGGCTGAGGGGCTCATGCCCGCCCAGGTGCTCCGTGCGGCAACCATGGGGCATATGTGTGCTGAGGAGCGTAGTGTGGCAGCCACGGGGCACAGCATCCAGGAGGTTGCGTGCCCTGCCTACAGCACACAGCGCAGCCTGAGTGCCCTGTCCGCACAGAGCATTAGAAGCCTGGTGTGACTTGTAAAGCGCTGCCCAAGTGAGGCCTGTGGAAGGTGCCAGGCAGTCAATCATTCACCCTGAAACAGCACACAGCGAGTGCGGAGCACACGCACATGTGGGTCCCATTTGTGCGGGAGCTCAGGATGAGCACACCTCCTGCAGTCAAAGGAGTGCCATATGGGATTATGCACATGGCCTGAGTCCTATGGCCATGCGCATGCCTCCCCTGTCTGCGCACACAGGTAATGTGCGGGTGCAGAGGCATGCACGCCCTGTACAAGCAGAGCCACCTTCAAGTCTCGGGCAAAAGCATGGGTATCTGTTCTTGATGTTAATACATACTCATGTAAAATATGTACGCATGTCAAAATGTATGCTTATGTCCAGCACCATCAGGGTGATGCTTGTGCAGGCTGGTAACAAAGGCCTCGGCCCCTCATAGGTTCATGCTCAATGCTGGCCCTCCTGGGTATGTTCTGAGATTTGCTGACAAGAAAGCTTCCCCAATTCTGACTGCTGTATTGCAAACTGTCTTCCTGTGCACGCAGGGGGCTCCGCGACAAGAAGGCCCTTAAATTTGCTCCTGCTGCTGGCAATGCTGCTGCTGTGACACTAAACAAACCGTAATCCAGCACACGCAGGCGGCTCCGAGACAGACATACAGACAAGAAGATTTCCTTTTGTATCTTATTTTCCTCCAGCTGCCAGTCCGCTGACGCCGTAACACTGCGAGAGCTGCTGTACTGCACATGCAGGCGGCCTCGTGAAGAAGGCCCAGATGGGGAGGGGCAGCAAGGCAGCAGCAGCTCAGGGGAGGAGGAGGAGGAGGGAGAGTCAGAGGAGGAGAGTGAGGAGGAGGAATCCCCTCCACCGCCCCTTGTTCGTGAGGTGAGGGCTACCTGTCCCCAATGCACCTGTTTGTAAACCACACCGATGCGTCCGCGATGTGCATTGAAGAAGTGTACAAGGTACACAGATTTGTGTGCCAAATACACACACCAGGTGCCTCCTCAGGATGGGCATGCCTGTGATGCTCTTGCTTTTGCCGTTTGCCAGGTGCCTCCTCAGGATGGGCAGGCGAAGGCTGCAGAAGTCAGAGCCATGCCCGACCTTGCGCTGTGCATGGACTTCCTGTTCCAATTCCGTGACGTTCTGAGGTGCGCAGTGGTGCTTTTGCTTTCGCAATGATGTATGCAAGTATGTGTACGTATGCGCGCATGCAAATGTCCTAGTCTGCATGAGGGCGTGTGTATTGTGCTCATGTTTGTGTGACAATGTGATTGTGTTGTGCATGCATGTGTTTGCATGTCTGGCGGTGCAGGTGTGTGTTTGGTCGCATGATACTGACGTTGCTGATGTTTTGAGGTGTGTGTTTGCTTATCAATACTTGATGTGTGTATCGGTATGTTGGCCTGCTTACAAGGATCGAGATCAACTTGTTGGCTTTTTTGTTTACTGCGTTTGCATGTAGCACCTGATACGGAGCTCTTCATGTACATTTGCAATGTGCTAAATCACATCAATTCTGTCAAGTGTGAATCATGTCAAGAGATAGAGCAAGAGCTTACCTTTGTTCCATCTGTACTCGTAAGGCCATTGGTTTTTAGCACACATCTGCAGTGTTGCTTCATTTGGCACATCCTGAAATCTAGAGAGTTGGATCACCTATGATTCGTCTTGTGCATGTATGGGTTCTATAATCATTCACAAGGGTATTGTGCACAAGCTTGTGCACATGCATTCAAGCACACATGCACAAGCACAAAGGCATCCACTTGCACAGGTGCCCCCGCTTGCTCACTTGGCCACAGACGTGCACACAGCTGCGTTGCATCCCCACACATGTGCATGTGTTCACCCCCAGCCCCTTTGTTCTTCTTGCCTCCGCTCATCTCTGTGTTCCCAGGTGTGCATGCTCTGTTCAGCTCATGGTGGCCACTGTTCAACTTTCCTGTCTCCCCACCCTGAGATTCCCATGTGCTTGACGTGTGACGCCTGCGCCTGTACAGGTTGACGTGCTTCACCGAGCTCACGTTTGACACCTTGGTGGATGCGCTTGTGTACTCAACTGGGGGCCCAGGCTCTGGTCTGCTGGCACAACTGCACACGGAGCTGCTGCAGGTGAGGTTTCCCTTGCTCTTGCGCCCGTCTGTGTACTGGCTGTAAGGCTGCCAGCCCATGCCCTCCTTCCTGGGAGTCTCCCTTTGGGTGAATGGCTCTTTCCTCAATCGATGTGGGGATTGCTTTCCTGCCATTGTAGTTTTGTTTCTACTCTTGTGCTTGCTCTTTTACCTGTGTCAAGGGCTGGCTGAAACCGACTGGATGCCCTGTCAGTGTGCATGAAAGTTGGTTGGTTGGAGTCGGTTGGGAGGCGAGGCCTGCTGGCAGACACCAACTGTCCAAAAAGCCCTGTCAGGAGTTGGATGGAGTCGGTTGGCACGCTAATCCTGCTGGCGGGCTACATCTCCACCAACCAACAGTGCGCCAACTGGTGCAGCAAACAAACGGGGCGCCATAACACCATTTTTGCTGCAGTGTTGACTTTGTGGTGGTGCGAACGAGCTGCACATGATGGCCTGTATGTGTTTGTTTTGGTGGTGATACGGATGCGCAGATGCAAGCATAGAGCCTGGGGAAGTAGCGTGGGCGGGCCATTGCGCGGGCGTCGGGGCTGCACTCAAGTGTGAATGGTGCAAACATACCATCGCAGCAAAGTGGGGCGCGTGCAGGCCAAGGAATGTGTGCAGCGCAAAAGGTCAAGGCCGGTGACGCGAGCTTGTGCAAGCAATTGCACAACAACGGAGGCCTTTGTGGTATGCTTTGCACGCTGTTGCCAACAACACTAGCCCTGCTTCATGCTGCATTGGTGCTTGGGACCCTGACCAAGGGGGAGGGGGGAG
>LFIK01002886.1_pt1 | contig 13956 bp, 7 predicted proteins | sample 643401 | NCBI WGS metagenome assembly LFIK01 (sample SAMN03777447, study PRJNA286221) | soda lake metagenome | biome: soda lake; feature: Kulunda steppe; material: water; isolation source: sample T5-Br brine of Lake Tanatar-5 | place: Russia: Kulunda steppe | collected 2010-07 | reverse complement strand
TCCGGAGTCCTGCTGCGGAGACGGGCAGTCCAACCCGCCCACGGTGGAGACCGTCTCACCATCGAACTTCAGCGTGGCTTCCACGGCAGTGATGCCCACATCGTCGGAGGTCACCGTGACGGTGCAGGTCTTGACAGAAGGATCACCGGTTGCCTCTAGCTTGCAGTCTGCACCGTCATCGGTGAACCCGCCGACGGTCGACTCGGTCGTAGTAGCTACGACAACGTCCATACCGTCGAACGAGGTCGTTCCGGTCGCCGTTACGGTGATCGTGAACTCATGGTCGAAGCCGGTCAGGTTCTCAGCAGGACCATCGATGCCGATGTGGTAGTCGAAGACCGTGACCTCTGCAGTATCCGAGTCCTGGACACGGTCGTCGTCGCCAGCTCCACCCACGTCGGGCACACCCGACGCCGTGAAGGTGTTGGTCGTATCCGTGCTGACGCCTTCGCTAGAGCAGGTGAAGGAGATGTCCCCACCATTCGCAGAAAGGGTGGCACCATCTAGCTTGCCGACAGCCGCGGCTACGCAAGCCTGAGACACGTAAGGGTCCGCAGGGTCCAGGACATCGGCGAACTCGAGATGCTTCAGATCCGTCCCACCAGTGTTCGCGACGGTGATGTGCCAGGTGACATCCGAGCCGGCCAACACGGTGACGTCATCAGCCGGGGCTTCACTGCCGCCGTCGACCGACACCTGCTTCGTGACGTCGATGCCGGCCTCCACACCTGTGACGGTGGCGAAGTCCGAGTCAGACACCTCGGCGTCACCGGTCACGTCGGTGGCAGCCGTCGCCGTTGCAGTGAAGGTGTTTGTAGTCGTTCCCGGGCTGACCTCTTCGCTAGGGCAGTCGAACTTGAAGTCTTGACCGGCGGGGAAGATACCTCCACTCCCGTTATTCCCCCACCCTCTGTCATTGAAGGCTACCTCAGCCGCTTCTACGCAAGGAGCAGACACGTCAGGGTCCGCAGGGTCCAGGACATCGGCGAACTCGAGATCCTCCAGATCCGTCCCACCAGTGTTCTCAACGGTGATGTGCCAGGTGACATCCGAGCCGGCCAACACGGTGACCTCATCAGCCGGGGCTTCACTGCCGCCGTCGACCGACACCTGCTTCGTTACCTCGATGGCGGCTTCGGGTAGCGGCCGGTTCCGGAACGTGCACGTGATGTTGTCACCGATGACGACATTACGATCGAAAGTCACCGTGAGCCCGTCCTCTGAGACGGTGTAGTCGATTCCGTCACAGACCGGTGTCTCAGCGACTTCGAAGCCGGGCTGCTGCATCTCGGTCAACGAGAAACCGGAAACATCGAGGTCTTCGAGGTCGAAGTCGACCACGAACTGACCGTCGCCGTCTGTGGTTCGGGTCGAGGAGGCTTCGCCGTCGAAATCGACCTCGAACTCCCAGTCGTCGGCTGGTTCGTCGTCGACCTTCTTCTCGACCGTGACCCGCGCTGTGCAGAGCGTTGCGGCGAACTCCTCCAGTAGCTCACCAATATCACCGAACTCGCCCACGAAGACATCGCGTTGCTGAGCGGGGCCGGCCGTAATGGGTCCCGAGACGAGCTCCAAGGTTGACTGGGTCACATCGCCAGCACCAACGACGACGATCCTGGTGTCTTCATTCTCCTTGACTCGATTCGCACTCGAGGTGCCGTACAGCACGTCCTGTAGCTGGACGAAGCTGGGGCTGGAGTCGGAGCTTGACCCACCCGAGATGAGCGTTGGATTGCCATCCGTCACGAACACGACGAGGTCGGCGCCCGCAAGTGGGCCGCTGAGTGCGTCGTTCACGATGCGGAAACCATCATCGTAGTTCGTGCCCTGGTCAGGACTCGGGAACTGGCCCGGGCTTCCGAAGGGAGGGAGGGTGTACGTGTTCGTGATCCGGGTTTCTGCCTGCGCGAAATCATCTTCGTCATCCATAGCAAGCCACGAGGCATCGCTCACCTGAGTTGAGGGGGCGCCATCCGTACCGACAACCTCTCCTCGGGTTCCGAACCGGAACGTCGAGACCCGGTTCGGCGTATCCTCAATCGACGCTAGGAAACCGATTAAGCCTTCTCTATAGGTAGTGAGGCCCGTGAAATTCTCAGCGCGCCTTACCGAGCCGGAGACGTCCATGAGGAGGGCAACATCGATGCCGCACTGAGGCGCCAGAGTGGGGTTGCTTCGACGCAGGAGGAAGCCGGTCTCCTCCATGGCCGACGGCTGGCGCCCTGGGGTAGTACCGGTTGGACCGGACCCGCGCAGGACCACCGAATCGCCGCCACTAGGAACAATCACCGTGCGCATGGCGTGCGGGGTGTCCGGAGCTTGGGTGTTTGCAGCAGAACTGTCCGACCCGTAGGTGATCTCGTCGATCGCTTCCCATCCTTCGGGAGCAGACTCCAACTGCACGGTTACCTCTTCACCGACGGGCACCTCGAGGCTGCAGGCACCGTCCCCATCGGTTGTGCAACTATCTTCTTCTTGCTGGCCCCACTCAGCCTTGAACGTCACACCCGCAACGCCATCGGCATAGTTCAGAGCGCCCACACCCGCACCGATTCGATCCCCGTGGGTGTGGACCTCGATCGTGCCTTTTTCGACCACGGTCGCTTCCGCCATCTCCTCCTCGTCCGCCTCCGTTACGAGGTCGTCTGGCGGTGCTGCCTCGTCCTCTTCCTTGGACCCGTCGCCTTCGGCGCCGTCCGGCGGAGCTTCATCCGAGCGAGCGACCCCCTCATCCGTGCCCTCAAGCTCTTCTTGAGAGCCCTCAACGACATCCGGCCCGTCTGGATCCTGCTCGTCCGGGACGTCATCATCAGGCGCCGATTCTTCCGTGCCATCCGGCTCATCAGCGGACGCGGACGGCGTGAAGACCTCCAACGGCAGCAGCGTCGCGATCAGCGAGAGCGCGATGAGGAGGTAGAACGCGGGCCGGAACCTGCGCGTGTGTGCAGCAGCAGTCGTGGACATCGCGGTGAACCCCTGGGTTCCGCGGGTCCAGCACCGCTTGTGGCCCTGGACCCTGTTCGGGTGGTTTCCACGGGCCGGTCTCGCCACTCGCTCACCCCGACGGCCGGCTCTCACCGACGGCGACCGAAAGCTGGTCGGGGGTCGTCGCGTCCCGCTTGGCGCCCCATGACCCTGCCACGGACCGCCTTGCACCCGCGAACATAACCGAAAGTGGCGGCGCTGGACAAAGAAACACGTAGCGTTGCCAGGCTTGACTACGGAGCGTCGATACCAACGCGGTACGTGGCCGCTCAGCGCACAGATGATGGAGAACGGTTGACGCAGAGCGCTCAGGCGCTCAGGTCGATGACCTCTGCCGGCCGGTCCGCCATGGCGCGGGTGATGCCTGCACGGTGGTGCGCACGGCACAGCACCTCGTATGCCACCTCGGCGGTGTCGACGTCGCCGACGACCACCCGCTCCCCCTCACGCTGGATCCGTCCGTCCACGGTGCGGGCGTTGAGGTTGCCGCGCTCACCGCACCAGCAGCGCGCCTCGACCTGGAGCTCCTGACGGCGATCGGACAGCTCCAGGAGCCGCTGCGAGCCGGGGAACAACGTGGTCGTGAAGTCGGTGAGCAGACCGAAGGCCTGCACGTCCACGTCCAACTCGTCCACCACCTCGGCGAGCTGCTCGATCTGGGACGGCGAGTAGAACTGCGCCTCGTCGCAGATCACTACGTCGATCGGATCACCGGCGGCGATCCGGGCACGCACGAGCTCCTGGAGGTCGAGCGCGTCGGTGACCACCTCTGCGGGCTGGGCGAGCCCGATCCGCGAGCTGATCGCCCCCGCCTGCCGGTCGTGCTTGGTCAGCAGCAGGCACCGCTTGCCCGCGGTCACCGCGTTGTGGTGGATCTGCAGGGCGAGGGTGGACTTCCCGCAGTTCATCGTGCCGTAGAAGAAGGTCAGCTCGGCCACGCGGAGGGCTCCCGGTCAGCGGTGGTGGGCAGGGGGCGCGGGGAAGGCTGTCGTTGTAGCGCACCGCGACGCCACAGTGGTGGAGGCTGGACCGGTCCGGGCCCACACAAGAACGAACCCGGACCTCACGGTCCGGGCCCACACAAGAACGAACCCGGACCTCACGATCCGGGCCCACACAAGAACGAACCCGGACCTCACGGTCCGGGCCCACACAAGAACGAACCCGGACCTCACGGTCCGGGTTCGAAGGCTCTGTGCGACGCAGGCGCCGCGTGAGCGTGAAGGGCTCAGGCGGGCGAGACGTCGGAGGCCTGCGGCCCCTTCTGCCCCTGGGTGACCTCGAAGGTGACGGCCTGGCCGTCCTCGAGGGTCTTGTACCCCTGAACGTTGATGGCGGAGAAGTGGACGAAGAGGTCGTCGCCGCCCTCATCCGGCTGGATGAAGCCGTAACCCTTGTCCGCGTTGAACCACTTGACGGTGCCGCTGGGCATCTGTTGCATCTTCCGTGTATCGGTGGCCGCCGCGCCTCATGCGCGTCCTGGCCGACCTGGTGAACCAAGCGCCCCGGAAGTGTCCGGGGCGCCTCTGACCCTGTGAAGGGTAGCGCTTCGCCGGCGGCCGCGGGCGAAGCGGCCACCGGGCTTGTGGACAGGCGTGCGGACTCAGGCCTTGAAGGTGACCTCGAGCTCGATCTGCGCGCCGGTGAACAGCTTCGACACCGGGCACGCCCCCTTCGCGATCTCCGCCTTCTCCACGAAGGTGGACTCGTCGATCCCGGGGACCTCCCCGACCGTGGCGAGCACCACGCGGGTGATCGTCGGCGACCCGTCGACCCGCTCGAGGTGGACGGTGGCCTCGGTCTCCACCGCGGTCGGCGGCGTGCCGTCCTGGGCCAGCAGGTTGGACAGGGCCATGGAGAAGCACCCGGCGTGGGCGGCGGCGAGCAGCTCCTCGGGGTTGGTCCCCGGGCCGTCCTCGAAGCGGGACACGAAGGAGTACTCGCCGGAGTAGGCGCCGCTGCCGAGCGCCATCGTGCCGTTGCCGTCCTTGAGGTCGCCATGCCAACGTGCGGAAGAGGTACGAGCGGTCACGATCTGCTCCTGTGGTCGTGGTCGCGCGCGCGACCGGGTCACGGTGGTGCGACGCCCACGCTACGCGCTCGACAGCAGCGCTGCGGACACGGTCAGCATCGGGCCGGCACGTTGGTCAGGGCAGGTCGTGCACCAGGATCGTGGAGGCCGGGGGGCAGCGTTGCTCGGACATGGCGGTCCGCAGCCGGGCGGCCACCACCAGCGGCCCCGTCGCCCCGCGCACCGCCTCGGCACCGAGCTTGCCCAGCAGCTTGACGTCCTCGAGGCCCGCGGCGGCCAGCACCATGCCCGGCCCACCCAACGCAAGCTCCTCGGCACGCCCCAGACCGATCTCACCGCCAGAAAGCCGCGCGCCCGTGCGGCGCACCCCATCGACGACCCGGCCACGCCGATCGACCGCGACCACCGCGGCGTCGGTCGTGGCCACCGCCACCCTACGACGGCCCTGTGGGACGCAGACGGTGACCTCTACCTCGACGTCGAGGTGGGTGAGGATCTCGAGGACGTCCGCGTGGAGCGCGTCGATCACCGTCGATGGGTCGGGATCCGGGAGGTCGGTCAGCCAGCGACGGAGGCCCGTCGCGACGATGGTCGCCAGACCCGCCGGGTGCGGCCCCCCACGCACGGTGCCGAAGAAGGATCGGTGGCTGTCCTCGGCGACCACCTCGCCACGGAACGGATGAGCGTCTCCATCCGACTCGACCACGTCTCCGAGCAGGGCGACCTCGGTCGCGGGGCGGCCGAGACGTTCGAGCTCCAGAGCGAGCAGCTCCGAAGCTTCGATACCGCCCCGTGCAGCCCGCCAGGCGTGGAGCAACCGCGGCGCGAGACCTGCCGCGACACCGTCAGCGAGGCGCTGGGCGGAAGCCGGTGTCCACGGCCCCGCGGCTCCTTCCGGCAGGTGGCTGACGAGGTAGCCGAGGTGGAGGTCAGCCACCCACAGCGACATCGCCACCAGCTCATCACCCTCCGGATGACGGGTTCTGAGTTCCGTGGTGGCGCCCGCACGCTGCGAGCGGTGGAGGAGTTGCGCCCGTTCGTTCCACGGCAGCCACAGCGCCCCGTCGGCAACGTGCGGCTCGGGCACCAGCCCCGGCACGGGCGGCAGCCCTGGATCCAGCACCAGCACGATCGGGAGCGAGCCTGACGACGCGGAAGGACCGCCGCCAGCGAGCCAGGCGAGCTGCTCGAGCCGATCCCACACTGTTCGCGTCATGATGTAGTCACTCTGGAGACAGATGCCGCCACCCTGAGTGACAGGGTACCACGAGACCGGTAGGAACCATCAGCGTCGCGGGGCCGAGCTGGGGGTCCCCTTCTCCAGCGCGTCGTCGATGGCCTGCTCCGCGACCGGCCGGGAGAGGTGGAACCCCTGGAGCAGATCGCAACCGGCGTCACGGAGCCAGCGCGCCTGCTCCGCGGTCTCCACCCCCTCGGCCACCGTCTGCAGTCCCAGACCCTCAGCCAGGGCGATGATCGCCCGCACCACCGCCACCGTCTGTGGTGCTGGGAGCGGGTCTACGAAGGACCGGTCGATCTTCAGCACGTGCAAGGGCAGGTCGGTCAGGTAGCTCAGGGAGGAGTACCCGGTCCCGAAGTCGTCCAGGGCGATGCGCGCGCCGGTGGCCGCGAGTGCCCGGAGGGTGGCCTGGACCTCCTCCCGGTCGGCCAGCAGCACCGACTCGGTGATCTCGAGCTCCAGCAGTTCCGCGGGCAGACGGGTGCGGGCGAGTTCCTCGCCGAGCAGCTCGACGAAACCGGGCTCGAGGACCTGCACCGCGGACAGGTTGACCGCCACGGGCTGCGCCCGTCCCTGCTCGAACCAGCGTGCCGCGTGCTGCATCGCGCGCCGCAGCACCCACGCGCCCAGATCATGGATGAGGCCCGACTCCTCCGCCACGGGGATGAACTCCCCGGGGCTGATCGGCCCCTGGTCGGGGTGGGTCCAGCGACTCAACGCCTCGACCCCGCCGATCCGACCCCCGCGGTCGAACTTGGGCTGGAAGGCCAACTCCAGGGCGTCTGCTTCCAGCGCCCGCGCCAGCTCACGCTCCAGCCACAGGAGCCGCTCGGCATCCGCGCTGAACACCCGCTCGTGGAACCGGACACGGGCACCGGTGCGCACCGCATGCTGGAGCGCAGCTTCGGCGCTGCGCAGCAACTCCTGCACGCTGCCCGCATCCTTGGGAGCGCGGGCGAGGCCCGCACGGGCGTTGATGCGGAGCTCGTGGTCGGCCACGCGCAGCGGCTCGGCGAGCAGCGCGAGGGTGCGCTCAGCGATCCGGCGGGCTCCCTCCTGGTCGTGGGATCCGGCGAACAGCAGCACGAAACCGGACGCGGAGGTGCGTGCGACGAGCTCGGGCGCGGGCAGCGGCGCCCCGGCGGCGGTGACCGCGCCTTCCGTGCGGGACAGCCGGGCACCGACCGTCCGCATCAACTGGGCGGTGCGGTCGGGGCCGAGGCGCGCGCGCAGCAGATCGGCGCGGTCTATCCCGACCTGCACCAGCAGGTGCGGGTCTCCGCCGGCCAGCGACGGCGCAGCCATGCGGGTGAAACCCGCGGTGTTGGGCAGGCCGGTCTCCACGTCGTGGGTCGCGAGGTACTCGATGCGCTGCTGCCGGGAGCGCTGCTCGGTGATGTCCTGGAGCGTGCCCTGGATCCGGGGAGCGCCCTCGGGCCCAGCCCCGTAGCGCAACCGCAGCTGCACCCACCTCGGCGCCTCTCCCTGCAGGAGGAGACGCACCAGGGAGGCGTGCTCCCCACCGGGACCACCGCTCCACCCGAGCGCGTCCGCAGCGCTGGCCCGGACACGGTCGGCCGGGTGGATCGCCGCCAGCAGGTCCGCGGACCGCAGCACACCCGGGCGCCGCGGCCACCCCAGCAGCCCGGCGAACTCCGCGGAGTGCTGCAGCAGCTGGGTCCCGACGTCGAGGCTGAACGAACCGATCCGTGCGATGGCCTGGGCCTCGTCCAACGCGGCCTCGCTGCGCTCCAGGGCGAGCCGCTGACGACGAGCGCGCAGCACCAGTTGGACCCGGTGGCGCAGCAGCGGTGCTTCCACGGGCTTGCGGATGAAGTCGGTCGCGCCAGCCTCGAAGGCCAGACCGATGACCTCGTCATGCTCGAGGCCCGTGAGCACCACGATCGGGAGGTGGGCGGCCCAGGCCTGTCCACGCAACCACGCGGTCAGGTCCAGTCCCGACTCACCGGGCAGGAGCACGTCGATCAACGCCACGTCGGGCCGCTGCTCCTTGATGAGGTGCTGGGCCGTGACGACGTCCGGCGCCTCACGCACCTCGAAACCGACGTCCTCGAGCTCCACCCGCACCAGCTCGCGGAGCACGGGATCATCATCGACCAGCAACACCGAGGTGGCGGCCCGCGCCGCCGGTGCGTCACCGGTGTCGACCAGCCCGGGTGCCGGCATCAGCAGGCTCATGACCCCTCCGTTGTGCCAGGCGCCGCGGACGCCAGCACCGCACGCGCCTCCGCGAAGGCGTGCGCCACCTGCTCCGCGCCCCGGGCGAGCTGCTGCGGGCCAGCGCCCGCACCCGATGTGCCGACCAACGACTCCACCGCGGCGCAGACCGATGCCAGTCGGCTGAGCCCCAGGGTGCGGGCGTTGGACTTCAAGGTGTGTGCTGCGAGCCGGTAGGCGGCACCGTCGGCGGCCGCGGCGGCCGTCCGCAGCTCCTCCACGTAGCCGGGCCCGTGCGTGGTGAACAACGTCACCAGCCGGCCGACCAGCGGGTCGCCCGCCGGACGGCGATCACCGAGGATCCGGAGCGGTTCGGGATCGAACACCGGCAGGTCGGACGCGTCGGCGACGGCACCGTCGGACGGGACCGGCTGCGACGGACCGGGAGGGGCCGGGGGTGCGGGGGGCGTGTACACCGGGTCGACCATCTCGTGGAGCACCTGGAGCAGTTCGAGGCGGGAGAAGGGCTTGCTGACCACCGCATCCATCCCCGCCGCGTGGCAGGCCGTCGCGTGGGCGGAGGAGGCGTCGGCGGTGACCGCGATGATCGGGACCTGGGCGACCGGGTCGTCGCGGCGGCGCAGCTCGCGCGTCGCGGTGAGCCCATCCATACCGGGCATGTAGCAGTCCATGAGGATCAGGTCCACGGGATCGCCCTCGACGGCGGCCAGCGCGGCACCACCGTCCTCAGCGACGGTGATCACGCACCCGAGCTCATCGAGGTAGCCCCGCAGGACCTCCTGGTTGACCAGGTTGTCCTCCACCACCAGGACCCGCAGGCCCCGGAAGCGGGAGAGGTCCGGCACGGCGCCGTCGGGGTCATCGGTCCCCGCCACGGGCAGCGGGAGCTCGACGGTGACCACCGTGCCGCCACCGGGACGGTCGTCGAGGGAGATCGTCCCGCCCATCAGGTCGATCAGCTGGCGCACGATCGGGAGGCCGAGACCCGTACCGTGGGTGGTTCCCCGGCGCTCCACCGGCCCGATCTGGACGAAGGGCTCGAACACGCGCTCACGCTCACTGACCGGGATGCCGACCCCGGTGTCGAGCACGCGCAGGCGGATCACCTGGGACGCGGTCGTGGCGTGCTCCACCGGGGCCACCTCGAGCTGGACGCCACCCTGATCGGTGAACTTCACCGCGTTGGCGAGCAGGTTCGCCAGGATCTGTCGAAGGCGCCCCGGGTCGGATGAGACGCGCTCAGGCACCTCGTCCGAGATGTCGACCGACAACTCGATGCCCTTGCGCCGGGCATCCACCCGGGCGATGGCTGCGGCGCTGTCCACCACCGCGGCGAGGTCGAAGGCGCTCTCCCGCAGGGTGAGATGCCCGCTCTCGATACGTGCCACGTCCAGAACGTCGTCCAGCAGGGCGAGCAGCGACCGCGCCGAGCTGTGCGCCGCCTCGATCCGTCTGCGCTGCCCCGCAGCCAGCTCCCCCTGGAGCACCAGGTCGGTCATCCCGAGCACGCCGTTCATCGGGGTGCGCAACTCGTGGCTGATGGTGGAGAGGAAACGGGTCTTGGCCGCGTTGGCGCTGACCGCCTGCTCCCGGACGTGCTCGAGCTCCGCGTCCGTGCGCGCCCGCGCCAGGGCACTCGCGACGACCTCCGCGGCCGCGCGCAGCAGGGCTGCATCCTCAGAGGACCACGCGTCGACCTGCTCGGTCTGGTCGAGGCCGAGCACCCCCACCAGCTCGCCGCCGACGATGACCGGCAGCGAGAGCAGGGTGCGGATGTGCTGTGCGGCGTACAGCTCGCGGTCCGCCTGGGCCTCGTCCGGCATCGCCGACACGTCGGGGATGAGCACGGCTTCACCACGACGCAGGCGGTCGAGGGAGAACGGCGCGGCGTCGAGCGGGACGCGCTGCGTGCGGTCGCGCATCGGCTCCACCCCGGCCGCGACCCACTCGTGGGTGTTGTCGAGCACCTCCTCGTCCTCGCGCCGCAGGAGCAGGTAGGCCCGGCTGGCGTCGAAGATCCCGCCGAGGTCGGCCAGCGCCTGGTCCATCGCGGCGTCGAACCCCCCGGTACCCACGAACCGTGTGGAGAGCCTGGCCAGGGCCTCCTGCGTGCTGAGGCTGCGGGCGGCCTGGGCCTCCTGACGCTTGGCCTGGGTGAGGTCGACCAGCACACCGGCGATGCGTTCGGGTTCCCCCGTGGCGGAGGGTGCGAAGGCACCGCGGACCAGCAGCGGCAGGCTGCCCCCGGCCCCGTGCTCGCCGGTGACCTCCACCTCGAACCGCTCGTCACCCGCGGCGATGGCTGAGCGCACCGCGGCGCGGACCCGATCGAGGTCCTCCGCACCCAGGAACCCGATCAGGCCGGAGCTCTCGACCCAGCGCGGGGTGGTGTCCTGCGCACCGACGAGGCGGAGCAGCGCGGAGGACAGCAGGGTGCGCGAGATCGTGCCGTCCCACTCCCAGATCGCTTCGCTCCCGGACCGCAGCGCGAGCTCGAGCCGGGCCTGGGACGACTCCGCAGCGGCGCGTGCGAACACCAGCTCCTGCTCCCGGAGCCGCCTCCCCTCCGCGTTGCCGACCAGCTCGGCCAGCACCGCCAGGAGCTGGCGTTCGCCCTCGGTCCAGTGCTTGGTCCGACGCACCGCGTCGAACCCGACGAAGCCGAGGCACTCCCCGTCGATCACCATCGGCAGGGCGATCACGGTCTTGATGCCCTGCGGTGCCAGGATCTGCCACAGCCCGCTGCCCGGATCGAGGGCGTCGACGTCCGGGACGTGCATGAGCTCACCGGCCAGGTGCGCATCCAGCCAGTCGGGGAACAGCTCCATCGGGGAGCCCTGGAGCTGGTCGATCATCGGTTCGATGCCGCTGGCACACCACTCGTGGGTGTTGGAGGCGGTCCGCGCATCGAAGTCGTAGCGGAACACGTACGCCCGGTCCACGCCCGCGAAGTCACCGATCCGCTCCAGCGCATCGTCGATGGCGCGATCGATGCCCTCGACCGGGGTGTTGACGAACCCGACGGCCAGGTGGGTGACGATCTCCTGGAAGGCACCGAGGTAGGCGACCCGGTCCTCCGCGGCCTGGCGTTCGGTCACATCCCGGCGGAAGCCTACGACCCCACGCAACGCACCACCTTCGTCGAGGTAGGGCGTCCGGTCGATCTCGTAGAACCGGCCGCTGGCCGGATCGTGGTCCCGGACGGTGTGCGGCCGCCCGGTCCGCAGGACCTGCCGGGTCGCGGCCATCGCACGCTCACCGAGCGGTTCGGGCAGCACCTCGACCGCAGTGCGTCCCCGCAACCCGTCCTCATCGAGACCCGTACGGGTCAGGAACGCGGAGTTGGCCTGCAGGTAGCGCCCGTCGGTGTCCACCAGCCAGGCTGAGAACGGCAGGGCGTCCAGCAGCCCGCGGTACCGGCTGCCGAGCGAGCGCAGCTCCACCTCGGCGGCCAGCCGGCGCTGCTGCTCACGTTCGGCGAGCAGCGGCCGTGCCAGCACCTCGGCCAGGGGCACGAAGGCCTGGACGAAGGACGACTCCAGCGGGGTGGCCCGGGCGATGATCAGCACGCCGTAGTCCGACAGACGGAACACGTGGGCCGTGCCCAGCGACACCGCACATGCCCAGGTCGCGACCTCCTCCTCCGCCGGGGCGGAGCCGGTGGCGGTATCGACGAGCTCCCGCCAGGCGTCGTGGTCCGCCAGCGCCCGCGGTGTGACCCGCACGGTCCGCCAACCGCTGCCGTCATGGCGGACGACGCCGGCGGCGATCGAGCTGGTCCGACGGGCGATCAGCGGCAGGGCGCGGTCCAACAGGCGCGCCACCTCAGCCTCACCCCCGAGGGAGAGCGCGATCTCCAGCAGGACCTGCTGTCGGATCTGGTCACTCACCCGCGGCTCCCGGGGGCAGCTGGATGGCGGCGGCGACGACGGTCTTGTTGTACAGCTCCAGGAACCGGTCCCCGGGGTTGCACACCTCACCGATCGTGGCCGCCCCGAACCGGTCCGGACCCACCTCGAGCCGTCCCAGCTCCTCACCGAACAGGTCACCGAGGTGGAGCACGCGGGAGATGCAGTCGAAGACCAGACCCAGTGCGTGCGTCCCGCCGGAGCCGCTCCGTGCCGCCGCGGCCGCGCGTGCCGCCGCGGCGATCAGTTCCTGCGGGTCACCGTGGAGCATCCGCACGAAGGCCCACTGCGGGATCTCCGCGATGCACAGCAGATCGGACCCGTCCGTGCCCAGGGGATCGCGCACGACCATCTCGTCGTCCAGCCCGACGAGGCCGAGGGGGTAGGAGGCGGCGATGTCGGCGACGCCTGCCGGTGCGACGTCGAGCCCGGCGTGGTCGCGGAGGACCTCCACGTACACCTCGGCGGCGGGCCGGTGATCGAACTCGATCACACGGCGCCGACCGGCGCGCGTGACCCGGAGCGAGGGCCCCAGCGGTTCCCAGCCGTGCGCGACACCGACCCGAGCGGTTGCGTCCAGCACCGCGACCGCAGCCCCGCCCACGAGCATCCCCTCCGCGGTCAGGACGCAGGCCTCCGGCACCTGTCGCAGCGACCCTGCGCCACCACCGAGGTAGGTGGCGAAGGGACCGAGCCGGTCGTAGACCATCTCGAGGAGCGCGTCGATGTGATCCGCGGCGGCGTCCATGATCGTCAGGACCGTCGCGTCCCGGCGGGCCCCGACCAACGCGCGGTCGAGCTGTTCGCGCGCGGCTTCCCGGTCACCGAGGTCACCCACCACCGCGACGTCCATCGCCACCGGCAGCCCGAGCAGGACACCACCCTCGCCGCGCAGCGCGTCGCCGTCGATCACGCGAGGGAACACGCCGCCGATGACCGGCAGGTCGACACCGGCGCAGACGCCCTTCCACGCCGGGGCCTCGGGCAGCTCCTGCGCCGCCAGCAGCGCGAGGACGCTGCGGACCTGCGGCGACCCCGCGAGCGCAGCGAGCCCGTCGCTGACCGCGCTCGGGGTCGTCTTCTCCAGCCTCACGACCTGCATCACAAACACCTCTATCGACCGACTGAAGGTACCCGACGGGTGGCTGTGAACGTCCAGCCGCTGACGCAGGGTTACCGGGCGTGCAGCTGCACCGGAACGAGGGAGGTGTTCGGCCGGGGTGGGTGGGCAGCCGCCGGAGGCGGCTGCCCACCCACCGCACGGCTCAGCGGGTCCGGTCGTCGGTGTCGCCGGGCTGGCCGAAGAAGGGCACCCGGTCGAAGTCGAGGTCGTAGCGCTCGATGGCCTCGTGCAGGACCGCCTCGTCCATCTCGCCGAGCTTCACCAGCTCCGCCAGCACGCAGTAGGCGGTGGAGGCGGCGTCGATGCGGTGGAAGCGGCGCAGCGCCGGCCGGGTGTCCGCCCGCCCGAACCCGTCGGTGCCGAGCACCGCGTAGGGGCCGGGGATCCAGTCGGAGATCTGGAAGGGCGTCGCCCGCATCCAGTCGCTGACCGCGACGTGGGGACGGCCGTGGGTCCCGGCCTCCTCGAG
>LFIK01002885.1_pt1 | contig 13957 bp, 16 predicted proteins | sample 643401 | NCBI WGS metagenome assembly LFIK01 (sample SAMN03777447, study PRJNA286221) | soda lake metagenome | biome: soda lake; feature: Kulunda steppe; material: water; isolation source: sample T5-Br brine of Lake Tanatar-5 | place: Russia: Kulunda steppe | collected 2010-07 | reverse complement strand
TGTTGTTGTTGTTGTTGTTGTTGTTGTTGTTGTTGTTGTTGTTGTTGTTGTTGTTGTTGTTGTTGTTGTTGTGTGATCTGTCTGTGCACTTTCTGCACGGGGGGTACCACAAGTGAGTGAAGGTGGACTGGTGGAAGTACAAGGAATACGGCGTTCAGTCACTTCATGCCTGTAATACGTTGCCGAGCGAGGCTTAGGTGGGGGCACTACTTGTGTGTGTGGTATGCTTTCAATCTGAAGATTATTGTCAGTGGTTGTGGATGGGAGTTCTGCGTTGAAGTATGTGTCAATTAGTTCGCTAATGTGTGTCATCGATTTTGCGGTAGATGGCGAGGGTGCTAGCATCAGTGCTTTTATGTGCCAAGAGCTTGTGAATTTCACCCAGGGTGAGAACTCTTCTGCTTGGGGTATTTTAACAAGGGATGCAAGTCTGTTTAGTGCTAGAAAGAAAGAAAAAAGAAAGAAAAGAAAAAACCACGCAAACAGCAAAAAGCTCCTCACATCAATTAAGGAAAAGGGGCCACTTGGGAAGAAAAGACCCTTCACCAGAAAAGAAAAGGAGGGGTCAGTGAGGATGAGGAGGGTTGTGGACAGACAAACCAGCAGACCTCTCCTGATTTGTCTGAAGGTGGGGAGAATGCTCAAGAGAACGTCTGGTCTGAACAAGCTTATGAGCATAGTGCACAGAATTAGCATGGAGTTTGAGAGCAAGTTTCTTGACTCTTTGTGAATCAAGGCCGAGACTCTTCAGAGGAACCAAAGTGTGAGGAATGTAAGTAACACCCCCTACACCTAAGAGAATAACATGAAGAACATGGTCTACTGCAATGCTGCGTCTAAGGTGACCTTGTTGAACATGGGCAGCTTGGAGCTGCTGCTCAGGGCGAGTGTCTTCACAGTACTTGATCTCAATGAGATGGGTGGTACGACGCTGCCAAGGGAGGTTCTTGGGGCGAGTCTGTCTAGGCCGGTAAGCTGTGGCTGGTGATGGGGAATATTTTGCTTTTTGCAGTGACCTTGGAGAATTTCTCTTTTAGTTGGGCCACTGTAATAATGTGGGTTCTGTTGGGAGAAGTAAGATCGTGGAGACCATTTAATCCGAGGCTCATGAGAGGTTGGGTGACACATGTGATGAGAGTAGAGAGTGTGTGTAGAGGTGGATTAAGGGAGAGAGCTTTACTTTCTATCATGAGACTGTCATGGAGCATTTTTTGTCCATGCTCAACTAAGAGTAGCTTGCTGGAGTGAATGCTTAGCAGTTTGCAGGCTTGCAAGAAGTAACTGAGATGGTCTAATGTGCAGGTTGGTGCCTTCTCTGATGGTGAGAAAGGTATTAGAAAGATCAGTGGGATGAGCAAATTGCTTGGTGAGAAGATTGAGGGTGACATTGGTGTGTTTAAATAATGGATCCTCTAGGCTGGATGTGAGGCTACAGCTAAGGGTCTGTGGTATTCAACACAGAGAGAAGGTGCTCCAAGGCCAAAGTTGGAGGTGTCTTTACATATCATGGCTGTCGTAGTGCATTTCATAAGTTAAAATTTGTGCTTGAATGTTTTACTTATCATGTTGTCCCCGATGATCAAGTCTGCTGGGGTGCAGGGGGTTACAGCAAAATCATAGGCAAGGCTGGGAATGATGGCAGTGTGAATGATATTCAGTGTCTGGCGTCGGAGGCAAAAGAAGCATTAAGGGCTTCCAGCTTATTTCTTAGGCTACCTGTGATGCGCTGGATTTGGTGTTTCCAGTTGAGGTCCATGGAGAGTTCCACTCCAAGGTATAAAAGATTAAATTGATGGCTGAGGGTTTGAGAGGGCGTCAAACAATTTTTTCCCTCAGGAGGGTGATTGTGTAGTATGCCAGTAGCTTTTGGTCTTGCTACCTGAGATAATCAGGGCAGCCCGATCAGAGTAGAGGGTGACCTTCCTAGCTTAAATGTTGGGTTCTTGGATTGCCACAGTGTGCTTGTGGGGCAGAGCAGGTCTTCAGCAAAAGCAGCGCTGCTTGGGATGTTGGTAAGGTGGGTGCTTGTAGCATTTTGATCCGGGATGCACGTGTGTCTGTAGCCGCGTCCTCCCACATGGAGCCATCGAAGTAGAGGTTCCACGTAGAGGAGGACGAGGAAGAAAGAGAATCTATCACCTTAGGATGGTGCCTCTGTCAACTGGCATTTTCTGGATGCTTCCCCTAGAGGGTAGCCTGACCTGCGTAGTGGCATCTTCATACAGGTTTATGACATATCAATTGCATCAGTAGGGAAGCCAAGGTCATACATGATCCAGAGCATTCTGTCATGGTCTTTGGTGTTGAAAGCTGACGCAAAATCAACAACAAGGGCATAGAAATCATTTTTAAAGAGCTTAGCATCCTCGAGGCTCATGATGACATTTTGAAGCTGGTGTTTGGTGTCTTTTTGGTTGCAAAAGCCTGCTTGTGTGGTGCTGAGCAGGGATTGTGCTTCAGCGTACTCGAAGAGGGTGCTCGTGACCAGGCGTGTCCACAGGCTAGACCTATGGGCCTGTAGGAAGAGGTATCCGTCTCTGCTCCCTTGTTCTTGCCCTTGTTGTTGGTGGCCCACAAAATGACAAGAGTTTAAGGATGATCTTCACAATCTCATGTGGGAGCATTCTGAGCAGTTCGTTTATAATGCCGTCTCGGCCTGGATATTTGTCATTGCTAAGAGTTTTGATGCATTCAATAAAGGCACTGTTATCAAGGATTTTGGGGTGGAGCCACTCTTTCTTCTTGAATCCTTGGGATTATCCTTTGTAATTTGTGACTGGTGGGTGAATGGGCCAGACATTGGTGAAAACGCATTGGCTTGCTCCCAGGGATAATTTCTGGGTGCGTCATCTGGCAGATATTTGCCTCATTTTATGTTAAGAGCTTTCATTGTGCCTGATAAGTATTTGTAGAAGATTTCTACAATCTGGGCCTGTCTAGTGGGCTCGGTTTCAATGGTATTAGTTTCTGGGTCATGCAAAGCCTGGAGGCCTGTTTGAGGTTGTGCATTATTGTCTATAGAGATTTCCTTATGTACTAGCTTGGGATTGGTATCAATTAGTTTTTCTAGTTTCTTACAAGAGAGGGTGCTATTTTCTTTATCACACATTAAATCCATGTAGTTAATGGTCTCTTTGGTGCTGAGGTAAAGCTCCTCCACTTGCGTATGGAGTGAGAGGTCATATTTGAGATGGGTAAGGTCCATAAAAGCCTTGCAGAGAGGTTGATTTATCTTTTAATGCTCAAGGACAGTGGCCACGCTGTCTTTCAGGCTGGTAAAGGAGGATTTGAGCTGAACCTGTATGGATTTGATGAGGCCCTATTTTTTGCTTAGAGAGCAGCTCTTTTTGCTGACAGAACGTGGACTATAGCCACTGTGGCTATGGTCCGACCTGAGTCAGAGGAGACTGTTTTGATGCCGCAACTTTTCAATGCATTTTGATAGAAGAATGAGTCATGTTGGCCACGCCACTGGCCATGTCTTAAGTGCTTCTGCAGCAGATTTATTGCAAAGTGAATGGAGTCTCACAGTGTTTCTGGCAATTTCATGATCTAAGTTGCTTAGAAAGGCAATGGCTTCCTCTTGCGCTGGAGTGATAGTGGTAAGAATGTTTTCTTAATCTTGCACAACTTGTTGAACCCTGTATGCAGGGTCATGCAGAGATTGCATGAAAGTCAACCAGTCAGAATCATTAACAGGGCGATCCAGAACTTAATAGGGGCAGGACTTGGGGATTGGAATATCACTGGGAATATCATTGAGGATGGGAGTGTGAATTCTGAGTGTGCTGGTAGGAATCGTCATCAGCAAAGGAATGTGGCCGCTGAGATATCCAAGCTTGCATGTGCGACAGGGAGGACAGTGTGTGGCAAGATCATTGGGCAGGATAATGTCGTCAATGCGGCTAAATGTATAGGGGGGGTTGTCGTTGCAGTCTCTACCAGTTGCTTGGCAGTGGGGCCAGGGTTTGATGCTGTTTTCCGCACAGGGAGAGAAATTCAACAAGTTGTTAGAGCTGAAGAAACTACCTTCTGTCAGATGTGTACGTGGCACCGCTGGTATGGTCATTATTGCACAGTGTGGCATTCGTATCACCAAGAATTAGGGGGGTGCAGTCGCTGTGTGAGCTTTTGAAAGATCAATCTGCACGCATCTGAGCTATCGTTAGGCCAATAAGTCACTATAAGGCATGGTGCCTATAAGCAGGAGCCCCTCTGAGAAAAACGGAGGCAATCCTACCATCAGAATTAAGGAGTGCACTTGTACAACGTGTAGCCAGGGCCACACAGTGGCACTTTCTCGGACACAGATAATGGTGGCCCCTGACCTGTCATAGCTGGCAAAAGAAGGCACACAAATGTTTCCGAAATTCAAGCCAAATGTATGGCCAGGGGCTTGAAACGGTATCATCAGACTTGTCAGAACAGCTTGCAGAAGTGCACTTGGCTGTTGAAAGCGGTTGAAATTGCCATTTTTAAGGGAACCGCATTTCAAGCGCTTTAGATGCACTACAACCAAGCCAGGAAGCTCCAAACAAAGAGTCAAGCGTGCCACAGGTTGTTGTTATGGCCTTGCCTGTAAGCCCCACGCTACTACCTGTGCACATGGCCTGCTGTCCGCGTCATGTCCAAACAGCAGAAACCATGCTCTGAATGTTGTGGCTATCATAGCCTATACCAAACTGTCGGGAGGCTCTTGTTTGCACGCGCACACACGAAAGCATACGCACATGGAACCACACACACCGCACAAGCGCACACAAATGCCCATGCACATGGAATTACAACATGAACATTTTCTTTAGCATGAATGCTTAATTGATCTGACCTGGTCAAATGAGTGATCCTAAGAGATCAGACTCCTGGTTGAGATCGAGAACGAGGCCACAAAGGCAACTATGAGAAGTTTTGCAGCAACATTTCAATCCACGGATGAAAGTGTTGTTGAAGCGGCCGAAAGCAATGGTGCAGTTCCAGGATATTCGACCTTCCGATTGAAATGATTCCAACAAAGGGGCGCGCAATATAAAGATTTATAAAGATATCGACCTTCCGATTGAAATGATTCCAACAAAGGGGGCGCAATATAAAGATTTATAAAGATTTATTAAGATCTGCTAAGATTTATTAAGATTTATTAAGATCTTTCAAGATCTATTAATTTATTTCATTAAGATTTATTAAGATCTCCAACCGCTCTGTTGCGCTCTCAACCGCCTCAGTCGCAATTCCGAATTGGTTGAGTCAACCAAGTCTGGAAATGTCTGACAATCACCTATCTTACACAACTTAAGAGCTGTTACAATCACATTGGTAATACGAAGCTGATAAAGCATCCACGCATCTCAAGATCCTTGAAGTCAAGAATGTGCACGTTCAACTCGTAACAATACATACATGCATGCAAGCGCGTTTTGTTCACACACAAAAAAATGCGCACGCATCATATGACCATCAATAATGAGATTAGCCAAGCAAAGTACTTTCTTTGTTCAATTCTTTTTGTAAACAAAGAGGAAACCAGCCTGGTTCGCCCTCAATTCTGGCGCAATGAGTGACTGAAATGAGGGTGAAGAGCGCAAATATCATATCTCCTGAGCTGCAATGAACAACTATCCTTTACAAAAGGGTTGGATAAGTACAAATGAAATTCTGGTTATACACATGATGTCAGTCAAGTGTCATAGCTACCACAGAAACTACTTTGACAACTTCACAAAAGAGCAGGGCTTGAAGATCAGAAGTCATCAAACTCGTAGCCCACCTTGGAAAGGGACACCTGAGCAGCTGCTTGATACACAATGAGCTGCAAGCATGGAATTGTAAGATAAATCTTGATCAGTGCATGATTTTTTTGCAGACCTGCGGGGTGATGCAACAAACACTCTAGCTAGCAAGCTACAGCTGATCAAAAAGCATATAGAAAAGTGTTGTCAGCATTATACAACATAACTCGTGTAAAAGAGTGGAAGTTGAAAAATACTTTCTTATTAAAGAGCAACTCTTTCCATTTAATTGCTCTGATGGAACTAACTGCTGATGTTATGCTTAAAAGTTTGGGTGAGATTGGGTATGTGCAGGTTTGCAATATGTTATTGAGCTCTGAGCTTAGGGAGGCCGGGATGCATAAAGTGGACACACACACTTGCAGAGCCTCCAAAGCACTGATACGCGCTGTGAGTCCAAGCCTCGCGCCCTCCTACCTGACTGAACTCCTCGAGGCTCATGCCAACACGCATGGCCAACTTCCCCCTCCTCAGGACCACCAAGCCCGATGGGCGCGAGGCTGGACGCGCCCCCGTAGATTCAGCAGCCTCCACCTATGTGCAGGCATTCAATGTGTACGTGCCTGCGGCTTGATGATCCATACAAATGCATCACTCGTAGAATGCCTAGCAAGTGCCTGGTGCTGGCATCCACTGCCGTTGTGCCCCTGCCCTTCCACCACCCACGTGCGTACCTGCAGCTGCTTGACCATTTGCTTGAAAACCAGTTCAGGTATAGAACAAAGAGGAGAGCATTGTTTTGGAGGATGTCTAAAGACAAACTCAAGCAGTGATGAGCGCTGTTGACAGTGTCAAGCGTAAATAGCAAAATGTTGTTATACTCCTTGGGAGAAGCACCACCACCCTCTCTAGGCCATTAATCTCTGCATCTCAGGAAGCAAGATGAAATTCCCCAAAACCAGCTCTAGCTTGCAGCATTATAGTGTAATGTTTCTAAATGCGGAAGCCCCTTTGTTGCGCTCAGTCTCTGCAGTGGTCCTACCTGCTCAAGCCAAGACTTCTTCACTTGGCTTTCCAGAAGTTTGGTGGGGATTGCATGCACATTTAGCTCCTGCTCCTCGTACTCAGACCACTAGAACAAAGTGCAAGCATAGCGCGTGAGGTAAGTGAGGCATGAATATCGAATGACACTGACAAGCCAAGTGACACACGTGCTCAGGAGCGAGATACCAAGCAATCCACAAAGGACAAGCAAGAGCCCCACATGGAAGGTAGCGTTCTCAAGTACAGTCGGCTACATGAATGGGCATGCTATACTCAGTTCACGGATCACGCTTCAAGGCGCCGTTAGATAAGCATGAATAACAATCTGATGATTAAGAGGAATCATTTCTGCACGTCACTGATTTTCCATGGCATACATTTTGCAACCTTGCATGGGCTCTTATTTCTCCTGGTAGGGCATACGCTCTCAACACGCAGCACCCACGCATCACAGTGCTCGTCGTGCAAGTTACCTGCTTCATAATTGTCAGGCAGTGCATGCAGTCGTGGCGGTCTTCAAACGTGACCACTCGCACGTCACGCCTGTTGTGGAAGGCACAGGCACCAGAGCGCGTGCCACAGGGGTCGCAGCCAAAAGGAATATTGAGGCACAAGCACTCCTAGTAGCTGCAACGAGGTGTAGCACACACAGGGGGTACAGGTGCTTGGGGGACAGGCCCACACATGTTGCCGCGGTCAGCAAGTGCCAGAGATACGGCTGGAAGGTCGCACAGGCCATCGCACTCCGACTGTCATATGCGGGGGGCTTTCTGCTCCCATGTGCACGCAACTGCTTGTACTGCAGCTCGCACGGCTGTTGCCCGATGAAGCCAGCCAGGTCAAGGGCTAACAATCAGCCCATGGCCCTTTGACAGACCCCACCCCATCTTATGTGTCAACACCTAAGCCACCAGGCCATGCCGTGGTACGCAGGCAGGCCATGCCGTGGTACACAGGCAAGCCATACCGTGGTATGCAGGCAGGCCATGCTGTGGTACACAGGCAAGCCATACCGTGGTACGCAGGCAGGCCATACCGTGGTACACAGGCAAGCTATACCGTGGTATGCAGGCAGGCCATGCCGTGGTACACAGGTGAGCCATACCGTGGTACGCAGGCAGGCCATGCCGTGGTACACAGGCAAGCTATACCGTGGTATGCAGGCAGGCCATGCTGGGGTACACAGCTGTGATTCACAGGCAGGCCATGCTGTGGTTTGCAGGGAGTGTAAGGCATCATAGGGTTTGCAGCAAATGACCAACATGCAGCAGGCCAGGTGGGCCCTTTGCGGAGGCTGTTTCATTGAGCCCGCCTTGTGTTTGATCTCAAGGACAATTAACGAGCCAGTGGTTGGCCTGCAGTTTGATCCTAAGGACAGCTAACGAGCCTGTGGTTGGCCTGCAAGCATCTGATGGGTACTCCGCAAGGGCAAGTTGGTGCCGTCGGAACTTTAGGCGGAAGGCAGGGCGCACGCACGTGTCGGGGTTGAGGGACACGTCAAGCTGCACGAAGCCAAGGGCGCCGTCTGGGGTGGACACGGTGGGCATGTACAGGACCTGGGGCAGCAGGGCAGGCAGGTGCGCAAACAGGGAGCACCCAGTGAGCCTGTCAGCTGCCAGCGCCCGAGTGGGGGCAGAGATGTGGGGCATCAATGGATGGGGGCTGGCAGGGCAGGCAGGGTGTGCTGGAGGAGCAGGGGACCCGCTGGGGGGGGCAGGGGGTGCTCTGTAGCTTTGGGCAGGGGGTGCTCTGTGGCTTGGGGAGGGGGCGAAAGGGAAGGGCTTGAGTGCTCAAGGGTTGATGGGCTGAAGGGTCGGGGCCATTTGCGAAACAGTGCTAGCAGGGCTGGTGCAGCTGCTGGAACAGGGCGCTGCAGTGGGGGCAGCCTGGTTGGTAAACAGGGTTGGCCTTCATCCAGTCAATGAGCACAAGAGTGGTGTTTTGGCGGGCAATGAGCATGGTGCGTGAAAGCACAAGCCCAGACACTTCTCTGATGTAAGGATGCAAGGAAATAGCAGTCCGAGTAAATTCAATCAACTAAATACTTAGAGCAGGACTGTTGACTCGAGCCAGGCCGATAAGTTGGCTCAAGGTAGCTGTGAAAGCAGGGCTGCCAACAAATCAATCAAGCAGCACAACGAGGCAAAATGAATGCAGCTGCAACATCAGGTGCCATGCCACAAGCAGGTAAGCAGGAAAGGAAGTAAGGGATGGTTCAGGAGGCAACGCGGACAGCATGCACAAAAACATACTAGCCCACACACTTGAATGAATCACCTTCAGTACATGCAGGGCACCTAGGCACGCACAGGCAAGATGTCTGACCAGTCCCGTGCTCAGGATGCATGCAGGTCCAGGGAGATTGATGGGTTCAATACCCATCGGTTTGGAGCATTACAGACATCCCCTTTTTAGAAACAGCTTGTTGAACAGTCCCACGGCATTTTGCCCCCCTGCTTGTGCTCCAGGGCCAGAAACTCCCGCTCGTATGCTAAGGGCTCACATGACGTGTTACACTTTCATGAATGGGTTCAGGGCTTGGCATGGCTGGCATTGTTTCACTTTACCAGACTCATTGCGATCCGCATTTCTGCTAGACCCACCCTAAGAGCCACGCACCTGGTACCTGCGTTGCCACACACCTGGTACCTGGTACCTGGTTACACCTGGTCACACCTGGTACCTGGTCACACCTGGTACCTGCGAGCCACACACCTGGTACCTGCGAGCCACACACCTGGTACCTGCGAGCCACACACCTGGTACCTGCGTTGCCACCACTTGCTGCTGCTGCTGGCGCTGCTGGTGCTGCTGGTGTTGCTGTCATCAGCGCCCGCCCAGCGGAATGCAGTTGGGTCTGGCGGGCAGTCCTCATCTGTCAGGGCTAGCCCAGAGGATGCCGCCCGCATGGCCTCCTGCGCAATTGAAGGAAGGCCAAAAGATGGCACGCCGCCTATAGCTGAGAGCAGACAAAATTGATCCACTGGGTCGCGCACACATGCAGAGGCACAGCAGTCACACCTGTGGATCCAGTCACACCTGTGGATCCTGTCACACCTGTGGATATAGTCACGCCTGTGGATCCTGTCACACCTGTGGATCCTGTCACACCTGTGGATCCTGTCACACCTGTGGCCCTCGCTCTCTCGCAGTGTGAACAGAGTGTGCCGTGCGGTCTGGTGCCTCTGTATAGCCTGTGCGCGAGAGCTGTTCACCCACAAAGGGCTGCCATGTGCCTCCTTGTGCCCTGGGGTTGCCCTGAAGTGTTCAGGCTGCCATGTGCGTCCTTGTGCCCTGGTTGCCTTGAAGTGTTCAGGCTGATCACACAGGCTGCCATGCATTGTTGTGCCCTGGTAGCCTTCAAACACGGCTGTGTGCGCAGGCTGCCAAGCGTCCTCATGCCCTAGGATCCTGGACATGCGGTATGCTCAGATGCCTCTGCACATTCCCCCCGTCCCTGCGGGAGCATGGGACTTGGTTGCTGACCCATATTTGAGGCCCTGTGGGAGCGTGCACGTGCTCCCTAACACACGTGCCCCATGCAAGAGCCCACATCAGCACCCTCACCGCAGTCCTGTGTAACAGCCTTGCATGCGATACATGCCAACCCACACCAGCAGGGCTCTAACACGAGCGTCCTTCCCTACCCTCACGCACGCACAAACGTGCGCGCACACACACATGTGCATACGCGCTCACACACATGCATACACAGGATCCCACATACATCGCACATGCAAGGCGCCCCTGCAAAAAGAGGCTGCCCAGTCAACCTGCTGCGTCGACACCACCCGCCAGCTCAGCTTCCTGAGCAGAAGTAAGGGCGCTGAGGAGGGCTGCACAGGTATGACGCCCTTGCTGCCCGCCCCCGCCCCACTGCCCGCCCAAGAAGTCACGACGCATCTCCCAAACGCCCTCACCCGCCAGCCTCTCATCCCGCAGGATCACATGCCGCTGCACTCGCTGCACATGCTCCCCAAATCCCCCCGCCCCCCCCACCGCACTCGCCACCCACAGTCCCACCTTGACAGTTGCTTGCCGCTCTGTGGGCGCACGCGTCCTCTTCCACGGCCGGGCATGCCCCACGCGCTGGCTCAAGATCATTGCGCCATCCTCGGTGCGCTGCCCACTGCCGTCTGCGCCGCCATCATCCTTGCCCTTGCCGCCAGCGCGACCAGCGCCAGGCTGGCCCTCACTGCTGCCTGGGATGCTGGTTGGTGGTGGGCTGCCTGCCTTGCTGCCGCCCTGGCTGCCAGGCACAGAGCCGCCAGCCTTCCCGCGCCGCAGTAGGGACACGCCGGCGCGCTTGATGCGGGTGTTGGGCGCCCAAGAGCCCCACGCGCGCGTCCGCCCTGCCTCGCCCTGGCTACCACCGCCAGCGCCAGCGCTGCCACCCTGCACCCCTGCACCACCTGCGCCGCCCCTCCTGGGGCTGGGCTCAGGCCCGCCGCTGCCCCCTTTGCCGACGCTGCCTCTGGGAGAGGGGCCTGGTTGTGAGTCCGCACGGCCTTGTGGCTGCGCGTCCAGGGCGGCGCCCTGACCTGTTGGCAAGCCGTGCCCTGCACCTGGCTCAGCTGCTGCCGCTGCTGGCGCAGCTGCTGCTGGGGGTCCGGCGTCTGTCAGCAGGGATGGCGAGCGTGAGCGCCTTGCTGCAGCAGCTGCCGCTGCAGCCGCCAGCGCGGATTTGGCGGCGCCTGGCATCTTCACAACCCTGCCACCGCTGCTGCTGCCGCTGCTGCTGGCACCGTCATTGCTCAGCAGCCTGTTGGGCTGCACCTCCCGCTGCTGCTGCTGCTGCTGCTCCAGCTCCTGCAGCGCATACCACTCCCTTAGCAGGTCCGACTCAATGGCCGTGCCCTGCACCGCCGCCCCCACGTCACCTCCAGGGCTGTCTCCCAACGGAGCCTCACCAACAGGCCCCACGGCAGGCGTACCTTCCTGCGGCAGAGGGCCCGCCGCTGCTGCCGCCGCCGCCACCGCGGGAGTGGGAGCGGGGGCATTGGGCATGCCCAGGATCATGGCCTGCGCCTGTGCCAGGGCCTGCTCCGTGGGCCCTTGCTCTGCCAGCAGCTGTGCCACAGCATTGCCCCCGCGCTGCTCCAGGCCGGCAGCAGGCCTACCATAGGGGCTGCCGCCCTCGCCTACCCCCTCCCCACCTGCCTTGCCGTTGGTGGTGAACATGGTGCTGGCCCTGCTTGAGCTGTCAGACGTGGCACCGGCAGGAGCCAAGATCTGGGTGGGAGGGGCAGCAGGCGACGTAGTGGGAGGCCACTGCCCAGTGGCAGCTGCAGGGGCTGCCTCGGCTTGGTGCTGCAAGGGCGCCTGTGTGTGTGTGTATGTGTGCGTGTTGTGCCTTACATGCAGCTCATCAACAAGGAGCACATGCAGGCGTGTTTTACTGGGTGTGTATGAACTCACCAGCAGCAGCAGCAGCAGCAGCTGCGTCAGCGCCGGCGAGTAGGCTGCAGCAAAGTCAACATTAGGGCAGGCCTTGGGAAGCAGTAGTCAATTCATACCCACCTGTGAGGCAGGATCAGTGTTGTTGCTGCTGCTGTTGCTGCTGCCGTTGCTGTTGGCAGTGCCTCCCTCCCTCTTGCTCACGAACATCTGCATTTGGCACAGCAGCGGCAAGCAGCAGCGCCCTGAGCAATGTGTGGCTCTGTGCGGCAAGAGCAGGAGCAGCAATACAAAACAAACCCTAGCTCTTGCCACGGCTTGCCCTCTGAAGACAACCGCCTAGAGCAGGGTGCCCGCGCCAGCAGGGCGTGGCTTAGGCATAGTCCAGCCAGCAAGAGGCATAGTCCAGCCAGCAAGAGGCATGGCCCAGCCAGCAAGCTGCAGGTCCCATCGAGCCTCGCAGCTTCCATGCTCGCAAAGCCTGTCCCCTCCTGCCTCCAGCCCAGGCTCACCCTCTTGAATGCCTCGTACTCCTCGAGCAGCGCTGTGTCTGTGCCCCCCTCCACAAGAGCATTCCCACCGCCGCTGCCGCTTGCCGCTCCACTGCCACCCTTGGCAGCTCCACTGCCGCTTGCCCCCCCTACGTCGCTGCTGCCACTGCTGCCACCGACGGCGCTGCTGCTTGTGGCTTCAAGATGAGATGCAGGCTCAAGGTTGGGCGTGGAATCAGAAGCAGGCCCTGGCCCAGAGGGGCTCCTCCTGGGGACCGGGGCAGTGGGCTGTTTGGCGTCCCAGGCAGGCATCCCAGCAGCACCGGTGCCCTTGCCCACACCGGCGTCAACAGGCGCGGGTGGGGAGGCACTCGGTCTGACCTCTAGCCGTACATCTACCGCGTCTGCCTGCTGCGACGCAGCTGCGCCTCCTGCAGCCGGCTGGGCCCCAAGGCCCGCGCGCTTCGTCCAGGGCAGCCGCGGCTCGATCACCTGCGAAGCCTCCAGCACGTGCTCCGGTGGGGCTTGCCTTGGCACCTGCTCTTGCTGCGGCTGCAGGGGTGGCAGCTGGGTCTGCTGCTGCTGCTGCTGTGGGAGAGGGTGCACCTGTTGAGGCTGCACACTGTGCTGCGGGGCGTGGTGGCCATGCCGCTGGGGTGCGCGCGGTGCGAGCCCTTGTAGCTGCTGCTGCTGCTGCTGCTGCTGCCGCTGGGCCTGCTGGGTCTGGCCTGTTTCCCTGGGTGCCACAGGTGGCGCGTCAAAGCCTGGGAAATCGAACCGCTCAGGCAGGCCCAGCTCCTCATGCGCCTCTTCCACCCCCTCCCCGCCGCGTGCCGCATGGTCACCCTTCCCCCGCGCGCCATCGTTTAAAGCGCCATTGCTGCTGCTGCTCATGATGCTAGCTTGCGGATGTGCTGTGTGGGGGGCAGGGCTCTGGACTGCAGCTTCCGTCGGCGGTGGCGGTGCAGGGGCCACGGACGCAGGCCGGGCCATCAGAATGTCCTCAAGCAGGCGCAGCAGCGCCGCCTCGCTTAGCTACGTGCGCGCGCACAGGGGGTGGGCAATGGGATGTGCCCTGGAGTGCAGCTCGCGCACAGGGGTCAGAAGCATGCAGCGTTGCCACCTAAATGTGGTGCTGTATGCATGTGCATGTGTGCTGAGTATTTGTGCGCGCATGTGTATGTATGTATGTATGTATGTATGTATGTATGTATGTATGTATGTATGTATGTATGTATGTATGTATGTATGTATGTATGTATGTATGTATGTATGTATGTATGTATGTATGTATGTATG
>LFIK01002884.1_pt1 | contig 13958 bp, 9 predicted proteins | sample 643401 | NCBI WGS metagenome assembly LFIK01 (sample SAMN03777447, study PRJNA286221) | soda lake metagenome | biome: soda lake; feature: Kulunda steppe; material: water; isolation source: sample T5-Br brine of Lake Tanatar-5 | place: Russia: Kulunda steppe | collected 2010-07 | reverse complement strand
CCATCGACTACCGGTTCGCGCGGGATGTCGGCTTCCTCGCTGACGCTGATACCTCCGACGCATCACGTGATGCTGGCGGTCCCGGAGCGCAGGGTGGCGGAGCGGACGACAGCGGTGGCCACGCTGCGCCCACCCCGGCACCGGGGACCTTCAGGGACGTACCCGAGGGTGTCCACTTCCCGGCGATCGAACGCATGGCCTCCGCAGAGGTCGTCGAGGGTTACCAGGACGGCACCTTCCGACCCGCTGACGCCGTGACGCGCGGCCAGGTGGCCACGGTCCTCACCCGCGCCCTCGAACTCGACGTGGCCGGGTGCATCGCTGACTGCGCGGACCTCAGCGACGTCGATGGCACCACCCATGCGGACGGCATCCGTGCGCTCATCGCTGCCGGTGCTGTCGACGGCTTCCCAGACGGCACCTTCCGACCCGGACAGCAGGTCACCCGTGCCCAGTTCGCCAGCATGCTCGCCACCGCCTTCGAACTGCCGACGCCCGACGGTGCGGTCGGCTTCGACGACGTGCGGGGATCGACCCACGGATCAGCCATCGCCGCACTGGCCGAGGCAGGTGTGACCGAGGGCCGCGGTCCGTCCACCTTCGCTCCCGAGGATCCGGTCCGCCGGGACCAGTTGGCGACCTTCCTCGACCGCGCCTTGGTCGATCGGTGAGCGCCGTGGCCGTCGGGCAGCGCAGCCGCTACGCCCGACCCGTCAGCGGTGACGCCCGGGGTTGCGAACCATCACCTCCCGGAGCACCGAGGTGGTGTTGCCGTTCACATCCACCGCGGTGATGCGCAGGAGGTTGCGGCCGGATGGCAGCGTCCGGGTGTCGAACCGGGCCGGATCGACGCCGTCCAGCCGCCGCAGCGAGCGTGGGTTGCGGCCGGCCTCCACCACGATGGTCGCGACACCGGTGCGGTCGACTGCCTCGACACCGAGGTCGATGGTCCCGGCGACGGGCCCACCGGTACGCGGGCCACGTACCCGAAGCTGCGGCGGTTCGTCATCCGGTGGCGGCATCGGTGGTGGCGGCCCGTCGGCGCTCGCGGTATCGCTGGCGGCGTAGCCCATGCTCGGTGGCTGCTCGAGCAGCGCCTCCAGGCCACCGGACCCGCTGGTCGTGGTCGGCGTCATCAGGTAGGCATCTGTGGTGAGCTGGCCGTCGCCGGCCAGGGCGAGACCCCAGCTGATCCGGTCGGCCCCGGCGGGGACCGGCGGGGTGGTGATCGTCGCCTGCCGGTACCTGCTCGAGGTCGGCTGGGTACCGCCCTCGAACCAGTAGCTCCAGGCGCCCGTCGAGGCGGAGCGCACGAAGCCGATGAAGAAGGGCTGCGCCGTCGCCGCGTAGTGCGCCGACAGCACGTAGGTCTGCCCCGGTGTCACCGCAGGTGCGCACGCGGTGGTGAAGGCCTGCACCAGCTTGCCGTCACCGTCCACGAAGCTGGACATGTCCAGTCGGTGGGCGAAGCTGCCCGTGTGCGCCGCCGTCACGCGTGACCACGCCCGCGTGTTGGTGCCCCAGCCACCCTCCAGCCAGCACGTCGGGACCCCGCCGGTCGCCTGTTCGAGGTCGGGGTTCACGACCAGGTTCGGCGTACTCGGTGTACCCGGTAGCGGCGGTGGTGGAGGTGGTGGCGGTGGCGGTGGCGGCGGAGGCGTTGTCGCCCCGCCGGTGGGCACCATCGCGTAGGTGTCGGTGGTCAGGGTCCCGTTGCCGTACAGGCTCAGGCCCCAGGAGATCCGGTCGACGCCCGCGGGCACCGGCGGGGTGGTGGCCCGCGCCTGTCGCCAGGTGGACGACGCACCCTGGGAGGCTGACGAGAACCAGTAGTCCCAGCTTCCCGTCTCCGCATCGCGGGTGTAGCCCACGAAGGCGACGGCGGGTGAGGTCGAGGTGTAGTACGCGCTGAGGTCGTAGGTGGCCCCGACGTCGACCGCAGGTGCGCAGGTACTGGTGAAGCTCGGCAGGAGCTTGCGATCACCGCTGGCGTACCCGCTGATGGTCACGCGGTGTGCGGCGCTGCCGGAGTGAGCGGTCGACACGCGGGACCAGGTGCCGGCCGTGCCCCAGCCACCCTCGAACCAGCAGTCCGGCACCCGGCCGGTCGCCTGCTCCAGGGAGGGGTTCGGCATCAGGTTGGTCGCCGGAGGTGGTGGTGGCGGATCCGGATCTTCTGGTCCGGCCGGTGGTGCCGCCATCACCCGGGTCTGGCTGGCCGTGGCCCGGGCGCCGCTGGCGTTGGACACCTCGACGTTGAAGGTGAGGCTCGCGGGGTAGGTGGCGTCGGGTGCGGTGAAGTTGCCGGTGTGGCGTCCGTCGGGGCCGGCGGGTGTGCCGGTGTCGGTGTGGACCACGCGTGGGTCGCCGTCGGCCTCCTGGAGGGTGATGGTCCAGTCGACCTGGACGGGTTGGCGGCCGAGGTTGCGGAAGTCCACGGCGTACTCGATCGTGGCGCCGGGTTCCCAGGGTGCTTCGGAGACCACCACCTCGGCGAAGGGCGGAGAGGCGGGTGGCTCTCCCGTGCCGGCCACGGTGCGCACCGCCCCGCGACCGATGTCGACGTAGATCAGGCCCGCCGAGGTGGAGCGCAGGTCCACGGGCATGACGTCGCTGGCTTCCGCGCGGTCGCCGGTGCCGTCGGGCCGCACGGAGCGGATGAAGCGCCGGTGGTAGTCGCCGTAGTAGACCCGTCCGTCGTGCCAGCCGACAGCGGAGATGGCCGCGTTCTCGCCGTTGTGCTGGTAGCTGAAGATGGGGGCGGTGCCGGTGACCCCGGCGCAGGCCGGCAGCCCGGCGTAGAAGGACATCGGTCCGGTGCCCTCGCGGCAGGGCCAGCCGTGGTTGGTGACGGGGCCGGAGGTGTTGACGAGGTTGAGCTCCTCGGCGGTGTACCAGCCGACGTCGCCGACGAACAGGTTGGTGGTGCCGGGTTGGAAGGTGATGCGGTAGGGGTTGCGGAACCCGTAGGCCAGGGTGGTGGTGGCGCCGGTGTTGGGGTCCATGCGGACGATGTTGCCGGCGAGGTTGCTGGTCGACTGGGCGCGGAAGGCGCCGCCGTCGCCGCAGGGATCACCGTCGAACTGGCCCGTGTCCGCGCCCGTGAAGCCGGCGCCGTCGCCGGCGGAGATGTAGAGGAAGCCGTCCTCGCCGGCGACGATGTCGTCGATCCCGTGGGTGGTGAACTGGGCGCACCAGGTCCCCGGACCACCACGCACCGCCTGTCGGGGCCCTAGCGCGCCTGTGCTGGCGTTGACCGCGAACCGGTCGACCTGGCCGTGGACCACGCACCCGCGGCCGTTCTGGCCGTAGTCGCCCGGATCGCAGAACCCGGCGGGTTGCCGCGTGTAGGCCGCGTAGAGGTAGCCGTCGAGGTAGGCGAGGCTCTGCAGGCCGTGGTCACCGTTGGTGTAGGTGTCGACCGTGGCCACCGTCGTTGCGGTGGACGCGGAGAGGCTGGGTGCGGTGCGGATCGTCCCGTTCTTCTCGGAGATGTAGACCCGGCCGTTCGGGAGCACCTCGACGCTGGTGGGCAGCGCCAGCCCGCCGATGTTGACCTCCGTGGTGGGCGGAGCCGGGTCGTTCGTCTGTGGCGGGTCGCTGGGTGCGTCGGGATCTCCAGGTGCGTCCGGGGTGTCCGCATCCGGCGGCATACCGGGTCCTGGGCCCGGGCTTGACGGCAGGACCATGCCGAGTGCGATGGTCCGGCTGCGGCCCGGGATGGGGCCCCAGGTGCGCTGCCACTCCTCATCGAGTGCGTGTGCCTCGAGCGAGTAGCGCCCGTCGTCGGGTGGCAGTTGGTAGGTGCGTGTTCCTGGCGAGGCGTACCAGCCGTCCCGGGTCGTGACGGTGGCGTTGACGGTCCAACTGCCGCGCCAGACACCGTCCAGGTTGGTCCCGCTGGAAGGCGTCGTGGCGGCGCCAAGCAGGATCCTCGACTCCACGTTCTCGGGGACCTGTTCGGCGAAGCTCGGGTGGTAGAGCCACCACTCCACGGCGATGATGGCTCCACGCTGTGCCGGCTGGTCCTGCACAGCGCGCGCCTCGAGGGCCACCGGTCCGTCCAGTGTCTCGCCCGGGGCCGGGCTCACCTGCGTGACCGTGATGCAGGTGGTCCCCCAGGGACAGGGCGCTGCCAGGGATGGCTGCATGGTCGCGGCCGCGAGGCTCAGCACGAGCACCGTGACCGCGAGCGGACGCCTGGACATGGTGGGTTCCTTCCCCGTGTCCTACCCGTCAGCACGCAGCGCGCGGTCGACCAAGGACGCCATCTGGTCGCGACGTACGTGGTCACGAGGCCGGAAGGTGGTGTCGGTCGTGCCCGATGTGATCCCCGTCCGCCAGAGCGCGGCGATGGCGGCCTCGTGGGTGGAGCCCGCGCGGACATCGGTGAAGGGGTGGGTGACATCGTCCAGATCGAGCTCGAAGGCCAGAGCGAGGAAGGTCGCCATCTGCTCCCTGGTCACGAGCTGGCCTGGGCGGAAGGTGCCGTCATCGAAGCCCTGGACGACGCCGGCGTCGATGAGCGCCCGGATCGCGTCGGCGTGGGTCGTCCCCGCGATGTCGCTGGGGCCGGTGCATCCCTGTTCGCAGGTCTCCACCTCCAGTCCGATCGCACGGGCCAACAGCGAGGCCAGCTGCCCGCGGTTCAGCTCCCGCGCCGGGCGGTAGGTGCCGTCGCCGTAGCCGCGGATGACACCGGCGGTGACCATCCGGGTGATCGCCGTCTCGTGGCGGTTGCCCGTGATGTCGCTGAGCGCCACCACCGGCTGCGGTGGATCATCCATGACGGGCGTCTGCGGAGGCGTGGTGTCATCCGGTGGTGGTGCGCCGCCGCCGGGGGTCCCTCCGGCCGGTGGCGTCGGGGCTGGTGGCGCCGGGGCTGGTGGGGTCGGGGCTGGTGGGGTCGGAGCTGGTGGGGTCGGGGCTGGTGGCGTCGGGGCTGGTGGCGTCGGGGCTGGTGGCGTCGGATCCGGGGGTGGCGTCGGATCCGGGGGTGGCGTCGGATCCGGTGGTGGGATGGGGTCGGTGGGTGGGGGTGGTGTCGGCTCCTGCACCGCCATCGCCCGTGTGCGCGCCTGGGTCACCGTGGTCCCGTCCGCTCCGCTGACCACCGCGGTGAAGGTCAACGAGGAGGGGAAGGTGGCGTCGGGTGCGGTGAAGTTGCCGGTGTGGCGTCCGTCGGGGCCGGCGGGTGTGCCGGTGTCGGTGTGGACCACGCGTGGGTCGCCGTCGGCCTCCTCGAGGGTGATGGTCCAGTCGACCTGGACGGGTTGGCGGCCGAGGTTGCGGAAGTCCACGGCGTACTCGATCGTGGCGCCGGGTTCCCAGGGTGCCTCGGAGACCACCACCTCGGCGAAGGGCGGAGAGGCAGGTGGGGGAGCATCTACCTCGAGGGCGAGCGATCGCACCGCGCCAGCACCGATGTCGACGTAGACCAGGCCGCGGTCGGTGGAGAGCATGTCCACCGGCATCGGTCCGGAGCGTTCCAGGCGGTTACCGCTACCGCTCGCGGTCACCGATCGGATCTCGCGCCGGTGGTAGTCGCCGTAGTAGACCCGTCCGTCGTGCCAGCCGATCGCGGAGATGGCGGCGTTCTCGCCGTTGTGCTGGTAGCTGAAGATCGGGGCGGTGCCGGTGACCCCGGCGCAGGCCGGCAGCCCCGCGTAGAGGGACATCGGTCCGGTGCCCTCGCGGCAGGGCCAGCCGTGGTTGGTGACGGGGCCGGAGGTGTTGACGAGGTTGAGCTCCTCGGCGGTGTACCAGCCGACGTCGCCGACGAAGAGGTTGGTGGTGCCGGGTTGGAAGGTGATGCGGTAGGGGTTGCGGAACCCGTAGGCCAGGGTGGTGGTGGCGCCGGTGTCGGGGTCCATGCGGACGATGTTGCCGGCGAGGTTGCTGGTCGACTGGGCGCGGAAGGCGCCGCCGTCGCCGCAGGGATCACCGCCGAACTGACCCACATCGGGGATGGAGTAGCCGGCGCCGTCGCCGGCGGAGATGTAGAGGAACCCGTCCTCGCCGGCGACGATGTCGTCGATGCCGTGGGTCTGGAACTGTGCACACCAGCCGCCGGGTCCGCCTCGAACCGGTTGGCGGCCTCCCAGCGAACCCGTCGTGAGGTTCACGGGGAAGCGGTCCACTTGGCCGTAGACCACGCAGCCGACGTCGCCTTCTCTGCCGAAGTCATCCGGGTTGCACACCCCGGTCGGTAGCGCGGTGTAGGCGACGTACAGGTGCCCGTCGAGGTAGGCGAGGCTCTGGAGGCCGTGATCGTTGCTGTTGAAGGTGTTCACCGTGGCTGCGAGGGTGGTGGAGGATGCGTCGAGGCTGGGCGCGGTGCGGATCGCTCCCCCCTTCTCGCCGACGTAGACCCGGCCGTTGGGCAGCAGCGCGATACTGGTCGGCAACGTGAGCCCGCCGATGTTGACCTCACCCTCCGAGGGAGGTGGGGGTGGCGGCGGGGTCGTGTCGTCCCCGAAGTCGATGCGCACGGGGACCGGTGGGGTGCGACCGGGAGGACCACCCGGTGTCGGGTTGTCCTCCCACCACTGGTCGTCGAGGACGTGGGCTTCGATGAAGTACTGCCCGTCGTCCTCCGGCAGGGTGTAGGTCCGGGTGGGCTCCGGCAGCATGTAGGCACCATCGCGGGTCGTGACGGTGCGGGCCACCGTCCAGGCGCCCGTCCAGGTGCCCTCGGACCGATCGCCTGTGGAAGGCGCGCTGGCCAGATCCAGCAGGATCTTCGCCTCCTCGTTCTCCGGGACCTGCTCGACGAAGGACGGGTGGTACAGCCACCACTCCATGGTGGCGATGTCGCCGCGATCAGCCTCGAGTTGGACGGCGGTGGCCTCGAGTGCCACGGTGCCGCTGAGCGTCGCGCCGGCGGTCGGCGCCGTCAGGGCCACCTCGCTGCAGTCGGCACCCGGGCACGGTGCGGCGTTCGCCGGCAGGACCACCAGGGTGGTCAGGATCAGTACCAGGACGAGCAGGACACGTGGTCGCATCAGGGTCCCTCCCCTTCGAGGGTCATGGGCGCATCGCTTCGCGACGCATCCGGCAGAGCAGGTCGCCGGTGGAACAGCAGCCACCGGTCGTCGGCGTCGTCGCGGACCGCCGTGGGCGGCTGCGCGCGGTACAGGTCGGAGGCGTTGAGGGCCGCGAGCAGCACCGCCTGACCGGCGTCCTGCTCGGGGTTCCCCGTGGAAGCGGAACGCAGGATCACGGTCTGGAATCGACCGGTGCGTACCGCCTCGGCGATCGCCACGTCGCCGCGGTCGTACAGGTCGAAGGTGGTCTGCCAGGCGATGTCGAGCTCCGCTCGCCGCGTGTAGTACCGCAGCGCATCGGTCGAGGAGGAGATGTAGAGCCCGGGCGTCGGTTCCTCCTCGATCGCCGCGGCGATGGGCCGCACGTCGACCCACTCGTGGTGGAGCACCCCGGAGCGGATCACGCCGACGGTGAAGGCGAGCAGGAGGACCAGGACCACCGGCCCGAAGGCGAAGGCCCGTCGTGACCACCAGGCGAGCCACACCCCGGCCAGCGGGGCCAGGAACGCCGCGCTGTAGGCGGTGTGCTTGCTGAACGACACCGCCTCACCCAGATGGAGCTGGGCACCCGGCAGCAGCGCTGCGGCGCCGAGCAGTACCAACCCGAGCAGGACCCGGTCGCGGCGGGTGAGCAGCACCAGGTATCCCAGCACCGCGAGCAGGAGGATCGGCCCGATGTCCAGGGCCAGGGAGGTCAGCAGGTACGCCGGGGAGGCCGGACTGAGCGCTTCCCGAGCGGTCGTCGTGAAGGCGATCCCCCGGCGCAGCGCGTCATCGACGAGCAGGAGGTACGCCGCAGCCAGCAGCAGGCCGGTCACGCTCGCTGCCACCGCTGCCCGCGTGAGGCTGCGCAGACGCGAGCGTGGCACCTGCGTTGGTGCGTCGGGGTGCGCTCCGGCCATGGCCGCGGCCGGTTCCCACGTCACCACCATGGCTGCGAGCACGGGGAGGACGAACACCGCGGCCGCGTACTTCACCACGACCGCAGCCGCGAGCACCACACCGGTCAGGATCGCGGAGGTCCAACCGGCCCGTGTCGCACCGAGGTAGAGGCCGGTGATCAGCAGCAGCAGGGCCAAGGCGTCGAAGGTCGCCAGGGCCCCGAGGAAGATCACCGGACCGGTCGCGGCGAAGCTCGCGGCCGCCAGGACACCGGCTCGGAACCCGAACAGCCGCTCGGTGGTCAACGACAGCAGGATCGTGATCGTGGCCACCATGACCAGGCTCGTGAACCGCGCGAGCCACAGCCCACCGACCGCGTCGACCAGGGCGATCAGGACCGGGTAGGCGGCAGGCAGTCCGGAGAAGCCGGCGCCGTGCTCGGGTACGGCGGTGCCGGTCCGCCAACCATGCAGCAGGTCCTGTCCCGCGTTGATGTAGAGGGCCTCGTCGATGAACACGCCGTTGCGCAGCCGGAGCGTGACAAGGGCCAGCATCAGCACGATCAGGGTGAGCGGCAGGCGGTGGGCGTAGCGCAACGCCAGAGCGCGCCACCTCGGCGGCGCGTAGCCCGCGACCGACTCCTGCCAGGTGGGTCGTCGGTAGGTGAGGGTCGGAGGTTGACCGGTCGATGGTTGTGCGAGGACGTCGCTCACGGTGCGACCGCCCTGGCGTCGTGGGTGAACCCGAGATCGGTCATCACCGGGTCGTCGCTCGGGCCGACCCGGCCGAAGCACAGCCCCTCGGCGTGGTACCCGTTCACGATGTGCGGGAGTGCCGCCAGGGTGTGGGGGTTCCCCTCGTGGAGGAGCAGGATGTCGCCGTCCGCCATCCCCTCGCTGGCTTCGAGCACCTCGGCGGCGGACCCGGCCAGGTAGTCCTTGGTATCGGTGGTCCACAGCACCTCGAGCATGCCGCGGTCGCGTGCGGCAGCCCGCACGTCGGGATCCGTCGCGCCGAAGGGCGGGCGGAACAGGTCCGCGGGTGCTCCCAGCAGCTCCTCCTGCACAGCGTTGGTGCGATCGAGCTGCCGGCCCACCTCCCTCGCATCGACCGTCAACAGGTCGGGATGGTCGTAGCTGTGGTTGCCCACCTGGTGGCCGGCGGCCGCCTGCGCGGCTACCAGATCGGGGTAGCGGCGCATGTGCGTACCGAGGTTGAAGAAGGTGGCCGGCACCCCGGTGCGGGCCAGCTCCGCAAGCAGTGGGGCGGTCAGCTCCGTGGGTCCGTCGTCGAAGGTGAGCGCGACGTAGCCGGCGCACCGGCGTGGTGGGGGTGTGACCGCCACCTCGTCGGTCAGCCCTGCATCGGCCGCGCCCGAGGGGGGTTGGTCACCCGCCAGCGTCGTCGCTGCAGGTTCCGGCGTGGGTAGTTGACCGCACCCGACCGCCGTGGCGGTCAGCGCGAGCAGCGTGAGGGTGAACAGCACCCCGCGAGCATGGTTCGCCACCGACATCTCCTCCCCGGAAGGTCTCGCGCGATGCAGCGTCAGAACTCGTCACGCGGGATGAGCCGCAGGAGGAAGACGCCGACGGTCAGGAGGGCGACACCGGCGACGAGGAACCAGCCGGCGGCCACGCCCGTCTGAGCGAGGGCGCTGACGGCACCGACGCTGGCGGTGGTGCTGGCGAGGACTGGCGTGGTGCTTGCGTACATCATGACCTCCTCGAGGCGACCAGACCCGTGGTCCAGGTCCGTGTCGAGCGCTTGGCGATCTGGACCAGCGCGATCCAGAAGTAGACGAACAGCAGGTTGTCGTAGGCCCAGAGCGGGAAGAACAGCAGGGGGATACGCCACAGGCGGATCCCGATCCGTCGCGCGTGGACGTACTGATCAGCCATCATCACGGGCCAGATCAGCAGCCAACGGGCGTCGAACACCGCGTCGAAGAGCAGGAGGCTGAGGAAGATGAGGGTCAGGACGAGCGGCAGCAGCAGCGAGGCGAGGAAGGTCACGATCACCTGCATCCAGACCCGCTGGGTGAGCGGGCACCACCCGTAGAGGGAGATCGACTCCATCGCTCCGCGGTACCAGCGCACCCGCTGCAGCCGCAGGTCGCGCATCGTCGGCATCACGTCGGTGATCACCTGACAGTGCCTGGTGCTCAGACAGCGGTACCCCAGCGCCCGGACAGCGAGGGTGACCTCGTAGTCCTCGGTGAGGCTGTCCTCGAGGTAGAGCTCGCCCGGCGTCCCTGGCAGCTGCGTACCCCGCTCCGCCGCGATACGCCGGAGGATGTGGACCCGTAGGAGGGTCGCCGCACCAGCCAGCACGTGGACGCGACCGTGCTTGCGGCCCACCTGCCGTCGCCCGCGGGCGTACTCCACGCCCTGGGCCAGCTCGAGGAGGTTGCGGTAGGGGCGTGCGACGACCGATCCCGACAAGCCTCCGACGTCCTCCTGTGTCGCGAGCACCTGCAGGGCACGCTCGATGAACCCCTCGGCCAGTTGGCTGTCGGCGTCCATGGTCAGCACGAGGTCGTCGTCGCTGAGCGTGGGCAGCACCATGGCCAGCCCCTGGTTCATGGCACCGGCCTTCTTCGCCCTGTTGTCGACCGTCTCCACCACCTCGGCGCCAGCCAGGCGGGCCAGCCGAACGGTGTCGTCGGTGCAGTTGTCGGCCATCACGAGCACGCGGTCGGGTGGGCGGGTCTGCAGCCGCAGGGACCGCACCGTCTGGCTGATCCCCTCCTCCTCGTTGTGGGCGGGGATGACGGCGACGACCCGGGCCGGTGGACGCCGCTGTACAGCCGGGGCGAGACCCTCCCCGGTGGCTGGGGAGGAGCTGTTCGGTGCGCTTCGCAACCTGACCGTACGCGCGGCAGCGGTCGATGCGCCGCCCTCGAGGTGGGTGAGGTCGATGACCTCCTCCTCGGCCTCCGTTGCATCCGTGGCCTGTGCGGTCCCCTCGGTACCGGTGCCCGGGTGTCGGCGGCGTCTGGTCCGGGTGACGGCGGGGTCGCCGGTGGGGCCGGACCGTGACCGCGAGCGCTCGCTGCCGCTCATCGGCCGGTCCGAACGATCCAGCCCCACACCAGCACCCGCCACAGGGCCTCACGGACGACCGAGCCGTCCATCTTGCTCTGTCCCTCGCGACGCTCGGTGAAGACGATGGGCACCTCGGTGATGTGCAGGCCGGCTTGGTGCGCGCGGACCGTGGTCTCGAGCTGGAAGCTGTAGCCCTCGCTCTCCGTGCCGCACAGCCCGAGCCGCTCGATGGCCGTGGTCCGCCACACCCGGAAGCCGGCGGTCATGTCGTTGACCTTGATGCCGGTGGCCAGGCGCATGTAGCGGTTGCCGCCCCGCGACAGCCAGCGCCGCCGCGAGGACCACCCGACGGTGTTGCCGCCGGACACGTACCGCGAACCGATGGCGACGTCGGCACCTCCGACCCGCACCGCCTCGACGAGCCGCTTGAGGTCGAGGGGGTCGTGGGACAGGTCGGCGTCCATCTGCCCGACCACGTCGTAGCGGCCGGCCCGGATCGCCCAGTCGAACCCGGCGCGGTAGGCCGAGCCGAGCCCCGACTTCTCCGTGCGGCGCAGCAGGTGCACGCCGGGGTGATGGGTGGCGACCCGGCTGACCAGCTCGGCGGTGCCGTCCGGTGAGCCGTCGTCGACCACCAGGATCTCGAACCCGAGATCGGTGACGGTGTCGATCACCTCGAGGATCGTGCCGGCCTCGTTGTAGGTGGGGACCACGATCAGCGTCTGCACGGCCCTCACCTCCCCGTGCCTGCGGTGGCGCGGTAGACGACCCGCGACAGGAACTGGAACCGCAACGTGAAGGCCAGCGCGATGGTCACCGCCTGGGCCAGCAGCTCCGCGAGTCCGGCGACCTCCACCAGCAGCACCAGGAAGGGCAGCCGGGCGAGCGCCTCGACGTTGTTGAAGGCGATCGACCGTGAGCACCGGTGCCAGCGGGTGGTCCCCTCTCGCCGGTCCGCGAAGACGTAGCGCTCCTGCAGTGCGACGTTGGAGAGGATGGACAGCTCCGTGGCCACGATCGCGGCGATCACGTAGTGGACGCCGAGGTGGAGCAGGACGGCCATGACGCCGAGGTTGAGCACGGTCCCGCTGGCGCCGACCGCACCGAACCGCACCACCCGCCGCAGGCTGTCGAGCCATCGGGTGGGCAGGTGCAGTGGCGTGGTCACCGACGGTCGGAGTGACGTGGCCGTCAACCGGTGCAGCCGCCCGGTCAGGCCCCGCGTGTCGACGGTGGCCGGCAGGGCCACCTGGCTGGTGCTGAGCGCGTCCGTCATGTGCGAACCGACTCCCTGCGCATCGGTCGTTCCCGGCTGGTTCGACCCCTCGAGGCCACGCTACGAACGGACGTCTGCGAGGGAAGAGGGGCAGGCGTTGGCATCGACGTGGACCCGTTGGGTTCTCCCAACGCCCCCCGTCGACGGGCCGCCGAGGTGGCGTCGCGTGGCCGCGTCGATCCGCTGGGCGAGGTGGGAGCCGCGGTCGTGGTGCACGTGGTGATGGGGTGGTCGGTGGTCTCCGGGCGGCCTGTCGGTGGCTGCGGCAGCCCTCGGAGGGCGCTGCCCGGAAACGGAACGCTGGCCCGAGCTCGAGAGCCCGGGCCAGCGGAGGGCGGATCGTGCGCAGGGGTTCCGGCGAAGCGACCGTCGTTGCTGCGGTCGCGGTGCCGGCAACACGAACACCCTCGTTCGCCGCGCCCTGGTGAAGGGGCCTGGCGATGGCGGTGCAGAACCTGATCCGGGTCCCGTTCCCGCCCGTACCCCACAGCGGCGGGTACGAGCCGACGCTACGCCTCGGGGGCCACCGGAACAGGGCGTGTGGTGTTGACTACGCCCGGAAGGCGTTGGGTTCCACCAACACGTGCGGCTCGGGTGCTGTGGCACGCCAGCTGCGGTTACCCCGTGCGGTGGCACGGCCGCGGGTGGCTACGGCCTGTGGATAGCGCCATGGAGGACCGTTGCCGCTTCCTCCGCTGCGGCGCGGCCCGTCGCTATCGTGCGCTGGTGCATCCGCTTCCGAGGCGGCTGCGCCGCCGCGTAGGGGTGCCGACACGACGTGGGCTACTGCAGAGGACATGGTGCAGCAGCTGCACACCACAGGGCCTGCCACCTCGGTGCGTTCTGGGTCGCTGCCTACCGGCCCGGCGCCAGCCACCTCGGTGCCACACCGGGACCGTGAGCGTCAGGAGACCCCATGACCGTGGAGGCCACCGCCATCGATGGCCTGTTCGTGGTGCGGTGGGACACCCACGGCGACGAGCGAGGCTTCTTCCGCCAGACCTACCAGCGCTCGGAACTGCACGCGGCGCTGGGGCGTGAGCCGACCTTCGCCCAGGGCAACCACTCGCGCTCCGCGCCCGGGGTCCTGCGTGGCTTCCACGCCGAGCCGTGGGAAAAGTTCGTCTACGTCGCGCGCGGGACCGCCTTCTGCGCCATCGCGGACATCCGCGCCGACAGCCCGACCTGCGGACGGGTGGAGACCTTCCTGCTCGGCGACGAGCCGGGGGAGCGTGCCAGGCTGTTCGTGTCCGAGGGGCTCGCCAACGCCTTCTGCACCCTCACCGAGGTGGACTACCTCTACGACGTCGGTGCGGAGTGGCGGCCGGGGGTGCCCAAGCGCGCCGTGGCGTGGAACGACCCGGAGCTCGCGGTGGAGTGGCCGGTGGCGGATCCGGTCGTCTCCGAGGCGGACCGCGCGAACCCGACCCTGGCGGAGCTGCTCGGGCGGTGAGCGCCTCCCGGCGGCGGACCTCCGGCGGGGTCGGCTCCGGGGGTTGCGGTGTGGGTGACGCCGGCCGAGGGCGGGTGTGGACAACCGGTGGTGCGCATCTGGCCCGGCCGTAGGCTCGCGGCGACCGGGTGTGGCCGTTGCGGACGCCCACGGGAGGAGGCACGATGCCAACCGACGAACGTGATCGACGCGCCCTGGTGCGTGCCGCTGCGGACAGCTGGGGCGAGGAGGTTGCTACCACCTTGTCCGAGCTGCTG
>LFIK01002883.1_pt1 | contig 13958 bp, 13 predicted proteins | sample 643401 | NCBI WGS metagenome assembly LFIK01 (sample SAMN03777447, study PRJNA286221) | soda lake metagenome | biome: soda lake; feature: Kulunda steppe; material: water; isolation source: sample T5-Br brine of Lake Tanatar-5 | place: Russia: Kulunda steppe | collected 2010-07 | reverse complement strand
TCGCTGCGGACAAGCGTTCCCATGGCTCGACGCGTTCGCGATTGCCACTGTCGTCAGTCCTGGACATCAAGTTGCCCTTGCCGTCGTTGGAGGTGCAGCGCCGTATCGCGGACATGCTCGATGCGGAAACGGCCCGTATCGACACGCTCATCGAGAAGAAGCGGGCGGCTGTCGGATCTGCCCAAGTTCGCCTCGAGCGTATGCGATGGGACTTGATGACCGGCAGAATATCGTCGGCGGAACGCAGGGAGGTAGCGCTCGCCTGGGCTGACACCCTTCCGGAAACATGGCCGCTCGTCACTCTCCAGTACCTGATCACGTCGAAGTACGGCTTCCCCTTCAAGTCTGAGGGCTTCACCTCAGACGTCGCGAGCACGCCAGTGGTCCGCATCCGCGATGTTGTGCCGAATCGAGTTCAGACGTGGACCGACGAGCTACCCGCCGGAGACGTCTGGCTTGACGATGGCGACATCGTCATCGGCATGGATGGTGACTTCAACCACGTCCGGTGGGAGGGCGGACGTGCAGCTCTGAACCAGCGGGTCTGCTCCGTTCGTTCGTCGTCCGAGATTCTGACCGATGACTTCCTGACTGAGGTCATCGGCTACCCCTTGCGACACATCAACGAGACCGTGCACTTCACCACCGTCAAGCACCTCTCGTTCGCCGACTTGATGGCTGAAAAGATTCCCCTACCACCGGTCGCTGCACAGACGACCATCGTTCGCGAGTTAGCGAGTGAGCGTGACGCAACCGAGCGACTTGCCGCAGCTGCCAACCGCAGTATCGAGTTGCTGAAACTTCGCCGTCAGGCGCTGATCACGGCGGCCGTGACCGGCCAGATCGAGGTGTGAGCATGCCGAACGGCGATGACGCACTTCCTGTCACAGCGCTGCTGGCCACCCAACCTGGTGCGCCGGTGACGGTGTTCGACTCGAACGCCGCGCTGCGGATGGCCGTCGTGGACCGCACCTCGCTGGCAGAACTGGATGAGGTGTGGGACGCCCCCGGTGTCTACCTCCTGCTCGACCCGCCCGGACCGGACGGCACCTACGGGGCGTATGTCGGCAAGGCCCCCTCCGGGGTGCGGGGTCGTCTACGAGAACACAGGTCACGGCGTGGACGCGAGTCGTGGATTCGCGCGGTCGCTGTGGTGCGCGACACGACCCACGGGTGGCACTCCGGACAGGTCGGCTGGCTTGAAGGCCGCCTCTACGCACTGCTGGAAGGTGCTGCGGCAGCAAACCTGTCCAACAGCAACCGCCCACAGGACGAAACCGTCCCGTCCTACGACCGTGCCGCACTCGAGACTGCAGTCGAACCCATCGCGGCTCTCCTGCGGCTACTGGGGTTCTCCCCGGACGCCGAAGACGACACCACCATCACCACAGGAAGCCGAGGAACCCCCCGCCAGTACAGCGTCGCCCCTTCCGACCTGCTCTCAGCTGGGCTGCTGACAGCAGGCGAGCCGCTGCGCGCAACGATGACCGCCTACCCGGCAACTGCCCGCCTCAACAGCGACGGGACCGTCACCGTGGACGGGAACACGTTCCCCTCGCTGTCAGCAGCCGGCAGCGCCGTCCGTGAGGGCAAAGCAACCAACGGCTGGTCGTTCTGGGCAGTGGAGCGTGACGGAACAACAGTCCCATTGGCTGCAGTTCGGGCCCGCCACCTTGAGGCAGCACAGCTCGAAAGCTCAGAGGAGTAGGACATGCCAGGCCCACACGACGAGCACACCTTCGAAACTGGCGTCGTCCACGAGATGACCACCCACGCAGGCTGGCAAGAGCGGCCTGCCGCCGACTACGACCGCACCCTCCGCCTCGTCCCCGCCGACCTCGAAACCTTCCTCACCGCCACCCAACCAGACCAGGTCGAGAAGCTCACCGAACGGCTCGGCAGCAACTGGCTGCGCAAAACCTGCGAGATCCTCGCCAAATCCCTCAAACGACCCGGCGACACCCTCAAGCTGCTGCGGCGCGGCAAGAACATCCACGGCGTCCCGATCGACCTCGCCTACTTCAAACCCACCCACGGCCTCAACCCGCACGTCGTCGCCCGCTACCAAGCCAACGTGCTCACCGTCATCCGGCAGGTGCCCTACTCCCCGGAGCACGGCAACACCCTCGACCTCGGCCTGTTCGTCAACGGCCTCCCAGTCGCCGACGCCGAACTGAAGAACGGCACCAGCCAGAAAGTCGACCACGCCGTCGACCAATACCGGTTCGACCGCGACCCGCACGACACGTTCCTCACCCGCAGATCGGTAGTCCACTTCGCCCTCGACCCGTACCTGGTGATGATGACCACCACCCTCGCCGGCAAGAACACCCGCTTCCTGCCGTTCAACCGAGGCACCAGCCCCGACGGGCAAGGAGGCGCCGGGAACTACCAGCCCACCGACGGCACACACCCCACCGCCTACCTGTGGCGAAACGTCTGGCAGCGAGACGCGTGGATGGATCTCCTCCAATCCTTCATCCACATCGAACACCCCGACCCGGACGACCCCCTCGCCGACCCGACCCTCATCTTCCCCCGGCTCCACCAGTGGGACTGCGTCCTCAACTTCGTCGCCGACGCACGCACCCGAGGTGCCGGCCACAACTACCTGGCGATGCACTCCACCGGATCAGGCAAGACCAACACCATCGGCTGGCTCGCCCACCGCCTCGCCAACCTGTTCGACGCCACCGACACCAAAGTGTTCGACAAGGTGCTCGTCCTCACCGACCGGAAGGTGCTCGACCGGCAACTCCAAGACAAGATCGAACAGTTCGAACAGGCCACCGCCAAAGGCATGGTCCGCACCATCTCCGACTCCTCAACCCAGCTCGCAGAAGCACTCGCATCCCACTCGGCCAAGATCATCGTCACCACCATCCAGAAGTTCCCCTACATCGCCGGGAAGGTGTCCGAACGTGCCGGCAGCAGCTTCGCCGTCATCATCGACGAAGCCCACTCCTCCCAATCCGGCGAGTCCGCCGGCGCGATGAAACACACCCTCGCACCCACCTCCTCCAAAGACACCGCGCTCGAACAGGCCGCCGCCGAAGAAGAAGAGCGTGAAGTGGACGACCCCGCCGCACTCCTGGCTGAACAGGTCGCCACCGCACGCGGCCGGCAGGAAAACCTGTCGATGTTCGCCTTCACCGCCACACCGAAGAACAAGACCCTCGAACTTTTCGGCACCCCAGACGGCGACGGGAGGATGCGCCCCACCCACACCTACTCGATGCGTCAAGCCATCGAAGAGGGCTTCATCATCAACGTGCTGGAGAACTACACCACCTACCAGGCCTACTACCGCCTCGCATCCAAGCTGGACGACTCCGAACTGACCTCCACACAGGTGGAGAAGTCCAAGGCGCTCGCAGCGGTGCGCCGCTACGCGATGCTCCACCCCCACAACATCGCCCAGAAGGTCGAGATCGTCGTCGAACACTTCCGCGAACACGTCCAGCACGGACTCGACGGGCAGGCCAAAGCGATGGTCGTCACCGCCTCCCGCCTCCACGCGGTCCGCTACAAGCAGATGCTCGACAAGTACCTGACCGCCAAAGGCTACGACGACCTCAAGACCCTGGTCGCCTTCTCCGGAGAGGTCATCGACCCCGACACGGCAGGCGAACCGCTCACCGAACCGAAGATGAATACCTTCCCCGAAGCGCAGACCGAAGCGAAGTTCGACTCCGACGACTACCAGGTGCTCGTCGTCGCCGAGAAGTTCCAGACCGGGTTCTCCCAACCCAAGCTGTGCGCCATGTATGTCGACAAGAAGCTGTCCGGCCTCAACGCCGTCCAGACCCTGTCCCGGCTCAACCGGCCGTACCCCGGCAAAGTCACGTTCGTTCTCGATTTCATCAACGATGTCGCCACCATCCAAGACGCCTACTCGGACTACTGGACTGAAGCGATCGCCGAGCCGACCGACCCCCAGGTCCTCTACGAGACGTGGGAACAGGTCGATGACGCCCACATCATCGAGGACGACGACGTCGAGGCGTTCGCTGCCGTGTGGTTCGACCCGACCTTCGACCCGTCTGCCACCGGACGGAAGGCGGGCAAGCAGGCCGCGACAGCGAACGCGCAGCTCCTTGCCGCGCTCCGCCCTGCCGAGGAGCGGTTCGCCGACCAGGACGAGGACGCACAGGAGCTGTTCCGTAGGGTGCTGCGCCAGTTCATCCGGCAATACGCGTTCCTCTCCCAGGTTGTCCCGTGGGCGGACACAGAGATGGAGTGCCGCTATGCCTACGCCCGGATGCTCTCCCGCCGCATCGCCGAGCAGCGGGGGAAGACACTGGACCTGTCCGACGAGCTGGTGATGACCCACTACCAGCTCGAGGAGACGTTCCACGGCCAGCTTGCCGCATCCGAAGAGGCGGAAGTGATGGCACCCGCCTTCCCCGGCGGGGGACACGGGCCACTCACCGAAGATGAACAGCTCGCGCTGCTCGATGTGATCGAGACGATCAACGACCGCTACGGCACCAACCTGACCGAGGCGCACCGGGTCCTCACCGAAGCGTGGGCGCAGTGGATGATCGAACAGCCCGACGCACGCCAGAAGTTCGCGGCCAACCCCCGAGACAAGGCGCTGCTGGCCTTCCGGGAGCTATGGGCTGATGCGAAGTTCTCCCATCTGGACGAGCACACCGACTTCATCAAGATGCTGATCGATAACCCTGAGGTGGAACAGCTGCTCGGCGAAGCGGTCTTCGACTCGATCTACCGGGAAGCCAGACGTCGCGAGGGGCACACCGACTGAACGTGCCGACCCTCCCAACACCCCCACCCAGCCTGGGTGCACCGAGGCCGGGTGGGGGAGAGGGGTGGACCTGGCCGGGATCGAACCGGCGTCCGACCTCGCCACTGCCGGGGCGCTACGTGCGTAGGTGCGAGAAACCTCTCGGGTGCTGCTGCTCTCGCACCAGACGTCTGCAGGACCCATACCGCCAACTGGTTCCCGGCAGTGCGCGACGGTCGGCGCAGCTGCGCGGTACTCCCGGTGCGACGCCAGACCCTACCTACCGGGTGTCAGGAGGCTGACGGGAGACCTTCTCAGGCCACCAGAGCCAGCTCGTTGTCAGCTGTCGTTCCGACGCGGATTCACGAGGTTGCGTCGATCCTCGGCACGCTCCCGAAACAGCAGATCCGAGATCGTCGAACCCATCTCAGGCCCATACACGCAACAGTCCCCACCTCCACACCGCACGCACGGAGCCCAACAGGTTGCGCTCGCCGCATCGCTGCTCACCGTCAACAACATGCGACTTCACCTCTCCCACCCTGTCCCCGCCGGCCATGTCATCCTCGGTCGCATCCCAGACAACAGCCAGGTGCTGGCCGACTTCATCGACGAGGACACCCCACGGGACCTCACCGACCTGGCCTGTGACCTGCTCCTGATCGGGATGGCCGTCTTCTACGACCGGCAAGCCGGCCTGGAAGCCGGCTCCACCGACGAGCTCAACATCGCCGACGTGTCGGCCCAGGGAGACACCCCCACCTTCACCTATCTGCATCCTGGAGAACAGGTCGCCTCCGACATCGACCCCGCCCAGGCACTCGAGTTCATCTCCCTCGGCATCGCCTCCCAGATCACCTCCGGAGTCGCCCACGAAGCAGCTGAAGAGGCCACGCCAGACACCCCCGACGACCTCGACCACTGACCGGCCCCAAACCACCTCCCACGAGCATCTCGAGGGGCCATCAGCGGCACACAGCAGCTCCTCACCGCGAGTTAGGGCACGAATGGGACATGGGTGCCATCCCAGGACAAACGCCGCTCCACAAGCCGCTGAGAGCAACAGCTCAGAGCAGGTCAACACGGTGGACGCACACGGCCGGGGAAGCGAGCAGGCCTACCTTCGACAGCTCCGGGTGTGCGCTGCGGGTCGGGCCGCGCTGGAGGCGGGCGGGCCGGAGGCGGTCGTGGCGATACACCGCCGGCACGCCTGGGACGTTGCACATGCTGCAGGCCAGTGTGCACCTGCTGCAAGGACCCCAGGCCTATCAGTTCGGGGCGGCTACCCCGCGCGAACAAGCGTTCCGTGGTCAGTTCTGTACTCCACATCCACCACGCCGTGGTCGATCCTGCACCCCTGCCCGGGCGGACACGATCCACCGTCCATCGCCCCCACCTTGGCTGGGTCCTGTCCCTCTCCCCAGCGGGACGTCGGGGGCCGAGTCTTACTACGGGTGGCCACGCTGAAGTTCCCGGATCTGGCCATGGTTTCTGCAGTGGTTGGCCACCGGAACTTCAGTGGTTGGTCATCGACTGAAAGGGTTCGCGGAGACACGGACACACCAACACGGAGGGGCCCTGCGGGGCCCCTCCGCCGTTGCAGGAGCCGGGCAGGCCCAAACGGCTGACGCGGAGGCGCAGCTGTGCGCGCAGACGACGCTGCTCTGGGGGAGGTTCGACGGCGCGGCAACCACACCCGGAGCACGTCGCCGCCGACATACGGGGCTCTCGCCGACGTGAGGTGGCCTTTCGTGGCCCGGACACGCACGGTCCGCGTCGGGCGGGTTGCGCATGTCGCCGCGACGCGCACAGTGCTCCGGAAGGGAACCGCCTAACTACCGACACCCCGACCCGTGGTGGATACCATGCCGACTATGATCTCTCAGGACCACGCCAGCGCGAGCGCACCGGCGGTTGAGCCGCCGGGGGGCGATGTCACTATGCCCGCTTTCCGGGCGGAGGTCACCTCCGACGAGTTCTGGGCGGCCGTAGAAGCGGGCCGTTCCGGCGACACCCTCGCGGAGAAGCTACAGGTGTCTGCCGCGTACCGGCGGCAGCGTGCCGAGAGGGCAGCAGCCGAACTGCGGCGCTGAGCCGGCGGCGTGCGGCGTCTACTTCTCACTGCGCGAGCACGCGCAGACCTCGAACTGCCCGACGGTTATGCCGGCGCTGACGCACGCGACATTGTCGATGATCTTCGTCAGAGCCTGACCGTTTCCCTTTCCCAGCGCCATCCCGATTGGGACTCTGAGCATGTGTCCGCAGAGGTCGACCGGAAGCTGTCCCACCACTACGGACCCTTGGTGACCTTCGCTCGAGAGTGATCCCAGCAGCCAGAGGGCCGGGAGTGGACCCAACATCTCGCGAACAACGACAAGAAGGTCTACTACCTGCACGCCGGCGAGGACCGTGGTGCAACTTGGTGGGACCGCGACCGGGATGTCGTCTGGCTGCTCACCGCTCCGGCCAGCGTGATGACCGCTACCCGGCAGTCGTGGCGCTTGACGCGAACCACGACCTGATGCCAACAGCACACGACCTCCTTGACGCGGACCCGGCTCCCACCGAAGAGTACGTACGTGAACGCTCCCACAAGGGCGTCGACTGCTCCAGAGAGCACGTGAAAACCCGTTCACAGGGCACGGGGACCTCATCGCGGGACACGTCACGTTGGGACGTACACGGAGGTATACGTCAGCGAGGACGACCGTGCCGAGGAGGTGTGGGTCCGGGTCCGGGCCACACCCGACCACCACGGAAGCGACGTCGTGCTTGACGTGCTACAGCACGTGATCCCCGACGCACCCTTCGGGCGGTGATCGAGTTGCTCGCCCGCGAGCAGCAGCGGGCCATCTGGGCCTTCCACGAGACCGCCGCACACCGCTTCCCCGGTACCCTCGAACAGCAGCAGGGGGACGCTGATGAGTGACATCCCCGACTTCGTCGACGTCACCGCCGTGCGCGTTCTCGCGCGCTACATCGTCGAACTCACCTTCGAGGACGGTGCCGTCAAGGTCATCGACCTCGAACCGCACCTGTGGGGTGAGATGTTCGCACCCCTGCTCGCCGACTACGGGGTGTTCCGGCAGGTCACGGTCGACCCGGACGCCGGCACGATCGTGTGGCCGAACGGCGCCGATCTCAGCCCCCGCATGCTGTACGCGGACGCGAAGGCGGCCACGCCTGCCTGATGCCTGCGACAGGCACACGAACCACCACGACGCCCGACCACCCCGGTCGGGCGTCGTCGCATGACGGCGGAAGACCGTCGGCGACCTGCAGCCGTCTACGAGGCAGCGCGTTGCGCTCCGGCGCGGACGGCGCACCGTCGGGGAGGCCTGCCAGGAGCCTTGCGTGGACGATCTTCCCCGACGACCATCCCCAGCGACCGCCCGCAAGCGGGGAACGCATAAGCCGTTGGGCATGCCCATAGCGGCGTCACTGCGCGAACCAAGACTTACCGTGTCGCTAAGGCTGGCGGCGTGGCGTGGCGCCTCACAAGGTCAAACGCCCGGCACAACGCCGGAAGTTCGCCCGAAAGAGGTGGGCAGGAGTCGTGACACACCACCAGATGTGGAGGTAGTCCGTCCGGGCGTACCGGTGTGGCGACAAGCCGGTCATAAGCAGCTCGCTGCAGATCCGGGCCGCTGGTCGCCATAGCCACCCAGTCAGGTCCGGACGCACGATGTTGGGGTCGGCCACCTGTTCTGCCCCCCCCTCCGAGCGCTTCTTCCCACGTCAGCGTGACCGGGGTGTCCATACGCCCTTCGGGGACGCTTGTTCACGGCAGGTTGCACAGCGGTCCAGCGGCCGGTCCGGCAGCAAGGGCGCCAGGGTCGGAGTGGAAAGGCTGTTCGAACCTGGAGAGGTCCGAAGCGGGCTCGAGGACCCTGAGCGGTCATCCAACGGGCGTGGGATGAGCTGGGTGATCGACTGGTCGAACATCGGGGCGGGGGAGGGCCGCGATGTCCCCCAGAACGTCACCGGCACCCCCGGCAGGGTCAGAGCGGCCCGAGCTGGTGCACCTCAACCAGTTCTGCACGCACCGACGCTTGCCGGCCAACACCTCGGAACCGCAGCTGCCACACCAGACCGTCCGGCACCGCCTCCACCAGCTGCATCGGAGTTGTCCGGCAGAACGTCGCAAGCCGGACCAGGTCCTGATACTCAGCCCCGGGCAGCACCAGCATCTGCCCATCAGCGAACTGGATCGCACCCACCTCCCCATCGGCAACCCCGACGGTGGTGACATCCGCCCCGCCCGCTTCCAATACTGCCAGCTCCTCGGCCAGCTCACGGTTGCGGACCGCAACCTCCTCACTCCACGCGGCAGCCAGTCCGCCTGCGACCTCAGCTTGCTCCTGCTCGTCGAACACGTCTTCCCACCACGACTGCCCGATCCGACGCCCACGCCGTTCTGCCCGACGGGCCCGGAACTTCCCCAACCGGTTCCACACCAGCAGCGCCACACCCACCCCGGCGAAGAAGCCGAGGATGTCGGAGAAGGCGGGAAGGAGAAGGAACTCAGACAGCGGCATCAGGCACGCTCCTGTGAGGACGTCGGCACACGTTCCACGGTGCCCGCCACGTCGTATCGTGCAACACCTGAGAGGAACCGCAGCCGCAGCCCGCCCTCAGCTGCCTCTACCTGTTGGAGCCAGACGGGCCACAGCTTCGCGGTCCGCACCAGATCCTCCAGGTCGCCAACCTCCACCCGCACCTGCCCGCCGTTGCCCAGCTCCAACCGCCGGCCAGCTACCGCGACCACCACCGCGCACGGGCCCAGCAGCGCCCCCATCCCCTCAGGGGCACGCTCGTGAGGGGAGACGTAGGTGAGATAGAACTGGCGGGCAAACCCGGCAGACACCTCCACACTCCCCGGCTGCCCCACCGCTCCGACACGCATCACTGCTCCTTCACTCGTTACCAGGACCGTGGCCCACCCTGCCCGCAAGACAGTCGCCGCCAGCAGCCACCCACGGACCGTCACAGGTATGTCGCCTGCCCTCACCCCCTCACCGCAGCTACTTGCAGGTCTCGACACCGACCAGCGTGCTGCACTCACCCACCAGGAAGGGCCGCTACTCATCGTCGCCGGCCCCGGCTCCGGCAAGACCCTCACCCTGACCCGCCGCATCGCCGCCCTCCTCGAAGGGGGCACCCCGCCGACCGGCATCCTGGCCGTCACCTTCACCAACAAAGCGGCAGCAGAGATGCGCACCCGCCTCGCCGACCTGGTCGGACCTGCCGCCCAGAAGCTGTGGGTCGCCACGTTCCACTCCGCCTGCCTCACCATCCTCCGCAACCACGCACCTGCCGCCCGGCTCTCACCCGCCTTCACCATCGCCGATGCGGACACCTCCCACCGTCTCATCACAGACGCGGCCGGCCGCACCGACCCGGAGCTCACCGCCACCGACATCCGCCGCATCGCCCAGCTGATCTCCACCACGAAGAACGACGGGGCAGGCCCCGCCGCCCTCACCGCCCGCGACGATCCCCTCGCCGAACGGGCGGCGACGGTGATGCGTACCTACCAGCAGGGCCTGAACCGGATGCACATGGTCGACTTCGACGATCTGCTCATCCGCACCCTCTGGCTCCTCACCACCCGCACCGACATCGCCGCCCGCTACCAGCAACGGCTCGAACACGTCATCGTCGACGAGTGGCAGGACTCCAACCGGGTCCAGCTCCAACTCACCCGCATCCTCGCCTCCCACCATCGCAACGTCTGCTGCTGCGGAGACCACGACCAGGGCATCTACTCGTGGCGTGGCGCCACCCAAAGCGCCCTCGCCCGGTTCCAACACGACTGGCCCGACGCGTCCCTGGTGGTGTTGCGCAACAACTACCGCTCGACAGAACCGATCCTGGAAACCTGCCGGGCCATCATCGCCCCCAACCGGACCTCACACCGCTCACCGCTGGTCGGCACCCGCCCCGGCACCCGCCCTGTCACCCTCTTCGAAGCGGCAGACGACCGGGAGGAGGCCACCTGGGTGACCGACCGTCTCGCCTCCCACACCCAGGCGGGACAGCAGGCAGCGGTCATCGTCCGCACCAACGCGCAGATGCGGCTGTTCGAAGAGGAGCTGGTCCGCCGCCGCCTGCGCTACGAGATGGTGGGAGGCACCCGCTTCTACGAGCGGGCGGAGGTGAAAGACCTCCTCTCCTACCTCTTTGTTGCGACAAACCCTGCGGATGTGGTGGCGTTCCGTCGTTCTGCCACCACACCCCGGCGAGGGTTGGGTCCCTCCACCCTCGACCAGGTCGCCGCCGCTGCCGCCGGTGGCAGTGACCTGGTCGCTGCCGCCACGTCCCTGGCTACCACCGACCAGCTCCCACCCGCCCGTGCCCGGGCGTTGGCCGGATATCTCGAAACGGTCGGGCAGGTGCAGGCGGCGGTGGAACGGGGGCCGCGTGAGGCGGTGGCAGTGGCGTTGGAGAGCTCAGGTCTGGTGGAGATGTTTACCGGACGGGAGGAGCAGGACCGGCTGGCGAACCTCGGTGAGGTGGTGTCTGCCGCCCGCCAGTTCGAAGCGGTCGATCCGGACGTAGGACAGGTGTTGGAAGGGCGGGCGGCGACAGTGGCCTACCTCGCCCATCTCGCCTTGGCGGCCGGTGGGGAGGAACACCCTGAGGGTGGGGAGGGGGGAGAGCGGGAGCCGGTGGTGCTCACCACCGCCCATGCGGCGAAGGGGAAGGAGTATCCCCACGTCTATGTCTGCGGGGTGGAAGACGGCCTGTTCCCCCACCAGAGGACCTCAGATGTTGCGGGGGTGGAGGAGGAGCGCCGGCTGCTGTTTGTCGCCTGTTCCCGGGCGGAGGACACCTTGACGGTCACGTGGGCGCGCCGGCGGTCCCGCTGGGGTCGGGCGGAGGACACCGAACCCTCCCCCTTCTTCACCGCACTGCCCGCCACCGTCCGCCGCCTGCACGCCCTCGAACACGACGTGCTCTGACCGGTCCTTTCAGGCGGCCGGGTTGGGGCTGCCGGCAGCTGCTGCGAGCACCTGGGCATGCAGGTCGGCGACGCTGCCGCTGTTGGACACATACACGTCCCACCCTCTACTTGCTGCGACCCGGTCCGGTAGCTGTTCGGAGATGTGGGTGTTCGCAGGTCCGACCCCGGGGCGGGTGATCAGCCAGGTCTGACCCCCAAGCTTCCGGATCATCTCCAGCTCGTTGTCGTAACGCACGTCGGTGATGACTGTGGGGGCGGGTGTGGAGATGATCTGGTGGCGGATGACCTCCACCCATGTGTCTTTCCCGATGACGTCCCGAACGCCGGCACCAAGCTGCTGGAGCAGGTGCCTGCCCTCCTCGTCCTTCACCCCGTCCCACCCGACATACCGGGCGATCGCTTTGAGCGGGTCGGCGAACGCGAGACGCTGGTAGCCGAACTGTTCGATGAGGGCAGCGGCGGCAGTGTCTTTCCCGGAGCGGGCGTAGCCGACCATGCCGATCAGCGGGTGCTGGCAGGGGTGGGGAAGAGGTGCGGAGAGAGCCATAGTGTCCACCGGAGGTGCGGGTGCCCTCCACGGTCCGGGAAACGCGGTGGGCGGCCACCTGCTCACCCCGCCCACCACCTCCTTGCCTCCCGCCACACCCGGGCGCACGGTCGGGAGTGAGCGCTTGGGGATCTGTCCGTGGCGCCACACCCCTGCCCCCACTGGCAGGGGTGTTCTCAGCTCGACAGCCGCTTCCGCTCTTGCAGCTGCCCGCACCCAACAGCCGCCCGGCCCCCGACCGGTGGCGGCAAGGTGCCCAACCAGCTCAAGACCCGGCTTTGAGCAGGTCAGCGGCGGTTTCTGCGCTGCTGACGGGAGGGTGTGTGACCCTGAACGGGTGTCCGTTCTGGCTGCGGAACAAGGGGAGGTTGCTTGTGGTGGCGTTCCCGACACCGTCGAGAGTATGGGGCACGAGGCCCTATCCCGATGTTGAAGGAGTCGTCATGTCGCTGTCTGATGCGGACCTGCTACCCGAAAGCCGTTTTGATGAGGGGGTGGTCGCCTCTGTCGTTGACCTCTCGACCGTGTCTCGTCTCGATGATGCTGATGTGCCGACCTTCGGGCAGGAGGCAGAGGTGCGGACGATGACGGGGTCCGGGTTCGAGGTTGGTGAGTTCTTCCGCTGGGGTGCGGGCCCTACCGCTTTCCAGGCGTTGGAGGGGATGGGGTGGCAGTCCCGTGGGCAGCTGTCTGTCCCGATCGGCTGTGTGGTCCGCTATCTGGTGGAGGCTGATGGGACGTTGGCGGTCGAGGTGGTGGTCGATGCCGGTGCCCAGGCGGGTCGTGACCGCACGTTGCGGTTCCCGCCCGGCACGTTCGATCAGCGGGCGTTGGACCGGTTGGAGGCGACGGGCAGGGGGGTGTCGTTCCCTCTCGCGTCGTAGCTGCTGCCTGCCAGTTCTCAAGCCCCGCCGAACCTGGCGGGGCTTGTGGTGTGTTGGGGCTGGTTCAGAGCCCGAGGACGTTGCGGGTGGCGGCGGCGAAGGTGGCGAGGTTGTCGTGCTGTTCGGTCTGGTCGGACGGGGCGGTGAGTTCATAGCGGGTGGGGATGTTGGTGACGATCGCTTCCACCTGGCCCCGCTCCCCGTCGTTGGGGGTGGTGAACACCCCTTCGAGGTTGGCTTGGTTCCGGTCGGCGTCGAACTCGATGGTGACAGTCAGAGTTCCGCCCACATGCCGTTCTTCGATACGGCGGATCTGGTCGTGGGGGACGGCGATGGTGAGGTAGTCGCTGGTGGGTGACTGTTCGACCCGGAGGAACCGTCCGGGGGTGACGAGGAAGACGACGATGTTGTCTCCTTCGGCAGTCACCCAGTAGCCGGCGACGGGGTAGTCCTCGGGGGTGAGGGGGCCGGTGGGGCGCGCGCCGAGGGCTGCACGTAGCCGTTGGGCGACGGTGGGGTTCGCCGCTTCTGCTTCGCGCAGCATCTGGTCGGTGACAGAACTGGTTCTACTCATAGTTGGGACGGTCCGGCAGGTGGGTGTGGTGGCAGACATCTCTGGGGGTCGGGTCCTCTACCTGGCGGGTTGGTGGTTGGTGCTGGTGAGGGTGGGGGTGAGGGGATGGTCGGGTGGGAGGAGGAGGTGGCCGGTGGTGCGGGTGGCGGTGATGAGGGTGTGGGCGGTGTGCTGCCAGTGGTGTGGGCGGGTGTGGTGTCGGCGGGTGGCGGGCTGGTGGGGGAGGTGGTGGTGGAGGG
>LFIK01002882.1_pt1 | contig 13967 bp, 9 predicted proteins | sample 643401 | NCBI WGS metagenome assembly LFIK01 (sample SAMN03777447, study PRJNA286221) | soda lake metagenome | biome: soda lake; feature: Kulunda steppe; material: water; isolation source: sample T5-Br brine of Lake Tanatar-5 | place: Russia: Kulunda steppe | collected 2010-07 | reverse complement strand
GGAGCTTATCAGCGCCTACCGCCATCGGGGCCACAAGCGTGCAGCCATTGATCCGCTGGGTCTGATGGAACGGCCTGCCACGCCGGTGCTCGACCTGGCATATCACCGTCTGTCCGAGGCGGATCTGGACACCAACTTCCAGACCGGCTCGTTCTTCTACGGCGATGCGGAAGCCCCGCTGCGCGAGATCATCAAGGCGCTTGACGCGACCTACTGCAGCAGTCTCGGCGCCGAGTTCATGCACATCGTCGATGAAGGCGAGAAGCTCTGGGTGCAGCAGCGACTGGAGAGCGTGCGCTCGCGGCCCGATTATGCGGTCGAGATCAAGAAGATGATCCTGGAGCGGCTGACCGCTGCCGAGGGTCTCGAGAAGTATCTGCACAACCGCTATCCAGGGACCAAGCGCTTCGGCGTCGAGGGCGGCGAGGCGATGATTCCGGCACTGCACGAGTGCCTGCAGCGGGCCGGTTCGCACGGCATTGTCGAGACCGTGATCGGCATGGCGCATCGTGGCCGACTCAATGTGCTGGTCAACATCCTGGGCAAGCAGCCCGAGGACCTGTTCGACGAGTTCGAGGGCAAGGTGCCGGCCGGAGGCGGATCCGGTGACGTGAAGTATCATCAGGGCTTTTCCTGCAACGTGATGACGCCCGGCGGCGAGATGCACGTGGCGCTGGCCTTCAATCCATCCCATCTGGAAATCGTCGGCCCGGTGGTCGAGGGCAGCGTGCGCGCACGCCAGGACCGGCGACTGGACTACCAGAACAAGAAGGTGCTGCCATTCCTGATTCATGGCGATGCGGCCATTGCCGGTCAGGGCGTGGTGATGGAGACATTCCAGATGTCCCAGACCCGCGGCTTCCGCACCGGCGGCACCATTCACCTGGTCATCAACAACCAGGTGGGCTTCACCATGAGCCGCCAGGACGATGCACGCTCGACCGAATACTGCACCGAGATCGCCAAGATGGTGCAGGCGCCGATCCTGCACGTGAACGGCGACGATCCGGAAGCGGTGCTGTTCGCCATGCAGCTGGCGGTGGATTACCGCATGGAGTTCCGCAAGGACGTGGTGATCGACCTGGTCTGTTACCGTCGCCGTGGCCACAACGAGGCCGAAGAGCCGGCCAAGACTCAGCCGGAGATGTACCAGACCATCCGCAAGCATCCGACCACCCGGACCCTGTACGCACGCCGGCTGGTGGAAGAGGGCGTGGTCACGGAGGAAGAAGAACAGGCGATGGTGGAGGCCTATCGCGACAGTCTGGAAACGGGACATCACGTGGCCCTTTCGCTGGTCTCGGAACCCGATTCCAGCCTGTTCGTGGACTGGCAGCCCTACCTGGGACATGAATGGACCTCGCCCTGCGACACCCGCTTCGACCTGGAGACCTTCCAGCAGCTGGCCGGTCGCCTGCAGGAACTGCCCGAAGGGTTCGTGCTGCACCGGCAGGTCGAGAAGCTGATGGAAGACCGCCGCAAGATGACGGCCGGTGCCGCACCCATCAACTGGGGCTACGCGGAAACCATGGCCTACGCGACCCTGCTTCACGAGGGCCATCCGGTGCGTCTGACCGGCCAGGACTCGGGCGTCGGCACCTTCTCCCATCGGCATGCGACCCTGTACAACCAGAAGACCGGCAAGCGCCATATTCCACTCAATCACCTGGCGGAATGGCCCACGTTCGATATCTATGATTCGTTCCTGTCGGAGGAGGCCGTGCTGGCCTTCGAGTACGGCTATGCCAGCACCATGCCCAACGCCCTGATCGTCTGGGAGGCCCAGTTCGGCGATTTCGCCAATGGCGCCCAGGTGGTGATCGACCAGTTCATCGTTTCCGGTGAGCACAAGTGGGGTCGGCTCAGCGGACTGACGCTGCTGCTGCCCCACGGTTACGAGGGTGCCGGCCCGGAGCATTCATCCGCGCGCCTGGAACGGTTCCTGCAGCTGTGTGCCGAGCACAACATCCAGGTCTGCGTACCGACCACGCCGGCGCAGGTCTACCACATGCTGCGCCGACAGGTGAAACGACCGCTGCGCAAGCCGCTGGTGGCCATGACTCCGAAGAGTCTGCTGCGCCACAAGCTTGCCATTTCTTCGCTGGAAGACCTTTGCGATGGCTCCTTCCAGACGGTCATCGGCGAAGTGGACAAGCTGGACCCAGCGAGGGTCCAGCGGGTGGTCATGTGCTCCGGGAAGGTCTACTACGACCTGCTGCAGCAGCGCCGTCAGGATGAGTGTGATGACGTTGCGATCGTGAGGATCGAGCAGCTCTATCCGTTCCCGGAAGAGGAGCTGGCCGCTGCGCTGGAACCCTTCAGCAAGGCACGCCAGGTGGTGTGGTGTCAGGAAGAACCCATGAATCAGGGGGCCTGGTACTGCTCCCAGCACCACATGCGGCGGGTGCTGCAGGCGCTCTACGGCAGCGGAGACCTTGGCTACGCCGGCCGCGATGCTTCGGCCGCTCCGGCAGCCGGCTACATGTCCGTCCACCTTGAGCAGCAGGAGCGTCTGGTCAAGGACGCGCTCTACGGAGATATCAGCCCTGTTTCCAGGGACCAGCAGCAGAGGGCAACAGGAAAAGCCAATGACCATTGAAATCAAAGCGCCGCAGTTCCCCGAATCGGTTGCCGATGGCACCGTCGCCACCTGGCACGTGCAGGAAGGGGAATCCTGTAAACGCGACGACCTGCTGGTGGATATCGAGACCGACAAGGTGGTGCTGGAAGTGGTGGCGCCAGCGGACGGGGTGCTGCGCGAGATTCGCAAGCAGGAAGGCGATACGGTGCTGTCCGAGGAAGTGCTGGGCGTGTTCGAGGCCGGTGCCGAGGGCAGTGCGCCGCAGACGGACGCCCGGGATGACACAGGCTCCGGTGACGGCAAGAGCGCCGATGGCTCGGACGCTGACGGCGATGAAAAGTCTGCCGGTGCTGTAGCGGACACGGGCGAGCAGGGCGGCCCCATGTCGCCGGCCGCGCGCAAGCTGGCTACCGAGAAGGGTGTGGATCCGGCCTCCATCCGGGGTACCGGCAAGGATGGCCGCATTACCAAGGAAGATGTGCTGCAGGCTCTGGACGGCCCTACCGTGACGCCCGCCGAAGCACCGGCAGCACAGCCGACGGAAACTCCTCGGACCAAGCCTGACAGCAGTGCGCCTGAAGGTACCGGCATCCCGGTGGACCTGGAGCGGGTCCCGGGTGTCAGCATGGACGAAGGCGAGCGCCCGCAACGACGCGTGGCCATGACCCGGTTGCGTGCCAGCATCGCGCGGCGTCTGGTGGAAGCGCAGCAGACCGCGGCCATGCTGACGACCTTCAACGAAGTCAACATGCAGCCGCTGATGGACCTGCGTTCGCGCTACAAGGCAGAGTTCGAGAAGGTTCACAACGGCACGCGCCTGGGCTACATGTCGTTCTTCGTCAAGGCAGCGACCGAGGCGCTGAAGCGCTTCCCGGCCGTGAATGCCTCCATTGACGGCACCGACATCGTCTACCACGGCTACTATGATGTGGGGGTCGCCGTGTCCACCGAGCGCGGGCTGGTCGTGCCGGTGATCCGCGACTGCGACGGCCTGGGACTGGCACAGATCGAGGAAGCGATTCGCGACTATGGGGTGCGCGCCCGTGATGGCAAGCTGGCGCTGGAGGACATGTCCGGCGGCACCTTCACCATTTCCAATGGCGGCGTGTTCGGTTCACTGCTCTCCACGCCCATACTGAACCCGCCGCAGACGGCGATCCTGGGCATGCACAAGATTCAGGACCGCCCGATGGCTGTCGACGGGGAAGTCCGGATCCTGCCCATGATGTATCTGGCACTGTCCTATGATCACCGGCTGATCGACGGTTCCGAGGCGGTGCGGTTCCTGGTGACCATCAAGGAGCTGCTGGAGGAGCCGGCGCGGATGCTGCTGGACATTTGATGACAGGCGGACGGCGGCGCAGTATTGCGCCGCCATGTTGAAACCACCACAGGAAGAGCCTGATGGCAGACAAGTACGATGTGATCGTGATCGGTGCCGGACCGGCGGGCTACCACGCCGCCATTCGCTGTGCCCAGCTGGGCCTGAAGACGGCCTGCATTGACAAGTCACTCGGCGAGGATGGCAAGCCGGCCTATGGCGGAACCTGTCTGAACTGGGGCTGCATTCCCTCCAAGGCGCTGCTGGATGCCAGCCACAAGCTCGTGGAAGCACGCGACAAGTTCGCTGACCTGGGTATCAAGGTGGGTCGTGTGGCGGCAGACGTGCCGAAGATGATGGAGCACAAGGCAGCCGTGGTGAAGCAGCTGACCAGCGGCGTTGCCGGCCTGTTCAAGGCCAACGGCGTCGAAGACCTGCCGGGTACCGGCAAGCTGCTTGCCAATCGCAAGGTGGAGTACACGCCCCACGAAGGCGATTCGCGGACGCTGGAAGCCGAGTCCGTGATCCTGGCACCGGGGTCGGTGCCGGTGGAGATCGACGCGGCACCCATGGATGGTCAGTACATCCTGGATTCCACCGGTGCACTGGAAATGGAGAAGGCGCCGAAGACGGTCGGCGTGATCGGCGCCGGGGTGATCGGCCTGGAACTGGGCAGTGTCTGGAGCCGTCTTGGCAGTGAAGTGGTGATGCTGGAGGCACTGGATGATTTCCTGCCTCAGGTGGATCGCCGGCTGGCCCAGGATGCCCTGCGCACGTTCCGCAAGCAGGGACTGGATATTCGCCTGGGGACTCGGGTCACGGGTACCGAGGTGAAGAACCGCAAGGTCGAGGTGAGCTACAAGGACAAGGAAGGCGACCAGACCCTGAAGGTCGATCGCCTGATCGTTGCGGTGGGGCGGCGCCCGTTTACCGACGGCCTGCTGTCCGCGGACTGCGGTGTCAATCTGGACGAGCGTGGCTTCATCTACGTCAACGACCTGTGCGTGACCGATGCGCCGGGCGTCTATGCGGTAGGTGACGTGGTGCGCGGTCCCATGCTGGCACACAAGGGCATGGAAGAGGGCCTGATGGTCGCCGAGCGCATTACCGGCCGCAAGCCGGTGGTCAACTACGACGCAGTGCCCTCCGTGATCTACACCCACCCGGAGATTGCCTGGGTGGGGCGCAGCGAGGACGAGCTGAAGCGCAGCGGTGATGCCTGTCAGGTGGGCAGCTTCCCGTTCGCGGCGAGTGGCCGGGCACTGGCCGCAGCCGATGCCGAGGGATCGGTGAAGGTGGTCACCGACCCCGAGACCGATCGCATTCTGGGCATGCAGATCTTCGGGCCGCAGGCGTCCGAGCTGATCGCGCAGGCGGTGATCGGCATGGAGTTCAGCGCCAGCGCAGAGGATTTCGGTCTGACCATGTTCGCTCATCCGACCCTCTCGGAGGCGGTGCACGAGGCGGCACTGGCAGTGCATGGCCATGCCATTCACGTGGCCTCGCGCAAGCGCAACAAGAAGAAGTGAGCCTCTTGCCGGACGCGGTCCCTGTGGCCGCGCGGCGGAAAGTGAAGTCGGTGCTATCAGTTCTTGCCGGCAACAGTTCGGCCGGCGTTGCCGTGCCGGAACACGACATACGGGAATCAATATGAATCTGCATGAATATCAGGCCAAGGCCCTGTTCCGGGAGTACGGTATCCCCGTCTCCGAGGGTCATGCGGTGGATACGGCGGACCAGGCCGTGGAAGCTGCGAAGAAGATCGGCGGTGATCGCTGGGTCGCCAAGGTGCAGGTGCACGCAGGCGGCCGCGGCAAGGCCGGTGGCGTCAAGCTTTGCGACAGCCTGGACGACGTCCGTGCCTTTGCCGATCAGTGGATCGGCAAGAACCTGGTGACGTTCCAGACCGACGAGAACGGTCAGCCGGTCAGCAAGATCTTCGTCGAATCCCTCACCGACATCGATCGCGAGCTGTATCTGGGTGCGGTCGTGGACCGGTCCACCCGCCGGGTGATCTTCATGGCATCCACCGAGGGTGGCGTCGAGATCGAGAAGGTGGCCGAGGAAACGCCGGAGAAGATCCTGCGCGCTGTGATCGATCCCACCGTCGGTGCGCAGCCCTATCAGGGACGTCAGCTGGCGTTCGACCTGGGCCTGCAGGGCGATCAGATCAAGCAGTTCACCCAGGTGTTCCTGGCGCTGGCAAAACTGTTCGAAGAGAACGACTGCGCGCTGCTCGAGATCAACCCGCTGGTGATCACCGAGCAGGGCAATGTGCATTGCCTGGATGCCAAGCTGGGTCTGGACGGCAATGCCCTGTATCGCCATCCGAAGCTGAAGGACATGCACGATCCGTCCCAGGAGGACGACCGTGAAGCGCAGGCAGCCCAGTTCAACCTGAACTACGTTGCCCTGGACGGCAATATCGGCTGCATGGTCAACGGCGCCGGTCTGGCCATGGGGACCATGGACCTGGTCAAGCACCGCGGCGGCAACCCGGCCAACTTCCTCGACGTGGGCGGTGGTGCCACCAAGGAAGCCGTGGCCGAGGCCTTCAAGATCATCCTGTCCGACAGCAACGTCAAGGCAGTGCTGATCAATATCTTCGGCGGCATCGTCTCCTGCGCCACCATTGCCGAAGGCATCATCGGTGCAGTCGAGGAAGTGGGCGTGAGCGTGCCCGTGGTGGTGCGCTTCGAGGGCAACAACGCAGAAAACGGCCGCAAGCGCCTGGCCGAGTCGGGTCTGAACATCACGGCGGCAGCAAGTCTCACGGATGCAGCGGACAAGGCGGTTGCCGCTGCAGGAGGTCAGGCATGAGCATTCTCGTCGACAAGCACACCAAGGTCATCTGCCAGGGTTTCACCGGCTCCCAGGGGACCCTGCATTCCGAGCAGGCGCTGAAGTACGGGACCCAGCTGGTGGGCGGCGTCACTCCGGGCAAGGGTGGCGGCGAGCATCTGGGCCTGCCGATCTTCAATACAGTGCGCGATGCAGTGGACCACACCGGTGCCACCGCATCGGTCATCTATGTGCCGGCGGCCTTCTGCAAGGACTCGATCCTGGAAGCGGCCGACGCCGGCATCGAACTGATCGTATGCATCACCGAAGGCATTCCCACGCTGGACATGCTGGCGGTGAAGGCTTCGCTGGACACGCGTCCGAACGTGCGGCTGGTGGGTCCGAACTGCCCGGGCGTGATCACGCCGGGCGAGTGCAAGATCGGCATCATGCCTGGCGAAATCCACCTGCCGGGCAAGGTGGGCATTGTGTCGCGCTCGGGTACCCTCACCTATGAGGCAGTCAAGCAGACCACTGACCGCGGTTTCGGTCAGTCCAGCTGTGTCGGCATTGGTGGCGACCCGATCCCCGGCAGCAACTTCATCGATATCCTGCAGCTGTTCGAGCAGGATCCGGGTACCGAAGCCATCGTCATGGTGGGCGAGATCGGTGGTACGGCCGAGGAAGAGGCCGCCGAGTACATCAAGAGCCACGTCAGCAAGCCGGTCGTGGGCTATATCGCCGGTGTGACAGCGCCTCCAGGCAAGCGCATGGGGCATGCCGGTGCGATCATTGCCGGCGGCAAGGGCACCGCGAAGGAGAAGTTCGCGGCGCTGGAGGCAGCCGGTGTGCGCACGGTCGACAGCCTGGCCGACATCGGCAATGCGCTGGCAGAAGTGACCGGCTGGTCCTGAAGCCAGTTGCGGCATGACTGCTGCACTGAACGGCGCCTGCGGGCGCCGTTCTGCTTTTCGGGCGGCAGTATGTGCTGATCGCCGGGAATCCGTCCGACTGATGGGCTCGGTGCCTTGAAAACAGCCGTCTGCGCCCATATCCCAGCAGCCACGATTCACTTCGCTTCCAGGGAGTCACATCACTGATGTCTGCCGAATCCAGCACGTCCGCAGCGGACACCCGCGAGACCTTCGGCTTCGAAGCCGAGGCGAAGCAGCTGCTGAAACTTATGATCCATTCCCTGTATTCGAACAGGGAAGTGTTCCTGCGCGAACTGATCTCCAATGCTTCCGATGCTGTCGACAAGCTGCGGTTTGAAGCCCTGTCGACTCCGGAACTGCTTTCCGATGCACCCGACCTGCATGTCCGGGTGGAGGTGGATGCCGAGGCTCGCACTCTCAGCATCAGCGACAACGGCATCGGCATGAACCGACAGGAGCTGATCGACAACCTGGGGACCATCGCCCGTTCCGGGACGGCGCGTTTCCTGGAGCAGCTCACCGGCGACCAGGCGAAAGACGCCCAGCTGATCGGCCAGTTCGGGGTGGGCTTCTATTCTGCATTCATCGTCGCCGACGAAGTGGAGGTGGAAACCCTGCGTGCCGGTGACGCGCCCGGCCAGGGCTGGCGCTGGCGCTCGCGCGGCGAATCGGACTATCAGATCGAGCCCGGCAGCCGCGAACAGCGCGGCACCACCGTGACGCTGCGGCTGAAGGCGGATGCAGGGGATTTCCTGGAGTCGTTCCGGCTGCGCAGCATCATCAAGAAGTACGCCGACCACATTGCCATACCGGTGCAGCTGTGGAAGGACGGCGATGACGACAGTGCCGGCGAATGGGAAACGGTCAATGCGGCGCGGGCCCTCTGGACCCGGCCGCGCACCGACATCAGCGAAGAGGAATACCGTGAGTTCTACCATCATGTGGCTCACGACTTCGAGGACCCGTTGACCTGGAGCCACAACAAGGTCGAGGGCAAGCTGGAATACACGAGCCTGCTGTACATTCCCCGGCATGCGCCCTTCGACCTATACAATCGCGAGGCACCGCGGGGGCTCAAGCTGTACGTGCGGCGGGTGTTCATCCTTGATCAGGTGGAGCAGTTCCTGCCGCTCTACCTGCGCTTCGTGCGCGGGGTGGTGGATTCTGCCGATCTGCCGCTGAACGTCTCCCGAGAGCTGCTGCAGGAGGACGAGCGGGTCGAGAGCATTCGCTCGGGTCTGACGAAGCGCGTGCTGGACATGCTGGAGAAGCTGTCCAGGCAGGACCCGGAGGCCTATCAGGGATTCTGGGACGAGCTGGGTCGGGTCCTGAAGGAAGGGCCCGCAGAAGATTTCGGCAATCGCGAACGGATCGCGAAGCTGCTGCGGTTCTCCAGTACTCATGATGACCAGCCTCAGCAGACCCACAGCCTGCAGGCCTACGTGGACCGCATGCGGGAAGGACAGGATGCCATCTACTACGTGACCGGCGACACCTTCGCGGCGGCCAAGGGCTCGCCGCACCTGGAGGTGTTCCGGAAGCACGGCATCGAGGTGCTGCTGTTGTCCGATCGGCTGGACGAATGGCTGATGGCGCAGCTGGACAGCTTTGCCGACAAGCCGTTGCGTGATGTGGCACGCGGCGACCTGGATCTGAGTGCGCTGGGCATCGACGATGCGCCAGAGGCCGAGCCCCAGGACGAGGCCGCGCGGGCTCAGACCGGTGCCGCGGTGGAACGGATTCGCGAAGCGCTGGGCGAGCGGGTGCAGGAAGTGCGAGAATCAAGGCGCTTGACGGATTCGCCCGCCTGCCTGATCGTGCCCGAGCACGAGATCGGTTCGCAGATGCGTCGGTTGCTGCAGGCGGCGGGGCAGGAAGTGCCCGACAGCGCGCCCATTCTGGAGATCAATCCGTCGCACCCGCTGGTGCGGCGACTGGCCGACGAGCCGGATCAGGATACGGTGACCGACCTGGCAGAGGTGCTGTTCGATCAGGCGACACTGGCCGAGGGCGATGCGCTGGCCGATCCTGCGGCCTATGTTCGACGCATCAACCGGCTGCTGGCCGAACTGCACTGAACCTGCGGGGGGTGTGGCCCGGCCCTGTCGGCAGGTTGCCGGGCCCTGAAGTGTCCCAGATGGTGCTGTTGTGCATCGCCTCCGGGCTCGGCTTCGGCAACTGGCAGATGGAGTGGCAATGACGGCGAGTGCCCAGGCCGCGGTGACGGTCATCGGCGGTGGCAACTTCGGCACGGTGATTGCCAATATCGCGGCGGCGCGCGGCAGTGCGGTGCAGCTGTGGATGCGCGATCCGGGGCTGGCTGAAGAAGTGGCCCAACTGCGCGAGAACCGTCGCTACCTGCCCGGCCATCCGGTCCACGACCGGGTCGTCGCCACCACCGACCTGGCGGGTGCGGTGCGTGGTGCGGAACTGGTGTTCGTCTGTATACCCAGCGCTTCCTTTCGTGCGGTGACTCGCGACCTGGCGCCACATCTGCAACCTGGTGCCGGACTGATCAGCACGACCAAGGGCATCGAGGCGGCAGGATTCCGGCTGATGAGCCAGATTCTGGAAGAGCATTGCGGCGGTGCCCGCATCGGGGTGCTGTCGGGGCCCAACATCGCCGAGGAAATCGCCAGCGGCGACTATGCGGGCACGGTCGTTGCCAGCCAGGATGCATGGCTGCGCGAGCAGGTACAGAAGACCCTGCATTCTCGTTCGTTTCGCGTCTATTCCAATCCGGATCGCTACGGTGTCGAGCTGGCGGGTGCCCTGAAGAACATCTACGCGGTGGCGGCCGGCATGGCTGCGGCGCTGGGTGCCGGCCAGAATGCCAAGGCGATGCTGATCACTCGCGGGCTTGGTGAAATGAGTCGCTTTGCTGCCAGCCTGGGGGCCCAGCCGCTGACCTTCCTGGGACTTGCGGGCGTCGGCGACCTGATGGTGACCTGTTCGTCGCCCCTGTCGCGCAACTATCAGCTGGGGTTTGCCGTGGGTCGCGGTGCCACGCTGGATGCAGCGCAGGCCCAGTTGGGTAAACTGGCAGAAGGTGTCAACACCATCGCAGTGGTGCATGAACGGGCACGTGACCTCGGCGTGAGCATGCCCATCGTCCAGGGTCTCTACGAGATCCTGTTCGAGCAGCGGGCGCTGGCAGAGGTGCTGGTCCGGCTCATGCTGGCGGAGCAGCGTGATGACGTCGAGTTCGTCACGACGCCACCGGACAGTCGTCAGGGAGAATCATGATGTCTCGAATGTCCGCTGCGGAGCGGGGCAGACCCTCCATGTCCGGAACCCGTGGGCGGTCCGGCCGGCTGGCTGCCTGGTGCGGAGTGAGTCTGTTGCTGACCGCAGTGTGGTCGCACGCCGCCGAACTGAAGCCGTTCACGGGAGCGGAAATTGCCTATCAACAATCCCTGGGCGATGTACAGCAGCACGAGATTCCGGTTGCCAGGGCCCGTCGTTCAGGCGGTTTCGTGCAGCCACGGGAAGTGGAGACCGTACAGGGCCAGCGGCGCAGCGTCACCTGGGGTCATCCGCGGGGCGTTTCCTCGGACGAGGTCTATGCGCACCTGCGCGCGCAGTTGCCCGAAGAGGCCTGGTTCGAGTGCACGAGCCGCGCCTGTGGCCCCAGTTCCTTCTGGGCCCACACCCAGTTCGAGGTCTCCGATCTGCATGGCCAGGATGGCAGTCAGTTCTTTGCCGCTGTACCCGCCCGCGGCGATGACCAGGCTCGCATTCATCTGCTCTACGTTGTGCAGCGCGGCACGCGCGAGGTGCTGGCGCACTGGGAAGAGATCCTGGTCGAGGGCGAGCTGCCCCGATGATGGACGACCATGCTGCCACCGAGCAGCTGCACACCATTGCTGACTGGCTGCGCTGGGCGGCTACCCGATTCGGTGAGTCGGAGCTCTACTATGGCCATGGTACCGATGGCCCCTGGGACGAAGCGGTGGCGTTGCTGACCGGACTGCTGCGACTGCCCGAGGACCGGTTGCAGGTCCTGCTGCAGGCCCGCCTGCTGCCGGCAGAGCGGGAACGTCTGGCAGTAGCCGTTCGGCAGCGGATCGAGCAGCGTGTGCCATTGCCCTATCTGACCGGCATTGCTCACTACGGCGGGCTGCAGTTTGGCGTCGACCGTAGTGTGCTGATTCCCCGCTCGCCCATTCAGGAGTTGCTGCAGGAGGCGCTTCAGCCCTGGCTGGGGACCCGCTACCCGCGTCGCATTCTGGATCTCTGCTGCGGTTCCGGCTGCATCGGTATCCTGGCGGCCTGCTGCTTTCCGGAAGCGGAAGTGGTGCTGTCAGATCTGAGTGAGGCAGCACTGACCGTGGCGCGGGACAATGTGATCCGACACGGCCTGCAGGAGCGGGTACAGGTCTGCCACTCGGATCTGTGCGCCGGGTTGCCCGAGGGCGCGTTCGACCTGGTGCTGTGCAATCCTCCCTATGTGGATGCGGCCGACATGGCCGAGCTGCCGCCCGAGTTCGCGCATGAACCACGGCTGGCGCTGGAAGCAGGGCATGACGGCCTGGATCTGGTACGACGATTGCTCTCGGAATTGCCGTCATGGCTGGCGGCTGACGGGCTGCTGGTGCTGGAAGTGGGCAATTCTGCCCCCGCACTGCAGGCGGCCTGGCCGGAGCTGGGCTGGGTCTGGCCCGAGCTGGAGCGGGGCGGGTTCGGCGTGGCCCTGCTCGAGGCCGCTGAGCTGGTGCCTGACCGGGCCTAGCTGTCATCGGGGCTGGCTGCCATTCGCTGCGGCGTGACCTGCGCGACGCAGCCCGCTATCATCGCCGCCGCTGTGCTGTCGCTGAGAGGCCCGCCCATGTCCGGCAACACCTTCGGCCGTCTGTTCACGGTCACCACCTTTGGCGAAAGCCACGGCCCTGCGCTGGGTTGTATCGTCGACGGTTGCCCGCCCGGGTTGCCACTCACGGAGGCGGATATCCAGCACGATCTGGATCGCCGTCGCCCGGGGACGTCACGCTACACCACCCAGCGGCGCGAGCCCGACGCGGTGCGGATCCTGTCCGGGGTGTTCGAGGGCCGGACCACTGGCACGCCGATCGGACTGCTGATCGAGAATACCGACCAGCGTTCGCGCGACTACTCGGAGATCGCCCGCCGCTATCGTCCGGCCCATGCGGATTTCGCCTACGACCAGAAGTATGGTCTGCGTGACTACCGTGGCGGTGGACGGTCGTCGGCGCGGGAAACCGCTGCAAGGGTGGCGGCGGGTGCCATTGCCCGCAGCTATCTGGCGCAGGAATGCGGCATCCGCATCCAGGGCTACCTGGCGCAGATGGGCGACCATGTGCCTGGCCGTCATGATGCGCAGGCCATCGACAGCAACCCGTTCTTCTGGCCGGATCCGGACACGCTGCCGGCACTGGAAGCCACCATCGAGGCGTTGCGCCGCGAAGGCGATTCCATTGGCGCGCGGGTCACCGTAATCGCGAGCGGTGTCCCTGCAGGGCTGGGAGAACCGGTGTTCGACAAGCTGGATGCGGATCTGGCGCATGCCCTCATGGGGATCAATGCGGTCAAGGCCGTGGAGATCGGGGACGGCGTTGCCGTGGCGGCCCAGCGTGGCAGCGAGCATCGCGACGAGCTGACCCGGGCGGGCTTCCTGTCCAACCATGCGGGTGGCACCCTGGGCGGCATTTCCAGCGGCCAGGACATCGTCGCCAGCATTGCCCTGAAGCCCACTTCCAGTATTCGCGTGCCCGGACGCAGCCTGGACGTGGATGGCAACGAGATCGAGGTGGTCACCACCGGGCGCCATGACCCGTGCGTGGGGGTCCGCGCAACACCCATCGCCGAAGCCATGGTGGCGCTCGTGCTGATGGACCACCTGTTGCGCCAGCGCGGTCAGAACCCGGGCTGGTCTGGACGCAACCCGCTGCCGGGTGCGAGCTGACCATCGCCGGGCAGCAGGTCGTCTCCAGCCTGGCGCGGCAGCCATGGTGTCCACGGGTGCGGGTCTGTCCGGATACGTTGATCAGCCGTGGTTGTCGGGGACATCGGCGGCCTGCTGCAACATTTCCAGGAAGGCGGTGGCGGCGTTGGCCGCCGTGCGGTACGGGTGCCGAACCCAGCCCAGCGTACGACCGAGCGGGTCGGCATCGGTTGGCTGCAGGCGCACCAGCTCCGGGCCCGCCCGTGACAGCATCTGGGCGGGCAATACGCTCCATCCCAGGCCGATGCTGGCCATCATGCGAATGGTCTCCAGATAGTTGGTGGACATGCTGGCGTTCAGCTGCAGTCCATGCTGCTCGAACAGCCTGGTGACAATGCGTCCGGTATAGGTGCCGGCCCCGGGCAGAACCGCCTTTTCCCTTGCCAG
>LFIK01002881.1_pt1 | contig 13968 bp, 6 predicted proteins | sample 643401 | NCBI WGS metagenome assembly LFIK01 (sample SAMN03777447, study PRJNA286221) | soda lake metagenome | biome: soda lake; feature: Kulunda steppe; material: water; isolation source: sample T5-Br brine of Lake Tanatar-5 | place: Russia: Kulunda steppe | collected 2010-07 | reverse complement strand
TGTTGTTTTGTTAAGCACCATACCTACATGCAGATGGCGCATGTTGTGCATCCGTCGGCTTTGCCTGATATTTGTGATCCGACAAATATACATCCGACATTGACTGGCTTGGGTGCTGGGTTACATGATTTAACGCATGCACAAGTCACTCCACTTGATGAACATCTTGTTCAAGGTTTGTGGAAAGGAACATTCTTGGTAAAATCATCACAGACATGCATATGTGTATGCCAGAACACCCTTCAGGTTATTGCCAACAGGTGTAGACACTTGCATCGAGTTACAGAGCGTTCCGATAATGGATCAGCGGACCTAGACGGTGGCACATGTGCTAGTGGTCTTCTGCAGCTGTACTTGGTCTTAATAGACAGGTTACAATTGACTGTGTTTTCACATTATTTACAAAGGCACCGCCTTTTGCTGGAAAAGCCGTTTCGTATTCTCTGTTTGTGCATGGGACAAAGTCACGATTCGGAGTCCCGGGCAAGTCTTGAGGCCATTGTAAAACACATTCGTCATACGCTGGACGACGTACGCGTGTACAATGATGCCGACGCTGAAGCCAAGGCAGCCCGCGAAAAAGGTCTTGTGAATGACTGCGAGATAGACCGGGACGATATGGTTAACCAAATGTATGCGGATCAGACACCTGCAAGGCTGAGCGGAGGAAGAGTCGTTGTCAACACATGGCTATCCAGGGCCAACCAGTTGCACGTGGAGTGTATCCACGACCCTTCTTTCAATGCTCATTTAATTGCTTATCTTTGGACTCGAGGCGTTTATCAAAGACTTGATCGAATGATGCATGGATCACCGTCTTTAAGTGTGAACAACACGTTCGGTGTAAGTGACTGCATTGCTCAATACATCAACGATTTATGTATGTTTCATGTGTATACAAGTACCATGCTACGACAAATGTCACAAGTTGTCAAAAACATCAGCCCGTTTGGAGTGGTAAACAATAATGCTGCGGACTATGTATCTTCGTACAAGGCGGCCCTGCCTTATTTGACGAGTACTGGGCATGTGTATCAGGGCAAGTGGATTGCAATGGCGTGCAAAATGGACAGTCTACCGTTTTTGCGCCGATGGTTATTCAATGCATCCACGCGTGTTGTCATGACAAAACGTGTGCGGACTTTGTGTCTATTGGAAAGCACAAAAACAGCGAGCGAACAAGGTTTGTGCAACAAAGGCGAAGAGGGCTCTGCTTTGAAAAAAATAGAGCAGTACTTTTTGGAAAAAATGTCCACGTACTCTAAGTTTCGACATCTTCGTCTGCACTATGAAGCGTGTGTCAATGAAATCCGCAACATCATGGCTTGTGTAGAGACGACAAAACACTTGAAAAAAGGAGGTGATATACGCGCATCGGATGAGCATGCAACCGTAGCTCTTCATGTTAGACGCGTGCAAAAGCGATCTCGTCGTTAAAAAACTTGTTTTTTTTTTGGTTTGTCTTTTGTGGTTTGGGAAACCGGTGATCTATACGCGTCGTTAAAATGTGCTATGATTTGTGCCTTGATGTCCTCTCTATACGCACGAATCGCATATGGGTGCGGGTTGATGAAAGATGAATAACATGCGTAGCATTTGGGACATGAAAACGCACCGGGGTATTGTGGAATATATGACGAATGCCAACTTTGTAGATATGGCATACCAGTATTACGAACGGGTCCCAGGCGCTGCAAAGGTAGCCATTGCGAATACTTTGTGCGTCAAATTGTGACACATGCCTTACATTCTCTTCAATCTCTTGTTTACGAAGTGTTGTTCCATTGATCTTGACATCAGTCACGGGTGTATTCAGCCGTTGAAGGTTTTGCACAAACGCCAGTGGCGATACGTTTTCAATTTTTTGAGCGCGGCGCAAACCCGTAATCAATGCTTTCCAAACACATGTCATAGTCTGGATTAATGCTAGAGTATAGGATTATTCGTCTAGTCAAACGAGACCCCATACGCAGAAGTGCTCACGGCATTGCCGATACACATGATACAGCGTACAATAAATAACAAAATACACATTACGGACAAAAAACTCACTGCGGAAAATGTTTTTCTACCATACTTTCGCTATAGCGTAGCATGGTTTGCAGCCATGTGGCATTTGTCCCCGTAGAAACAAATTTCAAAAGCACGTTGCTGTCATGCTGCGCAAAAGCCTCCTTTGATCCTTTGAAAACCATATCTATAGCTTTTGGACCTGGTATACCTAAAAGTTTTTGAATGGGTAGGACTGCTGACCGAACAGCCATGGGAGATATATTGGTTTGTTTATCAAGTGTTTCGGAGTTTGGTATATGAACAGTACCCGTCTGCTTGGTGTCACATGAGTTTGACGATGCCAACACAACCATGTAGCCCAGCGCCGCGGCATGCAATGCCGCACATGCATGTTCACTGGGTTTAATGGCAAATAATGCATCTGTATACACAGCCGCACTCTCTGCAAAAAACCTTGCTAATGTATACACACCCATACAAGGCAAAAGAACGTCGTGCGACGGAACTGTGACACGGCGATTGTACAGGACTCCGTTTTCAGCAGCAGCATCTAAAAAATGTAAATACGTGGGTTTAAACGGCCCACCGTGCAGACAGGTCGCCTGCAACATGTAATTCAAACCTTTCCGTAAGCTTGTGCGCGTGCAGGACACAAGTTGGGAAGCCGACTGAATGTCAAAACGGGAATTGCCGTATGCGCAATTAGATAACAGCAGCGCGGACATTGCGACGACACCTGCTGTTTCATCGCCACTTGGTGCTGGAAGCACACAGAAGCGTGCGTGTACCATATGAAGGGCCGTTGGTAACGAAAGTGATCGCATGTGATGATGATGGTGTACGAGCACCATCCAGTTCATAAGACGTTTCCGATTTGAACTTGATTCCTTCCACACTTTTGAAATAATTTTCAGCCCCTGTGCATAGTAAAGCTCCTGACTTGTCAGCATCGCCTCAAGCCGATTTGGAGGTGGCAATCGGCGTCGGTGTAAAAGTTTACGTAAAAAAGGATGTTTTAGTGCTTGAATCGCGGACATGCGCTTCTGCGGGTCTAGACATACACACTGTGCCAAAAAATCTTGTGTCTCACTATCAAAATTCGGTACGTACAAACGGCCTTCTCGGAAACATTGATATTCAACAGAGGATTCGTTTTGATCCTCTATTTGCTTTTCTGTCTTTCCTGCAAACGAAATGGTTTTGCGCCGCAGCTTTGTATACGCCTCGCACCAGTTGCATTTCGTCGGTAGTCCAATGCGTCTAAAAATAAGTTGTAGCTGATGCATCTGATCGCGTCCTGGAAATAGGACTTTTCCGGTTAAAATTTCACAAAGGGTTACTCCTAAGGACCACATGTCTGACGAAGTGCCGTAATTGGAGAAACCTAACAAAATCTCAGGGGCCCGGTACCACCTTGTTACGACATATGGAGAGCGCACTGCACGAATGGTAGGACTATGCCGTGAGAGACCCCAGTCAATAAGAACCGTTCGAGGGTATTCTTCTGCATCACCCTCTGTCGTACACGATGCAGTAAACATAATGTTTTCGGGTTTCACATCACGATGCGTGATGCCGTGTACATGTGCCTGACCAAGTGCCTGACAGACGTCTGCAACAACGGAACGGCATAATTCTAGCGGGAGTTTTTGTGAATATGTGCCCGACCGATTTAGCAAATTGGATTTCAGAAGTGGCAACGCTGTCATGACTGTGCAGTTCTCGATATTGCAGCGCACTCCTAATAGGTCTGCGATGCCCGGCCGTCCGCGAAGCAACAGAAGACAACCAATTTCCCTGATGGCAGAAGGGTTTGGGAGCCCTGTCATGTATGCACACGTCTTTTTTACGGCAAGGGGGGCACCGGATTTGGTGTCACATCCATCATATACGCGTGCATATGCACCGCTACCCAGGGCCGTTTGACCGCAAGTAAAAGATAGTAGAGTGTGCAATCGGCCATCAATGTCATATCCAGAAGAAGTTTCGCTATCACAGTTGACAGACATGGATGCGTTAACGAAAAGACATGGGACTGGGTTACGTATAGCGTGTGACTACGTGTGTTGATCTTATAAACAATACACGCACAACCAGACATTCTGTACAGACGTGTTTTTAAAATGACGTATCATGTTTAATGACACGCGTAAACATCAGTATGCCATCAAAATCCCAGACATCATTTGGCACGTTAATGACCATCATGTTTGTCATGCCGGTAACAATATTTCTTGTGTGGTGCATGTTCAAGGTCCAGGCACGCTTAGTGTTACACCAAGCATCAATTGAACATTTAGAGGATAAATTATCAAGACTACAAAAGCACGATTCTCCGAATGAACAGCGCTCTCGTTTGTCGCGTGTCGAACGGGGACATGAAAGACATGGGACCAGCGACAACAAACGCGTGTCCAACGTACGGACACGAGACATCACGCTACCGGCGCTTGTGCATGTCGAGAGCGATGACGAAGATCAAAAGTAATGGAAAGAAAAAAATCACAAGTATGTATTTTGTACCTGTGTAAGCGACAAGGACTCCGGTGTTGCAATGTAATGGGCATTACAACATAGGGTTCGCAGTTATCGTCGAAGAATAGCATCAATTGCGTCTTCTATTTCCGGAGCGCTTGTTCGGAGGGCTTCAAGCGATTCTGCTTCATTTCCTCCGACAAGCTGGAATAGTGCTTTCAAGGTTTCGGGCGTGAAATTGCATCGCTGACTGATACAGACATACATATCACCAAGGGTTAGACCACGACATGGCATTCCCATTTTGTGTGCAATTCGGTTCAACGTAAGAAACAAAGGGCGACCAGGCTTTTCTGCAATGAGATATGCAATGGCACATTTAAAGATATTATGGTCTGGCGATCGAGGCTCAATAGCCTCCAGATCGTCCATAAACCAAGCACGTTCTCCTTCCATGTCAGCGCGCGGGCGACGACGAGGTGCCCGTGGTGTCCGGACAGACACACGCTGGCGAGTGGGTGTGCTAAAGTCCTCTTCAGCGTATTCCTCACGACCCAAGTCACCGTTCTCCATTTGCCTTATGGCATGTTCGTTACGTCGTGCGCGTCGAGGAGCACGGGGGGAAACCCCTCTTGTTTGCCGGGGAGGGGTTTGAAACATCTCGTCTGCAAAGCCGCGATTAGAACTAGCCATTGTGTGTTTCGACCGAACTATTCCATTACATGAGTAAACATACTATTTACTTTCGTCCTTCCAGAACCTAATACTCCCGTGACAAAAAACATGCACGTGTTTTATGATCGCATTCAACACACATACATGCAAAACGTTCCCCTCGACTACATTCTTGAAACTGTATGACAGGCGTGACAAACGAGATAATACGTCATAGCCTCGTCCCCAGACCGATCCTGACGCGCCCTAAAGGCGACATTGTCCGTGTTACCACACTTGGGACATCGAAGTGACGATAACTCTTTGTTTGAGCTTCCAAGAAGTATAGTATTTGTCGACAACAAAGCTTGTTCAAACTTGTTTCGATCACTAACATCCTTTTCGAATGCCTTACCCCGCGGTGCATCTTTCATTAATTTGGCCGACGTGGTTCTCGTCACATGATACGGACTCAACCAGTTCATTATCTTTGAAGCGTTTGCACGAAAGGCTAGAACGAGTCGACGGACTTCAATCAGATAAGTTCCAGAACTTATATAAGAATTACATGCAAGAACGCATTCACATGTCTCAATGTAGGCTTGAATATCGTTTGGACTCCATGTTGCAATGGCACCAAACCCTTCCATGGCGGCATTGTATAGGCTTTCGCGCGCCATGACACGCATGGAGCCGCACAGATCCCATGACAGTGATGAGTTAGACACTTGAGAACCCGACCTGCCGTTCGACACTCTCTTTTCGGATTCCATCCCAAGGCAACACAAGCCCCTCCCACCGCGATGTGCCCTGGAGGCCGCCGAAACACTAAGGCCAATACGACTGCCATTCTCAGACCTTGCATCACGCGTCCACGTGTCCGCACTTTTCGGTGAAATACAAACGGCAATCATAAGTGCGTTTCCGTACCTGATATAACAGGATACCATGTCGAACGCGACCGACGGTAGGGAAAGTGCTATCGCACATGGATCGCACAATTTTACAACATGAGTATTTTTATCGACATGCATAACTCTCATCGACAGGTAAAAGCGTTCATGTTGTTTGCGCTCAGGTTGTGCAGCAACTTCCTGGTTCAGCTTCTCTACTTTGCCTATTGATACATCTCGCCGTAACCCCCATTTCAATTTTTGTAGGGTTTACCATGGGAAACCTCGCTTGTTTTTGGGCATGTTTGTAGCATTTGTGCGCCATTGTACGTCCTAACTAAGGGGACCTAGGGCGCCACAACTTTGCAAATTTCTTCCTCTTTTTTTCATCCTCTATCCAGGGGCCAAAACGCGGTTTCCACGCAGGTTGTGCTTTTGACACATTTGTTGTTAGAACCAAAAAAAACTATACTTTAAATCACCTGCTTCATGGTCTGGTTTCCATGTAAGAGCGGTTCTCATCAAAATAAAAATGCTATACGAACTCGTTCGTTTGAGTGACATCGATTGCACAAATTAAACACGGTCCTGACCTGGAGTCGAAAACTCGAGCTGCAAGTAAACTTCCAGAAGCTCGTGTTGTGCTTATACAAGAGCAGAAACGACAACTGCACATGCGCGCCATGTAAGTATAACACTCTATTTTCAGGAGTACATTGTGTGTAACACTTTTGGTAAAGTCAAAGTCTATGTGCGTTTGAGTTAAATCACAAAGGCCTATCGCACTCTCCGCAAAAGCACTTGTTTATTTTTTTTTAAACATCATTTTTAAAAGATGCAGACCAACGAAACAGTGGAGGCACTTAGGCGTATATCCGCGGCGGTGTCGTCGGGGAATCACCACAGATCCCATTTGATGGACAGGGCTTGTGTACAGGACGCTAACGAACGCCGCGAATCTCAACGTGACATTGCTGGCAAGACTCAACATGGTCAGGACACCGATGCCTTGCAGCAAATGCCACCACCAGTTTTGGTCGGGAATCTGAGAGGCTCTGATCCGGCTTGTGAACCAGAACCGGATATTCGAGCACAAAAAATTAAAGCGGTTACACACGCCATCACGCGTGAGATTCGGAAACGTCGACATGTTGCAAGAAAACGACGATGTGGTAGCACTACGACTGCCAAGAAGGCGAGACGGGTAACTGCACAACCGGAAATGAACGAAAGCATTGCACCCGCAGATATACAACTGCCTCTTCACTATTCTACAGTTCAAGATGTGGATAGGCATCATGTCATTAACTTGACACCTGCGCTTGTATCAGGGCGGACCGAGGACACGGCTGAGATCTTGAAGCATGCAGCAGTATGGCCTAAATATAATGTGAATGACGCGTTGGATCCCTCAGTACTGCGCGCCTCGAATGCGTCTGATACAAATGTATCGAATATTGTGGAACACTGCCGACGTTACAAATGGCTTTATGTTTCTAACGCGGTTGTCAATGCACTTAGCTCAAACGTTACAAATGACGTGCTGGCAATGCCATGTGGCTTTTGGATTTCTGGACAGCTTTTTAGCAACAATGCAATGAACTTTGCAGTCGTGAAGATGGATACAGGTGTCGACCTCCAGAAACTGTGGCGCTCTGACACGGAATATCTTGCACAATACTGTCGATTGTTTTGTGATAACTCGTTTGGCAAAGAAACGGAGACCCAGTCGACAATAGCGTCTCGAACGGTAGCGTTGTTTCGCCCATGGTGGTCAGGGTACGCTCTTGTTGCAGAGCAAGATAGTACACACACAACAAGACCAAGAGTTTCAGGGCTTCACGTTGAGGCGGCAAGCGTTTCTGTGTACCCGGAGTCTGTAACGGTGGATAATGCTTTTAGCCAATGTCCTGCTCGGAGCTTGGACAGCCACGTGGCGGCGCTGATGGGCGGTGTGGACGGCATGCGTGGCAAATGGGGCAAGTGTTTTTTATCGGGTCTGAGTGCGCGTGAGGTCCGGCGACATTACGGCGTCGCGGCCTTTCGAGAAGCATCTCTTGCAATGGAAAGACTTATCCAGCCACACTTTTGCCGGCTGAAACTCGTTCAGGAAATGTGGAAAGCTCGTCCGGACGAATGGGAAAAAGCTCAGAGTGTGTTACATGACAGCTCATCCGTCCCGATGTGCGTGTCGCACGGTTTGGCTGGATCAGATGCGGCGTCTGTTGTCCCTTTGTTTTTGCTTTGTGCACCACCTCGTTATGGTGCAAAAGCACCACCTCCTCCGCCGCCGTTCATGTGCAGTCGCATCGTGCCATTGAGTTTTTCTCAAAACATCAAACAGAAGATCAATGCCGAGACAAGACGAGTTCGATGTATGGCCGTTGATGGCTTATCGCTGCATCAGTCAAGGTTTATGTACTGCACACATGGTGCTGTTCCGAAGCCTGAGAAAGGTGGTGGCATTTACGCCACATTGTGGTTGGAGACTTCCCCGGTTGAGAAATACGACAATTATTTGCTTGTGGTAGATACATTGAAACAAAGATACGGGACTAAAGCCGTGAACGCTGCACTCGAAGCGCATAGCAAGACAGAGTGCGACAGCGAACTACTACGTACAGATCCGGACGCCATTGAGGTTGAAAACCGTACCATTGAATCCTCGCAGTGGATTCATGAACAGAACCCTCGAATGGACCCTTCGTACAAGCGCTGCGTTGCTGTTCAGGATTTAACCTTGTTACAACGTCGTACATTTTGTGCACGCTTTTGGATTCGACCTGTTACAGCGGCAGTGCAAGTTAAGATCCTCGATGATTGGGAGGCAGCGTGCCGTGTAGCTACCGTTTGTAAAAGGAACATTACAGAAAGTGTACGATACAGCGTTTTACGGCAATGCATGTCAGTGGATAGTCCTTTACATTACACTTCCTCGGATGTTTATATTACACCGGAGCCGTTGTGTGTCTCGGTTCGCGATTTTTCTCGTGCAATATCTACATGGTCCACGTATTTTAATTGGAATAGCGTGGAATTTTGGAACCAAAATAGTCTGTTGCGTTTGAAACCAAGGGATACGGACATTGCTTGTTTGAGAGGGATTGCGGAACACTGTGCTCGAGGGCTGGTGTTTGAAGCGCGACGCATTACATGGTTTTACGTTTTTCAGTGTCTTATGAAGTATGCGCAAGAGGGTTCAGATAGCGTGAGGAATGAGACGCTTGAAACGTTTGTTTGCAGTTATGAAAGTTTGGTCCATGTGATTGGCAGCGCCCCCACGTGGCTTCGCGAACAGTTATGGACACATGGATTGATAGCCAGTATGATGGATACAAAGGGCAAACATTATGACGAGGCAGTGCACAAACGTCTGCTGAAAGTACAGGATGCTGCGGGCTGCCTGCCTGAGGATCTGGGAGGCTGCAGTACCTTTATGGATCGCGCACTTGATATATGCAAACAGGCACTCGGTAGCTCTATCGAATATATTTGGTCTTTTGTCATTGTCGATACTCCTTGGGAAAGTTTAATCGTCTGTGAGGCCGCGGTGGAGCGGTTTGCTCAACAAGCTCTTAAGGACGCATGGTCAACGCTACATCGATCGTGTCAGTTTTTGGACCAAGGGAATGGTACACTGAGCACAAATGCCTTTTGTGCGTCGAGTCGGCAGCAACGAAGCAGCGGGCAGCAGGACGCTTCCAAACGCGTAACAAAGCATATGGAAGCTGCGATAGAAAAAGCTTGTCAATTGTACCCCGAACTCGTCGATTGTTGCAAGGCCGATCAAATGATTGTCGCTGCGGGGGTTTTGGGAGGTACTGGTATTATGGACGAAGGGTTTAATGTTTCTCTTTTTTCAGAGCTTGATGCTGTGTACTATCAGGTTCAAAAGCGGAACCGTGTCTCGGATCTGCGTCCGTCGACGCGGCTGTTTGATGAGGCACCGTTTGTGCTTGCTGCCTCTAACGCCGCTCATTGGGTTTCGAAATCTCCATTGGAGCGTTTCCAACTTATATACGTCGTAACGGTTCACTATTTTCCTCTGCTGCCCCGTATTCGCGGGTTACAGAACTCCGTTCAGTCTTTGCAGATGAGCCATGGGGAGTTTAATACATTTGTGAACAAAGGACTCACGAGGTTTATGTTGGATGTTTCTGCACGGGATGGATGTTGTATTGTTACGGGCAGTTCTCAATCTCATAAATTTCGGGCCGTTCGTGTGGAAAAGTTCAAGGGCGTGGATGCTGCGCGAGCTGGCCTTCCGAACGTCAGTCGAAACCGTATAGATTTGCCCCCTGAGGCGTCTGCAACATCTAAATTTATTTTTGAGCGTGGTCACATGCAGGGCGGTGTGACACGTCTTGTGGAATCGCATATATGCCTTGTCAAATTAAAAGAGCGAGGATTTGAAAAATATGGAGCTTCAACGTCTCTTCGTCTTCTTCGCGGGCCCGGTGTTACAAATGTGTCGATTGCTAAGGGGACGGGCATTCATCCTATGACCTTTGTGGACAATGTGATGGCGGCCTCGGGGTTTATTAGCACTATGGAAAGGGAAAACATTTCTGCTGTGCTGGCCAACTTGTACGACGCATGGACTATCCATCAGTGTGATATGTCTAGTACTGGAACCTCGCGGGCTGAGGAGCACAAAACCGTTGCTCGTGCATTAATTGGTGCAGCGAAATTCAAAGCATCGTTCTGTCGTTGTTTGGCTTCATATTTGCGCATTCACGCACGTATTGCCGATGTCATCTTGCCTCAGTTACGTATGTATTTGAATGGGGAACGGGAAGCGCCAATATGCAGTACCTTGTGGAAGGAATATCAGTTGTTTGTGTCTCTAGAGTACATTGTTGCCAAGGAGCTGGACAGTGAATATTACCGCGTCACTCCGTTTTCAGCGTATATTCAAGACATGTCAGCACTGCTTGTCGCTTTGAATCAAAAGTTGGGTTTGGGGGATGATAAAGTTGGCAATGTTCACTGGCCGTTTGACCTAAAATGCGCTTTCGAAGCCTTGATTGGGTCGAATATTGATGATGCTGCACAGGATCTATGGAGTGGAATTCAGTCCCGTCTCAAGTTTACGGACGAGCAAATGGCACTGATTCTGACACATACTCGCAAGGTTGAAGCCGAGGAATGGATGTTTCGTGCATGGAGCTTTTACGTGAGAGCGTTGTTAAACCTTGATATACCCGTGTCTCGCCAATGTACAAACACCTTGATTCTTGTGCGCGAAGCATACACGATCAATGAACATGTCAAACGCTACGTTACGGACATTGCGTCTTCTTATGACCCGTATCCGAATGTTTCGAGCAACTTGGTCAAGGTTGTTCCTGAGCTTGACAGAAGGTATGACCTGACGGAATGCAGAAACCGTTTAAACACGGATATTCAAGAGGTGGCCGCGCAACTTGTTGCTCGTTTTGAAATACCGCATGGATGCACGTTACGAGATGATGCAAAGGACTGGTGGCTACGAAGGCTGGAAGAATCGCTACCGGGGCGTTATACGGCACGAATTCTGCATTTTACAGATCAGACGTTTCTAACGTACGAAAACGTTGTGATGGAGATGTCTTTTGATACGGCTCATGTTACCACAGACACTGACGTGTCGTATGAACAATACCAAACTTTTGATGACCGCGTTCGTCGTATTAAACATTGCGTGATTGGGCGCTGTGCAGCGCCGCGTGTTCGTGAAACACCGGGTTGCCGGTCAGTCCTTTTAAATTACATGCATCCTTTTTTGAGCGAGGACGACATTCAGAGGTTGCCAGTGGTTACGCAAGACTGTCTATCGCCGTATGACGATGTTTATGGTTCCTTGCGACTGTGTGTGGGTCACATGATGACATGGGCTCAGCACATTTGGGAATGTATGGGTCGCGTGGTTCGCGCTCGTGTTGATCCTTGTGCGACTACCATTGATTGGAAACAAAAGATGCGCATGCTAAAGGCAATGTTGAGTCATTTGGATACGAATGTGCAGCATATGCTTCCTGGGCTTGATTTGTTCGTCTCTGTTGATTACGAACGAATGACGAATCGAGAAGCTCATCACCTCGTGTTACGCACACTGGACCATTTGCGCAAACAGAGTGTTGGCATGTATACTGAGGTTCGCAATTGGCTCGACGATGGCGGCAACAAATCCTGTTTTCTCAGTGTACCACAACAGCATTTTCTTGGACATATCAAAGAGTACATTGAAGATCTCGCCCCTATGCTTTATACATGCGTCTCAGGTCAACTGTTTCGAACAGACCATAACGCTTTTTGGAGGTGCCGTCCTCTTGAATGCCATCCGCGTTTGCAAGAAGTACCCCGTGTCAAGAACAGTGTGTTTGATGGCTACGTCATTGCTTTGCACGCGATGTATCATGCAGGTGTTTACGGTAACCTTGGTGGAGACCATGTTTGCGTTTTGACCGAAGAGGATGACCTGCTACTTGATGAAGTTCGAGAAAAATTACCAGAGCGTGTCAAGGCTCGTGTCCCGCATAAAACTCAAGGCAGAGAGGTTATGAACCAGGCTTGCCGGTTTTCACTGAATTGGATGGCAAAAGCTGCTGCCGTTTATGTGAATGTTCAGGGACAGATTACACGACCCGATGAGATGGTCAAAAGCGTTAAACAGACAGGCACCTATGTTAGCCTTGTGTGGAGCACTGCATATACGCCGTGTGGGCAACCGACGGGTTATGCAATTGGTACACGTATTTCTTCACTCAAGGCATCAGGGGCGTGTATTACACACATTAATCTAGCCAACTACGACAGCTTGACGCGGGCAAATGATGTGAAGCGACATCAAAAGTCGTACGAGGAGCGTATTCTTTCATGTACGATACCTACAGAGGAGACGTTTAAATGCTTGGCGCAGGCATTTGAAGTGAGCAGTGTTTCGCAATTATGCAGTGTGATTAGCCGGGTCAAGTCGTCGAACATGCGCTTGAATGCGCGTGAGCGAAGGGCTCTTGAAAAAATATCTCCGGAACAGCTGCTGCGTAGTCGGCTTCAAAGCGCAAGAAGTCGAGCAGGTGCATCGCGTTTGCGTAATGTGTCTTGTTTGGCAAAGAGCAATTTTACAAACGTTTCTGCTTTGTTAAGCTCAGACTTGAGCGATGCGAGCGATATGGCAGGTAGTGAGGCAGGTGTGTCTCGCACGTTTGACAGAACGCTGCAGGAGGACAATGCAGTTATTTCTAGCATTCAAGATATTGCCAAACAGATGATAGTGATCCGTCATGAGAACCTTGGTTCCGCGAGTCAAGTTGTTGGGACAGGCGCTAAAGTGGCAAAACCTCAAGAACCGATGTTTGGGAGAGTGCGTGGAGCAAAGACCGTGGCCAACACGGCTATATGCTCCGACTCGGAAACAGATGATGAGAGTGTTTGTGATGAAGATTTTGATTGTGACGGTCCAACGTTTTAGTGATGCTACATAGTTTAGAAGATGATAGTGAGTGGCACTGACCGTATGGATATCACACACGAACAACCGTTTTTGCATTCCGTGTATCTGCATAATCCAATACTTTTTTTCATAAGACCTATAATAATGTACCCGTTTCAACCCAGCGTTGGGGCAGTATAAGATTTTTGTTGCAGAATGTCTGCTCTGCGCAGCGCGTATTTTTATGCCGATGTAAGTGAGACATGTCGCGCAATGCTGGAGAGGCTGAACGTGAAGCCGGACGTACCCGTAGAGACGGATACGACGAGAACACCGGCTGATTCGGAGGCCTTTGTCAGTCACGGGTTTACAACTGAGTCCGATAGCGTTGGCATTTCATCACCCGATAAAAGAGGTACTAAGTCACCATCAAAGCATGACGACTCGGAAACGGAATCAGACAGTCTTGGGGCTCCGTCGCCTCGACAAAGAGTGGACGAGTCACCGTCAGACCAGGAC
>LFIK01002877.1_pt1 | contig 13971 bp, 10 predicted proteins | sample 643401 | NCBI WGS metagenome assembly LFIK01 (sample SAMN03777447, study PRJNA286221) | soda lake metagenome | biome: soda lake; feature: Kulunda steppe; material: water; isolation source: sample T5-Br brine of Lake Tanatar-5 | place: Russia: Kulunda steppe | collected 2010-07 | reverse complement strand
GGTGGTCAAGTCACGCATAGCCCACATATTTCATGTCGGCGATTCCCGGCTGTGGCTGTTTCGGGAGGGTGAACTGACTGCGTTGACCCGCGATCACAGCGCGATCACGCGTGATGGTGAGCATCTGACGCGTGCCATGGGTATGGATCACGCCATCGACATCGATTATCGCCAGTGGCCATTGGAAGAGGGCGATGTATTATGTGCCACCACCGATGGTGTTCATGATTGGGTGCCACCGGCCCAGATGTATGAACTGTTGAGTCAGCCACACCAGTCTCCGCAGGCTTTTTGTGACCAGATTCTGACCCGCGCCGAGACCATGGGCAGTACCGACAATCTGAGTGTCCAGGCACTGTACTTTCAAAAATTGGCGGCGCCGTCGCCAGCGTCGACCTACCTGCTGTTGACAGAAAAAGCGTTTCCACCGCCACTGGATCCCGGGCATATCCTGGATGGCATGCGGGTAGAAAAGGAACTTTATGCCAGCGAACGGAGCCAGGTGTATCTGGTGTCTGACGAGAAAACCGGACGCCGTCTGGTGATGAAAACCCCCTCAGTGAATCACGAGGATGATCCAGCCTATCTGGAACGATTTGCATTGGAACAATGGATGGGGAGTCGACTCAATAACCCGCATGTGGTCAAGGTAATGCCACAACCTGAAGGCTCCTCGTTTCTCTATTACCTGACCGAGCACCTTGACGGTCCGTCGCTGGAAGAAGCCATACGATCTCGTGCGCCGTTTGAGGTTTCCGATGCACTGGTTATTCTGGAAGACATGATACGCGGCCTGCGGGCTTTTCATCGGCGCGACATGCTGCACCAGGATATTAAACCAGGCAATGTGATGCTTTGTGATCGCGGCGCTGTCTGGGTGGATTTCGGCAGTGCGACAGCTCGTGGTATAGCGGAACTGGAGTCCTCGGTTGCCCGGGATATCGCCCGAGGAACAGCCAGCTACTCTGCGCCTGAGCTGCACGCTGGACGGACGGCAACGCGCGAAGCGGAGCAGTTTTCACTGGGAATCATATTGTACGAAATGCTGACTGGGCACCATCCTTATGGCGAGCGCTACGAGGAACAAGCGCGACAGCCGAAACGGTTACAATACGTTCCGGCTGTTCATTACAACGCTTTGATCCCGGCCTGGCTGGACGCCACCATGGCCAGAGCGGTGCACGTTGAGCCGTCGCTGCGGTTTCCGGCGTTGAGTGACTGGCTCACGGAACTGAAAAACCCCAAGGTAGGCAGCGCTGCTGGCACATTGCGGCAGGACAGGAAAGAATTCAGCCGCTGGTGGCCCTGGATGTTCTGGGGCAGTGTGCTGGTCAATGGTTGTCTGCTCTGGTTACTATGGCGCTGACCCCAGACGCAGCAAAGGACATTTGGGCGACCCGCCCGAACCCATAACCATGGTCGACGATAATACAGTTCTCAGCTTGTGGATGTTGCTTGCGCTTCTGGTATTGCTCGGTGGCGGCTCGCTCGTCTGGAGTACCGTACGCTCCGGGATGTCGCCCATGCCCAGTTCCCGCCCGGCAGTCGCTGCCGTCCTGGCAGCGATCGACGCGACGGGTGCCGAGCCTGATGCGGGGCCGATTGTAGACCTGGGGTCGGGATGGGGTCACTTGGTATTCGCGGTCGCTCGCCATTGCCCACAGCGCCAGGTGGTTGGCTACGAAGTATCCTGGCTTCCCTGGGCAGTGTCTCGACTTGTTGCGCGCCTGCGTGGTCTGGACAACATTCGAATACACCGACGCGATTTTTTACGGGCAGCCGAGCGGGGTGAATTAGTCCGTTTCCACACCGCACTGACATACCTTCATGGGCCCGGCATGTCGCGCCTGCAGCAGGCATTTGAGACCCAGCCGGGAAACCTGCATTGGTTGATTAGCAACAATTTCGCCATGCCGGACTGGACGCCATATCGCCGCTGGCGTCTACGCGATTTTTATCGCTCACCACTGTATCTCTATCCGGTCAACACTGTTATTCATCAGAAGGGTTCAGATTGAGCGCCAAGGCCCGTAAACTATGGCCTTACCACTACAACCCATGGAAGTGATCAATATGATTATCAAACCCAAAGTACGAGGCTTCATTTGCACCACCGCTCATCCCACAGGCTGTGATGTCAGTGTTCAGGAACAGATTGATTACGTTGCCAACCAGAACATCAGCGGTGACGGCCCCAAAAAGGTACTGGTGTTGGGTTGCTCCACGGGTTATGGCCTGGCCTCCCGGATTGTCAGTGCCTTCGGCTATGGCGCCGACACCCTGGGCGTCATGTTCGAAAAGCCGGCCACGGAAAAAAAGACCGGTTCGGCTGGTTGGTATAATACTCGAGCCTTTGAGAAAAAAGCGGAAGCCAAAGGCCTGTTTGCCAAAACCATCAACACTGATGCGTTTTCTGACGAGGCTAAAACGGCGGTTATTGACCAAATAAAAGCGCACATGGGCAAAGTGGACCTGGTTGTATACAGTCTGGCGGCACCGCGTCGCAAGGACCCAAAAACCGGTGAAGTGCATTCATCAGTGCTAAAACCCATTGGCGAACCTGTCACCCGTAAAACCCTGAATACCGACACTGGCGTGGTGTCGGAAGTGACTCTGGAGCCAGCCAATCAGGATGAAATTGACAACACCATCAAGGTCATGGGTGGCGAAGATTGGGAGCTGTGGATTGAAGCGCTCGATGAAGCTGGCGTGCTGGCTGACAATGTCAAAACGACGGCCTATACCTACATCGGCAAAGAGCTGACCTGGCCCATATACGGCCATGCCACCATTGGCAAGGCGAAAGAAGATCTGGATCGAGCAGCCTCCGCCATCAATCACAAACTGTCTGAACAGTATGGTGGCGAAGCACGTGTGTCGGTATTGAAAGCGTTGGTGACACAAGCCTCGTCAGCAATCCCGGTCATGCCGCTCTACATCTCTCTGTTGTATCGCGTCATGAAAGAACATGGCACGCACGAGGGCGCAATTGAGCAGATATATCGTCTGTTAGTGGAAGAATTTTACGCTGATCGTGATCCGATTCTGGACGAGAACGGCCGCGTGCGCGTGGACCTGAAAGAACTGGATGAGCAGGTGCAGAGCGAAGTCGAAGCCTTGTGGCATAAAGTGACCTCTGAAAACCTGAATGAAATTTCCGACTTCAAAGGGTACCAGAGTGAGTTCTTCCGCCTGTTTGGATTTGAATTACCTGGCGTGGACTATGACGCAGACGTGGACCCTCAAGTCTGAAAGTAAAGAACGCTGACTGGACGGCTTAACGCCGTCTGGGGCGAGACTTCCTCGGCCGAGGAGAGGCGGGCAGGTGCACGGTTTCCTGACGCCACTCGCCCGGCGCGAGTTCGCCCAAGGACCAATTGCCAATACGAGACCGGATCAGCCGCAGGGTCGGGTGGCCAATTGCCGCTGTCATCCGCCGAACCTGCCGGTTTCTGCCCTCAGTAATCTCCATTTTCAACCATTGCGTTGTCTCATTCTCCCGATAGCGAATAGGCGGTGTTCGAGGCCAAAGCCATTCCGGTGGCGACAGCAAAGATACTTTCGCTGGACGGGCACGGCCTTCTTTAAGCGCGACACCTTGCCGCAGCAAACCAAGCGTTGCGTCGTCGGGTATGCCTTCCACCTGTACCCAATAGGTCTTGGCCAGCTTGAAGGTCGGGTTGCTGATCTGTTGTTGCAGTTTCCCATTATCTGTCAGCAGCATGAGACCTTCAGAGTCATAGTCCAGGCGACCCGCCGGGTAAACGCCTGGCCACGATAGGTAGTGCGCGAGTGTCGAGCGGTTCTGATCGTCTGAAAACTGAGGTAAGACTTGAAAAGGCTTGTTTAGCAGAATCAAAATAGCCACGGCTGACCGGTTTCCGGGAAATATACTGAGAAGAATACTGAAAAAAAGCACGAGCGGCGACTACCGAAGCGATGGTCGGGAGAAGGGCCGGCATTTCAAGACGCGCAAGTGCCCCGCCAGCCAAAAAACGACTGATAGATTGCGGCGCCACCTGACCCCAGGTACAACTTGGATCCTGGGCAGATTAGACCTTGGCACTGGGCGCAAGCGCCGTAATACCGTTGTCGCCGAACTATTCGTTCATGGCGCGTTTGGTCTGCTCGGTCTCAATTTCACCGGTCAACGGAGCCTCAGCCTGATCCATATCCATTGATACCTGCACCGCTTCATCTTCGGTGCTGCATGGATGGATATTTACAGCATGAACCCCTTTGGCGGCTTGCAAGGTGTCGAAGGCCACTGGTTGTCCAGCTTTCAACGTCTTGTAACCGTCCATGACAATGGAAGAATAATGAACAAATAAGTCCTCAGTGCTTCCATCGGCCAGCACAAATCCATACCCTTTGGCATTATTGAACCATTTAACTTTCCCTGCGGGCATAACTTCTCTCCTGAACTTCTGATTGGTAAAACTGTACCTCCACGTAATGAGCTAGTCGTTTCAAAATATTGCCGCAAGCGGAACTCATCGCAAACCGATGGCACCACCGTGGTACAATATCTGACAGAGACCGGTCAAAACTTGTACAGTGCTATTAATTTAGGTGTCTGAGGCGCAAAGTTCAAGTTACCATTTGTGAAACATGATCCAGACCACACTATTTTAAGTAAATACAGCAAGTACCCGTTGATTTTTAAGGCTGGAGCCTTAATTCTGGGTAATAGGCGAAAGATGATTTATGGTAAAGACTAACCCCATGGCAGCCGGACCCGGCCACACAGACAGTCCGGTCATCAAACCGAGAACTGCAGACCCCGAGCTGAAACAGCCGGACATGTATCGGGTTGTGTTATTGAATGACGATTACACACCCATGGAATTTGTGGTTGAGATTCTGGAATTATTCTTCAATCTTGACCGGGAAAAAGCGACGCAAGTCATGTTGGCTGTGCATACGAAAGGCAAAGGCGTCTGTGGCGTCTATACTAAGGACATTGCCGAGACCAAGGCGGCTCAGGTAAATCAGTGCGCACGTGATCACGAACATCCGTTGATGTGTGAAGTAGAACCTTTGGAATAGGCGAGCGAGGTATAGCTTATGTTAAGCAAAGAACTCGAAAGTACGCTCAATCAGGCTTTTAAAGAAGCTCGCGATAAGCGCCATGAATTTATGACAGTGGAGCATCTGCTGCTGGCACTGCTCGACAATGGGGCTGCCACGGAGGTTCTCAACGCCTGCGCTGTGGACGGTGACCGTCTGCGGCGCGAGTTGACTGAATTTATTGATGCCACAACGCCGATCATTCCGGAACAGGATGAAGATCGTGACACCCAGCCGACGCTGGGCTTCCAGCGAGTGCTGCAGCGCGCTGTGTTCCATGTACAGTCTTCAGGTAAGAATGAAGTGTCTGGCGCTAATGTATTGGTGGCAATCTTCAGTGAGCAAGAGAGCCAGGCTGTGTACCTGTTGCGCCAACAGAACGTGTCACGTATCGATGTGGTCAACTTTATCGCCCACGGCATCTCCAAGGTTGAGGGTGGTGCTCAGGATTCCCCCGATCAGCAGGATGCACCGGCAGAAGAGCCGGTGGATGCAGACACAGGGGAGGGGCTGGAAGGCTTTGCCACCAACCTCAATGAACAGGCGCGGGCAGGCAAGATTGATCCCTTGGTCGGGCGCGACAAAGAAGTTGAACGCGTGGTTCAGATCCTGTCTCGTCGGCGCAAGAACAACCCACTGTTGGTGGGTGAGTCGGGCGTGGGTAAAACCGCCATCGCTGAAGGCCTGGCCAAGAAAATTGTCGATGGCGAAGTACCAGACATCATCAAAGAGGCGGAGGTGTTTTCTCTGGATCTGGGTTCGCTGCTGGCGGGCACCAAGTATCGGGGTGATTTTGAAAAGCGCCTGAAAGCATTGCTTGCGCAGTTGAAAAAGCGTGAGAAAGCGATCCTGTTTATTGACGAGATTCACACCATTATAGGGGCTGGTGCGGCTTCCGGTGGCGTAATGGATGCCTCGAACCTGCTGAAGCCTATGCTCAGTAGCGGTGAGTTACGCTGCATTGGATCCACTACGTTTCAGGAGTTCCGTGGCATTTTCGAGAAGGACAGCGCATTAACCCGCCGCTTCCAGAAAATCGACGTGATAGAGCCGAGTGAAGATGACACGTATCACATTCTGAAAGGGCTAAAGTCGCGGTTTGAAAAGCACCACGACATTCGCTACACGGACAAAGCACTGCGCTCGGCAGTCAAGTTGAGCGCACGTTATATTAATGATCGACACATGCCGGACAAGGCGATCGATGTGATAGATGAGGCCGGTGCGGCGCAGCGACTGAAGCCGGTTAGCCGACGCAAGAAAGTGATCAGTGTCGGTGACATTGAAGAAATCGTCTCCGTAATTGCGCGCATTCCGCCGAAGTCGGTATCGCGCAATGACAAGGATCTGCTGCAGAATCTGGAGCGCAACCTGACCATGACCGTATTTGGTCAGGACGAGGCGATCAGCACCCTGAGCAGTGCCATCAAGATGGCACGGGCCGGTCTTCAGGAAGGCAATAAGCCGATTGGCTCCTTCCTGTTTGCAGGACCGACTGGCGTTGGTAAGACCGAAGTTACCCGTCAGTTGGCAGAAGCATTGGGTGTCGAATTGATTCGGTTCGATATGTCCGAGTACATGGAACGCCATACCGTTTCCAGATTGATCGGTGCGCCTCCGGGCTACGTTGGGTACGATCAGGGCGGGCTGTTGACAGACGCGGTGACCAAGCATCCGCACTCCGTATTGTTGCTGGACGAAATTGAAAAGGCCCATCCGGAAGTGTTCAATGTGCTGCTGCAGGTCATGGACCATGGCACCTTAACGGACAACAACGGGCGCAAGGCGGATTTCCGCAATGTCATTCTGGTGATGACCAGTAATGCCGGCGCGGAAGACATGAGCCGGCGGTCCATGGGCTTCACCAAGCAGGACCATGCCACTGACGGTATGGAAGCCATCCGCAAGATGTTTACGCCGGAATTCCGTAACCGTCTGGATGCAACCATTCAGTTCAAACCACTGGAAATGGACGTAATCCTGTCGGTCGTGGACAAGTTCCTGGTCGAATTGCAGGCGCAGCTCGATGACAAGAAAGTGCACATGACGGTGCACGATGACGCCCGGAAGTGGCTGGCCGAACGTGGCTATGACAAGGCCATGGGCGCGCGGCCAATGGCTCGCCTGATTCAGGATGAGATCAAGAAAAAGCTTGCTGATGCACTGCTGTTTGGGGTGCTGAGCTCCGGCGGGGAAGTGGATGTGACCGTGAAAGACGACCATCTGCACTTCATGTTCAAGGAGTCCAAGACTGGCAAGGTGCTCGAAGAGGCTTGATCCGGCTGAAAGACTCACTGGAACGAAAAAAGGCACCCTAAGGTGCCTTTTTTTTGTCTGTTTGTGCGGTCAAAACAACAATCGTTTCCTGTCTCTGCGCCAAGGTTGGCGCAGAGACAGGAGGGTCAGACCTGAACCTTACAGGCTGGCCAGTGCCTCATTCAGAATAGTGCTTGGACGCATCGCCTTGGAAACCAGCTCTGGATTCGGGTGGTAGTAACCACCGATATCCACGGCTACGCCTTGCGCTTCGTTAAGCTCGGCAACGATGTCAGCCTCTTTCTGGGTCATTACGTCTGCCAATGGCGCAAAACGCGATTTCAGATCAGCATCCTTATCTTGTGCGGCCAGCGCCTGAGCCCAGTACATGGCCAGGTAGAAATGGCTGCCCCGGTTGTCCAGCTCCTTCACCTTGCGGGAAGGCGACTTGTCATTTTCCAGGAATTTGGCGGTTGCCTCGTCAAGCGTGTCAGCCAGAATCTGCGCCCGTGGGTTGTCTCCGGCCTGGCTAAGGTGTTCCAGGGAAGCCCCCAGCGCCAGGAATTCACCCAGCGAATCCCAACGCAGGTGATTTTCACTGGTCAATTGCTCAACGTGCTTGGGCGCGGAGCCACCGGCGCCGGTTTCAAACAGACCGCCGCCGTTCATCAGGGGAACAATCGACAACATCTTGGCACTGGTGCCCAGTTCCAGAATCGGGAAGAGGTCGGTCAGGTAATCACGCAGCACGTTGCCAGTGACCGAAATGGTGTCCTTGCCGTCCTTGACCCGTTGCAGGGTGTGGCGGGTGGCTTCAATTGGTGCCATGATTTGCAAGTCCAGACCTGAAGTATCATGTTCTTTCAGGTAGGCCTCTACCTTGGCGATCAATTGCCGATCATGGGCGCGCTTTTCATCCAACCAGAAAACTGCAGGCATGCCACTCAGGCGAGAACGGTTCACCGCCAGTTTTACCCAGTCACGAATCGGGGCATCTTTCACCTGGCACATACGCCAGATGTCACCCGTTTCTACGGAATGCTCGAATACCACGTCGCCAGCCTGGTTCAGTACCTGCACCACACCATCGGCGGGAATTTCGAACGTTTTGTCGTGTGAACCGTATTCCTCAGCTTTCTGGGCCATCAGGCCTACGTTGGGTACAGTACCCATGGTGGACGGATCAAAAGCGCCGTGCTTTTTGCAAAAATCAATGGTCTCCTGGTACACCCCGGCATAACAGCGATCCGGGATCATGGCCTTGGTGTCGGCCTGGGTATCATCCGGGGTCCACATTTTGCCGGAATCACGGATCATCGCGGGCATGGACGCGTCAATGATCACATCACTCGGCACATGGAGGTTGGTGATGCCCTTGTAGGAGTTGACCATTGCCAGAGTGGCCTGTTTGTCATACACCGCCTTCAGGTCGGCTTCGATTTCCTCGCGCTCGGCTGCTGGCAAATCAGCAATCTTGGAGTAAACGTCGCCGATGCCATTCTTGGGATTGACGCCGATGCGGTCAAATGTCGCCGCGTGCTTGTCGAACACGTCCTTGTAATAAACCTTAACGGCGTTGCCAAACATGATAGGGTCGGAAACCTTCATCATGGTCGCCTTCAGGTGCAGCGACAACAGGACCTCTTCGGCTTTTGCAGCGGCGGTTTCTTTCTCGAAAAATGCCTGCAATTGCTTCTTGCTCATTACCGCGGCATCAACCACTTCGTCGGCCAGCACCGGCACTGACTCTTTCAGTACTGTTTGCTTGCCGTCAGCGGTCAGAACGATCTTCAGTTTGTCCGCTGATGTCATGGTGGTGGACTGCTCGCTGCCGTAAAAGTCACCTTCATCCATGTGGGCAACGTGGGTTTTCGAATCACTGGACCAGGCACCCATGCGGTGCGGGTGTTTCTTGGCATAGTTCTTTACGGATGCCGGTGCCCGACGGTCAGAGTTGCCTTCCCGCAGCACTGGATTAACCGCGCTGCCAGTCACGCGGTCATAACGCGCCTTGATATCGCGCTCTTCATCGGTGCTCGGTTCGTAGGGATACTCGGGTAAGTCATAGCCCTGGCTCTGCAATTCCTTGATGGCTGCACGCAGTTGCGGCAGCGAAGCGCTGATGTTCGGCAGCTTGATGATATTGGCTTCCTTGGTCTTGGCAATCTCACCCAGTTCGGCCAGTGAATCCGGTTGACGCTGAGCGTCGGTCAAACGATCCGGAAACTGAGCAATGATACGGCCAGCCAGGGAAATGTCGCGAAACTCCACCGAGACACTGGCCGCCTTGGTAAATGCCTCAATAATGGGCAGTAGGGAATAAGTAGCCAGCGCTGGGGCTTCATCGGTTTTGGTGTAAATAATTTTGGAAGGTTCAGTCGACATAATATTTCCTATTGGTTGAACCGCCGCCATGCGGGACAGTTGACGCTGAAAATCGCGGAAGATTATACCAGTCTGGTCTAGGGCAGCCCAGCGTATCGCTTTGAATAATGGTCATTCAGCCGCTGAATACCATAATTATCAGGACCCAAGGGTACTGAACTGAAAAACAGAGAGGAGTAGGAGAGGGGGCTAATGAAGGCCTTGTGGTCTATCGGTGCCGCGTTCTTATATCACCCGGCACCATGAACCATTTTCTTACTTGGAACGGTAGACAATACGCCCTTTGGTCAGGTCGTAAGGAGTCAGCTCGACCTTGACTTTATCGCCAGTCAGGATGCGGATGTAGTTCTTGCGCATTTTTCCGGAGATATGTGCAGTGATCACATGATCGTTTTCCAGCTTAACGCGGAACATGGTATTTGGAAGGGTATCGAGAATCTCACCATCCATTTCAATGACGTCTTCTTTCGCCATATCGGGTAACTAACCTCGCTTCAGTGTGTGGCGCGCAATTCTGCATCAATTAGACGTAAAGTGCAAAAAATATTCGACTGCCTCATGGCTTTCGATGAGGTATCAGGGCCTCCCAGTGTTCATGGCGATAGACTTCTGCTGGGGCGAAGTCTGCTTTGTAAGCCATGTTGGGGACATTATCGATCCAATAGCCGAGGTAGAGCCAGGGCAGATTGAGCTCACGACACAAATGCAGTTGCTGCAGAATGGTCAGGGTGCCTGGCGACCAGTCTGAATAAGCAGGGTCGAAAAAGGTATAGACCGCACTCAGTCCGGTACTAAACTGGTCCACCACTGACACCACGACCAGTTTGTCTCCATCCCAGCCCTCCAGCAGGAACCCGTATTCCGTCTGCTGCAGCAGAAATCGGTAGAAGTCTTCCTGATTGGGTGGGTACATGTCACCACCGGCATGGCGACCATGAATGTATTTCTGATAAAGCTGCCAGTATTGCTCCCGATAATGCACTGTTACGGCAGCCCAGCGCATGGTACTGGCTTTACGGATAGCCCGTCGATGGCGCCGACGGGGTTGAAACTGGTTCACATCGACCCTGAGGGATTGGCATTTCTGACAATCTACGCAGTCGGGTCGGTAGAAGTGACTGCCGCTTCGGCGAAACCCGATCAGGTTCAGCTTTTCATACAGTTCGCGTGATACTTCAACCGCAGGGTCCAGAAATACCGTCGTGGCCTGACGGTCATCAAGATAGCTGCACTCATGCGGTGAGGTCTTGAAGAAACGCATGAATATCCAACTCCTGAGGTTGTACTTTAAAAGTAGATGGTGAGCTCAATGACCGGTAGAGACGAGCTTCAAATGCGTCGCGTTCCAACAGGGTTGCGCCCATCGTCATTAGATGCGGGCTTTCCACCTGTGCATCTACCAGGTCCCACCAGCCCTGCCGCATGAGGTAATCCAGCGCCAGCAGAGCCATTTTCGAGCCGCCACTTTGCTTGGAAAACATGGATTCACCAAAGAATACACGTCCCAACGTAATGCCGTAAACTCCACCGAGCAGTTCATCGCCGGACCAGACGGACAGGTCAGTTGCTTTGCCCTCCCGATGCATTGTCTGATAGGCGTGTTGCATATCCCGGGTGATCCAGGTGCCGGGCTGACTCGGCCGCTCAATACGTGCACACTGATCCAACACGGTATCAAAATGGCGGTGTACCTTGATCCGCAGGTTGTCGGTGTTGCGCAGTTGGCGCTTCAGGCGCCTGGAAAGGTAAACCGAACCCGGCAGAAACACACAGCGTGGCGTCGGCGACCACCAGAGGATCGGTTCATTTTCGCTGTACCACGGAAAAATTCCGTGTTGATAGGCCAGTGTCAGCCACTCAGGAGTCAAGGCGCCGCCGGCCGCCAACAGCCCCTCCGGCTCCGCCAATGCGAGCTCGGTTTGCGGGAACATGGGCGGGCCTTGCGGGTCGAGCCAGAAAATCGTCATGCAGGGTCGCTTCTGTTATGACGTGGAAACATCATGATGCTATAGTATCCGCTCGTTTTTTTACATAACTTGTTGTTTCGACAAGAAATTTACATGACATACGACGCCAAGCAAGAGTACAGGTCCACACGCCGCCGGTTTTTCAATGAGGGCATGGCGTTGGTATTGAGTGCGCTGACCGTGTTGGCCGCACTGGCGCTGTATTCGTTTTCGCCGACGGATCCGGGCTGGGCTTCCAGCGGGCGCAGTGCAGGGGTGGACAATCTGGCTGGTCAGGCGGGCGCCTGGTTTGCGTCGTTGATGATTTCTCTGGCCGGATGGTTGGCGTTTCTGATCCCACCGACGTTCGCATTAATGACCTGGCATGTGATCCGGCTGCGCCGCTCGACTGAACTCTGGTTTTGGCCCTTGCTGGTGTTGCGCGGTGTCGGTGTGCTGATGTTTGTTGTGGGCGGCACGACCTTGCTGACTTTGCATTTTTCATCCGAATTGTCGTTCAGTGCTGGCGGGTATCTGGGCATTGCCGTGAGCGAATGGTGGTTCCCTTATCTGGGCCTGATGGCCACCTCGCTGGTAGCACTCATGTTGTGCCTGCTAGGCCTGATGTTGGCGACTCGTATCTCCTGGCTTCGCCTGTGTGAGTGGGTGGGCGGGGCTATCCTTGGGTTTTTTCAGCGTTTGACCCAAAAGCGTCGGATGCGCCTAGAGAAAGTTCAGCTTGCGCGCACCGAGAGCCAGTCGCGACGTGACAATCTGGAAGCCTATATTGAGGAACCAGCAGAGCAGGCGGCTCGGTCCAACCGCAAACCCGCGTATACATTGCGGCAAAAAAAGGCGCAAAAGTCACCTGAGCCCGAAGCGACAGACACCGTGCCATGGGACGACACGACTGAAACAGCGGTCCCTCCGCACAAGAGCCTGAAGATCGAGCCCCTGACATCGGACCCACTGCCGCCGTCTGATCGTGCCGAAAAAGACCGGCAACAGCCTTTGTTCGATGATGCCCTGGCTGGCACCTTGCCCAGCCTGTCATTACTGGATGAGCCTCCACATCAGCCCAATGCCGGGTACAGCGAAGAAGCGCTGGAACACATGTCGCGCTTGCTGGAGGAAAAGCTCAAGGATTTTGGCGTTTCTGCCGAAGTGGTGGCGGTCTGTCCCGGCCCGGTGATTACCCGGTTTGAAATTCAACCGGCAGCCGGCGTCAAAGTCAGCAAGATATCCAATCTGGCAAAAGACCTGGCGCGCTCGTTGGCCATGATCAGTGTGCGGGTGGTGGAAATTATTCCAGGCAAATCCGTCGTCGGCATTGAAGTGCCGAACGAAAACCGGGCCATTGTCAGTTTGAAGGAAGTCCTGGCTTCCAAACAGTTCGATGAGGCCAAATCATCGCTGACCCTGGCTCTGGGCCATGACATTGCCGGAACACCGGTGGTAGCGAACCTGTCCAAGATGCCTCACCTGTTAGTGGCTGGCACCACCGGCTCCGGTAAGTCCGTGGGCGTCAATGCCATGCTGTTGAGTATACTGTTGAAGGCTTCTCCAGAGCAGGTGAAGTTGATTCTGATTGACCCCAAAATGCTGGAACTGTCGGTCTATGATGGCATCCCTCATTTGTTGACGCCGGTCATTACCGATATGAAAGACGCCGCCAACGGCTTGCGCTGGTGTGTGGCTGAAATGGAGCGCCGCTACAAGTTGATGTCCAAAGTCGGGGTGCGCAACCTGGCCAGTTACAATCGCAAAGTCCGTGATGCGGCCAAGGCAGGCAAACCGATCAAGGACCCGCTCTGGCAGCCGGAGCTGAGTATGGACGACGAGGCGCCTGACCTGGCCCCCCTGCCGTTCATCGTGGTAGTCATCGACGAGTTTGCCGACATGATGATGATCGTTGGCAAAAAGGTGGAGGAGCTGATCGCGCGCATTGCTCAGAAAGCGCGGGCGGCGGGTATTCACTTGATACTGGCCACCCAGCGGCCGTCTGTTGACGTTATCACTGGCCTGATCAAGGCCAATGTGCCAACGCGTATCGCCTTTCAGGTATCGTCCAAAGTGGACTCACGCACCATTCTTGACCAGGGCGGCGCTGAACAGTTGCTCGGTCATGGCGACATGCTGTACATGCCACCGGGAACGAGCATGCCGGTTCGTGTGCACGGCGCCTTTGTCGATGACGATGAAGTCCATCGCGTGGTAGCGGAATGGAAGAAGCGGGGGGCGCCTGAGTATGTTGAAGAGATCACTGCGGGGGAGCAGGAAAACAGCGGCATGCTGACCGGGTTGGTAGAAAGCG
>LFIK01002876.1_pt1 | contig 13972 bp, 8 predicted proteins | sample 643401 | NCBI WGS metagenome assembly LFIK01 (sample SAMN03777447, study PRJNA286221) | soda lake metagenome | biome: soda lake; feature: Kulunda steppe; material: water; isolation source: sample T5-Br brine of Lake Tanatar-5 | place: Russia: Kulunda steppe | collected 2010-07 | reverse complement strand
CCACTAATGACCTTCTTCCTCGTTTGATGGTGGAGGTTTGCCTGGTGCTTGCACCAGATGTAAACTTCTTCCTTAATTCACGCAAACAGGGGTTACCTTGTTAGCGTAGTCTTTTCTTTTTCTTTTCACAACCTGAATATTCATTACATTAATGCCGAGTTGCTCCGGTAGCAACTGCACAGAGTCCCTTACAAGCTAAGAATCTGCACTAATTGCAACTGGCACTGAGAGCAAGATGAAGAGCATGCCCTCTTAGGTTGCCCGAGTGCTGACTTGGCAAACCTACGGGTCAAGCACCACCATCTCTTCCGCAAGCCTTCTAGTGGCTCAAACAGGCTAAGAGACTTTATTAGCCAGGCAGACACCAAAAGCCTGGTCCTGTTTGTGCATGAATGCCTTGAATGCTGTGCCTAGATTTCAGAACACTACCTAGCTTGCCTTTGTTGGTTTTGGTTACAGGCCCAGCTTCAGCTAAGCTGCCATCGTTCAGCAGGTACAGCTATGTTACCAGCCTAACCTTTGTTAGCCAAGCAAGCCGCGCCAAAGGCCATTTTTTGTTTGCGCCACTTTTATTAGGTCCAGGTTGCAGGCCTTCAAGATTTCAGTTCAGATGCCCTTGTTCGGCGAATACAACTATGTAAACTAACCTAATCTTAGCCAAGCAAACGCCAAAGGCCTGGCCTTGTGCATGAGCGCCTGGAATGCTGTGCCTAGCTGGAATGCTGTGCCTGAGGCTGGCTTGTCTTTTTTGGTTTTGGTGGCAGGCCCATTTGGCTTCAGCTAAGCTGCCCTCGTTCAGCAGGTACAGCTTTGTAACCAAACCTAGCCTAGCTGTCGCACTTCTTGACTGAAGACATTACAAAGGTAGTTCCCTCTTGTAATCCTTAGACTGGGGAGTAACTGTGCCTGATCTATAGATTGATGCTGCGACTCGCTCATCAGTTAAAAACTGTGAGATTTTCTGCATGCAGTAACGTTTCAGCAGATTGCATTGGGTGTTATATAAGGTAGATGCAATTGATAAATAGATGGTCAGTACTGAGAGCTTGTCTACTGGGCACAGCTGCATAGTCTTTGAGCATGAATGTCAACGGAAAATTGGTACCACTGCACCTAAAAATCCAAGCAAGCCTGCCAATCACAAGCCGCCCTTTCACACTCACTAATAAAGCAGGCAGCCAATACAAGGTCACCCGGCAGCCTAGTCAAGTAATAAGAACAATTATAACAGATCCAAAGCCAGACAGTATAAGCACATCGTTTCAAATCTTTTGACCCATCCGTCATGCCCTACATAAATAAGCATTCCTTCCAACTTTGACGCAAGTTCTCAGTCCTTGACACATTGATGCTGTGCACCAATGCCAAGGGGTGCTGCTGAGCCCACCCCTCCTGTCTCGTGAGCATCGTCAAACAGGTTTCCAGGTCTCCACAGGCATGCCAGCTGTCGCAAGTCACACAAACCCCTGTAGCCTGTGCCCCTTGGGAGGGTGGCGAGTGCAGTGAAGCAGCATGGTTCGGGCAATGGGACAGGCAGGCCAGAGTGCGCTGCACATGCTCCCAGACATGCATGGGGAGAACAGTGCTGCCACATGGGCAAGCAGTCCAGGGCACCTGGGTTACTGCTCATGGAACCTCAAGAGGGCAGTGTGCATGCGTGTATTGGGCGCGCCATGAATGGCTCAACGACACAAGGCAAGGGCAGAGGGGTATGGCTCAGGCACTCCTTGCCCTACTTCCTCGCTTCTTTGGGGCGTGCTTAGCACCAGACACCTCATAGAGCCCTTTGCTGCACACGCGTCATACATCGATGTTCATAGTACAATACATCTAGGCGGCACACACAAAACCAACAACCCGCCATCCCCTCCAGTGTCTGCATGTGCAAGCTGATGTGCCGACTTTTGAGCCTCAGCCTCTTCGACGCACAAGAAAAGCATGCAAGCAACTGTCTCAAGCACATCCTCAAAGGCTGAGACCTGAGTGCAGCAGGAGTGTTAAACAAGCATGAGCACTGCGCTTGCCCATATTGGGGCAAAGAGCGAAGAGCGCCTGGCTCGGTGTTAAATGGCATGTGGAGAGGAGCAGGGGAAAGCGGGGGAGGGAGGGAGAGGGAGGAAGAAGAAAAAAGAGGAGGGGGGAGCAGGCAAGGCGGGGGCCCAGCTGGCTGTGTGCCTGCAGCACCAGCAGCGCAGCTGCTCAAGGGTTCATTGCAGCACAGCCTAGCAGCACATGCCCTGTCCGAGGCACATGCCTTCCTCAAGTTTCACCCCCGACAGGAAGTGGAAGGATTTGCCGCACACACACCATTCAAAACTACGAAAAAAGTACACGCCCATGACCTTCACGTGTGCAGCACATAAGTAGCTCATATAAGCACAACACAGAAGCGCCGAGCGATGCAGCCTAGCTAACAGCCCAGTGCCCACATTACAAGCCTGCCGGCAGCTTGAGGCCAGCTTGCTCTAACTTCTTCCACTCAGCTATAGTGTGTTCCAAGCAATCCAACGCCATTTTGATGAACTCCGGAGCTGCGCCCTCAAAAGCTTGCAACGTAGGCTGCAAAGCAGGCGGGCAAGTGTGCCGATTCGGATGAGTGATATTAAGGGTATACTAGGCAAGATGCGTGAATAAATCACTCATGGCTGCATGAGGTTCCAGTGTGTGCAAGAGGCTCAGTGTGTACAATGGTGCATGTGATAACATGGTTGGCGTACTGCACTATATGGACAAACCTATAGCATTATATAGCGCTACACAGTGATAAATTGCTATAATGCGCTACTTTTTAGGCGCTGTATATACCGGATCCCCCCCCCTGCCAGCCCGAATTTCATCATCAGACTTTACTGTCAGATGAGGTACTGTGCACCCCCGAAAGCAAATTTCTTTCTCTGATCGCGTGTTATCGGGTGATTTAGGCGGTCACACCTACCTAATGGCATCCCTGCCTACATCCCTACATTCTTTCACGACGATGCAGCAAGTGTGACTACTCCAACATCCCTGCCCCGAAATGATGGGCAGGGTTAGCCCCCCTCCCCCCTAAAATTCCAAAATTCGCCGGGACGGTCCAGAGACCTCCGCGGATGGTGTGCATCATAATTTGCCCCAGGATTTTTCAGCGGAGCTGGGCAGCGGAATTGGATGTTTCTCTCAGGTCAGCCCGTATGATTGCAGCATCACAAGCAGGGTCTCGGGGAGAGTTCAAATGAGTAGGGTCCTGTGGAAGGTTGGAGTCAGGTCAGCCCCCTGGGATGCTCCCCTTCCGTGCTTGATGCAGCCCTGCTTGCACATGTGAGCACCTCCCCAGCTCAGCTGTTTCACATGGACTGCTCAATGCAGCTTTCCGCATGTGTCGCTGGGTGTGTGCCCACAAAACATGCACTGGGCAGTGGTGTGCCCAAGCGCTCCATGCACAAGTGTGCGCACGCTGCACGCACGACATGCGCACACCATCCGTGCTTGGCACTTATCTGGATAAATACTGTCTACGAGCTGCCAAGCTTGGTGGTCCTCCAAAGATGGTGAAGCTGGTGAATCCAAAGATGATGCGCAACCTGGGGGAGAGCCCTTGCAGCGCTTCATGCTCACAGGTCAATCGATCTATTGTAGATACTACTAGCTCAACGACCTAAAACAAACAGACGCTTGACACACAACACAGAAATGAAATTTCTCAACCCGACTGAGGGATGCGAACTCGACATCCCGTGTGACCGCCTGCCACATCTTCATCCCCAGGAAAATGGGATTTCTCTCATTGTAAGTTTATCTTAGACAAATTGTAATTGTTTGGGGGAGCTTGTGGGTTTTCTAGCACAATTTTGCATAATTTCAGCGTACACTAGCCAAAAGGGTGACACACTCTGGTGACAAGGGTCCCCCCCTTCCCCAAAGAGTCAGCGAGGCCCCTGTCCAATATAAGATATTGCGCTATAATTGGCATACTTGTGCTACCAGTAAGGGCCAGGTGCCCATGCACACCATCCTTTCTGCACCCCTGCACCTCCATTTTAGCAGCCATGCACCTGGATGGGTTACCCACGCTTGTTGCTGGCATGAGCATACGTGTCACAGCTTGTCTGGGCAAGTTTTTGTGCCAATAGCACAGCTGCACAAGCCCTTGCAAGCATGTGCAAGTAGGACGAGTGCATGCATATGTGCTCGTGTGCAGGCATGCCAGAGTCGCTTGTGTGTTTGTGTTGCTTTTGTGCATTGATGATATGTGAGGTAAAGGGTTGCTCCAGTGAGGGAGTGAGAAGCAGAGCCGCGCCGGCGAAGTTGTGCCACTCATGATGCCATGCTCAAGCTGCACTTTGCTGCTCCTGGTGCCGCTTGCACCCTTTCCTTGGCCTTGGCCTTGAGCTCCAGCTACTGCAGCTGGCCAATTCATTTTGCTTGACTTGCCCAGCCTATTGTGTTGGCACCACAGCAGCAGAAGTTGGGACACATCAGAATCGTCCAGGGCACCCCGGCCAGACGCAGGTTTCTTCTCCCTACATTTCTCCATCTCCATACAACGTACAGTCTGATCCACAAAATGTCAATTCAGGTCAAGTTGTCACTCTAGGGAGAGCCCGAAACAAGCAAGTCAGCAGGATACCATTTTTGCGCATGTTATATCCGAAAATGTTTTTATGCTGTTAAGCGATATATAGCGCTGTATGCCTGTGCCAATCCGTAAGCATGGCACTGCATGGAGTTCATGAATGTTTACATGAGCGAGTGTGCCATACTTTGATCATGTGTGCACATATACACACAGCCAGCCAGCCAACCAGCATATTGCAAGAAGCACTGCTAAATGAGCTTCCCAAAAGACGCTCATGGTTGCTTAGCTGCAGGGCCAACACCCGATGCGTAAGATGATGGCAGAGCCAAACAGGTAGCAGGACAGCCATCATGAGTGCTACACATTGCTTCTGTTCATTCTAAGCCATGTCCACATTGACCAAGCTTCTGCCAAGAGGCAATTCATGCTTGTGCAAGGGTGAATGACAATGAGAGCTTTGTCAACATCTCCAATGTTATTATGTTCATCGATCTTTCCAGCTCCCCTGGGCCGCTGAGCAGATTCTGACAGACTTGCGACTACAATCACCATACTCGGCTCTGATTGCCTCATCATTGCACTAATGCAGGCTGTTTCTAGTCTGCTGCTGCCCGTCTATGCAGCTGACCAACATACAAGAAAGAAGGCAAGCTGCCTCAATTTCCATGCTTGCTGGAGTTGGAGCATGCAGCTACCCTTGCACCAAAATTATTCCACATGTTTAATATCAAGAACATTAGAGGGGAATGCCCGTGTGCGTGAGCACATGCTTAGGGCAAACACCCTGTTTCACAGCAACTATAAGGTAATTACCAGAAGATTTTAACACCAGTTTGGTCTAACCCTCTTGTCCTGATGGACCCACTTTTATAACAAGATGGACCATCCCCTGCATGGTCGCTAACACGCTGGATTTTACATGCCATGCATGGCTGACAACCATTCAAACAACCTGGCCGACAATCAACCCTAGAACTGGAATTATTGTGTCATGCCTGACCCAACTGGGAGCTTGTAGCCAAACCCCCTTAGGGCGCCTTGTGCACCACTTGGTGTCTCTAAGTAAAAGCATACTCAGTGCCAAGGAAGGTGCCACTTACCAAGGCATCTGCAGGCCTGGGGCAGGGGTTTTGCAGACACAAGATTCAGTGAAGCCCCTATCCTCTCCATCTCTACACTCTTAGCAAACACTCACCTTCACAAAAATATCAATGAAGTTGAGTTGGGCCCTTGGCATATTCATCGTGGCTCTGTTGCAGAAGGGGGACACAGCCAGGCCTGCCTGCTGCTCTTTGTCGCCCTGAGCATTTGCAGCACGCAATCAAAGAGGCTCAGCTAACATGCACTGGGTAGGGTGGTCAAGGAGGCGCCTGTCATTGCCCTGCCACGTGCACACTCGGCCTTGCACAGCAGCAAGCACAAGCACAGCAACACTGTGCTGCCAGCTCAGCCCCTTGCCTCATGCAGGCAGCGTGCCATCTCAGGAGGGAGTCAATGGGGGTTGCACTTGGTGCACTTGCGGTTAAATCAAGGCCCAGGCCTTGGCAAAGCATGGTGCTTGACAAGGCGGCGCCAGGCCTTGCCACCCAGCAACCGCATGCGTGAGATGCCAGGGGGGGGATCGCTGGCAGGCATGGTCCTCCATAGCACAGCCATCCCTGTCTGCCTCGCCCCTGGTGTGGCAGGGTGCTTGGCCTGCCACTCCCAGCCATCCGTATTGGCCCACCTGCTCACAAAACTCCTGGATGACCCGCTCAGCCCACGGCCGGGCCAGTTCGAACGGCCTCGAAGGGTTGGCGATGTCCGCCATGTGCACAATCATGCGGTACAGGAGGTTGCGGTCCTGCCACTGGTTTACGTCCGGAACGGCTTCCATCTGGCTGTTGAAGTTCTTGAGCAGCTCAAAGTGGATGGCCATATCCGTGGCCAGCACCACGTCGATCATCAACTGCCGACACTGCGCACACGCGGGGAGGGGGGAGGGAGGGGAGGGGAGCGGTTTTTGGGCGTGTGAACAGACAGAGCCTCAGGACCTCATTACAGGCATACCCGAAACAGCCAACACTCCGCCCGCCAGGCGAGATGGACCTGCCCGAAATCACTGCAAACAGCCAACACACCTTTTTCTGCTCGTCGAAGGTGAAGAGCTCAAAGATGTCGCAGCCCTTGTTCGTGCGCGCCAGCTCGAAGGCCCGAGCTACGTGGTAATTCTCGTTCACGGACTTGTCATTGTACGTCGTGGCCCGTGGGTGCCGGCTGTTGATGAGGAAGTCGTTGTTGACGCCAAGGTGGCCCAGGTCATGTACCGCCGAGGCCATGATGATGCAGAACACGTCCATCTTGGGGATGTCATCGACCTGCTTGGCCAGAGCTTCGAGTATGATTGCTGCGGTCTGTGTCACGTCCGTTGCGTGCACGTTGTTGTGATAGGAGTTGGCGCTGTAGCCTGCCTCCACCAGCTGCAGAAAGTTTTCCACAGTTTGCCTGTTGACCTTCCATCCCTCCTGCAAGAACACAGGGCAGGCAGGGCGTACATGGGCGTTTGCCGCTCACCGGATGGTATAGCATGGAGGAAGGGCATTGCAAAGGGACAGGGTTGTGGTGGGAGGGGGGGAGGGGCATGCAAGGGGGGGATGCATGCCAATCATCACTGCTCGCCCGTGTGGCCGCTGCTCCCTGCTGCTCCCTGCTACTGCTGCTGCTGCTGCCGCTGCTGCTGCTCCTGCTCTTGCTTCCTGTCCTGTTGGTTGTGCCCGGGAGCCCCAGCACATGAGGCACTTACCATGAGGTTGTGCAGCTCAAGCAGGGCAATGGTCATTGAGACGAGGGGGTTGCCCTGGGTCTTCTCCCCAAAATCAAAAACATCGAAATCCCAAGCATAGGCCTGCAACCGGACACACAGAAAAAAGCACATTGGGTGCCATGCTGCAGCTGGCACAGCCTCTCTCCAGGCACGGGGAGGTTGAGGGACCGGCATGCCCTGATGGAGCGGGTGCAAGCACGGCTGCTCGCCGCGCCAGGCAAAGCACCCCGCACCTGATTTTGAGCGTGACTTATCCACTGTCGCTGCTGCTCCTTGCTGCATGGCCTCCTGCTGAGCATTGCTGTGTGCGCGCCCGTCTGCCCGTGCTGCTCCTGCTCCTCCTGCTGCTGCTGCTCCGCTCGCCTGCCCTCGATAATAGCCGATGCCTTGCCAGCGTTAAGCGGAATTGCGCAAGCCTGCGGCGTCGCTAATGCTGGTGCGCCCACCGGGCACGACAACCCCTGCAGGCTCTCCTTTATTGGGACCTCTCCATTCCGCGTGGGCTGCTCCTGCTGTTGATGTAGCTGCTTGTTCTTCCGGTGCTTGCTGCTCTTGGAGGGTGTCAGCGCCCGAAACAAGTGTTGCATTCCTGCGCCCTAAAGCCGTGCATGCTCGCTGGGACGGGATAGGAACGATGGGCGTGGCGGCATCGCACCGTGCGTGCAATACTAAATAAAAATATATTTATGGAGCCCTTGCCTGGTCTCCTTGGACCGGCTCCTAAACACCTGTTTCTCGTCCAATTGAATATGCCGTTGGTTCTCTGGGCGAACTTATACTTTCAAGAAAATAATGTGGACCAGGAGGAAAAGCGTGCGCAGAGCTGTAGCTAGCTAGGCAACTTGAGTTCTGATCGCCCTGACAGGCGCTAGACGATCACTTGAGAGGACATCCTTGTTGTCAGCTGTGTCCTTGCTGCAAGGGTCCATCTTGCTAATCCTTGCTGATGCTGCAGGAATGCGCGAGGAAACTGCTGTCTCAAGCACAGCAGTCGTGGGACTGGCCAACTCTCAATGTCTAAGTATTGGAGCTCTTGAAGCTTTCCCACCTCGAACTCCTCTGCATTCAAGTTTTGGAAGTCCAGACTTTGCTCAGCCTGCGTTACCGGCTTACCTACTCAGTACAGTTGAGCATCTTATTGGCTGCAGTGGCCACAATGGCTGCACAAACCCCTTTTTTCCATCTTGTGATACAATGCTTCATACCACGTTGGGCAGCGAGCAAAACTGGAGCATGCAAACACACCACACATCACTGCAATGTAGTCCAAGCGCTATTCTCTGGGTATGCACACATCCAGGCTTTTAAGGTACAAATGCACTGAGCAATTGAGACGTCGACTTGATGTTCTGTTGGGGATTTGATGCCTGGGTGGTTGGACCAGCAAATGTTGGTTTTTAAAAGGTATCAGAAGTGCTGCAAGCAGCTTGGCTTTTGTAAGCGAGCTGACTCCTCCAGGGTTGCTGCATCCCCCTCAATTTCTTTCTATGTCTGGATGGTCAAGGCCCACACTCAAGCTCCCACTGAAACCTGCACCTGCATGCATACCCATGCTCACACACACCCAAGACACTTCTTCACATTCCCAACCCAGGTGATTTTGGAGGAGTGCAGTACATGCAAATGCAGGTCATCCATGCACCAGAAACACGGCATGAGGAGGCATTGAGGATATAAGGAGGATATAAGCATACCTCATAAGGACCAAAGCTTTAAATTTAAAGAATAAGCTAAAGTGCAATTCCGTATTGGCGCTTGGAAGGAATGGCTTGCCCTAGCATGATTGTGGCCACTAACTTGCTTACATACAGTCCCAGGTCAGGTCTGGGCCAGCTTATGACAGGCACCAAAACGGTTGATTGATCTGGGAAAATTGACGAGGAGGTCCACGACAGGGTCCTGCTGTGGGCCTCTTGATTATGTAGCCCATAAGTCATGGTGGTCCTACAGCATGCAGCATGTAAAAAGTTGTTGGGACCCACAATATTTGACTGTTCGATACAGCTTTTTACCCTCTTTGTGCAAGCAGGGATCACATTATCCAGATCATGCAGTGTCATCCCTGCACGCGGTAGATAAAATTCTTGACTTGAATGACTAAACCTGCCCAAGGACCTGTTAGATTGCTTTTGAGATCCCATTTGGTGAGATTTCTGTGTATCAAATTTGAAGCTCGGTTGGAATTTCTATCCCCCTAGGGCCTCAAGAGCATGGCAGTCAGGTGCATACCCTGGGAGTTTTTCCAGCGCATGTTGGAGTGGTCACTCCTTTCAGTGAGGGCAGCGGTTCGATGCTTGCTGAAGGATGGCAGCCCCAAGTTTGGGAACAATCCCCTGCTCTTCTGGTGATCACCTATGTTCTCCATTCTGGGCACCAGCCTCCAATGAGGACTCAATCCTTCATTGAGTGCTTCCTTCCTCTGCGGCGTTGGCATAGCTTGTCAGAGCAGGTATTGAAATAGAAACTCTGCAGATTGAACCACAGACAAGCCGTCTCTGCATAAAGCCTAGATATGATCTTTCAGACGTTCAGAAGTGCATCGGTTTGAAGTTGCGGCAGCTTGGGTGTTCTTGCACTCATCCTTTGTCAGCTTTGTGCAGGCTGGGTGATGACGTTAATGGTGGCAGAGGATTTGCTGGATGACCAGGTTTGCCTGACCACATTAAAAACAATTCACCAGTCCTGTGCAACAGTATACACATGGGTGTTGATGGCAATGTTTATTGCTCTTGACACGTTTTTCAGGTACCAAGGAGCTTGCTTGCTGGGCTATGCCCTTGTGAGTCCAAAAGCCACAAAAATCTTGCTAGGAAGCTTGAGCAAGGCTTGCATGCTCGTGGCAATTGCAGATAGATCACTGATGCTGCATCAGTACAGAATGACTGCTTGCCAAGCCATCATAGGCCTGCAGCCACCGCCAGCCGTATGGCGCCGCACCTCTGTCTCAACTGTTGGGGGTGACTGCTCGGCCTCGAGGGTGCCATCACAGGTCTCCGTCTGCAAATGCTAGCGCGTTGTCCATGAGAGTTGCCGTCATCTCTCGCATTGTCCATGAGAATTGCCTTTATCTCTCCTTCCTCATGGCTTGAGGCCAACCATCCCAGGGCTTGTGCGGAGGCTTTGGCCGCTTTCCCAAAGCACGCCAAGCTGAAGGCCCTCCGCTTTTCGGCAAAAGCGCGCCACTCACACACCAGCGGATGCCCATGTGTCCATCATCCTGGCAGCGGATACCCATGTGCTCATCGCTTTGCGCAACCTTTTGCGTTTTGTGTAAGAAATAATACTTTTCGCCTGCCAAGCTTTTAGAGGTGTAGCTCAGTCAAAACATTCATAGATGGTCCTCTTCACTTCAATTAGGATAGTATGAAAGCTCACTCTGTCATATTGCTGTGCAACTGTTTGTTTTGTAATCTGTAATGCTGTCTGATTTCTCTCGCGCTTAATGTTGCTGTGGTTGTGTGTCATCACAATATCTGACTCCATGGTGCACATCCCAGCTCAAAGGGTGCAACGCCTGAAAGATGCTTTGATGGCAATTTTGCTGTCCAGCAGTATACATACAAATGGCATCTAACACTGGTATCTTAGGCTTCGTCTTTCCTCGTACCCATTTCCTAGATCTTCAGGCTAATCCACGTGCTTGTGTGAGGAACGAGCGTGCTTTTCTTTCTGCTACCACCTCGCTTTTTGCACCTTGACCCTCCCAAGCATGCTAGGAAAAAAGAAAAAGGAAAACCATGTAGGCAGTTGAGCACTCCCAATATCAATTCAGGAAGGGGGGACACTTTGGACCAAAGCAACGTGAGTCCTCTCCATCAGTCAGAGAAAGAAGAGAAGCATGTCTTGAGAACCCCACCACAGGCTTCCACATGACGCATTCACAGGAAAAAAAACGCACCCTTTCACGTACGTCCAAAGCAAGCAGAAGGCAGATCTCCGACCCACAATCGGAGATGGGCAGAGTTGGCTTTCAGAACAGCCTGCCCTGTGTGATGCACTGCCTAAGTGGCACGCCAACCAAACAAGCCCAAAGATAGCACACCAACTAGCTGACTTGGCAGTCTATCTTATCGTACAGAATACTGTTTTGACACTGTCTAAGGACAAAGCTTACTGATAAGCTTTTGATGGCTGCTAGAAAGCAGAGCAACCGAAGTGTGTCAAGCACTAGCACCAGGAGTCTCAGTCTTGGGCCAGTAGCACCATGAGGAATGTGAGCACATTTCTTTTGCGTTCTCATGGGAAATCCTTTCTTGGCGCATCATAAATGGAATTATGACAAGAGCTTTTGTGCTGCTGTGCAAAATGAGTGCACGTAAACAAGTTTTACAAGTTTTTCCACTTTGAAATTTGTTTGTGCGCTCTCTTAAAAAGAAATATTAAAAACCTATGTAGGCAGTAAACTTACTTATTACTACCTGCATCAGTTCAGGAAAAGGGGACGAATTTGCTAGGAACAACTCCATTTCTGCTTTTTGCCTGTCACGCCAGATAAGTGCTGCAGCCAAAAGTATGCTGCACTGCACGCTCCGTGGGTTGGAGTTCAACTCCAAGTTGGTTGGCCGAGTGCTAGAGTGGTTGACAGTACAACTCTTTTATTAGAGCGATTGACAATACAACTCTTGTATAAAGAGCTTGTTCCTATGTCTTTACGTACTGAAGGATAACCTCGCAGTAATACCTTGTCAAGTCTTGAAGCTAACTTGCAGTAATGCCCCCCGACCCCCATGGAGTAGTCCACTCCAGGCCTTAGGGGAACACGGCACGGCAGTGCAACATTTCAAGTGTGTGGTCCAAGTAGAGTGTGAGAAGAACACGTCCCTGAGAATCTGAGCTTCATCAGCCAAAGAGAAATAAGAGAGTCCAGCAGGGCCACAGGTTCCTTGGTTGCCCTGTCTGCAAGCCCGCCGTGCTTGTGCATTGTATACACTGCCCGCTGTCCGCAGCCGGTCAACACAACACCTATCGTGCTCTAAATACCATGTTGTGGTTACGTCTAAAGGCTATTCTACACTATCACAGTTGGGAGCAAGGGAAGGAAAGGAACAATTGCTGTGTCTACCTTGATGAACTTGGTGAAGAGCAGGGTGCCCCAAACACGTCTCACATGTCTCAAGGGCTAAAAGTTTTAGCTTAAAACCAATCTCACAATGTTGCGGGGCAAAGTACTTACTCCTATCCAAAACACTCTTACAGCAGTGATCAGGAGCAAATCCTCACTGGCATGTCTCAAAACACAGGGGGGCCAACAATTCGAGCCTCTTCCTTTCTTACCATGATCGGGCTGATGCATTGGATTTTAAAAAAAGGATGCGCTCGCTTTCGACTACCCAGTATGGCAGTATGTAACATTTGAGGCCACAATGTTTCAGGGCAGGGGCAGCTTTGATTTTTCAAACTCTTTGGACCTCTAGGCCTGACCACAACAAGATCCTCAACACCAATGAAACAAACAATCCTCCCAAGCATTGACACCCAAATGATTAAGTCAAACAATGTTCTACAAGGCAGGCCACGGAGCCCCTCGATTACCGGCGATAGTGGCAACGCACGCAGGAATTCAGGCCAGGCTGCTGGTCAAGAGGCTGGAGGCTCCCATTAAGACCTAGCCCTACAGTTAAGACTGAAGATTCTGAATGTGAACTGTGATGGACCCCAAAATGCTGAACACTCTTTACAAATGGAAGAGCTGGCCTTAAACGTGCACAAATGCCTTATTTTTTCTACTGAAACTAGAACCAATGATCTGGACAGACTGAGTCATTCCCTGCCCCACCATATTCTGATTGGAAAGACAAGTATTCCTGATGGAGCAATGGCTGAAAGGGGTTTAAAGTGGCTCTTCTGGCAGCTTCAAACATCTTGAAGTTCATCACGTTCAATGGAACGTCAGAACACACTCAGAGTGTTTGGGCAAAATGTGGGAAGAGTTTAAAGGCTGCTGAAGTGTGAGCCCATTGATCTTGGTCATTTTGTTGTGGACCTCAGGGAGAGGCACTTGGATTATTGGACACCTTATTCTGGTACGCATCCACGAGAGCGCAACGGCAAACACTCCAATTATCAACAATGGTGCGCCCTCCCTACCACTGGCTAGAGGGCCCTGGTCACGCATTCGCCATACACCCTTCCAAGATACATGCTCCTGGACCTTCCTCGTGACCTTATTTTCAGCGAGGCACTTATGAGTCCCTGACTTTGTGCCTACACTCCACCCTACTTGTGACTTGTGCAATGCTAATGACGTACAAGATGAGCAACACGTCTTTTTTCACGGCACCCACCCACACTTAGTCTCAGAGGCTCTCTCCGCAGGACTAATGCGTTCCTGTTTCCTCCCACAGGTTTCAACAACTTGTTGAAGGTGTCTGCTTTTCTGGGCCAGGAAAACAATAAGCTTTATTTCTTTCTTTCAGGCTGATAGTTTTTTATGAGCAGGCTAGCAGTCGCACTTCTTGACTGAAGGCCTTACCTTGTAACCCTACACACCAGCAACCTGATCAGTCAAACTACCTGGCTGAAGGTCAAACTTAAACTTGTAACCCTACAAGTTGTAACCCTAAAGACTCTCAGCCTGGCAAACAGGCTTTCTCTGTGAAGGCAACCTCTCATTT
>LFIK01002875.1_pt1 | contig 13985 bp, 26 predicted proteins | sample 643401 | NCBI WGS metagenome assembly LFIK01 (sample SAMN03777447, study PRJNA286221) | soda lake metagenome | biome: soda lake; feature: Kulunda steppe; material: water; isolation source: sample T5-Br brine of Lake Tanatar-5 | place: Russia: Kulunda steppe | collected 2010-07 | reverse complement strand
GCTTGAGGGGCCGCGCCCTCGGCTGGCAGCCTTGCGGCTGGGGGCGGCCCTCCCCCGGACGCCCGACGCGTATTCCCTGGGCTTGTGTCCCACCCACCCACAATGTGTGCCTGCTCCAGGCCTGCCTTTGAGACAGGGAACGAGTGTAGCACGTGACATGCCTTAGACATTTTTTTTTTTAAATATGGATATGTTACAATGGAGGAAGGGAAGGAACCAGAAAGACCTGGCAGCAGCTATGCAGCACGCTGCCTGCTCCGAGCATGTATACAAGCTGTGGTTTCCTCCCTCTGTCCCTTACAGTCCCTCATCCTTATTCCCATTCCTTTCCTTTCTTCCCTTGGATTTGTTTGTCTAGGCTCCCCTTGTCTCTCCTCAGGAGACTAGGCTCCCCTCTTCTCTCCACAGGCTGTGGATTTATTTTATCTTCAGGGTGTTGTCTTGTGGGCCTCGGAGTTTGGGTTCTAGTTTTTCAGTTTAGAGTGCCGGGGTTTCTTTCCTGTGCAGGCAGCGCGCTGCATAGCTGCTGCCAGGTCTTTCTGGTTTCTTTCCTTCCTCCTTTGTAACATATCCATATGACAGAAAAAAAAGTTTGTGAGGGCCACTGCCTTAAAAAGCGCAATTGCGGTCGCGCTTTATAAAGAGAGCTCTCTCAGATGCGTATGGGCGGGGGGTAAGCGGGGTCCAAGGTGCGAGCGTGAGCACCCTTGCTTTTGGCAGTAACACCTTTACTTGCAGCGTGTTGGGTTATCCAAATATCAATCAAGGGTATCCCTTTTCTATCCCCCCCCCGCCCTCAGTAGGATGCAGGTCCCAGCCCCAGCATGCAAGTGAGCGCCACTCAGCCTCACACCTTCTGCAGCACTGCTTCTGAAGCAGAGTCTGTGGCACTGCACGTGTGTGCCAAGTAGCACGCGGCAGGCACGGCACGGGCAGCGCAAAACTTTCCAAAGTCAGTAATTTACAGGAAGAATATGCTTGGATAAGCTGGAAGTCAATGCATCGGTTCCCTCACAGTTGCAGGGACGTTTCTAGATCTCAGATGCGAGCAGGGAGAAGAGGTGGCCCAGCTCTTTGCGCTTCCGCATCCAAATGTCAAAGCCATATTGCTGCGCACCGCCAGTCTCCAGGTAGCACCTGCGTAGTTGCGGGTGGGAAATATGTTGGTAGGGAGCAAGGGCTCCCCTTCCAATTTGTATTCAGGGCAAATGCAAGCCGTTGTCATGATAATCTGTGGATTAATGAAGCACGTGGAGGCGCAGCGCAACACAGTGTGCACTGCACCCCCTAGCCCACCCTCACCTGTACACAATGAGCAGGAAGTACCGCTTCAAATAGTGCAGGCCCAGCTGGCGCGCCGCAGAGTGCGAAGAGTTGACGACCGCTTGGGGGTCCTCTTGCAGGGACAGAAGGGGCGCAGCATCTGCTGTTTCCTGCAGGTGGTTTTGCCAGGGAGGGGAAGGCCTTGAACCAAGGCTTGTCGAGCGGGCAGTGTGTGGAGTGGAGGGTTACTGCCAGGCTCAAAAATTCACTGCAGCAGCAGCAGCAGGAGTAAGTATGTGTGTGTGCAAGGAACTTGAGGGGCGCCCACCTTGCACTGCCTGATGTCTGCCAGCATGTCCCCCATGGAGTGCACCGCAGCGATGGCACAGTCCACCGTCATCTTCGCCTGTGCAGATATTTGGAAAGGCAGGTTTAAAGTTTGGGTCTAAGTAGCAAGCAGGATGTTCAATGGAGCTGCATGAATTGTTAAGTTGTGGAGGGAAATGGCAACACTTATCACCAACCAGCCCTGCTTGGGTTCCTTCCTCCTTCCGGCAATCTCACCCCCCCCTGCTTCCCTTCTCGCACCTGCGACCCCCCTGGCAGCAGCCGGCACAGCGCCATGATTCCACGGTACTCGCCGCTCTCCGTGTCTAGCGACCGCCGCACGCCGCCGCCCTGCTTGCCCAGCGCACGATTGGCAATCTCTGCATGTACGTGATGGAAGGGAGAGATGGACATGATTTTGGCCACTGAGATGCGCTGCTTTTGGTAATGCATGATCCCAGGCACGTCTGCAGAGTCCCTGTTTCTTGGGGGATGAGGTGACGAGGACTTCAATTGCGCAGGTATGCCAGTAACAGGTGGGAAGGCAAGGTAGCTCACAGGGAGCGCATGATGCAGTTTGCCATGTGGGAGAGAAGGCGCGCAGTGCAACCTCTGACAAGACACTCCAAGGGAGGAGTGAGAGTGGTTGAGCTTGAGCACTCATATGATGCACCAACCTAATCCACCGAATTGGCTGGCGCCAGCTGCTGCGCCGGCAGTGGGTGAGCCCTTGCTGCTGGGATCTTGCATGTAGTAGGAGGCCAAGGCGGCAGCCACAAACCTGTAGGCGTGGGTTATGCAAACTGTAAATCGATCGATCGAAAGCACCGTCCGTCACAAACGCTTCATTGAGTGCGACTACTCCTGCATGCAGTAGCAGTGCGGTGTAGCTGGTGCGCACCTGGCGCTCGATCCTGTTGAAGTGCGCGACATGACGAGGTGGATGAGGGTGGATGAGGAGGGCTGCATGGATGGGGACAACCTTCGCTCCTCTGCCTGCGCATCCAGGACCTGTGACAAGGACATGATAATATGATATGGGTTACTCTTCGCATTGCAGATACCCTGGGGGCATAACGGCGAAGGGTGGCATGGGCTGCCTGGCCGCCGAGCACCCTGCTGCGAGGGGCGGTCAAAACAAGATGCACCCTTTCTCCCCCTCTGCAGCCCACCTGTACCAAGCACCTGCAGCTTATTACTTCTATCTCAAGCACTTCCTAATGCCTGTCACCTGCGCATGCACTTGTTCCACGTCTAGCGCCTCAGGCGTCCGCTCCCGTGACAGCGGGATGCGCCGGTACAGCACCTGGAAGCCCTCCACTGACACCAAGCGGGAAACCAGCTGCAGGGAGGGATTGGCCAAATGGGGGCAGCAGGGCTTGAGGGGATACAGCTGAAGTGCGATTGGCGGTGGGCCGGGGATTCTAGAGAATGGTCATCTAAAGACTTTAGGCCAGGGCATGCGTGTCCAAACCAGCACGATCAGGCCAAGGAGGCTGAGCAATCTGACTTCAACACGGGTGCTTTGCAGCAAGATGCGTGTTGTGAAGGCAGTGCACGCAGCGACCACAAGCCTCCCACCTCCGCTGGCGTGAGGAGTGCCATGGGGTCGCTGAGCTCCACGTGCTCAAAGAACGCTGCCACCTGCATCAAGGTACAGGGCCCATGGTGGGAGTGGTGGTGTGTTACAAGCAATATTCACAAGAGTCTGTCAGAGCCCAGCCTCCTCTCATAGTTGCTCGCCTTCACCTTGTCCTGTACACCTACACGCCCAGTGCTCTGCACAGCGCAGCACGCCCATCCATGTGCTCATTGACCTGGATTGTGAGAATCCAATACCCCAGAGCAGCTACCCTCTAAACCCATGTGCACACCTCATACACTGTCCCTTCCACAGCAGCGACAGCTGCAGCTTTGCGAATGATCAGAGCTCACTTGTGTGCGTGGGTATGTCCAACTGTGTCTGACATACTGATGCCTGTGGAGCGCACTGTGCGCAAGCCACGCACCTGCACCCCTGGGCACATATCAACTGGCGCCGTCATGTCCAGCCCCGCCTTGTCGCCCACCTTGCTGTGCGTTGAGTGCGCACGTGTCAACCCCCCCCCTCCTCCCCCTCTTCCCCCTCCCCCCACTGACCCAGCGTTTGAGCCCCACCCGCCTGCTTTCCAGCTGCTCCCCCACGTCCCACCCTCCTCGCCAGCTGACGTGGCAGCCTCCAACCCCTTGCGCTGCTGCTCCTCAACTGAGCGGTAGGCGGCAAGAATCGCATCGGCTGGGTCCGCGTGGCTGAGGGGGTGAGCAGCAGCAGGTGGGTGTGGGCATGTGAAAACACTTAGACCTCTCGCTCATGGGTGGGCCTAGCCAAGCCAATGCTGCTGCTGCTGCTACTGCTGCTGCTGCTGCTGCTGCTGGCGTGGCTGCTGCTGCTGTTGGCGCTGCTGGCGCTGCTGCTGCTGGCGCTGCTGTTGCTGCTGCCGCTGCTGCTGCCACTGCCGCTGCTGAACGGTGCATTAGTGATTGAGGCAAAAGAGCTGCAGGGCTGTGCAGGAATCCCGCAGCTCTCCCTTGCCTGACAATGCATTAAGGTTCTTGCGCCCTCTCCCTCACCCACCTGCTGCCGCTGGCCCCTTGTGCCACTGATACGTCCACTGATTGTGACTCTGAGTTTTGCCATGTTGCCCCGTGGCTGGCTTGGATGGCGCTGCCCACGTGCACGCGCTCTAAGGACTGCCGGCTGAGGCCGCCTGAGGCGCAGTCCAGGGCCCGCCTTGGGAGCTGGGATGCAGTCTGCGCGGAGACGTTGGAGGCAGGGGAGGCAGAGCTTGTCCTGCAGATACGCACAGGCGCCAGCTGAGGCAGCATGCTTGCCTTGCCATCATGGGGACACCCTGCAGGAGTGGACGCCACATGCAGAGGCTCCAGCCGTAGCAGCCCCATACCCACCGCAGCGTCCACTTCTTTGTGCAGCAGCAGCTTCCCTGAGTAGCCCGCCACCTCATCCGCAACGTCCTCCCGCAGCAGCAGCTCCTGCTCCTCCAGCTGCACGCGCATGCGTGTGGATGTGTGTGTGCATGCATGCACACCGGTACGCGCATGTGTATATGCGCACACATGTGCAGGCCAAACATTCCTCAAATTCATGAGAGCCCAGGCACAGAGCACATGTACTGTACTCTACAGAGGGGCACACAAAGCACATCAGACGAGCTGTTTGAGGTTGGCTGCCCTGTGCGCCTGTAATTTGAGCCCTCACATCCTGCACCTGTGCTGCGTGAACGCCTGCATGGTGCAGCGCCGCGACCGGCATCTCAAGCTCCCGGCGCGTGTAGGGCACGCCATTGATGTACACTACCAGCTCCTGGAGGGGTGGGAGCAAAGCAGGGTGCATGGGCTTTGTGAGGGATGGTAGACTGCGATGCATACGCTGGTGCTCAAGGCTGGGCCCAAGGGCAAGGAGATGAATGATTAGAGGATGATGACGGAGAACCTTAGGGCCCCAGGCAGAGCGCAAGCGCAAACCCTCACTTCCTTGAGGCGCTGACCACCCCAGCAGCCCTGCACACCGTGCCCCTGCAGCGCCTGCTGAGCAGGGGGTGCACGGCCCTGCTTGAGAGCGTGCGCAGCTCACCTCCCTCAAGTCCGTGACCACCACGCGCTTGCTGCCCTGCGGCCCTGCATCCAGGTGCGTCAGCAGGTCCCGCAGCCCCTGCAGGGTCACCCCCCCACAGGACAAGATGCTGTGGTGCTCCACCTCTGCTTGCCGGAGGTCCGGCGCGCCTGGCATCTGCGTGCAGATTGGGGTGCACTTTGCCAGCTTGGGGGCGGGGGTGAGCCACAGAGCAGAGCCTGCCAACCACATGGGTGGCGGTTGTGGTGATGCCTGAGCCGCAGACCATAGCAGTGCGCATGTCAGCGCCCCTGCATCGAGCATGCACAGGATCGCAGCGCAAATCATGCGCACCGCAGGCGATAACATGTCGGTGTCCTCGTCAAAGAGGTACGACTTGAGGATGGTGCGGCGGTTGAGCAGGCGGCCACGCCGCTTCTTCAGCACGCCCATCTGCACGTTTGCCATGTCGCTGCCCCCCTGCAGTACATGTGTGTATGTGCACTCAAGTGGGTGTGCTTCTGTGTGTGTGTGTGCGTGTGTATGAATGTGTGTGTGTGCGCGCGTGTCTGGTTGTTGCATGCCTCAGCCTCAAGCAGGTTTGCACATCCCACCCAAGGAACTGCCACTCAAACCAGGGGGGTGAGCACCCACCGGCATGACGGTGGGCTCCACCGCCACAGGCAGGGGCGTGAGGGCAGCGCCTGGGTTCTGCTGGATCGCACTGAGGGCGGCCTTGAGGTCCGGCCGGCTCTGAACCCAGTCGCTGAACTTGACTGTGCGTGCGAGTGTGCAAGCAGGGAGCGGATTTGAACTTGAAGGCCTGGAGGGCGCAGTGCACGACCAGCTGGACCAGCTGCACATCCAGGGCATGGTCAACCCCACAGCCGGACACTCATTCTAATGGGCAGCGGCCGGTTGGTGGTGGGGCCAGCCCTGACCGCCGAGCCAGCCCCTGAACCCCAACAAATCGACAGCTCTCCCCCCCACCCCCCATCTGATGCTCCCTCTGCCCATCGTCAAGGGTGAAGGGACAAGTGCCACACCCTCCTCCCAGGGGTCCCAACCCCCAAGCCCCACCTGGACCTTCAGGCCCCACATGCTCCAGGTAGTACGCAAACGCGATGAGCTTGCAGTACCGCTCCAGGTATGCGCAGCCCTTCTTGAAAGCCGCGTTGCGCTGCTGCAGCTCAGGGCGGATGTACTTGTAGGAATCGCGCGGCTTGCGGTACCTGCGTGGCCAGTGCGTGGAAGGCATTGGGTGTGGGAGCATGGGTTGCGGGCAGGTGTGTAACACTGCATAACCTGCAAGCGGTGTGTGTGTGTGTGTGTATACTTGCGTGGATGATTGTGTGTGTGTGCATGCTGATCCCCTGCTCATTTACGACCCTTTGAGCCTCAAACGCAGGCTGATCTGGTGTCCAATACAGAGCTGGAAGCTGTGGTGGCAGGGCCAAGTACATGAGCCACGACTCACTTCATGATGGATACGCGCAGGTTGATGAGCGCAGACGCACTGTCCAGCACTGCGTCCAGGGTGCGCTTGGCCGCCTCACCCTCCTGCAGCAAAGGTGATGGGAATGTGGCTCATGCCTGATACCGTAATGTCCATGACGGCATAATGCAACTCCTCTGACCTCTCATGCTGTGCACCCAGCCCTCTCCGTCCACGCCTGAGACAGAAAGCGTTCAATTCCATCCACACCGACCTCCAGCAGCCGTGCCACCCTGCGCACGCCCACATAGCCCCCTGCAGCCAGGCTGCGCTGCTCCTCAATCTCCTCAGGCTGTAGCTCCCATTCCTGGACATGATGTGTGTGTGTGCATGTGTGTGTTGTGTGTGTGTGTACGTGTGCGTGCGTGCATGTATTTGTGTGTGTATGTGCGCGTGTTTGTGTGTGTGTGAGCGCGCGCGCGCACGTATACCGGTATGTGCACTCTACCACCATCACCACCACCACCACCACCACCACCACCACCACCCAAGGCCAATTACCTCTGCTCACCTTTTTGACCTGCGGCCTGGCTCTCACCACACCCTCGTCACCTCTTCCCCCCCGTTAGTTTGCAGTGACTTCAGGGGACAACCATTCACTGCGCACCTTAACCTGTGGCCTGGCTTTGCCCTCATCATCCTCCGCCCCTGCCCCGAACTCATCCCCCTCCTCGTCCTCCTGGTCAGAGCGGGGGCTCACGCCTGCAGCAATGTAGCCCTGCAGCCCAGGCGCGTCGTGAGGGAACAGCTCCTCCAGAGCATTTGGGCCAGTGCTGCACAGGGCATAGGAGCAGGGGAGTGTGTAGGAATACAGAGTGAGGTCAGATGTGCGCGCTGCATCTTTACAAGGGCACCCCACTGCCATCCATGAACGGCTGCAGAGTTCCCCTGAGCACCCTGTGTATTATGTTCAACACATGGTAATGAGTCAGTCAAGAGGTGGACAGCAGACATCTGCAGCTTCCCCTCCCTTGCGACCCACCGTGCAGACGCGAGCGCTTGCAGGGTGTACATGTGCACCAAGCTGGCCACCACCATGCCTGTTGTGCTGCGCCCGATGCCCATCTGCGGTGTGGAGGTCATGGTGGGCCCTCTTGGCCTTTTTTTGGGTGGGGGCAGGAGATGGAAGGCGCAGGCACCCAGTGCACTGCAGGCACACACACCTGTGCACAAGCACACTCCAACCACACCTGGCAGTTGAAGATGATGGGGTCGTCTCGCCCCCACTCCATCATGGCAGCCACGATAGCATCAAAGTCAGCATACTGCAGGGTTTGTAGGCGGCAGAAGAGAGGCATGAGGTGGGGACAAATGAGCTTGGGGCTCACAGGCAGAAGCAGGTGAGCACTGACACAAGCGGACATGGGCTGGAGGGAAGCATACGCTGGCATGCAGCTGAATGCACAGCGCAGTCTACCTGTCGCCGCGCATCAGCGTGCACTGAGCTCAGCCCCCCCCTCAGGAGCTATGCATAAGCAGAGCCCGGAGGCAGCTCCGGTGCGCGCCCATGCCATGTGGCCCATGGTGCTGCAGGACCCAGGGTACCCTCCACAGCGCCCTGCCACTCACCGAGGGGGCGGTGCCATCCGTGACTGGTACGCGGACGTACTTGACGGCAAACCCCTGGTGCGCCAGGCTGCTGTACACTTCGGCGGGTGTCTGAACAGCATCTGGGTGGTCAATCTCCTCCCACCTGCAGGTGAGCAGGCAGCGGGAGGAAGCAGTGCAAACGGCATTGGAGGGGTGGGACGCCTGCAGGAGAAGCATCCATACAACCCACTTGCCTTCACCTGCCTCGGGGTGTTTGCATGCATTGTGGTTGCCTCATTAACAGGAACTGGATGGTGGCACGCAAGCAGCAGTGTGGCCGCAGTGCAGTGCAGAGCACCAACCATCTCACGTGTCATACAGCTCCCCAAAGTGGCCGCGCTCAAAGGACTCGTGCGCCACCAGGATGTGGCCGCCATGCCGGAGCGCCTGCGCGGATGCAAGCAGACAAGTGTGGGCAGCACTGAGCTCCCAGCAGGAAGCTTGACACAAAGAGAGGGTTCACAGGGCTGGAACAGGTGGGTAGACATGGCCCTGAAGGAGGTGAGGAGGGCAGTGTTGCCCAGGAGAAGTGGGACAAAAAGTATTGGAGAGTGGGCATGGAGCAAGCACACAGTGCAACGCCATGCGCAGGCGCAGCATCCGCACCCACTTACTTCTGCCAGCACGTCCTTCTTCAGCCGCTCCTCCATTGCCCCAAGCCGGACAGCATCAATGCCTGCATACTCCATCATGTTTTTCAGGGGCCGTACCTGGGCGTGGGTGCACGCACGGGCGCATGTCTGAGCTGTGCATGTGTCACGTGCATCTCTGTGTTTGAGTGCAGGTTTGTGCATGCAAACCTGCATGCGTGTGCAAGCGCACACACGTCTGTGTGTGTGTGCGTGCATGCGTGTGTGTAAGTGTGTGAGCAGAGTTGTTCACGCGCGCTCGAGTTCATGCGTGCCTGAGCACATATGCTTCCACATATGTGCAGAGCAGCGCGCGCCTAGTAGCCTGTGCCGCATGCCAAGGAGCCACAGCGCACAGTGCCAATCCTTCCACCTCAAGCCCCTGCTTACACAACCACGCACGCGCATCTCCGCACCTCCTCCCGCAGCACAAAAGGCTTGCCGTTGATGTACACCATGGGCTCCTCCCGCATGTTCACCCACAGCGCATTCACGCGGCGGCCTGCGCCTGGGCTGCTGGAGCCGCTCACGCTGCGCAGCACACCGCGCACGCCCTGCACTGTGGGCATGCCCACGCCATAGATGGGCATGCCGGGGATGCCCCTGCGCATGAGGTGATTTGTGATTGCATGCAATCTCTCTACCTTCTCTTGCCTCTGCGTGTATGTGTGAGGTGAATATGTGTGCGTATGTGCAGGTGTGTGTGTTTTGTGTGTGCGCGCACATGCTGGCAAGCGCGTCCACGTGCGTTCACGTATGTTTGTGTACACAATCACTAGGAGGGCCGGTTGTCCTCCTTCAAGTGCTTGGCACGAAGAAGCGCTAAGCTGCCATTTCAATGCCAAGCGTAGCTTCATGGCATGTTGAGCAACTCAGAACGCTAACTCTTTGAAAGAGTGCCACGTCCATCGGGGGCGAGCGTCAAACCAGGGGCCCACCTGAAGTTTGATGCGCCCTCAATCGTCTGCGCAATCTTGGAGCTCTGCATGCCGGGGAAGTTGTCTTCCTTCAGGATGGAGAACGCGCCCAGCACAGCGCCTGCAGGGAAGTAGGCAGTTTAAGGCGTGCTCTGATGTCGCCAGGGGGGTGATGGGGCCCTCAGCAACGCCTGCAGATCTCAGCGGTCTTGGCCACACAAGGCCCGGACAGAGCGGTGAGAGCATCAGGGACATGAGCTATCATAAAAGGGCTTGCGTGAACGTGGGGCCCACCAACACCCACGCTGGTCCATGGCACCACCCTGCACAGTGCACACCTGTGCGCGTGGCCACCACGTCCTTGTCGTGCAGCCCCAGCCCATCCCGGTCCGCGCCCTCCTTGTCACCCCCCGTGCCATCCTCGACAGGAGGCTCTGCCGGCCGCCCCAGCTCTGCAGGCGCCTTGGAGGGCGTGCGCTGGTGCAGCTCCAGCGCGGCCATGGAGTTGCGGCGCAGCAGGCGGATGAGGATGCTGCGAGGGAGGCGCGTGTGGGTGTGCATGCGTGCGTGTGTGGGTGGGTGGGTCTGCGCGTGCACCATCTGCTCGCATGCTAGTGCACGCCAGAAACGCAGAAAGGCAGGTACAGATTGAGCTCCAAAGGCAGCTAGCTCCTCATCGCATGCCAGACAAGCACTGCTGACCGCCTGACAGGGGAACAACAGTTTTGATGAGACACCCTTGATACTGCAATGCCACTTCACGCAACTGCCTGACCCTCCCTCGCAGCCCAGGCCATTCGCCACCCAGACGCGAATATGCATTCATGTGCCTCAGAACCCAAATAGCAGGTGGCCCAGCCCACTCCCTACCTCCGCAGCTCAGGCCGCTCCGCCATCCACGTGGGGAAGGGCGTGTGGGCGTCTGTGCCTGGGTCAAACTGGGAGGAGCTCAGGTAGCCCGCAAACGCGATGAGCATGTAGTAGCGCTCCAGGTACTCCTGCGCGTTTGCAGTCAATAGGAATGTGGAGGTTGGGGTCGGGCTCTGACCTCTCGTAGCTGCTTGTATACCACTTGTTGCCCCCGCTGCTACTGCTGCTGCTGCTCCTGTTGCCACTGCTGGGCCCAGTGCACACCCTCGCACACACACTTTGCCACAAACAGCGCCTGCCTCCCATACATTTGCTGCAGGAGTACTCAGGAAAAGCAGCACCCAACGCGCCCCTCGCTCCTCCCCTCCCTCATGCGCACCAGGCAGACGTTGAGGATGGTGTTGCGCTGCTTCTCGCGCGCCTCCTTGAGGAAGCGGCTGCGGTAGGAGAAGATGCCCTCCCGCAGGTTCTGCATGTCTGCGCACTTGTCCACCACAGCGTCCAGCACCAGCTTGGCCTCTGGGCCCTGCAGGGTGGGGATCGTGTGGGCATCAGGGCGCCCCCAGTGAACTAAGAAGTGCGATGCAAGGGAAACGGCAGGTGTGAGGGTGGCATTGGGCGAGGGGGTTGGCTGAGGATGCCCTGGCAGAGGGGCACACAAACCGCACATGCACACAGCTGTGCCATGATTAGCTTCCTCATTCAACATTCTCAGCAAACATTCTCAGCAGCGAGCGAGTCACGTCACTGAAGCGCGTGCGTTTGCTGACAGCTCATCCCTAAACTCCACAGCCATCTTGTCAGCAGCAAGTACACTCCCTCTCCCTCCCTCCTGGACCGGTTTGCACACACCACTGCATCTCACCTTCTCCAGCGCACGCAGCAGTGAGCGCACAACGCCATACATGCCTGCCTTCAGCTGTGCCGCATCCTCCTTTGGTGGTGGGCTACGATTTGTGACCACCTCCTTGAACCAGCCGGGCACTGCCTCTGTGTGAGCATGGGGTGTGGGACAGTGTGGAAGGGGTGTGCACATGAAGCTCCTGCCCCGTTCTGCTGCTGTCCCTCTGCACACCCTATCATCCTAACAGCAAGCAAGGGGGAGGCTGAGTGGGGTGTACTCCATCCACCCCATCCACGCCATCCACGCACCTCTCAGCTTCATGCCCTTGCTGATGGGGAATGCGCCCATCTTGCGCAGGTACAGCAACGAGGCAATGATCATGCCCGTGGTGGTGCGGCCGCGGCCCATCTGCAGCAGCAAGGAATGAGGGAAGCCACAGGCTCCTTCAGGGGGGGAGCACAAGGCCCTGCAGCCGTACTTGGGTCCCCTACTGCAGTCGCAGCCCATTCACTTGAGGGGCAAGCAGGTGACACAAGCCATCCGGGCAAAAGCCGGGCACAAGTGCACCATGAGGCCAGAGGCCATGAGGCTGCTTGCCCGCCAGTGTCAAGGTGCCGATCGCCTTGCACTGTGGCCCAGCCACAGCTAATGCTCCTGCCTGCCGCCGGAGCAGTCACCTGGCAGTTGAAGATCACGCCTGCGTCATCTGGCACCGCCCACAGCCGCTTGATGAGCTCCTCAAAGTCGCTGTCCTTGGGGGCCTTCTCATCCGTGACCGGAACGCGCAGGTAGTCCACGTCGTACCCATCAGCTGAGGGTGGTAGAGCAGGGCACCATGCACAAGCACAAGACGAGCTCACTTTGAGGCATGTGAAGTAGGAGCGCACGGGTGCAGGTGGCCCTCGAGTCAAAGGTGCCAGGCAACGTGGCGCAGTGCGTGCCTCAGCGCCAGTTCCTTGTACGGGCATACAGCAGCGGGCAGGGCATACAAAGCACATGGCAGCATGCGCCCCACCTTTAAGCTCAGCGTACACCTCTTGTGGCGTCTGGACGTCCTCTGCTGTCACAGGCTGTGCAGGTGTGGCCGCGTGGTGGGGCAGGGGGGGAATTTCATGGGCAAACAGCCGACGGTGGATGTGTCGCGCATGCCTCACACAGCACACACTCCAATTGCTGACCCGCATATCTTATTGTGCATGTGTGGTCCGCACACACACGCGTGCGCATGCATGCATGCATGCGTGAATGCAATCGCATGCACGTAAGCTTGTTGCGCACGTATGCGTGGATGCATGGACGCTTGCATGCAACCACATGTGAGCACATGCTGAAGGCATGTCGCGGCATGCCGAGGACACCCACCTCCCAGTGGTCAAAGAGCGACAGGTCCTCATTCTCGTGGATGACCAGGATGCGGTTGCCAAACAGGCTTGACTGCACATGGGACCTCCAGTATTTCCAGTGAGGGTGGGTGCAGCCGCAGGCAGCGCAGGACAAGCAGTGCAGGCCATAGACTAAATGCGCGCCTGAGCAAGCATAACACCAGACAGCCTACAATCCTACCATCACCACCACCACCACCACCACCACCACCACCACCACCAGGCACCCACCTCTAGAAGGATATCCTGCTTGAGCCGCATCTCCATCTCCTCCACGCGTGTGCGGTCAATTCCTGTGGCAGAAAGCAGTGTGAGTGAGTGGGTGATGTGGCCAAAAGCCACGCCCTTCACTTGCCCACTGGCCAATCTTCACCACGAGCGGAGCAGCATGGCACCTGCCTGTGTACTCTAGGTTTGAGAAGGGCTTGTCCGACTCCCGCACCACAAACGGGTGTCCGTTGATGAACACCAACGGCTCCTCGCGCAGGTTCTGCCAGTACACACACCGCTTGCCTGCGCCGTAGGGTGGTGTGGGTGGGGAGAGGTGGGTAAGGGAGCGGGCGACTCAAGGAATGCCTTGCCTCCTCCCCTCCTACGGGCAGGATCCTAACCCAGCGTGCCCCTGCTGCAGCGGTAGAGTCCCATCGCGCCCGCACCTCCTTGGGCGCCCATGGAGTTGAACACCCTGCGCAGCCCAGCCACGGTGGGGATGGCCACGCCAAACACGCGCAGGCCATCCACCTGCAAGTGAGGTCAAGGTGAAGGGTTCAGCATGTGCTCACATGTGGTTGCATGCAAGCGTCCATGCATCCACGCATACGTGCGCAACAAGCTTACGTGCATGCGATTGCATTCACGCATGCATGCATGCATGCACGCGCACGCGTGTGTGTGCGGACCACACATGCACAACCTTGCGGAAGTTGGGCGCGCCCTCCAAAATGGGCGTGAGCTTGGTGTTGTGGCAGCCTGTGGGTGTGCATGATGTGAGTGCAAGAGTGAATGAATGAATGAGTGAACGAGTGAATGTGTGTGTGTGTGTGTGTGTGTGTGTGTGT
>LFIK01002873.1_pt1 | contig 13993 bp, 23 predicted proteins | sample 643401 | NCBI WGS metagenome assembly LFIK01 (sample SAMN03777447, study PRJNA286221) | soda lake metagenome | biome: soda lake; feature: Kulunda steppe; material: water; isolation source: sample T5-Br brine of Lake Tanatar-5 | place: Russia: Kulunda steppe | collected 2010-07 | reverse complement strand
TTTCATGAGGTGGGGTTTTCCAGGTAGCCTGAAAAAACAATATAGACTCAAACTTTCCTTTCTAAAACTTTTCCCATCATTTCAGCCCAGCAGTCAGGCGTTTTGACTGAGTGGCTTTGCAATTCTTAGGCTTTTTATGAGTAGGCTAGCAGTCGCACTTCTTGAATGAAGGCCTTTTCTTAAAACTCTAACAATTAAACGTTGTAAACCTGTAAGCTGCCCTCACCTACAACTAAGCTGCCTGCGCACAGCCAGTATGGCTAGGCAACACCTGTCTCCATGCTGGCCTAGTGCTTCTTTTTTGTGCAGCTCTTTCTTGCTAACATTTAGTAATGATTTAGTGTTTAGAATTTTAGTATTCAGAATTTAGTAATGATCAAGTGAACAGTTGCAGATGCAAAACTTTGGCATCACAAATCTGACAGATATAATTCCGGCCCCTATGTTCGAGCATGTCAAATGTACATCATGGAAGCCCGCACGCTCTGAAGCTACTTTAAGTCTGGCCCTGATCAAGCTAAATTGCCTACATCATCGAATGCAATGGCAGGCTAGTACTCGAGAACATTGAAGCGACCAAGAAGGGATGCTGGAGGGGTTTTTGGCATCCAGGTTTCACATGTCTGTGTGCACCTTCACCAATTGCTTGAGGCAGAATGCAAAACATGTGCTTCTGATCAGTGCGCCAAGCAGCCAACCACTGAACCTGCCCACCATTCACTAATGCCTGCTGGAGCCTTGGCAGCAATGGCTGGAAGGCCTTTTGGCACAATCCACACTAAACTCCCAAACTCTCTTAATTCTGGTGGATGTCTGGGAACTGCCAGGGCGAGAAGTCCTTAGCGTTCACATCTTCGTGCTTCTCATTCATGGGCCGCTCTGGTTGCTTGTTGTACTCCCCATTCCAGGCCCAGAAAGGCACTACGCTCGCGTCCAGCTCGCCTGAGTAGCAAAGAACAGCGCAAGCATTCGTGCTCATGGACAGGACACGCCGTCCTGCATGATGAGGCAGAGGCTCTCCAGCTGCAGTCGCATGGGCAAGCATTGTTCATGCAGGCTCCTCCAGAAGGAGAAGCGGCAAGGCTTGCACTGGTTGCACCAAAGGCCGCAGGCCAAAGCACAGAGCCTGCATCTGCTGCACTGGGAAAAAACTTGGCACTTGAATCAGGTGCGGAGCTGTGCTGTGACAGCTCTGCGCGGAACTAACAAGGCAAGGGATGACATACAGGCACACCAAGCAAAACGGGCTTGGCTCAGGCACCAGCAAGGGCAACGCGAAGGATGCCAAGCAAGAGGCCACAGGGCCTCTTGAATCTCAGCACGTGCACCTGGCACTGTCGCACCCCCGATTTTCAGGATGTTCCTTTGCCAGCCCTCCTCTGCCGCTCGCCTCACTGAATCGGACAGTCAGACTGCTGCACTCGACTTCCAACCTTGCTGAATGTTATGTGCCCTGCTGGGCTGGCCCCAAGCATGTGCCACGCACCTGGCAGCAGGTCTGGCTGCTCCACCTTGGTGAACCAGCGGGGCGTCCAGGGGAGGCCCTGCACATGCATCACAGACCAGCACAAACATGACAAATTAGCACGTGGTCGTTTCCCTGTGAACCGGCAGCGCTCCGCCAAGGCGCAAGCATGCTGACAGGGCTCACAGCATGCGCACTGCACTGCAGCCAGCCCAAGGCAGCGGCGCTACACGCCACAAATAAGCACGAGCGGGTTCTCAGTGGGACAGCATATCACTGCACACCACAATTGAGCACAAGCGGCTTCAGGGGGACACAATGTCACTGCACACCACAGATGAGCACGAGCGGGTTCAGGGGGACAGCATGTCGCTGCATGCTACAAATGAGCACGAGCAGGTTCAGGGGGACAGCATGTCACTGCACACCACAAATAAGCACGAGCAGGTTTAGGGGGACAGCATGTCACTGAGCACCAAGGTCACGAGTAAGCTTTGGGCGGCGCGTTTAAGGGCAGCCGGTGCTGGAGCTGGCTAGGGCGGAGGCAGACTTACCTTTGCGTCCCGCTCCCTCTTCTCCGCGCGCTGCATCTCCTCCAGGCGGTACTTCTCAGACCCTGCCAACGCCATCTCCCCAGCAGCCAGCGCAGCTCGGTCCGGACGCCGCCTGCAGCGCGCTCACAGTCAGATGCGCTCATGAGTCGCTGGAGCTGTTCAACCCCTTTCTCCTCTCATGCCAAAAGCATAAGTTCATGCTCCCCTCCAGACTTCATCACATAGGCCCCCAAACAACACAAACGTGCACAGACATACTCACACACACACACACACAGCCCGGAGCTGGCACGCGCATCCGCCTTGGCTCCCACCACCCCAGTGCTGACAGAGGCCCACCTTGAGTCTGACAGCAGGGGCACGCGGATGTTCTCGCTGCTGTTGCACTTGTGCGCAAAGTTGGTGAAACTGTAGTAGTCGTTGGCTGGCCGCTCCTGGCATGTCCATAGCCTGCATGCCAGCACGGCCATAGCGACGGCCCCTGAGGCGGCTGATGGGTTGATGGTTCCGATCACACACTGCTGACTGGCAAGCCTTGGATCTCCCAGCACGCCCGAATGTCCATTGGGGTGTGTGTGTTTTGCGTGCATTGTGAGCGTGCGTCACGTGTGTGCATGTGGGAAGCACGCTTGTGGTCACGCACATGCCGTCTGGGGCAGACACAAAACCTCACGTGATTCTCAGCAGAACAGCTCTGGGTGCCCTCTGTGCGGCAGGCATTCTAGAGGCGGCCCACCGCTCGCTTGCCTTTCACCTCATCAACCACACCCAATCAGCGAGGTCTACTGAAGCAAATGCAGCAACTGCGCACACACCGCAGCCCCGCGATGACGCACAGGGACGGCATGCGGCTGCACGAGACCTCACCTCTGGGGCTCCATGTCTGGCAGGGGCTTGCCCTCAAAGTCGCACTTGACCATGTCACAATGGGAGTTCCACTTGCCACTCAGGTGGATGCGCTTTTGGCCATCTGCACGCAGCGTAGTTACAGGCAGCCGCGCTCTGTCAAAAAGAGAGGCCAGGCAGGCACACATGGAGAGCACGCCTGCCTTGCTTAACAAGCCACACCAAGCAACACAGGTTACAGCGGTAAGCACGGCCCCTTCCCCTTCCTCTGCTCTCAGGCAGTTAATTGCCCATTTTCCCTTGACGGGCTCAAGGACGGCAAAGCACCCAGGTGCGAGCCTGGCAGCGGCATGGTGGTGTGTGCAGCATGGCATGCAGGCTTTGGCAGGCATGGTCAAAACACTCTCCAGTGGTCATTTGCCCCTAGTCCTCTCTAGCGAGGTTACACATCTCTCCGCCCAAACATACAGAGGTCAGTTCCTGAAGGAGCAGCATCAGCAGCAGCGTGACCTCACACATTCCACTGAGGCAATGATGAGCCGAACAACCCTAGACAGGTGACCTCACACATTCCATTGAGGAAATGATGGGCTGAACAACCCTAGACAGGTGACCTCACACATTCAACTGGGGCAATGATGAGCCAAACAACCCTAGACAGGTGACCTCACACATTTTATTGAGGCAATGATGAGTCGAACAACCCTAGACAGGTGACCTCACACATTCCACTGAGGAAATGATGAGCCGAACAAGCCTTAGACAGGTGACCTCACACATTCCACTGAGGCAATGATGAGTCGAACAACCCTAGACAGGTGACCTCACACATTCCACTGAGGAAATGATGAGAAGAACAACCCTAGACAGGTGACCTCACACATTCCACTGAGGAAATGATGAGAAGAACAACCCTAGACAGGTGACCTCACACATTCCACTGAGGAAATGATGAGTCAAACAACCCTTAGACAGGTGACCTCACACATTCCACTGTGGCAATGATGAGCCAAACAACCCTAGACAGGTGACCTCACACATTCCACTGAGGTAATGATGAGCCAAACAACCCTAGACAGGTGACCTCACACATTCCACTGAGGCAGTGATGAGTCGAACAACCCTTAGACAGGTGACTAAGAAGTGTGAGGAGCCTGACCTCATCTAATGTCATGCATGTGCTATTACGGGTGGCAGTGACGAGCGAGCCCAGCAGTCATACAACCATCTTGACCGACAGGTTCATCCCAATGTCCACTTGGCCGCTTGCTCACTTTTGTTGAGAGCCTGCGTAAAAATGTCTTGAACAGCAGTAGGCTCAAGGAGCTCAAGGGGCTCAAGGGGTCATGGCACGGATGCACGCACCAGCATCAGTGACAAAGCCAGAAAACTCGTGGCGCCCGTAGCTGAACCATCCGCATGGCGTGAACTCCAGCACGCACTGCGTCCCGGTGGAGGGGCAGGTGAGCTTGAGGGGCCCGCATGCGTCCACCCATGTGCGCCCAATCACAATGTTGTGCACGCGCGCCATGGGCGGCACCAGGGTGTACACCTCACCAGAGCGGGCCATGGTGATGCGCGTGCGCCCTGCGACGCACAAGCAGGGAGGTTGGGCGGGGCTCAGGAGGGCTGCGCCTGTCTGCGTGCATGTGTGTGTTTGTGTGCATGCGCGCCCTTGTGCTTGCATGGAGGGGTGCCCACCAACCAATGAAGCCACCAGCTAGAGCCTCACCATGAGGGTAGACTTCCAGGGAGTTGCCCAGGAACTTGGTGGTGGGCGCTGACACCAGGTCGTACTTGAAGTGATCGTTCTCCGCGTGCGCGGCGCACACAGGCGGATGATGGCTCACCTGGATGCAAAGCCGGCGCAAGCTCTCCATCAGCCACAGGCACACAAGTTGCGCACATGGCAGACAATGCCCACAAATTGAATAGGCCGGCAAGGAAATGTAAACATGCTGCTAAGTGCTTCTCTGTGAGCAGCAAGACTTCCAATGCGAGCACAAGGATGCTCAGCGCCGATCCATTGTTCCACTGCATGCTGCACATTGTGGGGACGCAGTTACACCACTGAACAAACGCTAGCGGTAAAAAGTTATCAATTCCAATCCTAAGGGCAGAGATCATACAGAAACTTGATGGCTGCGTGCAGACCGTGCAGATCCATCGGGCAGACGTTTAGCTGCGCAGGTTACCCCCAACTCGCCCCTGCGCACCTGTTCCGCAAGGTACCTGACACCCTTTCCAACCTCCAGCTCGAACGTTTCACCCAAGATGGGGTTGAAAGGCTTCCAGGCGCGCTCGATGGCATTAAATGGGGACACAGCGTAGGCTGCCACCCAGGCGAACCTGAGCGACAGTGTGCCGAAGACAGACCTGCTCAGCCTCTTGAAGGCAACATCCCTAAAATTGTCACAACCTTGCTAATTTACTTGACAAGCTTCCCTCAAAAAAAGACAGTTCCAAGGTCACATCTTTGGTCACCACCACATGGTTGTGCCTGGGCAGGTCAACAGAAGGTTGACCAGCTCCTCAGCACGCTGACCATCCACCAATCCGAAGCAGCAAGCGCTTAATGCTGTATTCACGAGTGGCTTGCGCAGCAGCTAGTATTCGTGACCTGCCGGATCGCCGCATTGACGCCAAAAATCTCCTCAGCTCGTTTAGGCAAGGGCCCCGCCTCTCCCACTCTCAAGCCCCACGCTCACCTCTCGTATGGGTCGTCGCACTGGTCGGCCTTGTCCAGCAGCTCCGTGTACTCCATAATCTCAGCTGCTTTTTGCAGGATCGTGAAGGGCTCCATAATCCACACAGGTAAGCTGAGCAACGAGGTCACATCCTTGCCTATGTACTGCTGGAACTGCTTGGTGCCCCAAACTTGCTTACGCATCTGCACATTACGACGTGGTGGGGGGGAGTGGGTGGCACACCCATGCGCACACAGGCGTGGAGGAGCTGTTGGGCAGCTGTCGCATGCTAGCAGAGCTGCCCGGAGCATGAGGTGCATTTGTGACAAGGGCCTACTCACCTCCTGGTTGAAGCCTTCATTGGCCTGCTCACTACCGCTGGCCTTCTCTGCTTTCCCATCCTCAGGATTCACAACGTCCAAGTCCTCCCATCCCAGAAAACTGCAAGCAGGCGCAAGCCAAGTTGTCAGCATGGGTTATGCAGCAAGCTTGCCTGCTTGAGAGAGAGCTAAGCAGCTAAGGGGGGGGCAATGCCTAATTTGCTGAAGCAAGCAGAGTTGAGCCCAATCTGTATGGCCTTTAAGGCTAGCGTGCGTGTCCTGCTTTTCCTGTGACGGTGCACACAACAAATGCTGGGCATTTCAGCGAGCACTGGCCAGACAGCTACACAGTTTTCCTTTTTTCCTGACATTTCCCTGGCTGCAGACTGCATGATAAGCGGAATGCAGGGCAGGGCTGCTGGTCCCCACTTTGGAGAAGGCAATGGGGTCAGTCTAAAGGGCTGGATCGAAACATGCCCCTATCTCCCGTCACCCTATTCCTTGGACACAATGTAATACAACCCAGTCCATAGTCACACACACTCACTTGTTCAAAGTGTCAGACGCGTAGTTCACAATGCCGGCTCCCCAGTCATACCAGCTCGAGGAGGCACCCTGCTGCTCTGCCATTCTCAATTTCTCGCCTTAAAAGCCCTCAATGAAGGACGCGCTTAAGCAGGCTGCGCCCCGCGTGGAGTACAAAGAGAAGCCTTTGCGGCTACGAGTTAACAATGCCCATGTTGCTTGATATATTTTTAGAAGTTTCATCAGGTCCAGTTTGCTGATATTTGAGCAGGCAACAATCTTTGATGCTTTGTTGCTAAGAATCAGGTAATTAAACAATAAGTGACCCAAAGCAACAGTTCAGGCAACATGGTGGATGGGAGGAGCCTATGTTGCTGACACGCCCAGTTTGATGGCGTAGGCACAGGATCACGGCAGCAGCGGCTGCTCTGCAGAATGTACTTGGTGCAAAGTGGAGCAGCTGGAGCGGGGCCTTTCCAGCTGCAGCAGCAGCAGCAGCAGCAGCAGCAGCAGCAGCCCTGTGCGTCTGCAAATGGCAGCAGGCATCCATGCTTCAGCAACACACCATACCGTGTTCGCCCACCACAGACAGCGCCATACTCTGCTAGCAGGAGATGCAGCAGGAGCCTTAGGCTTCTGACGCGCATTAACGCTGCATCCAGCAGCTCTGATGATGGTCAGGACGTGCAAGGGAGGGTCCAGCAGCCCCCAGGACCAGGAGCAGCAGCGGAGCAAAGCGGATACTCCCCACGCATGGTGAGGCACGACAGGTTTGCTAGGTCACAGGACTAGCATTCTATCAGTCTAGCACACACTTGCAGGACAACATTTTTAGCCATCTGATGATCCATCAGCAGGTGCTCCATTGCCTGCAAACCCGGACTCAACATCTCCCCATCTCCCCATCCGGGCACCCCGCAGGTCGCTGCCATGGCGCTGTCCCCTCTGGCCGCGATGTCCTTGCCTGTCCTTCAGAACGAAAGCTGGCGTGAGTCGGCCCGGCAATTCGGGGAATCGGTGCGGGCCCGCATTCACGAGACCCTGGATGCAGAGGGCTTCCAACGCTGGGCCAGGGAGCTGGATGACAACCTCACCTTCATGGACTGGACCTACAAGTACACTGGGGTGGACATGTCCTACATTTGGGACCCAGAGCTTTGGGTCAAGTTCAAGGAGGCAGTGTGGTTGGACCGGCCAGACCTGTTTTGGAACAAGCTGGCTGAGCGCATAGAATACAGTGAGTGGAGTGTATCCCATACCAGCAGTGGGCACACTGAGCAATGAACTGCTCACTAGAGCCTTTCACGGCACAGGTGGCAGATAGGACAGCCACACCAAGCGTCCAGGAAATCGGATCTTACACAAGCCATCCGGTGTGGGGTGGGGCTCACTGGCCCGTGCAGTGCCTTGTCTGTGTACGACATGGTGCGCGAGCAGCGATGACTGCTGCAAGAAATGGTCATGGAGACCCAGCCTATGAGCACGCCGCTGGCATGATCACATGTATATGGTGCACGCGACGGCCTCGGCCCTCACTGATGGACCTTGGCATCGATGTCCTCGTGCATCCAGCGGGCATGGGCATGTGCACGCATGTAACCATACCTATTCGCGCCGCCTCGCCAGCTGTCACCTGCCATGCCAGCGCCGGTGAAGGCTGTCTGCTGGCTGATGATCCGCTGCCATCCTAGGCCATCTCAGGCCAGCAAGTTGACGCACCAGGCAACTGGCCGCTGCACATGTGTATGTGTGTGTTTGTGTTCCAGCCAAGCCATCATGAGGGTCTCTGACGTCCCTTGCCCCCAACTTACGCACAGTCTGGCACCTGTACCCCTGCCTCCTGCAGAGTCGATCATCCCGCAGGCGGGCATCGTGGGAGACATGCGCATCAGCTACGCCAAGTTCCTGCAGCTGCTGGAGGCAGACCGCGTCAAGCGCGTGGTTGTGTACGGGGACATGAAGACAGCAGTGGTGGAGGTCAGTACCCTTCCTTGTGTGCTTGTGCACAGGCGCGCGCCCGTGTGTGCGCTTGCAGTGTTCCTGGGGCAGCAGTCACCATTCCGTTTGTACAGGCGGTGTGCTTGCAAAAAGTTGCACCTGCTTGCCTGGGCTACAGGGCTGCTGGCTCTGGCGCTGTGCTCTGACTAGCTGGGGTCGTGGCACATGTGTGGGGTGCAGGATTGCCTTGAGGGCCCTGGCTGGCTGATGCTTGCACGGGGGGGTTGTACACGCATGAAGCTACATGTTCACAAAGCAGCGCCATGCGCAGCAACTGCTTGCAGGTGCTCGTTGCGCCGGTTGTGCGCAGCTTGCTTGCTTGGCAGGAGGTGGAGGTGGAGGTGTCTGTGCCTAAGGCGCACGCCCTGGTGGTGAGCGCACCCATTGAAGTAATCCACACCCTCCCGACACTTTGTGCGCACGCAGGTGCCGCACCCGTGGTATGCCAGCATCATTGGTGCCCCCGGCACTTACCCTTGGCTAGAGGACAGCAAGGGCGACCCTCTGAGCCTGTTGGTGCCGGACCCTGCTGCCCCTGATGACCCCCTGTGAGTGCTGCCCCTGATGACCCCTTGTGAGTGCTGCCCCTTATGACCGACCCCCTGTTAGTGCTGCACCCCCTGATGACCCCCTGTGAGTGCTGCACCCCTTGATGACCCCCTGTGAGTGGCGTGAGCACGCGGGGGAAGTATGCTGGGTAGGCTTGCAAGGCCAGCGAACACGGCAGGTTTGCAGGGGAAGTACGCGGGGCAGGCACGGGAGGCCAGCGACCATGGCAGGCTTGTAGGGGAAGTACGCGGGGCAGGTTTCTGGTGCGCCGATGTCCACCTGGCGAGCAGCCTCATCATGCCTGAGAAAGGTGTGGCAGAGGTGCTGGAGACCGAAGGCGCCTTCCATGCTACCTGCACATGCCTCTCTCCCATACCTACATACATACATGCACATCTCTCCCCATACCTCGCTCACTCTGCCCGCAGGCGCAGGGTCCCACTGCCTCCTCCCTTGCTGCGCCCTATCACGCTCGTGTCGCCACACTGTACCGAGCCTGCTCCTGTTGCCGCCACCGCTGCTGAGCCTGCTGCACATCGTCCCTGTGCAGGCGCTGGTACTGCCCTGAGATGCCTGAGTGGAACATGGAGAAGTACCGGTTCTATGTTGACCTGCCGGGCGACTTCTGGGAATCAGGCGTCATGATGCGCTACCTACGCAGCAAGGAGATCAAGGTGCAAGCGCGTGGCGTGTGGAGCCTGCCTGCCTGCCTGCCTGGGGTGTGCCTGCTACTAGATTGCGGGCACGTCCTGTTATGGGCTTGCGCCGCCCTGGTGCTGGTGTTGGGAATGGGGTGTGCGTGTGTGTTGCATGTGTGTGCGCGTGTACATGTATATTTATGTGTGCAGCAATTTGGAACATGGCTTGTTGTGCACATGCACCTGTGCAGGCAAAATAGCCTAGCACACCCCTCCAGCGTGCGATCATGCATGTATTTATGTGAATGCATGCCGCGGCTGCCCCTCGTGCAGGTGGAGTGGGATGCCGCCACCGGCCAATACGTGCTACCCCACAAGGCTTTCACGAAGGTGTTCCAAGTGCGCACGGAGCTGCAGCTGCTGGACCCCTCTGAGAGGTAAGTGTGTGCTCACACGGGGATACGTCCTTTGGTGTGTGGTCACACAGGGATACATCCTTTGGTGTGTGGTCACACGGGGATACATCCTTTGGTGTGTGGTCACACAGGGATACATCCTTTGGTGTGCTCACACTGGGGTACGTCCCTTGGCTGGATGGGCTGACCGCCGGGCTCGCTGGTCGTTGCCGGCCTGATGTCACAATAAGAGAAAGGGTTGCCATCTGATATACATGTAAAATGAACGGGATCCACTCCAATAGGTAAATCAAACCACTTCCCTTCCAGATCCTCCAGGCGTGCGGCTCGTGTCTGTCCCTTAACCATGTAGGCGCTTGCACGCGCGCTTGTGCCATCCCCTGACATGCAAGCATGCGTGCTTCAGCCGTCCCCTGACACGCAAGCATGCGTGCTTCAGCCGTCCCCTGACATGCAAGCATGCGTGCTTCAGCCGTCCCCTGACATGCAAGCATGCGTGCTTCAGCTGTCCCCTGACATGTCCCTGACAAGCCCCCTGACAAGTACTGAAGCGGAATGTGCGCTGCACAGATGGACCTCCCTCTGAGATGGGTCCCACTCTTGCCAGCACAGGCAGGTGTGCTGCTCAGGCTGCACGTGCCCAGTTTTGTGTGTGAGGTGTGGTGGTGTGTGCAGACGTGTGCAGGTGTGCAGGCGCCGTGCAGAGGCGCGATGCTGCCCTCTGTACAGCCACTCATGCCTCCTCACAGCAGCAGGCACTGCCAAAAGGCGTGCCTTCCGGGTGCGCTCGCTGCGCACATCCTGCCTCTGCTGCTCACTACCATCACAAGTGGTCAGCCATCTTAACGGCTGTGCTGTGCCTGCGCTTTGCACGCCCCCGCGCAGCTGGGACTTCTTGAGCTGGCTGACCACCGCCGACAAGCTGCAGTTCTACGAGAAAGCCGCCGGCGTGTGCCTGTTCTTCCGCCTGTTCTCGCTGTCCATTGACTACGCCAGCGGCACGCCCATCTGGAAGAAATGGACCACGCGCAAAAAGAAGAAGGTGCGGGCGCATAAAATGGACAACGTGCAGGGGCAGGCCAGCGGGGACCACAGGGAGCCGGTGGCTAGCCTTGATCACAGGGCAAGCAGACGCTGTAAAGCCAGTACGTGTGTGGGGGTTCTGTTCATTGACACACTCTTCAGCATACGTGGAAGGCCCTCTGCTGCATTCAAGCATTGACCTCCGCTTGCAACCATGCCAGTTGCTCTTGCCCTTGGGCCTCAAGTCCTCAGAACAAGCGCGTCTTGATCATCTGCCCAGGGCGAAATTGAGAGCTTCCTCTCCAGTACTTTCCAGAGTCTTCCCTCTAATCCCTTGCTAAGCGTGGCAGCAAAATGGGCCGAGGAGGGCATGGGGCGCGCATGCTCAGCGCCCATCGCGCATCTTTCTCCTGGTGCATCCCTGTGGGACAGTTGCCTGCGGCACTCTTCCCTCTGCCCGGGGCTGAGGCATGCGCCCCCTGCAAAAGGACGCGTGCTGGTGTGCAAGGGCATAGGCCCAGGCCAGGCGACAGCCCACCCGTCGTGTGCACGCAAGAGCACCTGTTTTGCACACAAGCGGCTGCCACGCAAGCCCTGGGCGGCTCCTCCCAGCACTGCAGCCCCGAGCATCTCTGATGCCCGCACGGGCATGCCACACAGTGTCGATGGTCCCTGCTGCAACGCTGTGATCACACATGAGTTCCCATCCATTCGGGTGTGAGGTCCGCAAGTGAGGCTTGCAACTCCTCAAGCATATGCCCTTGTGTCATCCACCGCTCTCCAGTGAAAGCCCTCGTGTCATCCACCGCTCTCCAGTGAGTGCCCTCGTGTCATTCACCGCTCTCCAGTGAGTGACCTCATGTCACCCACCGCACTCCAGCGAGTGCCCTCCCCTCCCCTCCCTCCTTACGGCCCTGCCCTCACTCCAGGCCAACAACCACTCCCAAACCCCCTGCCCACGTGCGCACGCAGAAGCCGAAGGAGCAGAGCATGTGGGAGCGCTTGACTACCAGCACTGCGCGTGAGTTCATGTCCAAGGTGAGCCACATGGTAGAGTGTGCGCGAATTCATGTCCAATGTGCGCAAGCTGATGTCCAATGCGCGCGAGCTCATGTGCAAGGTCAGCCACACAGCAGAGCATGCGCGAGCTCATGTCCAATGTGCGCGAGTTCATGTTCAAGGTCAGCCACGCAGCAGAGAGAGTGCCTGTGAGAAAACATCCGTGTCTAGCCTCCAATGAGAGCGCGCGTGGCTAGCTGCAAACCCAGTGCCTTGTGCACACAACAGCCCCATGCGCGCGCCCTTGTGCACCGCACGCCGTGCCTGAGGCTCATGCCCGTGCACCTCCATGCGCTTCAAGCTCAGGGCCTTGCGCACGTGAGCCCTGGGAGCGCATGCCTCCTGCCCACATGCCCAAGCTAGTCCCTGGACACAAAGTGTGCAAAAGCTGAGGTGCCCACAGCTAAGCATTGGGGTGTGCCCGGTGTGCGCACCCATGACTGGTGATGCCTCTGGTCAAACGGGCTTTGTTTGTGTCAGAGATGAGCGATGGTGTGCCGCGCGCGCGCATGCAACCGAAGTGCTTCCGAGTCCGCCATATGGGCGCCGCGTGCGCCTGTGCCTGTGCCTGTGCCTGTGCCTGTGCCTGTGCCTGTGCCTGTGCCTGTGCCCATGCCCGTGCCCGTGCCTGTGCCTGTGCCTGTGCCTGTGCCTGTGCCTGTGCCTGTGCCTGTGCCTGTGCCTGTGCCTGAGGCGCACTTGCCCTTGTGGTCGAGCCACGGGGGAGGCGCACTTGCCTGATGGTTGGCTACTTGCGCGCAGCCATGTGCGCAGGCTCGCGCGCGGGGTTGCGTGGTGCAGGTGCTGCGGTGCCATGCTGCCTGAGGGCACCCTTCACAAAAGTTTAAGGGTCAGGCCATCAGAGGCCACCAGAGGCCACCAGGCTTTGCATTCATGGCATGAGCCAGTGTTGCCTTGCAATGCCACATGCACACGCTCCGGGTGCCCAAAGCAGGGTATTTGCTGTTGGATGGTGGTGCCCAAAGGCAGGGTGTTTGCTGTTGGATGGTGGTGCCTTCACAGGCAGCTGCTTGGGTGTGCTGCCTCCCCCCTCCTACACCATATGCTGTGTCTCCTCTTGATAGGGTGTTGGCGTCCACAGTTCAAATAGTAGCGTGGCCAACCTGTTTGCGTGTAACGCAGGACGAGAAGACAGGCAAGATGCGCGACACGGGCGTGCGCTTCAAGGACATTGCCGGGCTGAACCACATCCTAGTGGAGATGCGGGAAGTTGTGAAGATGCTGCTTAACGACCCTGCCTATGCAAAGGTGCGCAGCCTTGTCCCCTTGCACCATGGCGCTATTGCACACCACGCTAATGGGTGGGTGGGGCCACCCTCACTTCTCGAAGCTCGAGAGTGGCAAGGATGGAGGATTTCCCACCACAAGGCAGTGCTCTTTATGCCCTTTCTGCCTGTTGCGTTGCAAGTTTCTCAGACCCCGCATTCTAAGGATGAGCAAACTGGGTATCATTAAATTTGAACGTAGCAACTCACATGCTTCAAGTACGCCCAGCCTTGATCTACAATGAAGATGTCAGAAGTGCGTCTTCATTTTAAGGTGAAGGCTGGGCACATATCACCCGGGCGCATGTGCGCACATCCCAACACGCTCGCACGCGCAAGCATACATACACGCATGCACATGCACATTTGCTGTGCATGGCCGCGCGCACATGCACACACACATGCACACTTGCTGGCAAGCACCGTGCGCGCGGAGACGGGTACATATTCGTAGCGTAGCCGTACGGCTATGCACTTGTACACAAACTCCATCTCCATCGCTTCAGTCATGACTAGGGACACCCTTTCGAGTGCCTGTGCCAGTATCTCCATTCTCACGACTAGTGCTAGTCGTGAGAATGGAGATACTGGCACAGGCACTCGAAAGGGTGTCCATAGTCATGACTG
>LFIK01002872.1_pt1 | contig 13996 bp, 7 predicted proteins | sample 643401 | NCBI WGS metagenome assembly LFIK01 (sample SAMN03777447, study PRJNA286221) | soda lake metagenome | biome: soda lake; feature: Kulunda steppe; material: water; isolation source: sample T5-Br brine of Lake Tanatar-5 | place: Russia: Kulunda steppe | collected 2010-07 | reverse complement strand
GCTGCCCGACGCCCGCGATGTCGCGGGCGCGGAGGCCTTCGTTCGCGACCACCTCGGTGCGCTCGTCGACGATCCGGTGACCGCCAGCCCCCGCTTCCGGGGTGGCCAGGTCGCCGCTGACGGCGTGCTCGCCAGCCTCGACATCACCGGCTACGCCGCCGCCCGCAACGAGGTGTGGCCCGAGGACCGTCGGGGTGCCAGCGCGGTGTCGCCCTACGTGCGCCACGGACTGCTGAGCCTGCCGCTGCTGTGGGACGCCGTGGCGGACGCCCCGGACAAGGACCGTCAGAAGTTCCGAGACGAACTGCTGTGGCAGGAGCACGCCCGCCACCTGTACGCACGGCTCGGTGCGCAGACCCGTCAGGGCCTGCGGCGCGAGCTGTCCGGATCGCCGTGGCAGGGACGCACACCGGCCAGCGCCGACGCCGATGCGAAGGTCGGGGCGGGCGCCACGTCCGATACCGACGCCGCTGCCGAGCTCAAGGTCCACGCCGCGCCCGATACCGACGCCGAGCCCGACGCCGACGCCGAGCCCGGTACCGACGCCACCCCGGTGTGGGACCCCGCGATGGCCTGTCTCGACGTCACGACCCAGGAGCTGTTCGAGGACGGCTACCTCGTCAACCAGACCCGGATGTGGCTGGCCTCGCACTGGGCGGTCCGCGAGGGCGTCGACTGGCGTGACGGCGAGGACGTGTTCTTCCGCCACCTGCTCGACGGGTCCCGGGCGGCCAACCGCGCCGGCTGGCAGTGGACGATCGGCACCGGCACCGGCAAGCCCTACGGCTTCTCGCGCTGGCAGGTGGAGAAGCGCGCGCCCGGGCTGTGCGACACCTGTGCGCTGGCCGATGCGTGCCCGATCGACGGCTGGCCCGAGGATCCACCTCTGACCCCGACCGAGGAACACCCGAAGCTGCGACGCGACGACGATCCGGAGGCTACGGGCGGTCCCCCGCAGCCCCGCATCGACGGCGAGCCGGAGGTCGTGTGGCTGACCGCGGAGTCGCTCGGCGATGACGACCCCGCCCTCGCCGCGCACCCGGAGTTGCCGGTCGTGTTCGTGTTCGACGCGCCCCTGTTGGCACGGCTGCGCCTGACCGGCAAGCGGCTGGTGTTCCTCGTGGAGTGCCTCGCCGACCTCGCGCAGCGCCGTGAGCTCACCGTCCACCTCGGTGACCCCGTCGAGGTGCTGGCCGGCCGGGCACTGGCGACCACCTACGCACCCGTGCCAGGGTGGCGACGGCGCGCAGCGCGCCTCGAGGTGGTCGCCCTCCATCCGTGGCCGTGGCTGGTCAGACCCCACGGCGGCTCGGTGGCCTCGTTCAGCGCGTGGCGCAAGGCCGCACAGCGCGCGCGCCGGTGACTACGGCTCCGTAACCTTCCGCAGCGACCAGCCCGCAGCACCGACATGGCAGCACCGACACGGCAGCACCGACACGGCAACAGCCGGATCGCAGCACCGACACCGCACCGCCCAGACCGCCGCAACCGACCGCTCCCACCATCGCCGAGGTCCCGATGTCCGGCAACACCAGCTTCCGCCACCAGGGCACCAGCATCCTGTCCGTCGAGGCGGCCGACGCACCGATCGTCGTTCCCTCCTCGCAGTTCGACGCGGCACTCAGCGAGACCTACGAGCGGCTCGGGCTCCGGCCGGGCCTGCTCGAGGAGGTCGCCGGCATCGTCGAACGGCGGTGGTGGCCCGAGGATGTGAGCTACGCCGACGCCGCCGCCCGTGCCGGCGAACAGGCGATCGAGGCCGCGGGGATCGACCGCGGGCAGATCGGGCTGCTGGTCGACACCTCGGTGTGCCGGGCCCACCTCGAGCCCTCCGCGGCAGTGGACGTGCACCGTCAGCTGTCGCTGCCGAGCTCCTGCCTCAACTTCGATCTCGCCAACGCCTGCCTCGGGTTCGTGAACGCGATGCACATCGCCGCGACGATGATCGACGCCGGGCAGGTGCGCTACGCGCTGATCGTCGACGGCGAGGGCAGCCGGCTGCTGCAGGAGACCACCCTGGAGCGGCTCTCCCGCGAGGAGACCACCACGGCGGACATCTTCGCGGAGTTCGCCTCGCTGACCCTCGGCTCCGGGGGCGCGGCCATGGTCCTCGGCCCCTCGGACCTGCACCCCGAGGGGCACCGGCTCATCGGCGGCGAGTCCCGCGCCGGGACGCAGCACAACGACCTGTGCGTCGGCTCGATCGACCACATGCGTACCGACACCAAGGCGCTGCTCGAGGCCGGTCTCCAGGTCGCCGACGCGACCTGGATCACAGCGCGCGAGAACGGCTGGGACTGGGGCGCTGCCGAGCACTACATCCTCCACCAGATCTCCGAGGTCCACACCCAGCTGATGTGCAAGCAGCTGGGGCTCGACCTCGAGCGGGTGCCGAAGACCTTCCCGCACCGGGGCAACATCGGACCCGCCTCGATCCCGACCACCCTCGCGCTGCACCAGGAGCACATCAAGCCCGGTGACACCGTCGTGATCGGCGGTATCGGCTCCGGCATCAACACCCTGGGAAGCGAGATCCTGTGGTGAGGCGACCCGACGGCGCACCCGCCCAGGACGGGGACCCACCCCCCGACGGCGCACCTACCCAGGACGGGGACCCAGCGCCGGTCGTGCCAGCGACCCGTCACGGGGACCCACTCCCCGACTCTGCACCGGCAACGGATCGCGCCGCCACGAGCGCAACGCTCGAAGCGCAGCTTCCACCGCCGGGGCTTCCGGGGCTCGACCCCGCCTGGTCCCGCCTCGTCACCGCCGAGGACGCGGACGGTCACGCGCGCACCTGGCACGTGCTCGACACCCACGCCCACCCGCCCCGGACGGCGACAGCGACGGCGACGGCGACGGCGACCGCGCCCGACGACACCAGCCCGCATGATCAGGTGCCCGCGAGGCCAACGAGGCCCACGCAGGACGTGGTCGGCGCCATCCTGTGCGTCCACGGCAACCCGACCTGGTCCTACGCCTTCCGCTCGGTGCTGGCGGACCCGCCTCCCGGCTGGCGGGTGGTCGCTGCCGACCACCTCGACATGGGCTACTCGCAGCGCACCGGGACCCACCGGCCACTGGCGCGGCGGATCGACGACCTCGACCGCCTGACCGCTGCGCTCGGCATCGACGATGGTCCGGTCGTGCTGCTCGCCCACGACTGGGGCGGTCCCATCGCGCTGGGGTGGGCACAGACCCACCCGGAGCGCGTCGAAGGGATGGTGCTGACCAACACCGCGGTGCACCAGCCTGACGACAGCGCGGCGCCGCGGCTGATCCGCGCCGCGCGGATGCCGGGCGTGCTCGACAACGTCGCTGTCCGCACCTCCACCTTCGTGCGCGGCGCCACGGGGTTGTCCCGCCCGGGGCCGGGTGCTGAGGTCCGGGCCGCCTACGCCGCGCCCTACGACACGGCCGCCCGCCGCCGCGCGGTCGGCGGGTTCGTCCGCGACATCCCCCTGGAGGCCGACCACCCCAGCCGTCCGACCCTGGAGGCGGTGGCCGCCGGCCTGGTGGACCTCGCCCACCTGCCGACGCTGCTGCTGTGGGGCCCCGAGGACCCGGTGTTCTCCGACCGCTACCTCCACGACCTCGAGGCGCGTCTGCCCGACGCCGACGTCCACCGCGTCGAGGGCGCCAGCCACCTCACCCCCGAGGACGCCGACCTCGCAGGCGCGCTCCGGCGGTGGGTCCCGGCTCGGGTCGAGCCGCGGCTCCATCCCGACCGGCACCCCGACACTGGGACAGCAGCAGAGGCAGCGACCACACGGCCGGATGCAGAACACCCGGGCGCGGACGACCACGCGCAGGCGGACCCCGGCACCGCGCCCGTGGCCCCGGACGCCCCCGCCGACCCGGACACCGCAACCGGCCGGGTCCCGACCTGGGCCGCCCTCACCGACCCCGCCCGTGCAGGAACCGACGCCATCGTGGAGCCGGCCAGCCCCGATGACCCCAGCGGCGCCGTGCGTCGGACCACCTTCGGTGCGCTCGCCGCGGACGTCCACGCGCTGGCCGCCGGCCTGCACGCCCACGGTGTTGAGCCGGGAGACCGGGTGGCCTCCCTCGTCACCCCGGGCCGGGAGCTCGCGACCCTGCTGTACGCCTGCTGGCGGCTCGGTGCGACGGTCGTGGTGGCCGATGCCGGTCTGGGCCCCAAGGGGCTCGGGCGGGCGCTGCGCAGCGCCGCACCCGACCACCTCGTCGCCATCCCGAAGGCCCTGGCGGCGGCTGCAGCGCTGCGCTGGCCGGGCAGACGCATCGCGGCCGGGGACCCACCCGCCGCGCTGCTGCGCTCCACCGGCACCGAGGCCACCCTCACCCAGCTGATCGCCCACGGCCACGCCCGCATCGATCGCGGGCAGGGCCCGTTGTCCCACGGCCAGGAACTGGTCGCCGGTCGTCGCAGTCCCCGCGCCGTCAGTGACCCCGATGCCGTCCTGCCACCCCCGCCAGGCCCGGAGGAGGAGGCCGCGATCGCCTTCACCTCCGGATCGACGGGCCCCGCCAAAGGCGTCGTCTACCGCCACCGGCAACTCGAGGCCCAGCGCGACGCCCTGCGCGACACCTACCGGATCACCGACCAGGACCGCCTGGTGGCGGCCTTCGCGCCCTTCGCGCTGTACGGCCCGGCGCTCGGGATCACCTCGATGGTCCCCGACATGGACGTGACCGCCCCGGGCACCCTGACCGCGACGGCGCTGGCCGAGGCCGTCACCGCCGTCCAGGCCACCCTGGTGTTCGCCTCCCCCGCAGCGCTCACCAACGTGGCGCGCACCGCACCGGACCTCGGCGGACAGCACGCGGCCGCGCTCGCCGGTGTGCGGACCCTGCTGTCGGCCGGCGCACCGGTCCCCGCCCGGCTGCTGCGGCGCATGGCCGAGGTGGTACCGAACGCCAGCGCCCACACCCCCTACGGCATGACCGAGTGCCTGCCCGTCGCGGACATCGACCTCGAAGGCATCGAGGCGGTGGGAGCCGGCGACGGCGTGTGCGTCGGCCACCCCGTCCCGGGTGTCGAGGTGGAGATCAGCCCGCTCGACGACCGGGGTCATGCCACCGGCGCCCGCACCCTGCAGAGCGGCCTCACCGGCGAGGTGTGCGTCGCGGCGCCCCACCGCAAGGACCGCTACGACCGGCTGGCGCTGACGGAACTGGAGAGCTCCCGTGAGCCCGGCTGGCACCGCACCGGCGATGTCGGCCACCTCGATGCGGAGGGGCGGATCTGGATCGAGGGGCGGCTGTCCCACATCATCACCACCGCCGCCGGCGTGGTCACGCCCGTCGGCGTCGAGCAGGCCGTGGAGTCCATCGAGCACGTCACGATGGCCGCCGCGGTGGGGGTGGGCCCACCCGGAACCCAGCAGGTGGTGGTCGTGGTGACCACCGACCCGCCGGCCGGCCGCGTCCAGCTCGCGCCGCTGACGCTGGTGGACCGCGTCCGGAGCCAGGTGCAGGACGCTGTCGGGGTGGAGGTCACCGCGGTGCTGGCCGTCCCGGAGCTTCCGGTCGACATCCGCCACCAGTCCAAGATCGACCGCGCCGAGGTGGCGCGTCGGGCCTCGGCGGTGCTGGCGGGGCGGGGCGTGCGTCGCGGACGCGATGAGCACGCCGCTCCCCCGGCCGGCGGGGGTGCCCCCGCGGGCGGAACTGACACCGCGACCGCCGTGGATTCCCCCGCCACCGGCGATACCCCCGGCACCGAGGATCTCCCCGCCACCGGGGACACCCCCCACGGCGAGCATGATGGAGGTGCGGCGTGAAGGTGCTGGTCACCGGCGCGAGCGGCATGCTCGGCCGTGCAACCGCGCAGGCACTCGCCGACCGGGGCGACGAGGTCACCGTCCTCCAGCGCCGGTCCTCGGGCGCCTCGGCGCCGATCCGTGAGGTGCTCGGTGACATCGCGGACGCCGAGGTGGTCCGCCGGGCCGCCGCCGGGCAGGAGGGGGTCGTCCACCTCGCCGCCCGCGTCGGCGTGGTCGGTTCCGAGGCCGAGTTCACCGCAGCCAACGTCGATGGCACCGCCAACGTGCTGGCGGCAGCCCGTGAAGCCGACATCGAGCGGCTCGTGCACGTGTCGACGCCCTCCGTCGCGCACGCCGGTGAGCCGCTGGTCGGCGCGGGAGCGGGTCCCGCGGACGCGCTGGCCACCAAGGGGCACTACGCCCGGACCAAGGCACGGGCCGAGCAGCTCGCGCTCGGTGCCGCCGACGCGTTGGCGGTGGTCGCGATCCGGCCGCACCTGGTCTGGGGACCGGGCGACACCCAGCTGATCGGTCGGATCGTGGACCGCGCACGGTCGGGACGACTGGCGCTGGTGGACGACGGCGCTGCGCTGATCGACACCACCTACCTCGACAACGCGGTGGACGCGCTGGTCGCCGCGCTCGATCAGGCCGACGCCGACGGGGTCCGCGGACGGGCCTTCGTCATCTCCAACGGTCAGCCCCGTACCGTCGCCGAACTGCTGTCGCGCATCTGCCGCGCGGCGGGGCTTCCGGCCCCGCACCGCCACGTCCCGTTGCCCGTGGCGTACGCGGGCGGGTCGGTCGCGGAGAAGGTGTGGGCCCGGCTGCAGCGCACCGATGACCCACCGATGACGGCCTTCCTCGCCGAGCAGTTGGCGACCGCACACTGGTTCGACCAGCGCGAGGTCCGTGCCGCGCTCGGGTGGCGGCCGCGGGTGGGCCTGGAGGAGGGCTTCGACCGGCTCGCGGCGTGGTTCGCGGCGCAGCCCTCCCCGCCACGGTCGTGACCGCACGCTGACTGGCCGGACCCGGCCGCGGGCCGACCGCAGGTCCGTTGCAGGCGTCGTTGCTGACCGCCGTTCCCACGGACCGGCGCGGGCGACGGCCGTCGGTGCGCAGGCGTCCCCGCTTCTGACCGGCTGAGCGCCCCAACCCCACCACGCGGCTCGCTCGGTGCGCAGAGGCGGTCACCTCCGACCGCCCGCGCGCACCACCCCAGCCCGCACCAACCCCACACCCACCACACCAGCCCGCACCGCCCCGCCCCACCCGGTCCCGCCAACCTTCCGGCCGCAGTACCACGGCACCTAGGCTGAACGGGGTTCGCTTCACGTCCGGCGCTACGGCCCTCCGGGGCCCACGAGCGGAGACACCGGCATGACGAGCAGCGCAGCTGATCGGTGGGCAGCTGGTCTGGCCCGCTGGCGCATCCCTGACGAGGTGGCCACCGCGCCACCTCCCGAGGGGTTCCCGGTGCAGCGCTTCGCGGACATCGCCGACCTCAGCGTCACCCTCGACTCACCGTCCCGCCGGATCGCGACAGCGGTCCTCCCGGAGGGCGGCAGCGTCCTGGACGTCGGTTGTGGGGCCGGCGCCGGCAGCCTGCCGCTGGCACCCCCGGCGGCGCGCCTGATCGGGGTGGACGTCCAGGCGAGCATGCTCGAGGCGTTCCGTGAACGCGCGGTGGCCCGCGGAGCGACGGCGACCGGGGTGCTCGGCCCCTGGCAGGAGGTCCTGGACGACCTGCGCAGCACCGATGTGGTGGTCAGCCATCACACGGCGTACGGCACCCCGGAGCTCGACGGCTTCGCCCACGCCCTCGCGGCCAAGGCACGCCGCCGGGTCGTACTGGAGCTCAGCTTCGAGCACCCGACCGCCTGGACGCGGCCGTACTGGCAGGCGATCCACGGCATCGACGCACCCGGCGGACCGACCAGTGATGACGCGGCCGACGTCCTGCGGGAGGCCGGCATCGACGTCGAGGTGGAGCACTGGGAGGAGGCGGCTCCGCTGCCGCCCGAGTCCGAGGAGGACCAGCTGCGGTTCCTGCGCGCGCGGCTGCGGGTCGGCCCCGACCGCGACGAGGAACTCCTCGATCTGCTGCGCGACCACCCACGGCCACCCTGGCGGTACGTGACCACCCTGTGGTGGTCGGTCACCTGAGCGGTACCGGCCCGAACGACACCCGCCCAAGCGGTACCGGCCCGAACGACACGCGCCGGGCCACGCCCACCCGAACGACACGCGCCCGGGCAACGCCCACCCGAACGACACGCGCCGGGCCACGCCCACCCGAACGACACGCGCCCGGGCCGCGCCCACCCGAACGACACGCGCCCGGGCCGCCCCCGTCACCCGCCGTCGGCGTCCCGGTCACGCCAGGCTGCCTGCGCCCGGGACTCCAGCCGCAGCCACGGGTAGACCGGGCCACACACCACGGGGATCAGGAACAGCGGGCTGACCGGGGGCACCCCGAAGGTCACGACCAGGACCCCAGCCACAAGGACCGCCAGCAGGAGCGTGCTGACCAGCGGGGCACGGGCGGTCCATCGCAGGACGAGCCCCGGCCCACCGTCACGGTCCATCGTGACCACGCGGATGTCGACGTAGCGGTCCCGGAGACGCTGCCAGGGGGTACGCGGATCGACGGGCCCACCCGTCGGCACCGGGCCGGGCACCTCCCCGTCCCCATCGCCCGACGCAGCCGCCGAGCCAGACCCCGGCTGTCGTGACCCGGGTGTCCCCGCGCCCGCGGCCCGGTCATCGGCCGAGGCCGACCCGTCACCGTGTGCGTCCGCGTCCGCGCCGGCACCGGCCGCCTCACCGGGGCGTCGCGGCACCTGTCGGTTACCGGGTCCCCCGGGCTCGAGCCTCGGTTCCACTGGCGGCGCCGGCAGATCGCCCACATCGAGCCCGGACAGGTCATCGGGGATGTCGTCGGGGGTGAGACCCGCGAGGTCGTCAGGCACACCGCCAGCACCGCCATCGCCACGTGCACCGTCCCGGTCACCACCGTCGCCGGTCCCCTCACCGTCGGCTGCGTCATCGCCCCTGCCGGACGGACGCTCCTCGTCCGAGCGGCCCTCACCCGGCTCATCATCGCGGGGATCGCGCGGGTCCTGTGGCACCTCTGCTCCAGCACATCGGCAGCGCCTCTGGGGCCAGTAAGGGTACGGGCCAGGAGCCTCGGATCGGTTCCGGACCTGAGGACCAACGGCGGTGGCAGGGCCAGCATCGCGGCGGCGGCAGAGCCAGCATCGCGACAGCGGCAGGGCCAGCATCGCGGCGGCGACAGGGCCAGCATCGAGGTCGTGGCGGACCCGGCGGGGTGCGCGCCGCTACCTCGACGCAGGGTGCTGGTCATCCGCTGGTTCCTCGGCGTCACACACGAGGCAGCACGGGGCGGTTACCGTTCCGCATCCGGGTATCCGGGCCGGGGTCTCGCCAGCTCGTCGCGACCTCGTCGTCGCCGCTGTCGGCGGCGCGGTGCCGAGGGCCAGGCGAAGCGGGCTCGAGCCTTCGATGGGAAACAGGGAGCAGGGAGCGGTCATGGCGGACACGCAGGCGGCAGCGACCGACGCGGAGGAGCGCTTCTCCTACGCGCAGATCTGGTGGATCGGCTCGGGGTTCCTCGGCGTCATGCTGGCCTTCAGCGCGTACAACGCGTTCGTACCGATCATGTACGCGGAGTTCATCGACAGCCGCACGCTGATCGGCCTGCTGATGAGCACCGACAACCTGATCGGGCTGCTCCTCATCCCGGTCGTCGGGGCGTGGTCCGACCGGATGAACCACCGGCTCGGTCGACGCCTGCCCTTCATCGTGGTGGCCGTGCCCGTCGCGGCGCTGACCTTCTTCGCGATCCCCTGGGCCGCAGCCACCCTCTGGACCCTCATCGTGGTCGAGATCCTGTTCACCCTCGCGATGCACGTCTACCGCGGCCCGGTGATCAGCCTCATGCCCGACCACACCCCGCCGGAGAAGCGCTCCACGGGCAACGGCATCATCAACCTGATGGGCGGGATCGGCACCCTGACCACCTTCGCGGGGCTGAGCCTGCTGTACGACATCGACCCGCAGCTGACCTTCGGCATCGGTGCCGGGGTGCTGCTGGCCACCGGCGCCATCGTCTACCGCAAGGCAGACCGCCACCCGCCGTACGTCGACAACGTCGATGACCGGCGTCCGGCGCCCCTGGCGGACGTGGTCGGCGGATTCAAGGTGCTGCTCCAGCGGCCGAACCGCGGGCAGTTCTACCTCCTGGCCGCCATGTTCGCCTACTACATCGGCTTCTCCGGGCTGGACGCGATGTTCCCGCTGTACGGGGTCAACGTGCTGGGCCTGACCCCGGGGCGGGCGGCGTTCATCCTCACCACCTTCGCCGGGGCGTTCCTGGTGGCGGCCCTGGTCGCGGGCGTGATCGGCACGAAGCTCGGCAAGATCCCGACGATGCTGATCGGGCTCGGCTCGATCCCGGTGATCTTCATCGTCGCGGCGCAGATCAGAGACGTGACCGTGCTGATGGTGGTGTTCGTGATCGGTGGCCTTGCCTGGGCGCTGGTCAACGTGCAGGCGATGCCCCTGATCGCAGACCTCGGCGGGCGCAACCGGATCGGGTTCTACATCGGGATGTACTACCTGTTCACGATGGTGGGCCAGATGTTCGGCTCACCGGTGATCGGCGCGGTGATGGACCTGTTCGGCGACGAGTCGATGTTCTACGGCGCCGCGGGTGCGTACGCGCTGGGCTTCGTGCTGCTCCGGCGCGGCCAGAAGCTGCTGCCGGCATCGCCGGAGGAGCTCGCCCGCCGTGAGGTGGAGCTCGGCCGCGACGGCTGACCGACGACTCCCGCCGGCCCGTCACCGAGCCGGCGGGAGTCGATCTCCTGCTCTATCGCCTCAGCCAGCCGGCGGTGGCGGGGGCGGCTTGGGCGGACCCGGCCGACCGTCGTCCTCCGGCGGCGCATCATCGGCCGGCGGCGGGGCCTGCTCGGGCTGGGCGGTCTCCGACGGACCAGACGCGGGGGTGTCCGGCTGGGTCGGTGACGGGTCCGAGTCACCGGGGTGCGCCGGCGGCGCCGTGGGTGGGCCGCTCGGCGGCGGGGGCGCGCTCGGGCCAGCGTCGGCGGGCGCCTGCGGCGGCGCTGCGGCCGGCGGCTGGTCCCAACCCTGCGTCGGCTGCTGCGACTGGTCCCATGACTGCGCGGGCGGCTGCTGCGACGGGTCACCCTGCGTCGGCTGACCTGTCTGCGGCTGCTCCCACGACTGCGCGGGCGGCTGCATCGCCTGGGTCTGATCCCACTGGCCTGCGGGCTGCTGCGACTGGTCCCAGCCCTGCGCAGGCTGCTGGCCGTACTGGCTCTGGTCCCAGCCCTGCGCAGGCTGCTGGCCGTACTGGTTCTGGTCCCACTGCCCGGCGTTCTGCTGGTCCCAACCGCCGGCAGCACCGGCGCCGACACCGGCGCCGACCGGCTGCTGCGACTGGTCCGCGGCCTGCTTCTTCTTGCCACGGCTCCGCACGATCAGGAAGATGATCAGCAGCAGCAGGAGCAACCCGACAGCCAGACCGACCAGCAGCAGGGTCGAGATGCCGTCGTCGTCCTCGCCTACCGCAGCGGCCGGATCCCCCTCCTCAGCAGCGAGCCCGTCCTCGGCCTCCTCGGTGGGCTCCTCGACCTCTTCCGGCTCCTCCGCAGGTTCCTCGGCCGGCTCCTCGACCTCGTCCGGCTCCTCCGCAGGTTCCTCGGCCGGCTCCTCCGGCTCCTCAGGCTCCCCTGCCGGCGTGGCTCCCGACAGGTCCATCACCACCTCGAGCGGATCGGGGCCGTAGGGATCCCAGATCACCAGGTTGCCCGACCCGGCCTCGCCACCGGTCATCGAGACCTGGGAGCCCTCGTGACCCAGACGGACCTCTCCGCTGATGAAGTCCAGACCGAACTCGTCGAGCGGGAACTCGTCGTCGAAGTCCTCGGCCACGTCATCGTCCGGCCGCAGGTTCAACACCCAGATGTCGCCCTCGGTGTTGGTGAAGGACGAACCTGGGAACAGGTCCTCGACGAACATGTCGAAAGCTTCACCATCCTGGGCACCGAAGGTGGCCGTGACCCGTTGCTGGTCAGGATCGGAGCTGTCCGCCTCCGCCGACAGCAGGGTGATCCCGTCGATCTCCTCGCCGACGTCCTCCTCGATCTCCTCCTCGAGGAACTGCTCAGCCGGTCCGAACAGTTGGGCGGCCTCGCCGTCGTAGGTGATCTCGAAGGACATCTGCGCCGAGGAGTCCGCCGAGATGAACATGTCGTAGTCGGTGCGGATCTCGCAGGCAGCCAGGACGATGGCGGCGACCGCCAGCAGTAACAACGTCGAGCGGCGCATGGCCTCTCCCCTCACTTCTCTGTGTCAGCGGTCGACCCTCGGATCCGATCCCCCGCACCACCGTGTCAGCGGCACGATCGCCGGGCTGTGCTCCTCGCGGAGTATCGACGCCGAGGTTGCCCACCACCGTAGCTGTCCAGGTGACACCGGAGTAGGGGCTGACACCTACACAGCACGCATCCCCCGCGCAGCAGCACCGCCCGCACCGGACCCCGCCGGACCTGCAGCAGTGCCCGCACCACACGACGTCAGCGCGGCATGCTGACCACCGCAGCCGCGTTCACGGCCTACGGTTCACCCCGGGAGCGGGTGAACGGACGGTGACGGGGAGGAGACACGATGCTGACCGAGGTGGCTACGACGACACCGGGTGAGCTGCCCATCGGGCTGATGCTCATGGGCTTCGCGGGCGGGCTCGCGCTGTTCCTCCACGGCATGAACGGCGTCACCTCGGGGCTGAAGGGTCTGGCAGGGACCTCGCTGAGCCGGGTCCTGGCCCGGATGTCGGGCAACCGGTTCACCGGGGTCGCCACCGGCATGCTGGTCACGGCGACCATCCAGTCCTCCACGGTCACGATGGTGCTGGTGATCGGGTTCCTGTCCGCCGGCCTGCTCACGCTGGTGCAGTCGGTCGGGGTGATCATCGGCGCCAACGTCGGGACGACCATCACCGCCCAGATCATCGCCTTCGACGTGGTCAGCTACTCCCTCGCGATGATCGCCGGTGGTGTCCTGGCCGAGTTCATCGGGCGTAAGGAGCAGATCCGCCAGCTCGGCACGGCCGTTGCCGGGCTCGGGATCCTCTTCCTCGGCATGGGCGTGATGCAGAGCGCCATGGCCCCGCTGCAGGACTACGAGCCCTTCCTGCAGCTCATGGCCACCGAGCGGGGACCCCTTCCCGGGGTCCTGATCGGAGCGGCCTTCACCGCGGCCATCCAGTCCTCCTCGGCGACCATCGGGATCATCATCGTCATGGCCAGTCAGGGGTTGGTGCCCCTGGAGACCGGCATCGCCATCGCGCTGGGCGCCTCGCTCGGCACCGCGGTGACCACCATGCTCGCCACCATCGGCCGACCGCCGGTAGCGCTGCGGGCCGGGCTGATCCACGTGGTGTTCAACGTCATCGGCGTGACGATCATGCTGTTCCTGATCGAGCAGATCGCCGCGCTGTCCACCGCGATCTCCCCCAGCGCGGAGGGACTCGAGGGCCAACAGCGGCTGGCCCAGGAAGCCCCCCGCCAGATCGCCAACGCCTACACCATCGCCAAGTCGGGGATGTTGGTGCTGTTCCTGCCCTTCACGCGGCGGTTGGCGGCGCTGGTGGAGCGGCTGGTCCCCCTGCGGCCCTCCGAGGTGGGCATGGAGCCCAAGTACCTCGATGTCGGCGTGCTCGAGACACCGACCATCGCCCTCGACCTCGCCCGCAAGGAGATCGCGCGGATGGGCCGACGCGTCCAGGACCAGGTGGACCGCGCCGTACCCACGGTGCTCACGGGCGACACCACACAACTGACCGCGCTGGCGGACGGCGACGACGAGGTGGACGACTTCAACGACGCGATCCTCGCCTACCTGCGACAGATCAGCGATGACCGCCTCACCGAGGCGGAAGCGCACGAACTGCAGGGGTTGATGGAGGTCACCAGCTACCTCGAGCTCGTCGGTGACATCGTGGAGAGCGAACTGGTGCGCATCGGGCTGCGCCGCATCGAGGAGGGGATCCCCGTCAGCGAGGAGACCCTCGAGGTGGTCACCGACTTCCACGCCAAGATGTCGCAGATGCTGCGGACCGCGATGGAGGCCTTCGCCGAGGAGGATCCGGCAACGGCGCGCACCGTCCTGGAGGCCAAGCCGGAGGTCAACCACCTGCTGGC
>LFIK01002871.1_pt1 | contig 13997 bp, 9 predicted proteins | sample 643401 | NCBI WGS metagenome assembly LFIK01 (sample SAMN03777447, study PRJNA286221) | soda lake metagenome | biome: soda lake; feature: Kulunda steppe; material: water; isolation source: sample T5-Br brine of Lake Tanatar-5 | place: Russia: Kulunda steppe | collected 2010-07 | reverse complement strand
TGCCGGCAGCGGCGAAGGCTCTGGCCATGGCGAAGCCGATACCGCTGGCGCCACCGGTGATGAACGCGGTGCGTCCCTCGAGCTGTTCCATTGTTGTTCTCCGTGCGGCCCTCCCCGGGCCGCGTCGTCATGGCAGGTGGGCGCCGTTCCCCGGCGCTGCCTTTCGGTTCAGTGGCGTTCCATGCCTTCCAGGTCGCCCTGCTCGCGCCATTTGCCCAGCAGCGCGTTGAAGGCGTTGATGCCCGGCGCATAGGGCGAGTTCTGCATGCTCACGCCCTTGCCGACCTGCCCCTCGCGGTTGTAGTAGCCGGGCGTGCACTCCTCCAGGAACGCCGTGTTGCCGCTGCCCGCCAGGCGGATGATCTCGTCCACCCAGGCCTGTTCCGCTTCGGCGGTGACCTCGACGGTGCGGTGGCCGTCCTGCATGACCTTGTCGATGATGTAGCTCACGTGCACCGCCTGGTCGTCGAACATCGACGTCATGTTCGGCGACAGCCCGTTCTGGTTGATGCCGATGGTGAACCAGTTCGGGAAGCCGTGGCAGGCCATGCCGTGCAGGGTGCGGTAGCCGTCACGCCAGTGCTCGTAGAGCGACAGGCCGTTGCGGCCGATGGTGTCGAAGTCGACCCGGCGGTGGGCGGAAGTGGTGATCTCGAAGCCGGTGGCAAAGACGATGCAGTCCAGCGGGTACTCGGTGCCGTTGGCGACCACGCCGCGCTCGGTGATGCGCTCCACGCCCTTCGCTTCGGACACATCGACCAGATGCACGCTGTCGCGATCGAAGGTGGCCAGATATTCGTCGTTGAAGGTCGGGCGCTTGCAGAACTGGCGGTACCAGGGCTTGAGCGCCTCGGCCTTCTCTTCGTCCGAGACATACTCGTCCACGCGCGCGCGGATCTCGTTCATCTTCTGGAAGTCGGCAATCTCGGCGCGCAGCGCCACCTCTTCCATGTCCATTTCGCCGTGCTCGGGCCGGCGATTGACCAGGCCGATGCCGATGCGCCGGGCGATGTCGGTCCAGCCGTCGGCGACCAGGTCCTTGCCCTGATTCTGCCCCAGCAGGGTGGCCGCAAAGTTCTCGCGCCGCTCGCGCTGCCAGCCGGGCTCCAGGCTGGCGTACCAGTCCGGATCGGTCTGCTTGTTGCCGCGCTCATCCACCGATGACGGCGTGCGCTGGAACACGAACAGCTCCTTCGAATAGCGCCCCAGGAAGGGCACGCACTGAATCGCCGTGGCGCCGGTGCCGATCACGCCGACGCGCTTGTCGCCAAGCTTCGTCAGGCCGCCTTCGTGGTTGCCGCCGGTGTAGTCGTAGTCCCAGCGCGAAGTGTGGAAGGAATGGCCCTTGAAGTCGGCAATGCCGGGAATGTTCGGCAGCTTGGGGCGGTTGGCCGGGCCGGTGGCCTGAATGACAAAGCGCGCGCGAATGTCGTCGCCGCGGTTGGTGGTGATCTGCCAGCGCTGTTCTGCCTCCAGCCAGCGCACTTCGCGCACCCTGGTCTGGAACAGGGCGATGTCATACAGGCCGAAGTACTCGCCTACGCGCCGGGTGTGCTCGAAGATCTCCGGCGCGAAGGAGTACTTTTCCTTCGGCATGTAGCCGGTCTCTTCCAGCAGCGGCAGGTAGCAGTAGGACTCGATATCGCACTGGGCACCCGGGTAGCGGTTCCAGTACCAGGTGCCGCCGAAGTCGCCGCCCGCCTCGATCAGCCGCAGGTCGGTGATGCCGCGCTCCTTCAGGCGCGCCGCCGCCATCAGGCCGCTGAAGCCGCCGCCGATCACCGCCACCTCGATCTCCAGTTTCAGGGGGTCACGCGGTTCCGGGGTCGCGTACGGGTCCTCGTCCGCGTAGTGTGCCAGCGCCTCCGCGGCCTCCGCGTACTGGGTCTCGCCGTCGTCGCGCAGGCGCTTGTCGCGCTCCTGCCGGTATTTCTCTCGCAGCGCTTCCGGATCAAAATCCAGGTCTGGAAACAGGTTGTGCAATCGCTCTCTTTCGCTGGTCATGGCAGCCTGGCCCCTCCATCAAATGCATCTGGCCAGATGATCGCCGCGATGCCAGCAGGCGATCAAGTTAAAACGCGACTTATTTTGATGCGGGGCGACTGTCGAGCCTGGGAGGGGACTGAACGGGCATCTGGGGGTGGTCCGCCATCCAGTAATCCGAAGCGTCAGTTACTGTTCTCGATCCAGGCGCGGCCGTCGCGGATGGTCACCGGGCGGGGGTGCATGCGGCAGCTGGCACCGCTGATGCAGCGACCCGTGCGCAGATCAAAGACATAGGCATGCCAGGGGCAGCGGATGATGCCGTCCTCTACCGGCGCATCGTCCAGGGGGCCGAGCAGGTGAGGGCAGCGGCTGTCGAAGGCGGTCAGACCGCCGTCCAGCTCTACCACACGCCAGCGGCGATCATTGTGTTCCACCACGCCGGGCAGTGCTGCGGCCGGGCCCAGGTCGACGTCGCCGCGTCCGCTGCTCGCAAGGGTCAGCGCGCGCTGGCGTTCCACCATCATCGCTTCGTCTTCATCATAGAGCTGGTGGTACTGGGCCGCGTAGCCCCGGCCGACGCGCTCCCGATATTCGGGCGCCACGTTCGGCAGGAAGAAGTCCACCACCACCCGCAGATGCTCCGGGTCGAGCACCAGCGCATGGGTCCAGATCTCCGCGCCGGCCCGCTCGCCGGTCAGCGTGCGGGTGATCCAGCGGCGTTGATCGGTATAGAGCCGTAGTTCGATCTCGCTGGTGTGCGCGCCCATCCCCAGCCGCGCCCGCCAGCCCCAGGGGCCGGCGTCCAGGCACTCTATGCCCGAGAACGAGCTGGCATGCACATACGGAAGGTGCTCCCAGTCGAGCGCGTTCTCGAACATGCGCTCCAGTGTTACCGGCATGGTGCGCGTGTAAGTGCCAAGATGGTCCAGCCGCGAGCGCGCGTCCGGGCGCGTGAAGCCTTCTACTGTCCGGGGCATGTAATGGTCTCCTTGAGTGCGCGGTTGCGCCCTGACCTGCGATCGAACGGTGCCTTGACCTGGGCTGGCCATCCATTCACATTGATTAACGGGGAGAGCGCAAGGGGATATTCAAGTGCCAGGTGATCTGAATTCCTGCATGCAGCAGGGGGATCGAAACATATCCAGGATCGGATGGGCGGTGTGTAAACGAGCTGCATCATGACCCGCCTGGAGCGACTGGTGCGCATTGATCGACTCTTGCGCTCATCCCGCCCTGTGCCCATGCGCCGCTTGATGAGCGAGCTTGAAGTCTCTCGCAGCACTATTACCCGCGATCTGGAATATCTGCGTGACCGTCTGCAGGCGCCGCTGATCTATGACGCCGATGCCAATGGCCACCTCTATGACCCTGATGCGGCCGATTTCCAACTGCCAGGCTTCTGGCTCAATGAGTCGGAACTCTATGCGCTGCTGGCGACCGAGCAATTGCTGGAATCGATTCAGCCCGGTGTCCTGACGCCCTACCTGGGCCCGCTCAAGGCCCGTGTCCGGAGTCTTCTGGGACAGAGTGGACAGAAGGCGGAGTTGATAGGCAGCCGCATTCGCCTTCTTGAAAGCGGATCTCGCAGCTTCGATTCGGATGAGTTCAACACGATAGCGGAGGCGGTCCTTTCGGGGAGTCGGCTCGAATTCGATTACCATGGCCGGGCGCGAGACACAATCTCGAGTCGCACGGTAAACCCCCAGCGCCTCGTGCATTACCGCAGCAACTGGTATCTGGTGGCAGCCTGCGAGCAGGCGGGCGCGCTGCGCATGTTCTCGCTGGATCGCATCCGCGGGAGTTGCATATTGAATGTGCCCGCAATGCAATGGCCCCAGCATGAAGTAGAACGCTGGATCGGTGCCAGCTACGGCATTTTCACGGGCACTGCAGAACGATGGGCGCAACTGCGCTTTACCGCCACCGCGGCACGCTGGGCCGCAGAGGAGCGCTGGCACCCAGATCAACTTGGCGTCTGGAACGGAGACCACTACGAACTGCAGGTGCCCTACGCCAATCCCACAGAACTGATCATGGAAGTTCTGCGCTACGGGCCGGATGTCGAAGTGCTCGACCCGCCTGAATTGCGTGCCAGCGTTGCACAGCGGTTGCGTATGGCGTTGGCGAATTATCAGTGAATCTTGACTTCCCTTACTTCCAATTACTGATCCTTCATCCAGTGGCGCAGTCTCTGAGCCACCGGCAGGTTTAGGCTGTCCGTATGGGTCCAGCCGACGAGATATGAGAAGCCACGAACGGGAGCAGGTGTCTGAATCATGGGTAAATCGCCAAACGCCTGGCCCAACTCGATCGGGGCAAGCATCTGAAATATGGAACAGGCAATGACGTCCTACACGCGCTACTTCCAGACAGCGACCGGGCTGCCCGGTCCCTACCCATATCAAGAGCGTCTTGCGGAAGACGCCTGGCCGGACGTGCTCTATGTGCCAACAGGCCTGGGCAAGACGGCGGCGGTGACGCTCGCCTGGCTGTATCGCAGGCAGGTACTTGGTGACAGGGACATGCCGCGCCGGCTGGTCTGGTGCCTGCCGATGCGTGTGCTGGTGGAACAGACTGCTGCGTCGGTCAGCCAATGGCTTGAGCGGTTGGGTCTGTTGAGCCTGCCGGGCGAAGGTGGTGTGTCGGTTCAGGTGCTCATGGGCGGAGAAGCCGACGCCAGCATTGCCGAGTGGGCACGTCATCCAGAGGAAGATGCTGTACTGATTGGCACGCAGGACATGCTGCTATCCCGTGCGCTGATGCGTGGCTATGGCATGAGTCGTTACCAGTGGCCAGTGCACTACGCATTCCTGCACAACGACGCGCTTTGGGTGTTTGATGAAGTGCAGCTGATGGGGCCGGCGCTGGCGACCACTGCGCAGCTTGAAGCTTTTCGTCGAGAGGCGCCCCTGGGGCGCCCATGCCGCAGCCTCTGGGTCTCTGCGACGCTGCAACCTGAGTGGCTTGGCACGGTTGACTTTCGCGCTCATCTTGATGGTCTGCGAGTCGCCCACCTGGAAGAGAGCGATCTGGCAGAACCTGAAGTGAGTCGTCGTCATAGTGCCAGCAAGCGGTTGGCGAGGGCTGTAACGCAACTCGACCCGGAAACACGCAAGAGCCGTGCGAGTACCTATATCGAGCAGCTGGCAAACGAGGTGGCGCAGGCGCATCAACCCGGTGAACAGACTCTGGTGATCGTCAACCGCGTCGATCGCGCGCAGGCGCTTTACAGTGCGCTGGCCAAGACAGGGCTGACAGCGGATCGGCTGTTGTTGCACGCACGTTTCCGCCCCAAGGAGCGCCGCGCCACAGAGGAGCAGTTGAAGACTGCTGCTGGCCTGGCTGGACGTGTGATCATTGCTACCCAGGCGGTCGAAGCAGGCGTCGATATTTCCAGTCGCGTGCTGTTCACTGAACTTGCCCCGTGGGCATCGCTCGTGCAGCGGTTCGGTCGCTGCAACAGGGCGGGTGAACACGCAGCAGCAGAGATCCGCTGGATAGACATTACTGACGCCGCTGATGAGGCGTTCCCCTACGATGATCAGTCGCTGGCCTTCGCTCGGGCGAAGCTCCAGCAGCTTGATCAAGCCGGTGCTGCGTACCTGCCGCCCGTCGCAGAAGGCCCTCAGACGAGCCACATCCTGCGCCGCCGCGATTTCATGGAGCTGTTCAATACCGATGCAGATCTGTCTGGCTTCGATCTGGATATCTCGGGCTACATTCGCGATTCGGGCGCCCCGCAATGTCAGGTGTTCTGGCGTGATGCGGACCCGTCTTCGACTCCTTCTGCCGACACTCCGGCCCCAACACGGGCGGAGCTTTGCCCGGTCGGCATTGCGCAGCTCAAAGAGCATCTGGGCAGTGGCAACGCGCGTGCCGTCTGGTTCTGGGATGGCCTGGGCGGGCGTTGGGCGCGGGCAGGTCGCACTCAGCTGAGGCCTGGTCAGATCCTGATGCTTGCCGCAAGTCAGGGTGGCTACGACCCTGCGCTGGGATTTGTTGCAAGGTCGAAGCCTGCAGTCGATGTGCTTCCCACCGCAGAAGGGGCTCAGGATCAGTACAGCGATGACCAGCCCACTCAGATTGGTCGCTGGGTGACCCTTGAAGAACATCTTGGTGACGTGGCTGCGGAGGCACGAAAGCTCGCGCAGGAGCTGCTCTTGCAAGACGACGACGTCGAGGTCCTGCGCATCGCCGGCTGCTGGCATGACGTCGGCAAGGCCCATGAAGCATTTCAGAACGCCCTCGGTGAAGGACCTCGGGGAGGTGTGTTCTGGGCGAAATCGGCTGGTCGAGGACGCTTGCGGTACAGCGTGACGGATGCGGACGGGCGCGAGCAGGCCAGGCCCTGCTTTCGACATGAACTCGCGTCAATGCTTGCCTGGCTCGAGCATGGCGCGGATACCCCGCGCAAGGATCTGATCGCCTATCTCCTGGTTGCTCATCATGGACGTGTTCGCATGGGGCTGCGGGCGCTGCCGACAGAACGGTTACCCCCCGATTCACGGCTCCATGCCCGTGGCATATGGGAGGGTGATCTGCTGCCCTCGCTGACCTTTGGTGATCAGGTGCTGCCGGAGACGCGACTGGTGCTTGATCTGATGCGCCTGGGTGAAGGCCCGCAGGGACGGTCCTGGAATGATCGTGCCCGCAATCTGCTTCTCGAACTGGGCCCGTTCCGTCTGAGCTGGCTCGAGTCGTTGGTCAGGGTGGCTGACTGGCGCGCCAGCCAGCATGAGGCACAGTCATGAATCCGGCAGCGGAGACCAAGAACATGAGGCATCGCATCGTGCTGGAGGGCTGTACCCCAACGCCTCTGGCCAGTTACCTGAAAGCGCTGGCCATCCTGCGGTTGGTGGCAGAGCAGGTGGATTCGTCGGCATGCGGTTACTGGTCTTCCGAGCGTTTCGTGCTGGAAAGTCAGCTCGACCGACCCGCGCTTGGCGACTTCTTGCTGGAGCGCTGGCAGCCGACGCCGATCATCGCACCCTGGAATGGAGGCAGCGGTTTCTATCCAAAGGATAATCAGGACGGCATCGGCCCGCTTGAAACGACAGTAGCCGGTCGCTTCCAGGAACTGCGGGCGACGATTTGTCAGGCTCGCAAGATTCTGGCGGAGTCAGGGCTTGTGGCGATTCCAGACAAGGAGCAGAAGCCCGCTTTGCTGACGCGACTCAGGGCAGAGCTGTCGGACGCAGCGCTGGTCTGGTTCGATGCTGCGGTTCTGCTCACCGAAGAGTCGCCTCGATACCCCCCACTGCTGGGTACAGGTGGTAACGATGGGCGGCTCGACTTCACCAACAATTTCATGCAGCGGTTGGTGGAGCTATTCGATGCCGAGACTGGCGAGCCGAGAGGACCGTCGCGTGTTCTGCTGGAAGAAAGCCTTTTTGCCAGGCCTGCGCCTGACATGCCCACGAAAAAACCCATAGGCCAGTTTGCTCCTGGCTCGGCTGGTGGGCCGAACGCCAGTACCGGCTTTGACGGCGCCGCCATGGTCAATCCCTGGGATTTCGTCCTGATGCTGGAAGGCGCATTACTGTTTGCGGCATCGGCCAGCCGACGGCTGGAAGCGTCGGGTCATGGCACCCTCAGCTATCCGTTCACCGTCTACCCGACTGGAAGCGGCAGCGGCAGCGCCGCGCTTGCAGATGAAAGGCCCGCGCGTGCGGAGATCTGGCTGCCCTTGTGGTCGGCGCCTGTCCGCCTCGCCGAGCTGCGCAGCCTGCTGTCCGAAGGGCGCGTCTCCCTGGGACGGCGGCCGGTGCGTGACGGGCTCGATTTCATGCGAGCGGTCTCGAAGCTTGGGCTCGAGCGCGGCATTACCGATTTTCAGCGTTATGCCTTCATGATGCGGGCCGGCAAGGCCTTCCTTGCCACACCTCTGAATCGGATCCACGTGCAGCGCAACCCAAGCGCAGATCTGATTGATCAGCTGGATGCCGACGGCTGGCTGGAGCGGGTGCGCAAACTGGGTCGCAGTGATCATGGCTCCAACCAGTGGGCCTCGCTTGTGCGTCAGCTTGAAGATGGACTGTTCGACCTTTCTGCGAACAGGGACTACGCAGCCTTGCAGGTGCAGCGCCTGCTGATGGTTCTGGGCCGCATCCAGCGGCATCTGGCCCGCAGTCCGCGCGCCCGCGAAGCCTGCGGCCCGGTGCCCGTGCTGCAGGAAAACTGGGTCACCACGGCGCTTGCTGGCGACGACAGCCCGGAGCTTGCTTTGGCCCTGGCGCTGGCGGGCCTGCATGGGCGGTCCAGTGAATCGGCCCCGGTGCTTTTCATGGCCGAACACATGGCGCCCTCACGCCAGGACGCGACACGTCGCTGGTGGCTGGATGGCAGCGACAACCGTGTGGTGTGGGGCACTAGCCGCCTTGAGCGGAATCTTGCGGCAGTCCTGCAGCGTAGGCTGCTGGATGCCAGGGGCCTTGCTCTGGCTGACAAGCCTCTTTTTGCTGCTGCAAGTGCGCCGCTGTCTGCCGTTCAGGCGTTGCTGGACGGCAGTCTGGATGACAGGCGTATCGAGGCGCTGCTTTGCGGGCTGATGCTTGCCCGCATGCCGGTAGTTCGGGCAGTGGAAAGAGACCGGTCTGGGCTGCCCGTACCTTCGCTGTTCGCGTTGCTGAAGCCGTTCTTTTCCACAGATGCACAACTCCAGCGCATCGGTGTCCTGCAGGAGGGGGAGTCGCTGGCGCTGTCCCGCCAGCTGGTGCGCTGGCTTGAAACAGACCGGCTTGATGACGCCAGCGAGCATGCGCTGCGGCGCCTGCGCGTTGCTGGCGTGGCCCCCGCGCTCCGTAACATCAAGGCTGGGGAGTTATCGGGGCGGCGCCTGCTGTCCGCGTTGCTGGTGCCGCTGAGTGATACCGCGATGCGCCGGCTCGCAAGGCCGTTCAGGCAGCGGTCGCAAATTGCTGCACACATTGATACCTGAGGAGTGGACACCATGGTTCTGGAGTTTCAATCACTGCATACACATCCGCGCCTGCTGCTGGAAGCGCGCCTTCAGCCAGTTCAGGGCAGCCGTTTTCAGCCTACCGGTTTTCCTGATCTGGGCGCGGCAGAATATCCGAGCCCTTCCGGTGAGGGGCGCATGCTGCTGGTGGAATCCGCCCAGAGCATGGCCAACCGGCTGGAGGCCGTGTGCTGGGACGAGGTGGCCGACGATTGGCAGCCCGCCTTGCAGGGGCTGCCGGTCATCAAGGTCTTCGATGGCCAGGGGCAGGCGCTGACGAACTCCGTACTGGAGGCACATCGCCTGAATTCGCCCTACATCCTGGAGGGCAAGGACACCACGGTGCTGGACATGCTCAAGCATGAGCTGGCCGATATGGAAGAAGGGCGGGTCGATATTCGCAAGCTCGCCGCAACGCTGCTCCGCGTCGATGCCAATGCGTTGCTGCATGGCGTGTTCCTGGCCAAGAAGGATCTGGCCGGAGGGCGTCTGCGGTTGCCTCGGGCATTGTCCGCATTCATCGAAGCCGAAGATGTGAAGGTGGCAGCAAGTGGTGGCGTCAAGAACGACGCGGTCAACCCCAGTGGTGATACCGCCAGGGGCTTCGGCAACGTGCCGTTTGCGCGCGACGAGTATGTCGCACCCCGAATCACCGCATACTTCAATCTGGATCTCGCTCAGATCAGGGCTTTCGGCCTGAGCCAGGCCGCCCAGGATCTGCTGGTGGCGCTGGCGTTGTACAAGATTCAGCGGTTCCTGCAGACCGGCTTGCGGCTGCGGACGGCCTGTGACCTGGATGTTCAGGAGATTTCAGTCACGCGACCGGAGGCGATGCAGCTGCCGTCCTTGCAAGAGCTTGAGCAGCGTCTGCCAGAACTGATCCAGTCTGTTGGTGCCGAGGGCGGGTTCAATGAGCCCCGAGTGACCGAGATTACCTACGGGAAGAAATGACCATGTTAGCCATTGCGCTGCGCTTCCCGGCGGGTCGGTATCACGCTACACCCTGGGGGCGCCATGTCAACGAAGCAGATGTCGAGTGGCCACCTTCGCCCTGGCGCTTGTTGCGCGCGCTGATTGCGACCTGGCATCGCAAGCTTGATCCTGACCAGTACCCGGAAGCGACACTGCGTTCCCTGGTCAATGCCATGTCGGCGGCATTGCCGGCCTACAGGCTTCCATCGGGCGCCCGCGCCCATACTCGTCATTACGTTCCGGTGCGCGAGGGCAGTCGTGACAAGAGCGCACTTATCTTTGATGGGTTCATTCGGCTGGATCCCGGGGCGTCTGTCCTGATTGCATGGCCGGATCTCGAGCTCAGCAGTGATGAATCGGAGTTGCTGGATGCGTTGTTGTCCCGGCTCGGTTATCTGGGGCGAGCCGAGAGCTGGGTAGAAGCCTGGCGGTCGGAGCTCCAGGCGGATCAGCTGAACTGTTTTCCGGAGACCCATGCGCATTGCCTTGCCGAAGGGGAGCTCACCGAGCCTGCTCGTACCCTTGCGCCCATGAGCTTCACCGACTATCAGGACTGGCGTGCCGAATATCTGCCGGAGTTGTCAGCAGGCCGTCGAGGCAAGGCGCTACAGCGCTTGCAGAAGACCTTGCCTGAAGGCCTGACCGATGCGTTACGGCTGGACACCGCCGATCTGCAAGCCGCCGGCTGGAGTAAGCCCCCTGCTGCGCGTTACGTCACCTACCAGCGACCCTATCAGCCGTTCATGCCGGTGGCGGCGACGCGTGCACGTGGCCGGCCGGTCACGAACGTCAACAGCGTCAGCCTTGCTCTTGTCGGCAAGCCTCTGCCCCGGTTCGAGGACGCCGTTCGCGTTGGTGAGCTAATGCGTGTGGCAGCCATGTCGCGCAACAAGCATGCGGATGGGGGGCGACCAGTCCCGCCAGAGTTGTCCGGTCATGGCATGCCCGCAGGCAACCGCCACGACCACGCGTTCTACCTGCCGCAGGATGCAGACCAGGATGGACGTATCGATCACCTGATGGTGCATGTGCCGGGCGGGCTTTCAGAGGCAGGGCTTCAGTTGCTGAGCGAGGTTGAGCGTCTGTGGACCCGGGATGGCAACGAGTGGCAGGTGTTGCTGGAAAGCTACGGGCAGCCTTCTGCAATGCCGCATCTGTGTATTGGTGCTACCGCGTCGTCCTGGGTCTCCCTGACGCCTTATCTGCACCCATGGCACCGCAAGAAAACTCTGGATGTGTCTGACCAGATTCGGCGAGAGTGCTATCAGCGAGGGCTGCCGGAACCCATCGAAATCAGCACGCTTCCCGATATTCAGGTGGGCTCGCAGCGTCGCCGCCCTGCGCATTTCCATCGTTTCAGAAACAAGCGCGGTTTGACCCAACCAGACACAAGAGGGCAGTTCTGTCGGTTGATCTTCGACCGACCGATCGCTGGTCCCCTGGCGCTGGGATTTGGTTGCCACTTCGGTCTGGGCATGTTCAGGCCAGACGATCGTTGATACCGAAGGGGATGTCATGGCGGACGCAGCTTCTCATCAACAGGAACTGCCGTTGCCGTTCCCGGAGCTGTCCGGGGATCAGCCACTGCTGCCTGCGAGGATGGTCAACGAGTTCGTCTACTGTCCGCGCCTGGCATACCTCGAATGGGTGCAGGGTGAATGGGACGATTCTGCTGACACCGTTCATGGTCGCCACGTCCATCGCCGCACCGACCGCCCAGGTGGTGCGCTCCCCGATGGGGAAGACGAACCAGAGCGAATTCATGCGCGTTCGATCACGTTATCTTCGAACCGGCTCGGGCTGATCGCCCGAATGGATCTGGTGGAGGGTCAGGGGCGGGTTGTTGTCCCCGTGGATTACAAGCGTGGCAAGCGTCCCCATGTGGCAAAAGGCGCCTATGATCCCGAACGAGTGCAACTGTGCGTCCAGGGTTTGTTGCTGCGCGAGCATGGTTATACCTGCGACGAGGGTGTGCTGTATTTCGCTGGATCCAGGGAGCGCGTTCGGGTCGAGTTCGACCAGGAGCTGGAGACGCTTACCCGGTCGGCAATAAACGGCCTGCGCATGGTGGCCGCGGCCGGCCGCATACCGGAGCCGCTCGAAGACAGCCCCAAGTGTCCGCGCTGCTCTCTGGTCGGCATCTGTCTGCCGGATGAGGTCAATTTCCTGCGGGGCCGGGAGGCAACCCAGCTGCGACCCATTGCTGTGTCCAGAGACGAGGCCGTGCCAGTGTACGTCCAGGCCAACAAGGCCAGTGTGCGCAAGAAAGGCGACAATCTCGAGGTTACGGTAGACGACCAGGTCAAGGCGCGCCCCAGGATCCGTGAAGTTTCGCAGGTCGTGCTGATGGGCAATATCTACATGACCACGCCCACCTTGCATGAACTGCTCAGGCGAGGCATCACCGTCAGTTGGCATTCCTTCGGAGGCTGGTTCCTGGGGCACAGTCAGGGAACAGGGCATGGCAACGTCGAGCTTCGCGTTGCTCAGTATCGCGGTCATGATGAGGAGCAGGTGTGCCTGCGGTTGGCTCGGGGCCTGGTGCGAGCCAAGATCCTGAACAGCAGAACGCTTCTGCGTCGGAACTGGCGTGACGGCAGTGCGCCCCGCGATTTGCTATCCGAGCTCAAGCAACTGGCCGATCAGAGTCGCCATGCATCAGGGCTGCAGAGCTTGCTGGGGGTGGAAGGAGCAGCGGCCTCGGCGTATTTCAGGAACTTTGATTCGTTGATCCGAAAGGGCAGTGATGACAAGGCATCGTTGCAATTCGAGTTCTCCGGTCGTAACCGTCGCCCGCCGACCGATCCGGTGAATGCGCTCCTTTCCTATACTTATAGTCTGCTGGTCCGAACCTGGACAGTGACGCTCTCGTCAGTCGGGTTTGATCCGTACCTGGGCTTTTATCATCAGCCACGCTATGGGCGCCCGGCGCTGTCACTTGACCTGATGGAGCCGTTTCGCCCGCTCATTGCGGATTCAACGGTCCTGACAGCCATTAATAACGGTGAAGTCCGACCCAGCGATTTCCGGACGGTTGGCAATGCGGTCAGCCTGAGCCCGGACGGACGCAAAAGACTCATCGGAGTGTACGAGCGACGCCTGGCCCAGGAAATCACTCACCCCTTGTTCGGTTACCGCTTGAGCTATAGGCGCTTGCTGGAACTTCAGGCACGACTGCTTGCGCGCTTCCTTCTGGGAGAAATGCCAGACTATCCAAACTTCACAACACGGTAGGCATCGGCGACCATGGACGAACATATCTATATCGTCGCTTACGATATCTCCGACCCAAAGCGGTGGAGAAGGATATTCCGCTTGATGAAGGGATATGGGGAATGGGTGCAGCTTTCAGTGTTCCAGTGCCGATTGTCCAGGCGTCGCCATGCAGAGCTGGTCGCGACACTTGATGAACTGCTGCATCATGACGAAGATCATGTGATCGTCATGGACTTTGGGGTGGCCGACAAGATCAGCCCCAGAGTGGTCAGTCTGGGCAAGGCGTACTACGAACCTGTCGCACGGGAGCCAACCATCGTTTGATGCGCGATGATTTGCCGCCAGAAGGCGAGTGCTCTGGTGGTGCTGCAATCTCCGGGAACCGCTCGCGTTAAAAAAATCGTTAAAAATCAATATGCTAATCAATAATGGTCGTCTCGGTGCTTGTTCCGGCAAGGCTTTCGCGGGCAGTATGGCGAAGCCCTCGCGGTCTGGCGCTGGGGGCCTTGCTAGACGCGGCTTCCAGCGGCCGCTGTTATCCGGGGCATTCAGCCCCGGCCTCTTTGAAGCATGACGTCTGCGTGCTCTTCCTTGTCGAGAATGAACGGTTATCCGGGGCATTCAGCCCCGGCCTCTTTGAAGCCGAGAGCGACAGGCCAAAGTCGTCAACGTCTTGGCGGTTATCCGGGGCATTCAGCCCCGGCCTCTTTGAAGCCACGAGAGCGACAACAGGCGCGATGCGCTGGTCATGTTATCCGGGGCATTCAGCCCCGGCCTCTTTGAAGCGAGCTGTAGCTGTACGCCACGTTCGCGCACTCGTCGCGCTCGATCTCGTACAGCGTTTTGATAATCGCCGCGACGCATT